>WLWD01003571.1_pt1 | contig 46397 bp, 20 predicted proteins | sample 6712731 | NCBI WGS metagenome assembly WLWD01 (sample SAMN12718690, study PRJNA576275) | sponge metagenome | isolation source: marine sponge | host: Mycale hentscheli | place: New Zealand: South Island, Marlborough, Capsize Point | collected 2014-11-01 | reverse complement strand
CCGCCCACACTCCCTGCTCTGTGTTCAGATACCGCCCACACTCCCTGCTCTGTGTTCAGATACCCGCCCACACTCCCTGCTCTGTGTTCAGATACCCGCCCACACTCCCTGCTCTGTGTTACTACATACATGCAGTATGTCTTTTATTTATATGTATGTGAGCTATTACAGTGAAACCTCTGATAGTGAACTCTCGAATGAGCTATTGACCTCTGTATAGCAGACGTTCGTTGCACTTGCCCACTCCAATAGAAAATGTAATGTTCATCTCCTTTTAAAGCAAACAACCTTAAGTTTTAATTAACATAATATTGGATGTTAGAATGAGAAAATGTGCTATTATTATAATTATTTCAGCCGAGAGACTAAACTTCTGATTTGTGAAGTGAAATTCTGCTGTTCAGAGGTTCTATGGTAACCAGATTTCTTTAATATTTATTTACTTATAATAAATAAAACAATAATATTATTGTTGTTGTTGCTGTTGTTGTTACTATTAGCTGCTGATGGTGTACGCCCATAGTAATCTTGGTGACCACAACTTCGGGGCCGCGCCCCACACTTGGCCGATGATGGGGAAGACTCTGCCCTATTGGCTGGACAAGCAGTCTAATGCCCAAGTGACGTTGCTAGGCAACCCAGTCCTGTGGTGGGTTGCCACGGGGAGCATTAACATCTTTCTTTGCCTCATGTGCTACTCTCTGATGAGGAAACAGCGGCATTGCAAGGACATGTTTATAGGTAAAGGGTCGTCTGCAGTGTAGGATGTCATTAGTGGTTGCTTTACAATTGTAATGTGGTATAATAGTAATGTTATTTTAAGTGTTTCTAAATAAGGCTAAGTGAATTACTTATTACTACTTATTGTATTAATTACTAACTTGTATCTTGGTAGTTGAATGTGCCACGCCCACGCCTATTAGCTGCCCCCCTGAGGCATATATCTAATGAGACTTATTGGGGCATTTTGTTGCCCCTCCTCCCTAGTATATGTGATTACCTTCTATGAAAACTTTCACAGAGAAAATTGTCATGGGAATGACAAACCCTCGTACAATTTTCAAAAGAAATTTCACCTTCTTGCTGAAAAATGCTTGTGCCTACATAGCGAATTAGTCGGCGTATCTTTTGATAGTCTCAATATTATGTTAGTGTGCTGGATTTCTACTTCATCACGGGAGGACGTTTACTATCCTCCCTCCAGCTGTCCATGATTCCAATTATTGCTGCCTATGTGTGAGTGTACCTAACATGTGCTTTCTAAGATTAATACTTGAACGATTCAGTCATTCTCGGCTGATAGTAAAATTTCTCAGTTCTAACCACCATAATTATGTGTGTATTATCTGTAGAGGTATTTGATAAATGGAGCGGCAGTGGCACGGTGCTACTAATCGGCTGGCTGGTGCACTATGTCCCGTACTATCTCCTCTCTCGAGTTCTGTTCCTCCATCACTACCTCCCTGCCTTGCCCTTCAAACTCATGCTGCTGGCTGCCGTCTCTGACCACGCCCACTCTCTGGTGACTAGGTAAGGTGTGATCACATGACCATTACTAAGTAGCACGATTAAGCAAGGTTTGTCATTTCAGTACATATAAAATTACTGCAAAGAAAATAATAAAGCAAGGTTTCATACAAAGGAAGGCTGGGATAGCCCCTCAGATGCCCCCCCTCCCTTCCCTGGAATTTTTGCAAGTTTAATTAATAGTACACTGGCTATTGTTGAACGAGTAGTCGGATTATAAAATCATGGTAGTGACCTAACACACACAGGTCAGTGTAAAGTATACACTCATAGGCCGAGTACACAGTGTCTCCTAAAAAAATTGTATGAAAATTAAATAGCCTGAAAACCACCAAATCATCAAAACAACAACAAAAAAGAAAAAAACAACAAATAGGTGACTGGTTTAATTGGGCAGCAATGAATGTCTTTCTTTATGTTGTTGCATGTGTGTAGGTACGCCAACGAGTTGCTCATGCGAGCATTCTATTTTGCCATTGGCCTCCTTCTCTTCTCCGTGGTACTGTCATACTTGACCTTTGCGCCTTTCACCTACGGGTATCCTGCATTGTCCGTAGAGCAGATTATCTGGCGGGCGTGGGTTGACACCTGGGACCTCCTCCACAGATAGCCACACCCCCAATGACATGTTCACAAGATATCCTTACCTACCCAAAGACACTTCTATCCAAACAGATACTCATATCCACTTGGGGAGTCCATGAACACATCACTTTCTCTAATTGACTTTTTTCATTAAAAATAAACAAACAAACAAAAAACATTGTGTTTATATGTTTTGATGAAGCTGTAGTTGATTTTGATTTAAAAAATAAATAGTACTAATCTTTCAAGAGTTTAGAAATGGCAGGGTCAGAGGACACTTGGTATGGTGTGGCTCCATCACAATCCTTGGCATTTTTGTTGACTCTGGGATCTGACAGTAGCAGTGAGACAACGTTGCCATGACTACAGCTAGCAGCTGCAATGATGTCAAATAATTGACATGCAGTAACAATTGTGTAGTGCAGATACAAAGAACATTAAACTCATCTACACTAGAATGACACCAACTGGTATACTAACTAACTGATCTTCATAAGTTGGCAAGTTTTACAAACCAACCATTTATTGCATAGTAGTTCTTAATCCAATATATGCACACACACACGCACACACACACACACACACACACACACACACTCCTGCACACAGGAGAAAAGTTGAATAGCACCCGTTTCTTAAGTCTAACAAAAGGAAGAGGTATTCAGGCTCCACTAGAGATGTAGCTTTACCACATGGTTTCACAAAAACAAACAAACAAATAAACAACACACACTTGGTGTAGACTTCTGAAAGTCTCCTGAACTACCTATGGGAAGTGTATTCCAGTGGTTTCAATGGTGGACTTCCTGATACATATAAAAACATTGAATTCTGCTTTAAACTCCAGGATATTAGATGTACTAATTCCAATGTCAGCAATCATGAGTAGCTAACTGATTAGTTGGTATTTCCCATGATGTAATCATATTTACACCTCCTCCGCTACTCTGCCCATGCACATCAATACACTGACACACATGAATATACAGAATTGCATGCATCAATCTACGCACCATAGTGTAATGGCGTCTGTAAGTCAGCATCTGTTAGGTTGACATCTGCTCCACTCTGAAGGAGAAGTCTGGCCACTCCCACATGCCCTCGATCACACGCCCAATGCAGCATGGACAGACCCTACAACACAAGGAGGGTTGTAGCGGAATTGGAAACTTCCAATCATTAAGTTAAATCTCAAACTCTGCAACAACATCATCTAAAAGTTAGTTGTATCTTTCCTCTCTTGTCACTTCAACCTTCCTTCTCCTTTTCCTTACTCCAACTTGTCCCCATTCACCATCTGATTTCACTCCTTCTGTCATACATACCTCTTCATCTTTGTCGTTAACCTGTTCCCTATCCAACATGGCCGCCAGTCTCTCTCCATTCCCCTCCTTGCACCAGTCAAACAAACTCTTCTCTTGGTCTGGAATCACTTCTTCATCCTTCATTAAAGTACTAACTACAGGGCCTCCTCCTCCTCCTCCTCCTCCTCCCCCACCTCCACCATTGCCGGCCAAGCTCTCCCCCGTAGAAACAGAGTGCCTCCACTTGGGATTCAGCTCAGTCACTAAGTTGATGTATGCCAACATTGCATCTTGACACAGCATGGAACCTAGCTTATGCCAGGCGTCCCTGAATACACACACACACACACACATGATCACATGGAAGACGTTTACTTACATGAACACACAAGTTCAGAGAATTTTTTGTTTGTTAGCTCGAATAAACAAATCACTATAAATTTAACAAATGATATAGGTGACAGTACATATACTGAAAAGACTATACTAAATTATTACACCACTATATCCAATTAGCCATCTTAGTGGAGAGAGAATGCTGTCAGTAAATCACATTACATTAATTGTAAACATCACTGATTTTAACCCCTCGTTAGCATGGCTAATTAGCACCAGCAGAAGGGAATGCATGCAACGCTGACTTTGCTATTCATACCACTTATGTCTTCCTTGCACATCAAATAGACCAGGTCTTGACACATTACAAGGCCCTACATTTGCCTGGCACAACAATAGTAATGATATTGCAGTTTGTTCCTTACTGTAAGATACTCTTACCTGCTTGAACAAGCCATAGAGCCCCAACTTTTGTTCTGTGGACAGTTTTAATGATCTGTTAGTTCTCATATATTCTGAGGCTTTGTCGAATAACTCTTTCTTTTCTTCATCTTCTAGTGAATCTAAAAAATCACCTTCATCGAGTTCAACCATAACTGTATACGATGGGCTCGATTTAGAGCTAATTGCGCATTATTTAGAACTTTTAGAAGTTTGACTTCTCTCAATACACGAACTTTATTTACAAGCAACTAGCTTCCACTACGAGAAATAAAATGCAGAGGTTTGGTTCCTTGGGTATGGTACGTTATTTGGTGCTTTTTTGTCGTTGCTGATTGAGATATGTTGAATTGGCTTCCGATAGGTTACTGCCACCCAGCTCCAGAAAATGTCCTTAGTGTCCAAAGCTATGTGTGGAATAATTGTGGTGTTGTACTTCCTGAGCTATATTCCTGGAGTAAAAACTAACTTGGCTGTCACTCCAGCCTAGTATGTAACATACCTTTAAATGAACCTGGAATTAATTTAACTTTTTAATTAACAACAATAGCATTGGTCCCCCTAATGTGAAGATATGGACTCTGGTCACAGCAGTATTTTATGAAAGCTCTATCATCCTTGTAAGTTCATCTCGGTAGTGTGGTGGAAGTATGAAATGAACACATACAATTTTGTGTTCTTTAGGTTGTTGTGGATATTGCAGCTCTTACTATTCTGTCTGCTTTCTTAGAGCCTCTGTGGGGGGCAAAGGAGTTTTTGGTGAGTAGGCCAAGTTCTGTGTGAGTGTGTGTGTATGAGAGAGAAAAAAGGTCTAAGTAACTTGTATGATAAACCCAAAGATAATGTAAAGAAATGTGTACGTTTCGGCATAAGTGTACACTTGGAATTTCTATAGAAACCTTTTACTGTTGTTAGCCATTCAGTCCTACTTATTATTGTGACGAAAACATGTGTGACATCACTGGTCTTATGAGGCAGAGTTGGGGTGCATTATATAGAACTCTGTATGTTTGGATTTTGATTAACTTGCAGCTGTTCACCAGCATAGTGAGTGTGATCAGTCTCGCCTCTGGAGTCTTCATATCTGTCCTGGGATATGCCATCACTAGATCTTACAATGTCATGTGAGTTGTGGGTGTGGCTTTAATCAATTGTACATGAAATGACAGCTTTTTTTTTTTTTTTTAACATTAGCTACCAGGTAGAGCTGCTATCTTTTGTTTTAGCACAAGATATACTGTATATGAAAGCTATTAGGCCACAGTGGGGAGATTCCCTGTTTCTCATCCACCTCATATTATTTCACTTAAAAACCTACTTAGAAGCACAATATTAATATTTTCGAATTGACTTTTTCTTATGACACAAAATTATGTTTTCCTGACAAAAGAAACATTTTGTCTTTAGTGATATATGAAGTATGTCCAGGCTAGCTTGCTAGCTATTTGTGCCCTAACACAACACTAGTATAATTGGTAATGAACAAGCAAAGCAAAGCAAGATGTCAGGATATACCAATTAAAGCCAATAATGCATATACACAATACATGTGGCGTATTAGGAGTGCATACGATGGTGTAATAGTTTTGACGACCAGAGGGTGAAAACTTTCACTTGGGTAGACCGAAACATTTATAATAGAGAGCACACACCCTCTATGCTACATACAGTCTTTAGTGTATATATATATATTTATATATAATATATATATATATATATATTTTTTTTTTTTGTATCGAGTTCAGCTAGATGCTGCAGGTGAAGTGTATTTACTGGTTAGCATTGCTTTTGACAAAGTAAATGAAAGTAGAGGAATTGAAGATTGCCCCATGGCTTTGCATATCAGTTATTATTGAATGATCTCAATTTCAATACTCTACCACATCCCATGCTACCCCATTATTATTATTATTATTATTATTATTATTACTGTGCTATTGTTGCTCTACTACATGCAAGTGATGACCATTACCACATTTTATTTCCTTCTTTCCCGCCCACAGGTTTTCCTCGTATCACGGACTAGCTCCTGTGGTGTGTGGCTGCATAGTAGCAGTGAAACAATTACATCCAGACAGTGTGCCCCTCCCTCCTCCAGTCCCGCCTACTCTCCGAGTCAAGGGTACGTTAGGAAGCCATGTGGATTTCATTCGTATATCTCCAGTTCTTTAGAGTGGAAAATATATTAGCTTCTGTGACTAAATTGGTGTCTTTTATCAATAAAGTGACCTTTGACCTCCTTCTGTCCCCCCTCAACTTGAGTCTAATTACTTTGTGCAGCACATGCCAGTGATGCTGGTGGTGGTGTCTCTGCTGCTCTCCATCTTCCACTTGATCCCCTTTGCCTTCTTCTGGCTGGTACTTAGTGGGTGTGTCGTGTCCTGGACTTACCTCCGATTTTACCAGAAGAAGGAGCAAGGGGGAAGAGGGGACATGGCAGAAGGCTTTGCCTTTGCTACCTTCTTTCCTGAGGCCATTCAGTGAGTGTGGAGGTGCTAATTATGAGTGAATTCTAGGGGCAAGACATTATCTAACTTATATTTGGTTGAGTGATATAAAAAATGTTGCATTTACTTAGTATAGTAATTATTGAATTCTATAGAAGTTCGCCAATTAGATTATTAGATTTCAGTGGAGTAAGTGAGAGAAGTGTGAGGTGTTCCTGTATCTGAACGCATGATAAATGAGGCTAGTGAATCCAATTAACCATTTCACTTGTTTGCTATTCTTCTACATATACACACACACCCTCTCTCTCTCCCTCTTGTTCCAGGCCTGTGCTGGCTACTGTGAGTGGCTTCATCTACCACCTGCTGGTCTCAGTGAAGGTGTGTCCCAAGACAGTCCGCACCTACGATGTGGGATCATCCTCTACCATCAAGGTCTCTCTTCCAGGTGCTGACTCAGCAGATGCTCAAAGGAGAAAGTGAGTTTATTGATTACCTCCGTAATAATACTAACTAGTGATGTGCTTGAGCACAAATGGCGAGCGAGCCTTAAACTACACTATTGTTAAATGATTAATTTTAATTTCTAACACTCAAGCTACTAAAATGAAATGAGTTTTTAAATTACATATATATGGTAAAGGGGATTCAATGCCATAGTAACCGGTTTGAAGCAACAAAATCAAGTCACGTTACTTAAACTTTTTCTTTGTGATATTCTTAGTAGTAATTGTAACGCACAATACTTTCACACAACTGAACATACCTACGCAAGACTTACCTTCGTGGTTAGTCTAGTGGACAATGAATTTTCAAGTAAATACTGTTGCGTAGGGCTTATAACTGTGACAAATAGCGTATTAACTTACCACCGCCACTAACTCGAATAGAAATGGAGCTCCCATAAGTTTTTTGAGTTTTATCTGCACCCGCAAAAGAATTCAAAGCGCTAAACAATTTAATTTTCTATGGTGATGCAGGTAATGATCACTAAACCAGAGGATTCTGTTTAGTGAAGTTTGGGATGGGGTCGAACACGGAGCGAACACAAAAATACAAGGGTCAAAGTACAAAATGACATATGTACGTCCACACATATATATAAACTAGTGGTATGCTTGAGCACAGATGGCGAGTGAGCCTGCCTAGGCTACATAAACTACAGTATTGTTACATAATATAGTTTAGCTTAGTTCTTGCAAAAAAAGTATATAGTAATTGACCATTACCATTACATAGTTGCCAACTGTCCCAAAAGCTATGGGACAGTCCTGGAATTATCACTTACCTACTGTCCCACAACGGAATTGTACTCTTTCTATTGGTTGTCTCGGAAATAATAAACTTTGAATCTGTTTACAATGTATAATCTGCCAGACTACCCAATGCTTCCACTGTTCTAAAAATGTGGAGTGTTTATTTGATTCTAGAATGGCTTTCTTTCATGAATATATCGATTCAATCTGAAGAAAAGTGACTGTGCAGGCTTAGACGACCACTACCTACCAATCAAATACAGAATTACTCTATTACATCAATTTCCTGAATAGTGATGATAACTTCTGTGGTATCTAATTTAAGCCATTCTGACTACCTCAATTACCAGTAACTGGTGAACAAGCTCGCAGCTCTAACAAAAAAAACATAGCCACAGTTATTTTTGTAATTTTAGCTAACAATGGAACTACGTACTTACCTCAGCTTCTCCCAAGTAATGGTGGCTTCCTTCGTTATAATATTTAGCCACTCTGGTGACACTTGACAACTAACAAACGGCATCAAGCATCCCCAAGAAACGACGAAGTTTTGAAATTAAGTCTGGTAAAGGGTTTTCAAAGGCATAGTAACTGTTCGCAGTACATTTTGGGACTTGAAAAACAAGCGTTTTGCAGGAATTATGTCACAATTTGGAGCCCAAGTTTCAAGTAAGACTCAAGCCTAAAAAGCTGTGTTATTAGGAGAAAAAAGATCCCACCCGCGCATTTAAGGGGCATACGTACAATCCATACATATTATATATACATCAAACATTTACCCGATTTTGCATTGTCCACCCCTAATACTGTCTCGCTCACTAACAAATATCCTCAATTTTCAATTGAGTTACCCCTGATAGTGTCTCGCTCGCTTCGCTCACTAATAATTGTAATATATTTGAGTTCAAACTGCTTGTGAACTAGCCTATACCAAAATGGCTGCATTACCAGGCGTAGGGTTCCATCTAGTGGGAGGGGGGGGGGGGTAGGAGCTTTTTCAGCTTACACCCTAAGTTTAGCAAGCTGTGTGCAGTTGCAGTATGCTAGCTATTGATTTTGAACCCCAAATTAGTTGAACTCATGCTAATTGCTCTCTATTTCCTAGTAACTTGCTATTATATGGACGATGATGGACTTACTCAAGCTCCCCCACCACCACTCCCAGAGACCACAAAAATATATTCTTGTTTCAATTTCATGATATGTCTTTCTCGTGGGTAAACCAAGATATCATTCAATTCTAAACAAGAAGGAATAGGTTATTAAATTAATTGGCTTATAATTTCCTCTATTTATAATGTACATGACTGTATTATTACTTATAGTTGTGTTGGCTTGAACCCATGATACACACGTAGTTAGCTTGGTGGTGTTATAATTATGGGTGTTGTTTGTTATTAGGCAAAGGGCTCTCAAAGCTCTGGATGAGAGACTGAAGAAGACCACCGAGCCCACAAGTTGGCCCTCCATGGAAGATGGTGGTTCTAGCAGTGGACCAGAGGATCCTACTCCTGTTGTCAAGTCATCTGCTAGTGGCACTCCACAGCTGGAAGCAGTGGTGGTAGAGAAAGTACCTTCAAAAACTGTTTCTCCCTCCACCTCTAGTGCCAAGCTATCACCAGTGCCTCCATCAGACTGAATCATATCTATTTTCTCTCACTATTTGTCTTTTATTTCCTGTGTTTGGCTGGTGCTGTACAAAATAATTAAGTCCACTTATACTTGATTTGATTGCGTTTCTAATTACGCGAAAGTTACGAAGGTTTCCATAGTTATAAGTGAAAATTTAAACTAACAAATGATCTAGTGCGAGATTTGAAAGAGTTTCGCACCAACTTTCACGTCATGGGGTGAAGTGTCTCACCTCTTAAGCGCTTGCGCTGGCCCCGTGAGTTAGCTTTTTTAACATGGAAGACGGCGAAAAGAGAGCACTTATAGGGAAACTGGAACGCGAGAAGGCCTCCAGGTTGCAGCAGGAGACCCTTATTTCAAAACTGAAGAAGGAGCAATCCGAGCTGCGAAAGAAGCTAGCGCGGGCCGAAGGACATATCGACAAAATGCGGTTCGGTGCCAACGTGGAAATTAAGGAACACTACATTCTGACTCACCAAACTAGGCAGAACGTTACTCTGCAGCAGAAACTGCAAGCCCAAAGTCCAACCAAGGAAGAAGGCACAATGGTGGGCTCACAGGTTGAAACTGGTGCAACTGGGGTACCTGACTTAGCTGTGGATGAAGAGCCTCAGCCTAGCTTGAGGCAAACACAAGAAGAGTTGAGTTTAGATGAAGCTACGGCCTCTGCATCACCATCCAATACCAGTATGCATGGTACTGCTGACCAGTTCTCTGGGAATGTAACACCTTGTGAAAGTTTGACACCATTATCACCTCGGAGCGAAGTTTTGACGCCACTAACTGACTTACCGGATTCCAATCAGTCATTGAATGGCAATTCCTTCACTCTCTGGCTGGCTGACGTCACACCACCGTCGTGCGACCTTGATTCATCTGATGATGATGATGGCGGTATGACACTAGCTAGGGAAGCAGTTCGCAAAGAAAGTGCTACTCTATCGGACGTGTATGGAATGTTTGGAGACCTGGACGAGTACCAGAGGTCGAGAGTGGGTCAGGGCATGGAAGAAGAGGTTGAGGGCACGTTGGACGAAGATGAGTGCATGAATAACCAGGTATGTTTTAAGTGTTCCTGTCTTCTTCATTACCATTGAGAGAGAGAGTATGTATGTGTATTATGGCTATTGTTCAACGTCCAAGGAATGGTTGCATGTCACTACCTCAGTCAGCTGAAATGTTATGTTGCTGGTATATTCATACTACAGACTGAAGTGGTACAAACATGTAAACCCATATCTATGTATTGAAAAGCATTCGTGGATATAGACATTATAGCTGTGAAAATTGTTAATGAAACTTACTATTGTATAGCAACAAGTTAAATTGAATTGCTCAGGATTTAATCACATATGTGTGAGAGTTAACTCTGCCTGTCATTCATTTATAGTGTAACAAGATATCAATTTATTGAATCTAACATTTTTAGTATACAACAAAAACTTTAGGAAGTATAATACAAACAAACAGACAACAACACTGTTTCATAAATACATTCATTTCAAAATGATTTGTTTAAAAGGGACGTTTTACTGTATGTGATTATTTTTTACAACTATGACATTTTTGTCTGCATGTTGACTGGTAAATTTATAAAAGGAGCTAATTATAGACCTCACAATAGACTCTGCTCTGAATATATAGGAAAATTTTTTTTTTGTAAACGATGATATGCCAGATTTGTTTTCAATTTATGTTCTAGAAAATGCATATAATATTTGGTTTAAGCAAATATTAGCAGGAATTACCTATAAACACACACACACACACACACACACAAACATGCAAATGCGCAAACACACACAGGTACATAAAGATCTAGTCAGTTCTAGTTATTGTCTAGTTTGTGTGCGTCTTAGCTTTGAAGGTCTAGAGTTCACACCACTGGTGTGCATTTGACTTTGTAGTTCCACCAATTATTTTCACTCCTCTCTAGCAGGTTCTTTTGTGTAATTTACACTTTGACATAACAAACAGGTGCAAATATGAGGTTTGTGTACAGATACTAGATACTTGTAACTCAGTCCAGTAGCTACTATTGTATTGTTCCTCTTGATATTGTAGCAACTTACATTGGCAAGAATAGCAGAGGAATTGGCAACTGAGGAAGACGAAGGCAGACAGTTTTATGATTGCAAGGAAAGGAAGCCAAGCAATAAATTCAGAAACAGAAGTTACCAAAACTTTTCTCTGCCTAGTGGTGAAAACCGCAACTCCAAAGAAACAAATTCTGGATCCTGTCCGTTAGATATGGAGCAATCGAGCTTAGACAATAGAGGACTTAAAAACCCTGAAACTGGTAGTAAACCTGTCTCACAGCATTCCAAAAGAGAGAGCAGAATTAAGCCACCTCAGATTCATTTTCGACCGGTACAGAACTTACCAGCCGGGGGTGTTGTACCAGCAGGTTCTGGTAGGTCTAGAGGTCAGGTACAAGGAGATGGGTTGCAAGCTAAACCAGAGTTTCGTTCTAAAATTCCTCGGCTGATTCGTAAGTCACAAAGGCACAGCAGCCCCACACATTCCAGGATAATGGAAACTGGCAGGAAGGATTCACAGCTTAATGCAGTCCAGCCTGTCATTGGTTTGGAATCAGGTAACACTAGTACTGCCTCTCACTCTAGTAATATTCCCATATCTAGAATCCCAGACAAAAGAAGGCGTTACGAGGTGCTGAAATTCGTACCTCCTGCTAACAAAGATGCAGCAAAGTCAGGTACTTCATCTTCAAAAACGTCAGATAGAATTTCTGCTTATGAATTATCAGACAGGCACCGTACTGGTATGCAAACCGAATCCAGGGAAGTAGTTTCAAGTCGTCCCAATTCTCCAGTTAAATCTATGATTCTTCCAGACAAAATATCAAGACAAGCCTCAGCAGCACCTCTGGAAAGATCTAGATCTAGCATCAGCATAGGTAGTAGGAAAGAAAAAGAGGAGGAATCACTACATCGTGGATCACATGCTGGACTATTGGATACAGAATTGTTGCAAGGGGTCAGTGAAACCCAACCTTTGAACAATAAAGGACACCAAATAAACATCAGCGAAAGATCTGATAATCTACCTAGGAGGAACCTCATGCAACCCTCCCAACCATTGGTTCCGGACTCTGCTTACAATACGATGATATGTTCCAGCGAAGAAGAATATGGTGCCAGAGATAAACAGGTTCAGTGTGAAATGCAAAGAGGTGAGAATCATGAACCTGGTAGCAGCATGTATATCTCCACTTCAGGCTTTCCCTCTACTCAGGCAAGCTCTATCCACATGTCCTACTGCTCTTTCCATAACTCTAAAATCCTGACGGGCAGCGAGCCACTGCCCTCACAAGCAGGGGGAGAAACAACAACGGTGTGTGCAGTATGCCATAACAAGACAGCATCCATACAGGGAACAGACGGCAGTAGAAGTTTCAATGTTGGAGCAACAGGAGGTTTTCATTCAGGAGCTGTGACATCTGATGTAGAAAACATCTCCACTCCTTTGTGCTCCTCTCCCAAACATCATGTTGGACAGCAAGATGCAAAAAGTAAGCTTTGTGGAGGATACCAAAGCTCTTTGGAGCAATGGACGATGCAGCCATTTAATGGCTCAGGGAATGGGACTCAGACTACAACGAGCTCAGAGCCTGCCACACCTTCACTTGAAGCCCATTCCCCTTGTGGTAAAAGCCAAGTAGAAAAAGTGGAAGTCACTCCACAAGTCACTGGCACTGTTGGTAGCATGTCTGTTCATGAACACAGCCCCTTCCATATGCAGGATACCCGTCTTTCTTCTACAGGTACAAGTGTGGAGGACATGCCACCAAGTTTTGCATATTCTATTCCAAAAAAAGACTTTAAAAGAACATTGCGCAGGGATCCTGTGCTGAACTCTGCCTACTTGGACGCTTTAAAGAATGAACTAAAAAAATTACGTGACCAAGTAGCTGAGAACTCCTTGGATCAATCACGAAGATCTCAGATTAAACCACAAAGCTTATCCATGACTTCATCGCATACATCTGTAGACCAAGCTAGTACTCCTAAGGGAAGTGGAGATTCAGTACAGTGCTCACCAAGGAGGCTACCAGCTGCAGTGGATACAGTTATTTCAGATGACAGAGAAGGGAGTGGTGGCTGTAATACTCGCAGCAGTGACTATTCATCGGCCAATAATTTTGGCAATGCTGTCCATGGTGCCAGAAGTTCTTTGTCTTCTGATGTTAACTCGAGGAGAATACAGACTAGCAGGCAAAATTCCCACGTTCCCAGCTACCAGTCCTCTACTGAGCATACTAGTTCAGTTTCAACGTCTTCTTACACAAGTATGAATTTATCATCACCAGTTGCAGGTTCTGGATCAGAAACAAAATATTTTCCTTCAGGCAATGCCGATTACAATACTTTGAGTTCTAGTCGGCATAGTTCACGTGGTAGCAAAACATCTTTGTCATCACTAGCTGGATCAGGTGTACATCAGGACACACCTAAAGTCTGCTCTTCACCAGAGCATCGCAATGATTCAGTGTCGGAATACCATGGTTCAAACAGTTCTCATCCAAGTGATAAGTCGCCTTTTCCAAGTTCTGCTGCTAGTAGTGAAAAATCAAACACAGGAAGTGGAATTTCATTGAAAACTCCTGTGAAATCTCCAATGCATGTGGATGCTATGCACACTCTGACCAACACAACACCACAGGGTGCATCAGCTAAGTCTTCAGTGGACATCAGCCCACTCAGAATGCAAGTTCTGTCTAACTGTCAGTCTCTTGACAGAATCTTGGCTATTGAAGGCAGTCCTAGGCATGAGAATCAAGTGGCATGGTCAGGTGTTCATAGTCCTCCATTGGATGCTGGACTTCCAATATTGTCTGGTGCTGTTTCCTTGCCAAAAGACAACTTAGCAACCAACAGCTTAGTGTCTGCATATTCCTACCAACTTAGAAAATCTTCTGTTCATCCTCCATGGTCACCTAGCGTTGAGATTCATGTGCAGTGCTCTCGTGGAAATTCTTCCAGTGGATCCATTTTGTCCTCACCTGCCAGTCAGGCCATGCCGGACAGTAAGATCAAGTCAGTTGATCAGGTTGGGGTAGTTAGTCCAGTCAGAACAGCCAGTCAGATTGAGTTAGCAAGTCAAATTGAGTCAACCAGTCAGACTGGATCAGTCAGTCAGATGAGATCAACTAGCCAAACGGTATCAACCAGTCAGGTGGAATCTGCAAGTCAAGTGGGATCAATCAATCCAGTTGGGCCATCTAGTCATGCTGGATCAACCAGTCAGACTGGGTCACCAAGTCATATGGTATCAATAAGTCAGGTGGGATCAACCAGTCAGATGGGATCAGCCAGCCAGATGGGATCAACCAGTCAGATGGGATCAACCAGTCAGATTAGATCAACCAGTCAGATTGGATCAACCAGTCAGATGGGATCAACCAGTCAGATGGGATCAACCAGTCAGATGGGATCAACCTGCCAGATTGGATCAACCAGTCAGATGGGATCAACCAGTCAGATTAGATCAACCAGTCAGACGGGATCAACCAGTCAGATTGGATCAACCAGTCAGATGGGATCAACCAGTCAGATGGGATCAACCAGTCAGATGGGATCAACCAGTCAGATGGGATCTAGTAATCATATGGGACACCATCCAACACAGTGTACAAGTCATCCTTCATCAATGAGTGGAAGTGCTCAGGCAGCATTTTCAAGTATAGAATCTCAATATAAAGATTCTTCATTCCAGCCTGCAATTTCTCAAAGCTCGGCTGATATTTCAACTCCAGGAAAAAGTATGTCTGCTCCCAATTCAGACATCGGCAGAGTGCATAATGTATTCAGTCCTCAAGAAGTGGATAGTGCTCTGACAATATTTGAAAACCAACAAGTAGAAGGCAGAACTCAACCAGCATCTGGAAGCAGTCTTTACAGTCAAGTCGGGCACTTCACACCTATCCACCCAAGCATCGTGTCTGAGACTGCATATGCTGAGTTTGCATCATTTGGTTCTAATGGTGGGTGCATTCAGATAAAAGAGGTGCCAAGCTTCTGTAGTTTGTCTGTTTCAACAAATGTTAGCAGCACTCCAAAGTCTGTTTCTGGTTCCATCCTTTCTTTACCTACCAATCTTTCCAATCCTACAGTCCCACCGAATCTGGCTAGACATGGCGAGAAGCACCTTTCATCTGCTTCTGTCAAATCGAATTCAGAATCATTAGATGCTGTCACTCCTGTAAGGTACCAGAACAATTCACCATATTCAAATAATGTCCTTACTCCTGCAAGAAGCAACCTTCCTTCATCTGAATTTAACTTGGAAAGTTTGACACTAATGAAGGGAAGCATTTTATCTCTTGAAAAATTTCAACATTCACAAAGTGCCACGACCAAAACTTCAACAAAATCGGTGGAACACAGTGATTTCCCACAGTTAGATAGTTCCTGCGTTCCAGTTATGGATACTAGCAGTGTTGTTGCATCAATCAGTAGGGGTCCTGAACTGCCTGTAAATTCTACAAATTGCTCTTCAAATACTACTCCCAGTCACTGGAGCATTTCTCCTGGCACAGTGCTTTCTCCAGTCAACACAAACCCTATCATCTATAGCAGTGAGTTACCTCCCACTAATATTGTCAAAAAGTCAGGTGGAGTCGAGAAAGAATCTTCTAGTATAAGCACTCCAGCGAACACCGATCGCCAATATTTTTTCAGTGATTCTACTAGTCGTGAAGCTGCACTCAAATCCTTTACTTCTTCTCTTCAGGCTATGCAAATCAGTCAGGAGATTCCTCCTCAAAGCAGTCTGCATACTCCATCTAATACTACTAGCAGTGCAGAAGCTGATAAAGCCATTCCATGGAAGATGCCTCATACTCACTCACAAGACACCCTCCAGAATTGCTCTCCTCTGAGCAGCACACCACTGCATAGATATCACACTGGGTCAGTGGAACAATCTATGACTTCATCTGAGGGCTGTCACCAATCACTATCAAGTCATACATCTCCAGTTCTTATCACACCACTACTTTCACATCATGAGACTTCAAGGGTACATAGTCCTTTACAGAGGGATTTCCAATACAGCTTGCTAAGAAATGATTGTGAATCTGGCCACAATAATAATGAATTTGATTACAGCTCGTCTAATAGTGCCAAACTCAGTTCATTCAGTAGTTCAGAGCAGCAGGATTCAACCCTAGATAATAGTGGCAGCAATAATTACTACTCACAGCATTCTTCTGACAGGAATGGAAGGTTTCTGGGCAAACTTAGCAATGCAGAAAATGAAGAACTACTACATCAGAGTGATGACGCTAACCAGGAGAATTTTGATGACTTAATGGATAACACCAATGACAGTGACAGCTATGGAGAGCCTGCAAGTAATAACTCTAATTTTGTTGATGGTTTTAATAGTGAGAGTCCTGATTTTGAGCCAACTTTTGATAGTGGAACTTATTCTATTACAAGCCATTTTGATATAGACGATGCTCTGACTAGTCCTAGCTTTTCACTGAGAAGAAGTAATCGGTTTTCAATTTCTGAGCCTCCTTTTGAAAGTTCAAGTGACCATGCCACTCACGTGCCTACTAGAAGAAATGCTCATGCGTATGATAGAGTATCTTATTCCTCAGCAGGTAGAGAAAGTTGTTCTTCAAATAAACGAAATAGTTTGAGAAAGAAATCATATGACTGTAGTACACAGAGTTTTAATAACTTTAGTCAATCAGATATGCCACAAAATTATCAGCCAACTCCTTTAGGTAGCCCTAACAAATACTACAAAATTAGGACTCCAACTAAATTTCCTGAACTCTCCCCACATGGTACTTCATCTCGTTATGTTACCTCTAGTCCTGTTACACCATCACACGAGTCAATCTCTACCAACATAAAACACAAAGTTTCCGAATTACAATCTAGGCAACCTTTGTCTCAAAACGAACCTAATTGGATTGGCAATTCTGCTGTGAGCAGTAGAAATTCATCTGGTTCAACAGCACTGTGGGTTCCTCAAGCAACAGCTTTTAATCCGCACAGTAAGAGTACTAAAAGCAATGTTTCAGCAACAAGGCATCACAGCAGATTGACGGGATCACATGCAAACTCTGTTAAAAGCCCTTATCACTCGTATAATAATTACAGTACTATTAGAAGAAACTATCCTTCCACGAGTTCTAAATATAGCAATATCAGTTCATATACAGAAAGACACCAACCGTCTTCTACATCAACAGATTACATAGCAACTGGTGCACACTTGCACAATCATTCAGATCATCAGAGATACTATAGTACTGATAAATCATATTCTCCTATTCATAAGAGAGAGGCAATGGCCAGTTTCCAAGCCAAGCAAGACACTAATGGAAGTATAAATCGACATCCTTATCATAGAGCTACTACAGGACAAAGTCTTGAAAGAGAGAGATTGATGCTGAATTGTAGTCCTCAAAGACATGGAACTTCCAGACAAGGCAAAAGTCCTAGGAGAGGGCCAAGATATTCAAAAAGAGCAGATTACAAGAGAAGGAATACTGTTCAGGTGTGGTTCAATATTTTGTTTTTGTGTAGTGAAGTAGTGAAGTGAATTTAGTATTAAACTTGGAATCGGTAGATTGCATTAACAACCATGAGACTTGTAAGACAAATCAAACACCTAGCAAACATTGCTACTAAAGTCTATGCTGCTGTTTCTTGTCTTAGCATGTAGTTGTGCACATTAATCTTAGGTTGGATACAATTTGAATTCATGATGATATTAATTTAATATTCTGAATATCTTGACTCTTACATAATTGAGCAATAAAGATGTAGTAACTAAGGCTAAGAATAAATTAACAAACATTAACAAAATTAAAGTCACAAAGTGCTGATAAATTTAGGAGCTAGGCAATTATTTTAATGGCACTATTTTACAGAATTTTTTGCATTTTTGATAGGCTATGGCTTTGGTTGCTACCAATATGTTTTCTCTTTTCACTTAAGAATTATTATGATTAGACCTAAAAATGTAAGTAATAGCAGTAAATGTTGATATCACTTTAGGCTCCAGAGCAGAAGCCTGATATTGATCTGCATCCCTCACTGCTGATGGCTTTCAACTTACACCTGCGTTCTAAACGCATGAAAATGGAATTATTGAGAGACTTGCAAAGGTATGAAAATCAGAAAAGAAATACTAGAGTACACTCTTTACCGACCCATCACAATCCCCGTGCTGTTCAGTTTGCTCATCAATCACATACTCAATCAAAACCATCATCATTCCACTGTTCCTTCAAGCAATAACACTTTGGCATGAAACATAATTCATTTGTCAAACTCTACTTTATTTTGCACTATTTTTTGGTTTTATTTTACTCAAAATTTGATTAAATGCATCTTGTGTATGTCATTTATAAGCATGAAATTGTTAAACTAATGTATAAGTAGTGTTCTAGGATGTAGCTTCTGGTTGACCAGTAGAATTATTAATATTGTGAAGTGGACAGTTTCTATCAAGTATCTTTTCTGTATTATTCTCATGTTTATTTTCTTTTGTTCTTTCTTCAATTTGGATGCTTTCCTTTATATCCAATGCAGTCTTTGTCAAATCACTTCCTTGCTTAGCTACAGCTTCCAATGTAGAAGTAGAGCGCAAGCAGTGGCCTGTGAGCTTGCTCTCTGGCTGTTTCTTCTTTTGAATGGACCTCTTTTTACTAACACTAGAAGATCTATATGCAACAGCGGCCGCTTTCAAACTTTCTCTGTTCTTTGATAAGCTTGTACTAGATCCCACTGTCAGTCTATCCATACTCCTTGTGCTAAGTGCAAGCTCATTGGAGACCTGAATTGAAAGGCCTGAATGGACAACATTATATTCCTTTCTCCTCGTGCCTACTGCAGATGATGATTTGTGCCCATCAACAAAGCTCCTATTGATAACTTTTTCATTCTTTTTTGCAGAATGTGTTCTGCTGTGGTGGTATTTAGACATACTCATATCAGTCAAGGATTTGCTAATATGAGAAGTAGCTTTCTTCAAACTTCCATTGGTACCTTCTATGCTCTTTGATTTGGTTCTAAAAGTGGTATTTAGTCTAGCAGTTTGTTTGTGCTTGGTGCTAGTTAATGTATAACAAGCAGCTTTGCTATTCTTTTGAGTAGATGATATCTCAGAAATACTAGCTGGATCTTTAAGGGAATTTGATGAAACAGAACTTGTTTGTTTGGAAGGTTGCTTGTTTATTTGGAAGCTCAATGGATCTGATGAGACAGTAGAGAGTGGCTCACCATTTGCCTTTTTTTCATGCTCATAAGTTGGTCTGTCCAATGATTGATGTGATTTCTTGTTAGATTGTTCATCTAATGATACGTATGATTGCTTCTGGGATGGATTGGGTTGAGTTTTGTCATTTGGTGTACTTTGTGTTTGTTGTTGATCGTCATGGGGACCATGTGCAGCTTGATCATGTGGAGTTAGGTCACCCTGTGGAGTTTGGTCACTATGAGTAGTTTCATCATCATGTGGAGTTGGGTCACCTTGTGGAGTTGGGTCACTATGAGTAGTTTCATCATCATGTGGAGTTGGGTCACCTTGTAGAGTTGGGTCATCATGTGGTGTTGGGTCACCCTGTGGTGTTGGGTCACCCTGTGGAGTTGGGTCACCAGGTGGAGTTGGGTCACCAGGTGGAGTTGGGTCACCAGGTGGAGTTGGGTCACCAGGTGGAGTTGGGTCACCATGTGGAGTTGGGTCACCAGGTGGAGTTGGGTCACCAGGTGGAGTTGGGTCACCAGGTGGAGTTGGGTCACCATGTGGAGTTGGGTCACTATGAGTAGTTTCATCATCATGTGGCGTTGGGTCACCGTGTGGAGTTGGGTCACCAGGTGGAGTTGGGTCACCCTGTGGAGTTGGGTCACCACTTGGAGTTGGGTCACCACTTGGAGTTGGGTCACCACTTGGAATTGGGTCACAATGTGGAGTTGGATCACCACGTGCAGTTGCGTCACCATGTGGAATTGGATCACCAGGTGGAGTTGGGTCACCACGTGGAATTGGGTCACCACGTGGAGTTGGGTCACCGCGTGGAGTTGGGTCACCGCGTGGAGTTGGGTCACCACTTGGAGTTGGGTCACAATGTGGAGTTGGATCACCACGTGCAGTTGCGTCACCACGTGGAGTTGGGTCACCACGTGGAATTGGGTCACCACGTGGAGTTGGGTCACCATGTGGAGCTGGATCACCAGGTGGAGTTGGGTCACCACGTGGAATTGGGTCACCACATGGAGTTGGGTCACCATGTGGAGTTGGGTCACCACGTGGAGTCAGCTCATGTTTTAGTGTAACCTGTACAGAATCTTGAGGATATTTGTGTGATGTCTCACTGGTTGATAGATCAAGTTCTAATGGAGATAATTGGGAGGAAGCAACCAACTGTGTGAGAATGGGAACGGACTGGCTGGGATTCACAGAGGCTGTATGCAATAAGATAGGACTGTTGGAGGAAGTGGAAGTTACTGCAATGGCTGGAGGTTGAGAAGGATGGGTAAGTGACATGGCTGATTTGGGAGAAATAGGAATAACATACTGAGAAAATGATAAAGTTGGGTCGGGGAATTGAAACCTTGAGGAGTAAAAAAGCTGTGGGGAAGAGCACGCCTGTATCAATGGTGACTCAGGTGGAACAGCTGATGGAGAGCTGCAGTGAGTAGATGGAGGAGATGGAGAAATTCCCTGTATTGAATGAATGGAGGGAGACATGCTTAGTGATGTAGTTAAGGGTATGCTTGGAATGGCTTCTGGCATGAACACACTGGAAGATGGTGACTGTGATCCAACATTGGAGTCAATCAGAATTGGAGTATCTGTGGGAGATAAAGGAGATATCTTCATGCCTGACAGATTTGACTCTGTGGGTTCTGATGTCTGTACTGATATAATGGTAGAAGATTTGGTTGGAAGAGGCATTGATAGCTCTTCTGGGGCATGAGGATCCTGTGGGTATTGTTTCTGTGGAGGAGGTGAGGAGGGAGATGCAGACAGAGGTGGTGACAAGGAACTCACACTTGATTTGGGGGAGTCTATGATGACTTTTGGACTGTGAGTTCGTCGCAGAGCCAATGGACTGGGCAGTGGGGAAATTCGATTCCCTTGAGAACTGGCTATGATGGCAGCCTTCAAACCTACTTTTAGAGAGTCTTTTGCTTCAGTTAGTTGACATGCTGTGGTGGTTCTATTTAAAGCCTTACAGGCATCATCCTGAATGAACTCGTTGGTAGAAAGACTGGCTGAGTCCACATCTTCTATTGTCACCAGTGTTGTGATAGCAGTAGGATGTGCAAAATGCCCTGGGATGCTGGTGGACTGATCAGTGTAACTCTGTGAACAATATGATCACCATATAGACACTATGAACTCTAAATTGCAGGCTACAACTAACCTGACATTTTGGGGACTGTTTTGTCATACATGAAGTCTCTTCACTTTCATCTTCATGCATTTCTTTAGCATTGTCTCCAGTCTCTTTCAAGTCATTGTCACTGTCCAGCTTCCAAGTGACATTATTTGTGCCTTTATACTCTGACTTGTATTCTTCAACAACTCTGATGTTCTGATGAACTTCATTATTGTAGTTCACTGGTATCACTTCTAAGAATATCAAAAGCTCACACTGCTACTTGAGATACATACTAGAACTTACCTTGAGTGGCAGCTATCGATGAAACACAGCCCATGGCTTGGCAACTATTTGAATGGAGAAAAAAAGTCAGTTATATTTAACTCTTGCCATGAAAACTAATCTCATTGGAATGTGCTTGTTGATAGTTGATGACAAACTTTCATGCCATCAATTTCTAGCAGGACTATCAACCCAGACATTAGATGCTTGCTAACATTATGTCAGTTATGCATCAGTTTATAAACCAAACACTCTGATGCTGCCCTTCTAGAGGTCTGACTTCAATTGGTTTATTTTTCAGAAGCATGGTTTCGCTAGTAGAAGGTTAATTTTCTTTGCTACATCATCTGCTCTTGATGGTGCAATCGTCATGGTTGACTGATTCGAGTGCTTTAAAGAAGGATCATTGGTATGCTAGTTTTGCAAACAGTAAAATGCATTGCATAAGCATGTGTAGCATGTAACTATGACGATCTAGTAGGAGGTTACTAGTGGTGGTACTTTGATGTGTGCAAGTCAGTAATGCGCTTCAAAATATAATTATTTTGTGACTTGCACAAATTCATTTACAAAATAATAATGTAGACATAAGATGAGGTGTTGCAAATTCATGTAATGTAATAACAATGTAATAATTCAAAGTGATTTGACATCTATGACTGTTCCTCCCTCATGGGAGTTCTGTGGCTTCTACCGTATGATGATCTCCCCCGGTTTCTCCCAGATCTTGTATAACCTTCACTTCTTCGATCCGCATGTACTCCACTACTCCCTTCCTGAAATTGATGTGCTGATCTATTGTGGCCCCTCCATGCACTTCCTCCCCTGGCAACTTGCTGCCTGGTGCTGTCCCTAGCATCACTGCGTCCTTGGTGTGCATTCCTGGAATTAGGTGTTTCGTGGTCTCTCTCTGTTGCTCTGCTTTGTTGACAATAACTGTCACGTTTGGAAGCATACTGGTGATGTCCCTTTGAATGTCTTCCTTTTCTTTCACACTGTTTTGGCTGCAAGCTTCTCACCCTTTCTTCAATGCTGCCACATATATTAACACCCTGGAGCCAATCTTTCCAGAGTTCAGAGTGCAAGAGAGTTTTCTGGCACCCTACTCCAATTATTCCATGTCTTGCTCTAGTGAGTAGCACGTTAACACGGTACCTGTCATCCACGAAGCCCAATTCTCCACGTTCATTGCATCGAACTGTTGTAAAGATGACGTAGTCCACTTCCCTACCTTGAAAGCCATCTATAGAACTAACATTCACATGTGGTAGTCTCTCCAGTTCCAGGCATTCACTCACTGACTTAGCTTGCTTTGAGTAAGGAGTAAGGACAGCAACCTCCCGAGGATTCACTTGGCATTCAATAAGATACCTGACAACATTGGTGACTTCAATTGATTCTAGTTTGTTACAAAATGAAGTCCCTTCTCTTTTCTCTCTTGAATGCACCTCTTTACAAATATCAAGAAAAATTAATGGGCATGGGTGATTGAAAAAACGAATTTCTTTACAACAGTTTTCTAGCTGATAGCCTGTACCATTTTTTAGTTTTCCACCATAAAATTTTTGAGAAGGAAAAGCTGCTAGCTGTGGGTGCATGCGATGCTGCTCACTGAGAAAATGAGGTTTGATTATTTTTTGAAGTCGATGAAATAGAGAACATGACAAGTCAGATTTCATCTTCAACTCCTCAGCCTTTATTGATTGGTGGCTTTCTGCTATGTTCATAGGTCCCAGCTGCTCTGGATCACCAATCAGAGTGAGCTGCTGGCAGCCATGACTGAGGGGAATCAATGAGGAAGGTTCTGTTACTTGAGTAGCTTCATCGATGATCACAAAAGGAAACTTCATCTTGTCTATGGCTGGATCTCCAGCACCAGTGCATGTAGCTGCTACCACTTGAGCTGCCTCTACAATTTGTTTCACAATGCGGTGGTTCAGAAATTGAGATCTGGACTTGTCTCGACCTTCTTCGATTCGCTTGCGCTCCATTTGGCCTTCCAGTGATATTTTTCTAATGTTACGGCTAATTTGATCAAGTCTGCCAATTCGAACGACTCTAATACCCAGAGGCAAGAGCCTCTCACATAAATTATCCACAGCCAGGTTAGTCTCGGCTGTCACTAAGATTGGACATCTAGAAGCAGCAGCAAGGTATTGCTGTATTATTTTACAAGCAACATGTGTTTTACCAGTGCCAGGTGGACCATGTATCAAACTAATAGTTCTATACAGAGCACCTTTAACTGCTTCTTCTTGATCCTTGTTAACCTGTTCAAGATCAAGTTCACCAATTTTACCAACTGTGGTAGAAAGAATGCCATTGTCTTTATGGGCCTTGCATTCAGAATGTAAACATTGTGTGTGGGAGTAAATGAGAGTGGGACATATTCTAATGCTTGAAGGATTCTGAACGATAATTTTTAAAGCTTTCAGTGATCGAACATAGTTTGTGATATTGGCAACGAATCCAAGTTGCCAGTGCCCCTTTTGAAACTTAGCTGACCTCTTCAGGCAATTAGGCACAGGATGCTCTACTTCAACCAAAATATCCGCAGGATGTCTCGACAACTTGACTATCATACCAATAGCAACAGGAACTTGCTGTGACTTGTCCTTTTTTATAATTTTGATAGTTACATAACTTCCTTGAGTAATTTTACCAGAAAGACCAGCTGATGTCCTGCTGAAGCCAACAGTATACTTTTGATCCATTTCTTCTTGAGCATCTTCATTTGTTGAGTCTGGTTTGTAAGCTTTCATTCTGCTCAACTCTACATCGAGATCAGGATTAGCCATTTCAATTAACAAGTTATTCAGCAATCTAAAAGCAAAATAACTTGTGTACTGCACGCCACATTGCTGCAAGCTACAGTCACTTACCTCTGCTGAGGTTGGTGTTACCAATTCAGATGTTTCATGCACAGCAGATTCACTACACAGTTTGGAACTGAAGAGAGCATAAAACTGCTCTACAAGCTTTGAAGATAAGTGAAGTGGCACAAAGTACCACAACCTCCAGCTTGAGGCTAAATAAAGAAAATTTTCCAAAGTAACTGTGCAAGTTTTAGACAGGATTTGCTCCAAAGTGAAGGAAGCTAAATTCCAATGCCCAAGGTGGCATAGACATATTCTGCTAAGTAACCGAAGGCTATCAACAGGATTTGTGATATGATTGGCTAGTGAGGTGATGAGTACTTGAAGACAATCTATAGCACTCTCATCAATCCCTTTGTGACACACTTTCTTTATCACAACATCTAATAATTCCATGAAAGATTTTAATACTTCTGGAATTGCATTGCGCTCTGATGTTAAAATATTGCCCAAAATAACTTGAAATGTATATATTTGTCCTTTTTTAGCAGACTTTATTAGCTTACTAATGAGGGCGTCTTTCGAACAGGACTCTGAAATACGAATTTCACTGCAGTCAGAACATAGGTCCTCATCTTCAGTATCAATAGGTAATTCCTCAACGTCTTCTGAAATAGATAGCTGACCAATCTGCACACTAGGACCTTCAACAACATCCAAGTAGGCCGGTTCCAAAGAATGGCTCTTAACAAATACTTCAACACTTGAAACACCTTCCTTTTTCACTTTGGGGTGGTTGTGTCTGGATAGCACGTCACTACTAAATCTTGTTAGGTCCACACTAATGCGAAGTGACTGATTAGGTGACCTGGAGTCAATTCCCATCCACACAAAAGTGCCTCCTTTTTTCCCACGATACAACTGCAATGTTTGTTCTGTGAGATCCAAAGTGTATAGGGACCCAATAATACGCTGCTCGTCAAAATTAAAATGAGCTGAAGAGAAATATACAGCAATTGAACCATTGTGTACAATCTTGTTCTCTCCAAACTCAGGTGGTTTAAGAAAGTGTATCACAAATGTCACCCCACTGACTCCTTCTTCAGACAATCTGACAATCATCAAGGATTCAGGATGATCTTTAATTCCTCTGAGAAAGTGCTTCCAATTAAAATCTGTGTAGCTAGAATGAAAATAAAACTTCCACATCTTATGAGGATCATAGTAAAGAAACTTTGTTAGTAAACTTGGTGGGAACAATAAAGACTTGTTAAGGTCATTGGTGATAATTTCCAAGGGAATCCCAGCATCAATGGCTTCCACCTGCTGGTCCACAGTGAACTCACCAAAATTTAAATACTTGGCAAACTTTTCCAGACTATGGTAGGAATCAGCAGTGTTAGAGTGAGTTTTAGAACACCAGCGTATCAGGAAGCGAAACAACTGGTAGTGAGACATATTAGGATACTTGCCTTGCAATATGCTCCAGACAAAGTTCTCATCGATGGCTACAGAATCTTTCATTTCATCCTGAACCGCCAGAACCAATTTCATTTCTTCCACTCGTTTATCCATTTCTTCCCAAACATACAGAACTGCAGGTGACTCTGAAGAGCACGGTTTCAGTCTATCAGGAATACTTACCAGATCTCCAGTTTTAGAAGCATCAACACTTCTAGAAAACAGCTTACCTAAATCCTGGCACTCTGGGCATCCAGCACCTTTCATTCCTGCCCACTCCTTATAGTAGGCATCGATTTTTCCCATTGAACTTCGGTAGCCAGCAAAATAGTCAATTAGCATACATCTGTTTACTTCAGAGGTAGTTTCAGGGGCACTTATAGAAGGGTAATCATATGGCTCGTGTGTATGCAAGACAATTAGACCTTCATCCCAGCATACAAAATATTGATCTCCATCAAGATCAGAGCCAGCGATTTCTGACGGATGAGGTCTATCTCCTTGAATTGGGAAAACAATGCAGTCCACCAAATGGTCTAGACCAGGAACAGAAACACACTTCAGTACTCTTACATCCCCAAGGAGATAGCATGGGTTTTTTGCTACAACAACAGAACCGCAAAGGGTCTTTGGAAGTCCTCGTTCAGTGTAACGGAAGAAGCACTCACCGTACTGAAGTTTACCAGTGGGATCACATACTCCAAACACATTTCGTGAGTCAGGTATTAGCAAGCGTAACTTATCCAACTGGCGAACCAATTTTTTTCTGAGATCAGACAGAACTTTTCCACTTAATAGCTCAGTACGGTAGGCCAGATCAGGCTGGTTATCAAATTGAAGGAGTGTAAAAGCAGATGTTGGATCAGTTTTCATTGTTTTCAGCAATCTAAAATGTTCTTCCTGAATTCTCAAAAATACTTCATCTTTAACACCAAGACTAGATAGTAGCATTATGAATTGACGATTTAAATGGCCAAATGTGTAAGGCTTCGACTGATCGCATAACCATAGTTCCCTAAATGGCTTGCTCCCTGGGTCAAACTTTTTCATGGAGGGGCGTAAGAGCAAGCATTGTCCTTTCAGCCTGGGATCAACCATGACAACACCTTTGCAACCTTGGTAACGTATCTGGTAAACAGATGGTAGGTAGTCCGTGTCTACAGGAAGTCCTTTCGGCATCCTAATCTGTGTAGCTAGATTGATACTTAGAGCACCACAACCATCAGTGAAGTTACCACTGGCAATTTCTACATCATCCTCTTCACAAACATTCTCATTGGGAATTTCAATAGCTGTAGGCAATGCTGTTGAGAATAGCAAGCCGATACGTTTGAGCATTGTAGATGCCGACTTGATGGAAGAGAAAGAACCACACTCAGAGATGACCTTGTCCACATCTTTGACTGAACCTCGGTACAAATAGCATGTCCTCTCCTTCAAGCCACTTGAACTGCAGCCCAAGAAGTGATATTTACAAGAGTTTACTCTCAGGCCGTTCTGAAGTATAGTGCGTATTGTGGTTGACTGCACATTGCCATCAAACTTGACAATAAGGAAACTCTCAGCACCGTACCGTTTGAGCATCCGGTTATTGTAGTCCTTGGACAATTTCTTAAAATCAATATGGCTATTCTCAATAGCAACAGTCACCTGAGTCATATGCTTTTGACCCACTTTTGAGCTCTGAATAAAATAAAAAAATTAAAAACACAAGATCAAAATGTGATAGACCGATTTTTGAGAAATGAAATGAGTGACAATAAAAAAAAAAGAAGAGTGACCTAGCTTTGGCTTTAGTTGTGGCCACATCAATTTTTTAGCCCACAACAGGGAAATTTCATCCAGGAAAATTCAAAATTCAATGCGCACGGGCATTGCAATTACAAAACACATCATGGGTCACAGAATCTTCTCTTCCTAGTCTTATGCGCTGTACTAGTATGGTACCTGATCTATTGCTAGTCTGCTATGTATGTGACTGTCCATGCAAAAATATTTGTATTGTATTGTTAAGTGGGAGTTGTAGAGAAATTGTATGAGGGAGGTGGATGAGAAACAGTAAATTTCTCTGCTGTGGCCTAACTCTTCTTAGGCAGTGGAACAACTGGCCACAATATAGAGTGAGCAGCAAATACATTAATATTAAGTAATATTTTAAATCACTGCTAAAGCCTCTGGCATATTGTGTATGAGCTAGTCTTGAGGTGAAGTAATTTTATTAGGTAAAAATATGGTATTAGTGGGGCCAATCTCCATTGGATGAAGTTATAAAGGTCTATCTTTAGACAGAGACATACCTTGTGAGAACTCTTGTCTCTCCATTGAATTTCCTCTACCGCAACCAACTGTGCGGTAGGGAAAACGTCACCGCACGCACCTGGAACTAAAGTTGCGTCGCCATCAACAACCAGCTCACGACGCGCCATTATTGCTTTTCACTAACACAGGGGGGTAAACAATCTCTAACGAACTGCTGGTCCCGCCTACCTGGCGTGGTAGTGTGACGTCATTCCGAAAAGGATTTTTGCAAGTACACGTGTAGGAGCGAGGGCGGCGGATGCACGCAAAAAAACAACCCACCATTTCTATTCGTCGGTAGCCAACGCTTTACCTAGTCTCGCGTGGCCGACCTTTTACCCGAGTATTCAATGCCACCTAAATACTGCACCAAAACCTCTCTTAATGTATTTCCCCCAATTCCTCCTGTTGTGCAGTTAGTTTGTTTGCAATCCTGGCCTTACATCCCATAAATACAGTAATAATAATAAATACACACAATGAGTATAACTTGAAGTGAATGATGAATAGGAATGGAGAGAATTATGATTCTATAGAGGCAGGGCTATATTGACAGAGGCTAGGGCATCCACTATCCAGGGTTCATAGTTCTTGTCTGGATAGAGACGGAGCATAAACTCGCACACAAACTCTTTAAACCTGTTCTCAATGATACTCTGTCGTAAGTTTCTCATCAGAGTCAGCTACACACACACACACACACACACACACACACACACACACAATAAGTGCAGTTATGGTAATTGGGGTAACTTGGGTTCGGTTCTATCAGTTGTCTTTGCCTGAGCCCATATTGTGGGAGAGGTCATTGAAATATAGGTGTACATTTCTTCCCCATGCGTGAGTGATATGCACATGGGGCTAAAAGTGTAGGTCTATGGTAGAGCAAGAATGCAAAACAACTTTGTACAAACAATTATTATCCCCTTTCAATGGCAAAACTTATTTCAGTTTTACAGTTGTAGTCAAGGAGTTTAAGTGAAGAGCAACACAATATATTTAGTCAGCAGTCGGACGTCTGAATTACAAAGTAGTACCAACTACTGCAAGTATAGTTTTCTTTCCCCCCCTTTATCTAATCGATTAAAAATGATTATTTAAAGCTCAAAATTCGAGCCAATGGTATATAAGGATGGATGTGTACCCTATGAGCTGGTTAGAAGATGATGTTCTAAACATTATCATAATGTAGTGAAGTGGCATTAGTTTAGTCAGTTCAAGTTCTAAGCCAACTTCCAAATCTGTTAAGGTATAGCTATTAATGTAATCTGGATATATATATAATGTAGCAAAGAGTGCTATTAACCCTTTTGATGCCGTAACTGCATATATGTGTGAGGATTGGCCAGTGTTCTCCAATTTAAAAAAATCTATTCAATGTTATTACGTTATTTTTTAAATATGTGTTTGAGGCGTTGCACTTCCTTTACAAAAAAAATGAACCCTTATGGGCAGATTATGAATTTTTAAAATATGTCAGAAAACAGAGATCGAGAAATTTTTTTGACTGAGAAATTCCAGGTCGCCGAGCGCCCAAGCTTTTTCTTGGCTACGAACTTTAAACACTCACAATAGAAAGTAAGAAGCCTATAGAGAGTCACACAACATTTAGGAATAATTTGGATAAATTTTTCCTTCTGGACATCCCAAGCAATCGACCTTTCTTATTCCTCAGAATCTTCTCAAAACCTGCTAAAAATGGACTGGTTACTGCTCTTTTCAGGCATTTAGAAGCTTTTGTGCTTGTTATAAAGGCTATAGCAAGCTACCTACTTTGGATACATGTCAGGTTTGCTTTAAGGTTGTTTGCGGTTGTTTTGCAATAGAAATTCAAAAATAAAATTCAAATTTTAAAGACAGCCGGCATCGAAAGGGTTAAATAAGAACTAGATACACACAGACCTGGTAATGGATGTTGTGGACAGTGATCAAACTGCAGCCAACAGTTTCTTTAGTGGTCATGAGCAGGTGAAGATTAGAGAGGGTGTGGTCACGGCAGGTGCGACATGAACAGTCAGGGTCAATTGGGGTCAGCTGAGTAGCACTGTCTGCATGTCGCACGTCAACTTTGCCCCATGGCACCAAGGCTATGCCACACCGCTATATATATAATATATATATATATAATATATCTTTCATTTATATATAATTATTGTATTAATGACGATGATGATGTGATGCCTGGTTACTATTATTATTATATTAAAAATATAACCTAAACAGAATAAGTAAAATAAAGTATTGTTGCATACACCATGTGCACACACATTACACCTAAGTCTCTTACTGCAGTCCTAGTAGGGAAGACACAGTCATACATGTCAATACCTAAGGCACAGCAAACCACCAGATCAACAGCGAACCTGTATACAGTCAAACAACAAGAAGTAATGATCACTCTTAGTGCAAGTCATGTGACTTGATTCCAGTATGATTAGCAAGTCATGTGACTTGATTCCAGTATCATTAGCAAGTCATGTGACTTGACTCTACATCACCAGCTCACCCGACGCCCATCAAGTAGCGAGGTTTGTTCTTTGGTAAGAGATTTGTGCAAAGAGTCACTATTTTCCAGAACACATTTTTGGCTTCTCCTCCGCTCAAACCACCAATGGCATATCCAGGCAGATCTCTTTCACACATTGCTATATAAAATAAACAACAACAAACAACAATTCAGTCATTCTCGACTGAAACAATAACAGTTTTTTCAAAAGCCCAGCCCACAAATAATATACTAAAAGTATTCGTTTCAACCTCTTACAACTTCGGAATAAATTTTGGCTGTATAAACATAGAAACTGGTTGGTATTATAACAAAACAAAACAAAAAAAATTATTTTAGTGTAAAGGCATCATTATCACCTTCAGCACATTCCTTCCTGAGATCTGCATCAAGGCCTCCTTGTACGATAGCAAACAGAGCCTGGTCTTCCGGGCGGGAGTGAGCGCGAACACAACGATCCAGCCAGCGGACACTACGCAGACACGCCTCTCTCACTCTGTCCCCCGTTGTGAGTACGTGCACGACATCATCCAGCTGCATGATAATGTCAGCTCCAATGGTGTTCTGAATAGCGATGGATTGCTCTGGAGTTAGCAGCATTTCACTGCCGTCATGGGGGGATTCAAATTTAACTCCCTCCTACAAGTAAATAGATAAACATGAAGTACATATACACAGTAAATATATTATTCAATTTTACATCGGAGAACATCACTTGTCTGATAAGCCATATTTACACTTGCGCCTACAACATTCTGAATTATAAATATATACCTATTGAACAATTTCATATAATACATCTCGGAGTCTCCCTCACTTGCACACTGTAACCTGAAATTTCACTAGTTGTTATGTTACTGTCGTTGACTTACTTCAGTGATTTGTGCCAGCTTCAGAAGTGAGACCATTTGAAAGCCTCCACTGTCCTACATTATAACAACATCAATAAACAGCAAACAACACTGAGAATTGACACAACGTATAAAATAGCTGTTAGTGCCTAGTCAGACAGTATGAAGGGTGTTATATAGGATTTATTTTTGCTTGGGGTGGGAGGCACTGCTGTACTTAGCCACACCCATTTTCAAACAAACACTATTTCTTGATGCACATGTTCAGGCCAACGAGCATGATAATCATTGAACATTAACATTACGCCATGCACTATTCATATATCGTTCTCGGCGAACCCCGAGGCTTACTTTCTATGTCAACAGTGTTCTTTGTTTTAGTTTCATTCTATGATTTTGCTGTTGCTATCAATATCAAATCTATTATCTATTTTGATCAACAATAAGTCTAGGATAATATATATATGGCTGGTTAATGACCGAACTAAATCTATCATATAGATCCAAGAGCTAGTGACGGATTTATGACCCGTTAGTCAATAGACATCTAGTGCCTTGGCAGCCCGGTCAGCACATGCCTATATGAAAGTGTGTATTTTACACTACTGATCAGTATTTTGTCACATGCATGATTTTATAACTTATAGAATTAAACTTAAGCTATTGTACTATATTAACTTCCAAAACTTCTGGGGAGGAATCCCAGGGTACCCAACCACTGTATGAAACCATGTAACAATACAACCAAGACAGTGGACTTACGAATATCACACCTACTCAGTGTAGTAACTCACAGTGAGTAGTGCTCTCTTCCAGTTCATGAACTCGTGGAGACCACCTGCTTTCTTCAATACCTCACACCCCTTGGAGACAACATTTCATAAACGAGGTTATCATAAATTAATAAACTATGTAAATGTTCATGAAGAATCATTAATATTCCAAATATAACGCAGTTTATTCTGTACACTAATTGCACACACCACGCATACACTAGAAAATTTCCTTGACTATTTAGTGGTCTTATAATTGTAGCATTGACAGCATTAAATATATAAATACATAGCTATTATTGTCACACGTACACTTTTGCAACAATTATCTATTTATCTGTACATTATACCCACTACACCAGATGTCCCAATTTGCATTAATATTTGCTCACGGGTCTATTGCCCAGGTGGTAGGTATTTCCCAGCATGATCTGACAGTCCATATCCACAAGCTGTTGTGAGGTCATACCCTTGAGAGTTCCCTGCGTTCCTACGGGCATGAAGACTGGCGTGTCTACCAGTTGGTGAGGGAGCTGCATCTGCGCTACTCTGGCTTTGCTCAGCGGACATTCTGCCACTATTTTGAAGCTCAGTGCTTTCTTACTCATGGATCACAGCTCGTGAAAACAACGACACTTTACCTAATAAGTTCCCTTTCCACAATGAATAAACTTGCACCATGGCAACTGGTGCGCATCAATTATTGTGCGCAGTTTCGCAGAAGGAAGACATGGCTGGAGCCGCGGAGGAATGCGGTATTTCTCCTGCAGAGAAAGTCCAGACGTACAGGGACCTCGTGGAAGTAAAAACTGCCGCATTGTAAGCGTATGGTATCGCGTACTGAAGTGTTGTTAGCTATTCTATTATCTTTTGAATTGGTAGAGTGGAGGAAGCTCAAGCCCTGAGACGTCAGGGAAACCCTCGAGATTCTTTAGCTAAGCTAAACAGAGCCCTTTTCTTGGATTCCAGAAATCCAGACTTGTTCAGGGAGAGATCAGAAGCCTACTGTATGCTGCAAGACTTCAGCAATGCAGTAATCAACCTAGAAAGAGTGATGGAACTGAGCAATAAAGGACAAGAAGACGTTCTGATGGCCAAGATCGGTAGCTTTCACTGTTACCATGCCCTTCAGCTTCTGGAGGAGAAGAAATACGTGGAGGCTCTGGAAATGGTTAGTCTAGCAGAAGACAAAGGTTTTGAAAGCCCTCAAATAGTAGGGACCAAGTAAGTGGAAAATGATGTTTTATGACCACAGCTTTGATGAAACTTTGTTGTGGCAGAGTGAAATGTTTAGTTGCCCTGAGGCGATACACAGAGTGTCTTCGTGTGGTGGAGCAGGAGCTTGAGAAAGATCCTTCCAATGTTGAGTTCATTGTCCACAGAGCTCAACTGAATATCCTTTTTGGAGAGGTAATATTTATTTTTCCTATTTAAATTTGCATTCCATGTGTCGTGCAATAAGCTAATTGAAAATATTGTGAGTTGGTTATTATTACCAATTCTATGCCATTTTTTTCATTAACTGAAACGATTATGAGTTGGCCAAATCTTAGCTCTCAAACATTTACAACATTTACTGTTATGACAAGTATTAGCAGTCACTTGTGTTACTATTGTTTGAAAGGTTAGCGATGTATGTGTATCATGTAATGAAGATGGAGATAATAGTTAATTTATACGTGATAGGTCTCCAAGGGTTACTGGGACATCTGTAAGGCCCTTAAGGAGCAAGGAGATCATGCCGAAGCTTTGGAGATGAAACAAGACTTGGAGAAGAAGGCAACTCTCAGCAGAGACAAGGTACGGTGGAGTATTTCATTAGAACATAGTAAATGATATAAATGTGATACACGCTCTCAGGCTGTACACCAGGTTCTGATGGGAAAGAACAGAGATGCCATGAGCAGGATTACCGGAGCCATCAGCACAAACCCGTCCGTCCCAGACTATCACATTATCCGGTGAGTCCAACTCACTCACTGATAACCGGGCACACTCAACTACAATGGTTCGCAAATAATAATGCTAATACTAATCCTGATTGGTTTAGAAGCATATTTTGTGTGTATACCCGGGGTAGAGGTAGCAATGCTATCAGCCATTAGAATTTATTAAAATTTTGGCAGTAGTGCAGGTAACGTTTAGGTGTTGATCAATTAAAGTTCGTTTTATCTATAAACATATCTCACTTAAAGGTCCTCCTCAAAGTGGTTGCATACTGTGCCTCTAATTGGGATGCCTGTAGTTTACAACATGATGCATCTGTTATTTGTATTTCTAGAGGAACCCTTCATAGAAGAAAGCAGAATTTTGTTGATGCCATGGACGACTACTTGACGGCCATGGACAAGTGCGGGCACCAGCAGGACCTGCCCGTGTACAGACACGCCTCCAGGCAACTTGTACTCACTTATAATGACTTTGCTCTCAGCTGCTTCAGGAAGAAGAATTTTGACGAAGCCATTCTCCTTTTGAATAAGGCCATCAAGGAAGAGAAGAGGGAGAAGGGACTTTACGTCAACAGAGGTGGTAAGTGCCTGTCATGATTCAAGAGAGTGTATGTTAGTATTTTCAAGATGTCATTAATTAGTACTTTAAAAACGTCCATACATTATATGCCTGTTGTCCAGTTTTCATGAAGTACAGCTAATTTAATAATTTCACAATTTCTTTCTCAGCTTTCTTTTACTCATTATCTCTCTCTTTCACAGTCTTTTTTTTTGAAAAACAATACAGAAGTTAGAAAATGTTTGGCTGTCACTGGAATTGAACCCAGCTCAGTGGCAGAGTGCTTGTGCGTTAAGCAAGCGGTCCTGGGTTCGATTCCCGATGACAGCCAAAAATTTAAAAATTTTATATTGTTTTTTTTTTTAAAGCCTGTGAAAGAGAGAGAATACATATAAATTCATGATTAATCATAAGTTTCCTTTCATTACTGTATGTATAATGAGAATATGTTTTGTGTTATTTATAAGATTGTTACTATCGAACCCAAGCTCCACTTTGCCCTGTGTGACTACCAGCAGGCCCTGGAGTTGGCCCCGACTGAGTGGGACATATACTGCCGTGTGGCCGTCGTCTGTTCTGAGATCGGAGTGAAACTGTTTGGTCAGCACAAATTTGAGGAGGCGGAGAATTTCTTTACAGCCGCCATAAACCACAACCCCAAGGTGGCCAGATTCTACCTGTGCAGAGCTAGAGCCAGGCTAGAGAGAAAGGTGGGCAGAATGAAGAGTGTTTGAAGGTGTAGAAATATCTAGTTTTTTTTGTGTGTGTGTGTGTGATTTATATAATTTTGCAGAATCAATAAATTGATCATTGGCATGAGTTTCATGATATTATCAGGCTAATGTCTGATAAATGAAAAATTATAGTTCTCCGTTTTTGTCAAGATTTTAATGCTTGAATAATAATTGAAATTTTTTGGTAGAATATCAGAGGAGCGAGGGAAGATACAGTCTCTTATCTGACTCTAGACAATACTTCTTCTGATGAATGCATTCCCATTATTGCCAGGATTTTCCCGGGAAAGTCAAAGGAAGAGATTTTGTGGTTGGAACCTCCGTCCAAGGAAATTCAGTCTAATTTACTGAAAGTTAGGGGGAAAATGATGGCACCCAAGGTTGTAAGATCATCTGACGAAACTGCTGGGTCACCTGACAGAGATGTCAGACCATATTCTCCATTGCAAATGTTTAGTTTGGAACTGAAGATGGTTGAAGAGGATCACAGAGAAGCCGAAGGAAGTACGTCTAATGATGATGCTTCGAACTTGTTTCTGCCTTTGGATGTGTCCAAGACTGCCGAAAGGGAAGAATTGATTGGTCGAAGTCACATGATATCTGGCTGTTCATCTCAAAACTTTCCTAGAATGAAGCTTGAAGACATTGCTAGCCACAGAGAAGGTGGAAACAGCTCAGCATCAGCCAGTTTGCTGCCATTACGAAACTGTATTAGTGACCCTTTACCACCTTTGAAAAAGCAGCATCAGCATCAGAAGATCATGCCAGAGTTGAAAGACTGTCTTCAGGAGGAAAAATTTCACAGGGAAATATACTATTCAAAAAAATACGTGAGTACAAATTGTCTTTTTTAATGTTGTACTATGATATTAAACTATTGTTGGCACAGAATGGTGATAAATTGAAGAAAATTCTTGAAGTATTTCCAGCTCAGCAACAAGATAGAAAATCATGAAAATTTTCATTTATATATTATTGCAAACAACTTCAATTTGCTCATTATACGAACTAGCAATTAATTGTCGCAGAGTTACCATTAGTAGGTGGGGCTCGGTATGTCCAGTAGGGGAGGGGCTCATTTCCTGCGGGCGTTACCTAGGTTACGGCGCGATCGACTCGATACTATTCGCGTGGATTGTAATGTAAAGAAGCTACTGAGGAGCCTGGCGCTGTAATGAGCAGGAGAGAACTGAGAGCCGTCGGCTCTCAGAGAGAATCGCTGTCCACTAATCCTTTACTGATTCAGGTATGAATTAGTGTTGTTTTGTCTTTACGATTACATTCTTACCATTATGAACAGGTCGTTTAGCTATATTTTGTTTAGTTCATGAAATATTATTTTTACAGTCTCAGGTGGGCAAAATCAAAAGCAGGTGCTTCAGTCTTCCTCCTGCAGACTTCACGTATGGAATAGATACAATACCTCTAGGTGGTGGGGTAGCAGAAGGTAAACATTTGATAACTACTATTTGAGTCTATGGGTGTGGGCGTGATCAATAATATTATTATTGCAACAGCTATAACGTGTTGGAAGTACCATAAAGACAGAGGAAAAGCTGGAAAAGATGAGGAGGAAGAGAAAGACTTTATCAAGCTGAATAAAGGAGCAATCCAGGCTGGTTTAACTACCGCACACGAGCACCAGACATACAGAGCCATTCACGATATCCGCAGGAGGAGACCTGACAGAAGCCAAACAGTTCCAGCAGTGCCAGATATAGTGTTCGGGATTCAGACAAGGTAGTTTGGAAAAAAAAAAAAAAATTTTTTTTTTGTTATGTTACATGTACACTGTAGCTACAAGTTATGGTGTGAATAGAAACATTTTTCACCCATTAGTGCTTTTTTATAGGTGAAACAAATTGTGCGAGGGAGTGTGAAAGTGAAATATACAAGGGGATCTGGTAAATGAAGTGTAAAAGATGAAACTTTCCCCCCAATAGCTGGCCTTTCATATTAAAAGCCTACCTATCATTAACCTCTTCCTGTATGGAAGGAAATACTTACCTCTTTTGTTTATGATTGTTTCTCCTTCCACCACACTCCTATGTCCCACTCAGTTTGGTAGAGGTAGGAGGAGGTGACCTACTTCTGCGACCACAATCATAACCTCTTTTGTTTATGATTGTTGTCAGTCTATGAAGTTGATAATTTGACCATCTCTCTCGTGCAGACCTTCTACTCCAATATACGATCTTTTGGAAAACAAATACCAGGAGAAGTGGCTGGCAGAAATGAGGGAGAAAGACAAGCAGACTAACATAAAGGTGATGAGTCGCAAAGGAAAGATCTACGAGACCAGAACATCTCTTCTTAGGCGATACTTGGAGCCTGTGGACCCGCCTCCATATTGGAAGATGAAGAGGTGGAGCAAAGTAAGTGGAACAAGCACATTAGAACGCTATGATAGGAACGTAGGCACAGTCCTTGTCCTTGTATGTAATCAGATTTTAATGTGCTTGAAGTGCAAGTATTTTCATTCCCCCTTTAAATTTTAATTTTTTTTTGATGAATTCCAATGTGCAATAGCTAATGTTTATGCACCTTTTTTTTTAAACTAATAGTGGCCACAGTATTATCATTTTTCTTTGTGTTCTAAAGATTCCTGGAGAATTGGAGACATTTAGGACAGGCAAAGCACGATCAGATGCATTCAAACACCATGCCTCAGACCGTACCAGTAGACTAGGACTTCTGGGTCAGGGCATCTACCAAGAAGCCAAATCTTAGCCAGCTCATGGGAGAGGGCAAAATATAACTTGCACATTCACTTGGCATGCATGTAACATTCCATGTTTTTGGCATATTATTATAAGTCAACTTGTATAATTTCATGTAAAAAAAAAATTAACCACAATTCGCAGACTACAGTGACATCTCTTAAGCTTATACCAGTCTGTTGCAATTATTTTCATTATAGCTACATTTAGTCTAGAGGAATTCATATTGTCATGAAGTATTTCATTCATTTACCCTACAATAAAATTGTCTTACAAAAATGAGAAAGATGGTGACAATACTTTTGAAGTGCACATTCTTTATTGGAATTGCTGTAACCTCACAGAATACATACATGCACTAACTTAAAACTTCATCAGTAGCAAAGTTTTGTCTAAGAATTCTCTTCTCTTCTTCAACATAACTCTTACCACGAGATGATTGACCTTCGTCACGCTTTCGTTTCTCCTTCTGCCTGAAGTTCTGTACTTTCTGTTTCTTGCTAGCGGAAGGTTCAGCGTCCCCACTACCAGTGCCACTGGACGATGAAAGATCTCGCTTCCCAACCACAGTTTGATCCTCCAAGCTTTCAGGCCCATCACTAACTGTCCTAAACTTGGGATCTACATCCTTGGTGGAGTATCGCATTGGAGGAGCTGATATTTCCCCACTAGTGGATGAATATGTGTTGACAATGGCGGCTGTAAGACTAGAGTGGACCTTCTTGTTGTGTTTTGAACCGTCTTCTTGTCCAGTGTCACTTGGTGGAGCTATGGCAGCATAACGACTATCAGAAGTGTGAACGTTCTCGGCCTCGATTGTCTCGTTCTTAACGAGCTTGTCCCAATCCACACTACCAGCTGTGGGATCATACAAGAATGAAGGCTTTCCTACTGTTGCAAAAAGGCTATCCGGAGGAGGAAGCTTGTTAGCATCCGAGTCTCTCTCAGAAACATCTTCAGTGAGCTGCTCGTTGCCATTATCTACTTCCGAATCTGAACTGGAAGTGTCTTCACCAGCTAAGAATGACAGGGGGTCAGCCATAACAAACAGATCAAAAAGTTCAAGCGCCAAAGTTTTAGAAGTCTCTCTTTATAGAGCCCAGCAAAGCGTTAGGTAAAGGGTCTGGCTAGGGAGTGCACCCGCTTCGGGCACCTACCGCTACCACATGTGGTATAAATTCTGAAAACCCTATACCAACTATAGTGCACCAAGGTGCTCAACAATCCCGACTTCACCGCCGTAACACGCCCACTTTCGCGATATTTACTACATCACTTACTTTTACGCTACCTGCGCTCACGTGCTTCTGTTCGGGAAGAATATGGCGAAAACTGTTAGTATCAAGTTAAAGTTACCTCCTTTATCAGTGACTAAACGGTCAACTTCTGGAAAAACCAGTCACCACTTTTTCCCCAGAGGTTGTGATTCTGAGTGTAATACTGGTGAAGGTAGTTCATCAGTTCTAGACCGAGAAGAATTGTGTGCTGACCACAATATAGAAATCCTTCCTGAAAACCTCCCTTCTTTGCATCAAGTACATCAACTCAGAGCTGTAGAGTCATGGGCAAAGATTCGATGTGACATGCTTCGTATTGCAATAGAGAGTGAAGCCTTGCCAGAAGATCAAACTTGTGGAGTCTGTATCAGCCAAGCTACCCACAGGTGCTTACAATGTGGCCCTAAATTTTTTCTTTGCGAGCAGTGTTACGAGGCTTCACATAGTAAAGCTAATATTTTTCATGTGGGAGAAAGATGGCAGGTAAATATTTATAGGAACTGAGATACCCAGAATATATATATATATTTATTGCAGTTTTGATATTTTTTCTTGAATATTTCTGCATCACGCGAGCGTTCTGTATTCTCCCACATTGTACGCTTGTTTGAACGCTCCCTGTAGCGCGCATAGCGAGTAAACGTAATGAAAATCTATTGTACTCGTTTGAGAGAAAAATATCAAGACAGCAATAAATCACTTATCACACTCGTCGTACAATATGGGAGTGATATTTTACTCTCACGCCATATTTTCACTCGCCGCCTTGATATTTTTTCTTAGTATAGATTAAATGTAATGGAATATATGGTAAAGTATCATTATTGAGTCAAGAAAATGATGTCTTGTACTAAATATTGATTGCCAAACTGCCCCGTTACCCAAAATTAATTACAAGAAAAGGGTTTACATTTTTGGAAAAATGCGAAATTTTTTTTAAATAATTTCATAATAGTTATGGACTATATAGATGCTCAATTACGTGATATTGGTGTAGTGTACATTGTGGGTGTTTCTTAAGTGGTTATTATTACTGTTGTTAGAATGGCGAGTTTCGGCCGGTGGAGACTATAAAAACTGTTGATATTCGTGATCATGTATGCTCTTCAGTTAATTGGGCGTCTATTTGTTGTATATCTGGAACTGGTAAGTGTAAATTATTTCGTATTCCATATGTCTTGTAGTTTATTCATGCGCTGAATAAACACTAATTCTAAGAGATAACGTAATGACTACCCAATAAAATTATTACTATACTTTGATTATTTAAGTTTTGATATATTTTTTCTTTTGTGTGTGTGTGTGTGGGGGGGGGAATTAGTGTATATATGTAATTATACGGTTTTCCGAGGTACTATCATGAGTACATTGTCTCTCTGTCGTCATCAAATTAAGGACTAGTTCACCAGGTTATTGATACTTTACCAATCTACCAAGTGAATACTCTGTCAAAAGAATTTGCTATGCAGTGTACTTTAAATAGTAAAACTTGTAGATCTGTACTCAGTTTTGGATCGATAAATATTTTTAATTACATATATGATTTGTATAGCCTCCATGTTACCAGTGCATAATTTATGTATTTATTTATTTATTTTTTAATTCTACATAATTGTGTTTTATGGAATCTGATTTGAGTACATTTTAGGCATGGGTATTTTTGATAACTGAACTTAGAACAGAGCGCGGCTGAATACGTCAATTTGATTGGTCCGTTGCATGAATCTATTTCACTTAGAATCATGCCCAGCAGCACTTAGAAAACACTTACCGGCGGCTACTGTTTGTCTCGTTACCAAGAGATATAATTTTGAAATTCTGGCTACCAACATTTACGCAGGATTTTTTTTACAATGTTTGTGAAGCTGTGTCAATTATATTGAGTTATTGGCGAGCGAGCGTAGCGAGCGAGACACTTACAGGGGTAAAAATGAAAAAATCGGGGATGTTTATTTATTTATTTGTATATATGTATGGACGTACGTAAGGCATTTTTGTACTTTGACCCTCGCGTTTTTGTGTTAGTTCGGTTGTCGACCCCGTCCCAAATTGCACTGAACTGGTTTATCGATCAGTACCCGTATCACCCTAGAAATTGAATTGTTTACCGTTTTGAATTCTTTTGCGGGTGCAGTTCAAACTTGACAACTTAGGGACTTCCATTTCTATTCGAGTTAGTGGCGGTGGTAAGTCAATGCGCTCTTTGTCATGGTTATAAGCCGTGCGCACAGTATTTACCTGAAAATACATTGTCCACTAGACTACTGCGAAGGTAAGTCTGTGTAGGTGCATATCCAGCTGTGTCAAAGCATTGTGTGTTACAACCACTACTTAGCTAAAGAATATCACAAAGAAAACTTTTAAATAACGTGTATTGTTTTGTTGTTGTTGTTTTTTCCTTCAATTCAAGCAGTTGCAGAGAGTTGTTACTATGGCACTGAAATCTCTTTACCCTGTATGCTAAATTTAAAAACTGGACCTTATTTTCAGTAGCTTCAGTGTTAGAAGTCAATAAAAATAGTATAGTCTTTAGGCTCGCTCGCCATTTGTGCTCAAGCACACCACTAGTATTATTATTTTTTTACCAAGCTGTGACAATTATATTGAGTTTGAAAATCTGGCATATTTGATTAAGTATAGTACTACATGAATAGCTTGTTAAATTATTGAATATAGTATTGATACATAGATTGTAGTAATTGATATGGTCTGAGTTTAATGGCTAGACTTCGTTGGTGAGGTATACTAGCTAGCTAGCAGAATTATTTTATGTTGAGATTAATAGAGATTTCGGCTGTGCAAAGCGCTGGTTAATCATATTGTCGGCAATTTGAATGTTAGTGCTTTCTTCCTGTAAGCTACACTCACTCGGTAATCAGAGTAGGAATCAAAGTCCTCACAGGATATATTCTGCATTCTTAACTCGCGAGAATTCTCTTCTTTGCAAATTTCCCAAGCTGAACCACACGGTTCACATAGGCAAGATGAGCTGTCACATAACTTGGTACACTCGTTAGTTACTTCATTTCCATCACTGTAGTACAGTCTTAGCGTATCTTTCTGTTCTAAAAAAGTTAGATTGCGGTACCATGGAAATCTACGGGATTTAGAAACCCTCAGGCTTCTAGTAGCATCCTCGCTGTGCTTGGACGCTACAGCCCAAAGCCTTCATGTTTCTAAATCCCGTAGATTCAAGGTACCGCGATCTAACTATTATAGAGAAATTCATTTCGACAGTATATTGTGGATTTTTAGTTTATATGTTATGCATTGCTGTAAGTTGGAAATAGCAGAGAGAATCTTAGCACTCTGATTGGTCAGATGGTCAGATCTAGGGCTATAATTAACATAGACCCCTCTTCATAGATCCCTCACTTTGAGGGCATCGATTTGTTTAGAATTCTCCCTGGAAAAAGTGCCAGGTTGTATGGCTATGTTATAAACTAGCTAGACAATGAGACCTGTGGGCACATTTAGAAGCCCTCTGGCCCTAGTAGCACCCTCGTTAGACTTAGGACACAACAGCCCAAGCCATCAGACTTCGTGCTAGATCCCTTGGTCTCGTTTATATAGGACTTATTCTGCTAGGAGGGAGAGCTCAGATTAAGGTGGTGGGAACTCCACTTAACATTCCTGTGCGGACAACTTCCAGTGTTGTATGTTTTGTCGATTGCTACACTACAAGGATTATATTTTTATAAGGATTGTTTATTGCATAGTTTCTGTGTGCTGAATGCTATTGTACTACTGTTAAGATTATTATGCAATATTTTTCAGGGGAAGAATGTCACATAAAATTTGCATTCTGTGCATGTGAACCACTTGTTCTCACCTTGATCAGAGCACGTCTATGGCCATCATCACCTCAACGTCCACATTTTGCTTTTGCCTTTGAACTTTTGGATTGGACAGAGGCTCTTCTATTGGAGGCTCAAGTTTCTTTGAATGACTTTTGCAAAGCTCTGTATTTCAAATGCTCTAATATTATGATGAAGGTGAGTTGACTGTATGCAATACTATGGTAAGTAACTATTACTCTTTTTGTTTGTAAATGACAGCGGAGAGATTTTTATTCCTCGCTCATAGATGCTTTTGAGGAATACAGGTGGATGAAAGTGGAGTTGCGTCACTTATCTTCAGTGTGTTCTGACCTAGATAAAGGCAATGTGTGTCCTGCATGTCCTAAGGTAAGGTTCGAAACTAGCCGTTTTACAATTTCATTAGTCATGGTTGTAATGTACAGGAAAGAGGAACACTTGTTCTCTCAATGGACGCTCTTTTTGGTCTACCAAGAAAGAAAGCTGCGGGTGTTAGTCATAGGGATTCTTTACATGGTGAATTCTTCTTCGGTGACCAGGCAGCTGTGGATGAGCATGTGGTTTCATATGAAATGCCTAAAAGGGAACCAAAGGTATGTTTGAAATACAGGTCATAAATTGACTTCCTGAGGATTTATTGTTGGCGAGCGAGCGAAGCGAGTGAGACACTATCAGGTGGTGTTGAATGCAAAATCGGGTATATTTTGTGTGTGGCATACGTTCTATTCTAAATAACCATAATAAAACTTAACAATGGTGTTTCCTAAATTTCAATACAGTATTGGACCATATACCATATGAAGTGTCTAAACTGTGTGGATTGATCAGGGGTGCGGACTATTTCATTCACTGTAATATTAGTGTGTCTTTCCTATTGTATCTAAACACTTAAAGTCTATGCCAAATGCATGGTCCCTTGGAGGTTTCTAAACAAGGGCGCAAAGTACTCAAGGAAATATGGTATATGAAATTTTGTTCTTGCAGTGCACTCAAAAATATCTTCCCAAACGTTAGGGGGCTTAATGGGCCCACTACACCAACCAATTATATAGGAATTAGATTGTCTTGAAGCTCTCTTGTCTCATATGTCCCATCTAAATACAAGTATGTCTCAAGAGCATGTCTTAGTGACCATCGAGTCCTGGATGCATGTATTTCATGAAACAACATCTGAGGGATATGAGACTAGTTCAAATCACCCTTAATATCACACCGTTGTTGTTGTTTTTTCTTATTCTTTTTTGAGTTTTTTTGGTTTTGTTTTGTTTTCTTAGGTTTTGTTGTTTGTTTATTTGTTTTTAATTGCCGCCATGGTTGAAATTATTTCTATTTATTTCCCTCCTTCTCTCTCTCAGCTACTCAAGTAGTTGTGGTACGTTTATTTGGTTCGTGCTCATGACTAGAGAGTTCAATAGCTGTCATTCAATTCATATTCATGAAATGTTTCCATAATGTACTCTACTCATGTTGACGGCATTTTCACGACCTAGCGGCTAGTAAAAATACCTAGCAAGAATAAAAATATAATGGAAAAACTTTTACTCAAACGGGGTTGTACTGATTATCATTAAAAGTGGGGTTTGGATTTGTGAGTGTTCATATTCTAAATAACTCCCACCATAACATTAAAAGTGAGGTTCGGATTTGTGAGTGTTCATATCATTCTAAATAAGTCCCACCATAATATATTAGAAATGGGGTTTGGATTTGCGAGTGTTCATATTATTGAGGTTTAGATTGGTGAGAGTATTGTATGAAAATCCTTATTTATAAATTTCGCAAATATATATTTCTGTCCAATCCAGCAACATGTTTCTTTTTTGTTTTTATTTTAATGCTAGTTGCCTAGGCAATCGTAATCAGAATGGACCATTGTGGTGTTTTACAGATGTGTAGCAGTTTTCTTGCTGGGGACTCCTTACGATCATCCAAGCGATACAATGCCCTTGATGAAACAGCCGTATTTGGTTCAGGATGTCGCCACGAGTTCCCATTATTCTTTATTAATTTGAAGCACGGAGAAAGGTATGTTCTTTATTTGTTGTTGAAATAAACCCTGTTTAACGGCATGTGCTACGAGGTAATGCTGGACCATAATTTCTATCGAAAGCATAAAAAAAAAAAGAAAAAAAGACACTAACTGATGCCACACATTGAAGTATATTCTCGTTGACGTACATATATGCAGCTCAAGTGTGTTATTGTCTATAGGTTATCATATGTGGTATGGATGCTGGAAGAGCTTGTGCAGCGCATTCCAAGTGCTGTTGATGTCTATGTGATGTACGACATTGCGTGTACTTTAGTACAACATCTCAAAAGCAGAAATAAGGAACACCTGCTGAAGCGTGTTCACTTTGCTCTTCCCTCCTTCCACGCCTATGGTCACAATGCTGCTTGTCAGGTATATGAGGTTGTAGGTAACAATTGGTATATTGTCATTATCAAAACT
>WLWD01005933.1_pt1 | contig 46412 bp, 42 predicted proteins | sample 6712731 | NCBI WGS metagenome assembly WLWD01 (sample SAMN12718690, study PRJNA576275) | sponge metagenome | isolation source: marine sponge | host: Mycale hentscheli | place: New Zealand: South Island, Marlborough, Capsize Point | collected 2014-11-01 | reverse complement strand
TTCTCACCTCATCCCGAGTACTGGTATATTCTGTAGTCTCATTCTGACTATTTGAATTACAAGTAGCTTTTGACAACAAGCACTCACAGCTGCTATAAATGACTGAGTTTTTAAAATTGTATCTGGTAAAGGGTCTCAATAACATAGTAACCTTTCACCATAACATTTTGCAACTTGAAAAAAAAAAACAAGAAGCTCTAAAGAATTACAGCATGGTGTTGAACTAACAGTCAGGTCAAAAGAATCTATTTAGTGGAGGTTCGGGAAGGGATAGACCACTACGAATTTAATAGCAAATAAATGCTTCAACCACTTTATAGTGGTCATCATCAGTTGAACTACAAAAAACAGAAAATACCTACAGCATCTGATTGCTACAATTGTATAAAACATGTTTATTTTAATTTGTCCTCAGGGCTTTTAGGCGGTCAGTGCATTATATATTTCAGGAAGTGATCCATTCTCCCTGTTCATTGAATCTCTAGTTGTTCTTATGTACCACAATTCAAGACTAGTGATTTTAATAGAAAAGGAAAGTATGAGTACACCTAGTCACACAGGAATATTCATATATCATTTTCAATACCTTGATAGATACTAATGAATATCCACAGGAAGAAAGTCTTAAAAGTAAGTGAGCGTCTTTTCATGAGCTCCTGGTAGAGTTCAGGGTACATGAGAGCCACATCTGAGGACAGATCTTCATCCAGCACCAGAGACAACACTGGTGCCATTGTGTATACTGTAGTGTACCTGAAAACATGGAGAGAAGGGGGAAAAATGAATAAATTTTTTAAAAAAGTTTTTTTTTAAGTTGATCTTCAGCCTTCTACTATATCTTTCACATACAGCAATAAAAGGAAAAAAATGGTAGTCCTCAGCAATTGAACTTAGGACTGCTTGCTAATGCACAAGTGCTAAAAAATAAAGCTATAACAACTATCAAGCATTGGTTCCAGTCATAATATATTGCTAGTGTACAGAGACAAATATATCTACAATACATGTACGGTATAATATTATTATAGTTTCGTTTTGTTCAAACATAAAGTATAAATGGACTCGACTGAATGCTCTCATTTCCTATCTTTATAATCGTGACTGTGTTCTCCAGTATTCTGAGGAGTGACAGTAACAGAGTATGTTCCATCATTGTTGTCTGGTCCCACATTGTTCTCAGTTCAGAGATTCTACTGTAATACTAGCATGCCAATTGTACCCATCCTGCTCACTTACGTGGTAAGATATTTACAGAACAATCAGCGGCGTGAAACAAAGGTTCATCCAAACAACAAGTGCTGTGGATCAAAAAGATTTTTTTTTTTTAATTAAAACAAAAACATTTTTCGGCTAGAATGAATGTTCAAATCTAAGCATCTGACACAACTCTGATTAAGATACTGAGCATGACAATTTACCATATATTTTCAGTCCTCCATTGGAGGAATACAAGAAAGGAACTTGACTGGTAAAATAGACAGAATTGCCCTAGGGTGTGCCTCTGTTGTAGTGGACTGTATTTCTATTAGTTTCATTAGTAAGCATACTAGATTCTTCAGTCAATACAGAAGTTCCTTTAGTTAGTGCAGGAGTTTCTTTGGTTTGTGAGGTTTCTTCAGTAAATGCAGGAATTTCTTCAGTAAATGCAGGAGTTTCTTCAGTTAGTGCAGGAGTTACTTCAGTTAATGCAGGAGTTTGTTCAGTTAAAGCAGAAGTTAGTTAATGCAGGAGTTTGTTCAGTTAAAGCAGGAGTTTCTTCAGTTAATGCAGGAGTTTCTTCAGTTAAAGCAGAAGTTTCTTCAGTTAGTGCAGGAGTTTCTTCACTTAATGCAGGAGTTTGTTCAGTTAAAGCAGGAGTTTCTTCAGTTAATGCAGGAGTTTCTTCAGTTAATGCAGGAGTTTCTTCAGTTAAAGCAGAAGTTTCTTCAGTTAGTGCAGGAGTTTCTTCACTTAATGCAGGAGTTTGTTCAGTTAAAGCAGAAGTTTCTTCAGTTAATGCAGGAGTTTCTTCAGTTAATGCAGGAGTTTCTTCAGTTATAGCAGAAGTTTCTTCAGTTAGTGCAGAAGTTTCTTCAGTTAGTGCCGGAGTTTCTTCAGTTAATGAATATTCTGTCTTATGATTCATTGTAGTAATGCTAGTGGCAATATCTACAGCAAAAAATGTAATGATTGTTTATAATTGCTTCAAGTATTGACAAGTTCAATTCAAATTTTATATATAACGCCAAGTAATATAGGTATACATAATGAATAGCTAATTAATAAAATAAAATTGATACAGTTCTGAATAAAATGAAAGGGTTTTTTTATAATAATAATTAGGTCCAGATAGTCATACTGCTACTATAGATTTATAGAGTTTAGTATTACTTATGGTAAGTTTAAGTTATTATTCCGCCCTGTACTATTTATTAAGAGCTGTGTATTTCATTTGTAAAAAGTACATATAGATCCTAAGATGCCTATACTGACTCAAACTTACAAACAATCATGTATTGTGGACTGTGTGGACGATTCAATGCCAAAAGGCCCTAATAAGAGAGGGTCTGTGGCGGATAGACACAGGTGAAGAAACCATTCCTACTAGAGGTGGTGAGAGTGAGTTAGCAAAATTTGCATCGAGAATGGATCGAGAGGGTCTGTGGCGGATAGACACAGGTGAAGAAACCATTTCTACTAGAGGTGGTGAGAGTGAGTTAGCAAAATTTGCATCGAGAAAGGATCAAGCACTTGCCTCTATCGTTCTGACATTCCTACTAGAGGTGGTGAGAGTGAGTTAGCAAAATATGCATGTGGACCCTTCTCTATTGTATTTGATTGGAAATCCAGAAAATCCTGTTGAGATCTTGGAAGAAGCTTGCTGATCAGTTTGAGAAGAAAACATGGGCCACTCATTTGTACTTGCGAATTAAGTTTCATTCTTTGAGACTAAGAGGTAGTCATTTGGCACAAGAACACATCAAATCCATGATAGAATTGTTTGATTCCCTATCAGTAGCTGGGGAGACAGTTAAGGATGAGGATGGAGTTGTTTACCTCCTGGCAAGCCTGCCAGACTCGTACAGTGTGCTAGTGACTGCACTTGAGGCAAATGAAGAGGTCCCCAAGCTGGAGACTGTCATTGAACGCATTCTGCATGAAGAGCGAAAATTCCAGGAGAAGAAACCTGTCAGCTATACTCGAGAAAATGCAATGACGTCTCATGGTTTCTCCAAGAGTAAACCCAGAGCAAAGTGTTTCCACTGTGGAAAATATGGCCACATCAAGAAATGTTGTAGAGATCTCAAGACAGAGAAGAGGGTCACAAGGAGAAAAAGGAACGATCTTCAACATCTTGGAATGCGACTGCGTCGGTTGCACAGAAGGACTCAGATAGTGAGGATGAAGTGCTAATCACCATAGATGACAAGATGTCATGTATGACAAACTCCCGTGAGCAGACTTCATGGATCATAGACTCTGGAGCCACAACACACATGTGCCAGGAAAAACAGTCTTTTGTCAACCTATACAAGCTCAATAATCCTATTGATGTTGTGTTAGGAGATGGGCGATCGTTAACAGCTATTACAAGAGGAGGTGTGGTATTAAACATGATACTTCCTAGTGGTGAGTCCAAGTCAAGTAAATTATGCGATGTTCTGTATGTACCCAAGTTGTCATGACCAAAGTAACTCAAATGGGTGAAACTGTGAAGTTTATGAAGTCTGCTAGCTATATACTTGACAAAAGTCACAATATGGTTGCCAAGGCTACAAAAGTAGAGAATCTATCCAGCTCGAGTATAACTATGAGTGAGCTAATTTTGCTGAGAGAGCAGACTCGAAAGAGGATCTGTGGTACAAGAGGTTTGGGCATTTAGGAGTCAGAAGCCTTCTACAGTTGGCTCGCAATAAATAGTTGATGGATTTGACTTTGATGTATCTTGCAAACTTACATTTTGTGAAACCTGTCCATACGAGAAGCAGCATCGCACCAAGTTCACTTGAAGTAGCACGAGAGCAGGTGAACCTCTTGAGTTGGTGCATAGTGATTTGTGTGGCAAAATGAATGTTAAATCTGAAAGTGGGGCTGAGTACTTCCTGTCTTTTACTGACGATAAAACTTGTTATGTGTGGATAATGTTTTCCATCGTAAGGATCAGGTTTTTGAGAAATTTCAAGAATGGAAAGATGCAGTGGAAAGTCGATGGGGAGAAAGGTTAAATTCATCTGAACAGACAATGGGGGAGAGTTTACGTCCAGAGAATTCGAGTCATATCCGACGACAGAAGTTCGCCATGATCTTACTATTCCTAACAATCCGGAGCAGAATGGCGTCGCAGAGTGAATAAATTGCCCACTTGTTGAAATGGCACGGTCAATGCTTGTAAACTTTTAAGTTACCATGCTCTTTTTTGGCAGAAGCTCTGCCAACTGCGACTTACTTCCGTAACAGAAGCCATTCTAAGGCAGTGGCTGGTATGACTCCTAACGAAGGAGAAATCCTCAAGTTGACGGATTGAGGATTTTCGGATGTCAAGCTTATGTGTACATTCCGAAAGAAGAGAGAAAAAAGCTGGATGTTAAATTCAAAAGGTGCATTCTGGTAGGATATGGTAGTATTACTAATGGGTATAGATTCTATGACCCTCTTAAAGGAAAATTATGTTATAGTAGAGACGTTATTTTTAATGAGCAAAAGTTTGGAATGGAGAAGTCTGGATCACAGGAGTCTGAGGATCAAGTGGCTTTGGAGTATTCAGAAGAACTGTCTGAGAGAATAGACAAAAACATTGCTGCTAATTCCGTGGGCTTCACATCTGTCAAAATCATGATAATCCTTTCTAAATTGAAGTCTATATAAGAAGGAAAAAAACACAGTAAATATGAAGTGTAATTTTTTTTCCTTACCAGAATAAAAAATGGAGTATTTAGTACTTGAGGACAACATTCATCAACTGCAACTAGTAAACTACTGCTTCCTTCATGAATTCCACTTGACATAACTTTCTCCTGCATTTCTAAATGTGAATACTCAGACATCTTTGGCTCTTCACTGTCATACAGCTTTGGCTCTTCACTACTATTCTGATCATGAGTGGCATTTGATATCATATTTTGTGGTTCAATAGAATGTTTCTGCTGCAGATCAGGTTCAGATGCAGCCTCTAACTGTGTAAATACTTAAATAAATTATTTGATTTATTTGTAGGCCTTCAGTCAGCTGATATTTTTTTTTTTTCTGAAGAATTGCTCTTGAATTTTTCACTTGATATTTACCTTTGCCAATATATTTATGAATTGTGAAAGGCCCCTTAAAGGAATCTTCAAATTTTCCACCTTTTCTCTTTTTTTTTTTTTTTTTTGGGCAGTGCTTTTAACCAAACTTCTGTTCCAACTTTTAATTCTTTAGGGACATGTTTTTTATCATACTGTTGCTTCTGAGTATGTTGTGCCACTTTAATATTGTCACTTACAGTTTGGAAAACTTGCTGTCTATTGACAAGAAGTTGTTCAACTATTTTATCTACACTTTCTTCATCATCATTACTGGTACACAGCATTTAAGCAGCATCCTCACTGTTACCACTTGACATGATTTCTGAATCAATTGACAATTTCATTTCTTGCTGAAAAAGCATGAATAAGGAGAATGTTTGGCTGACGCCTGTCGTGATGCTCGGTATCCCATCAAAATAGTATTAATCTTTTCATCCCAGTCGTCATCATGCTGAGGGTTGCATACTTTTGATAAACATCGCCATAGAGTCTGGTTGAATCGTTCTGTAAGGCCATTAGTACAATATAATAAAATTTACCAAACATTACAATACATTTAGGTTTGGCTATCAGTTATGCAGGTGGCATCATATTCTTCAAATATAATGCTACAAATTCTATATAAAATCAAACAATAACAATGTGGCATTTATATAATCTGAAGTTCTCAAACTTGTATATGGCTTATAAATGAGTCGAAGCTTTGATTGTAGGTTGTTATTTTTCAGTTATGTATTACTCTTTGTCCAACTGGTAAATTCATTGAATCAAGTTATTTGCATGTAAAGACACAGCTACTAGTCGAGTGGTATGTGCAGTAATATTGAATAAATAAGCTATTTATCTTACGAAACTATGTACAATAATACTAGAAGCAATAGTAGTCATGAAGACCCTCCAAAAGCAGTGACCTTCATTATGGCAATGTATTTTAGCATTACTAGGTAAAATTCAACACATTTAATTCTTATTCGTAGTTTTTAAACTATTAATTCTGAAGTTACTTTTTCTACCATCATATGGTGTGTATTGTGGTCTCATATTGAATAAGACCTATGAGCTATCTCACTTTTAAACTTCAATACGACTTAATTTATGTTTGTCAGCTACTTAAATGTGCTATTGTACATTCAAGGTATTACCTGAGGGTAAGTATGCTGAGGTGATACAATGATTAGTCTTGGTTAAAGAGTAAAGAGTTACAGAGTGTTCGTTTACAAACTCTCTACCCTGGTCCGTAATGTTAACATTGAAAACACAATAATGACACATAACTTGAAATCAAGAAAAAGTATTTATTAATTACCATACTACAAAACCTTGGTCAAATCTATACATTGTACACAAATTTTGCAACGTTTCCTGCTGATTTATCCACCAAAGCATCTGCTTCAGCTCATTTAGAGAAATAATAGGTCTGAGTTATGGTGCATTTATTTCCCTTTGCAGTTTGAGTTAGTGGTCCTATCAAATCAATACCCACTTGGTACCACAACTTTGATCTGATAGGAATTGGATTTAGTGGACCACATGCTTTCTTTAACTGTTTACTACTTAATTCTCTGACATATATCACAAGTCTTAACCTATAATAGTTATAAAGTAAATTAGTATTCACATTAAGTATTATAAAAGGGGAGGACATTTTTACATGTGGAAACTTCCTCGTACATAATTGAAGGCCTGTAATACTTCTTGTATATCAAGTCATATGGTTGGCATCATGCACAATAGAAAAAAAAATTTCATTGCTGCCTATCATCCTCAATCACTAATCTGGGTGGTGATGCTGAATCTTTCCTCCCTAAAATATATTAGCATACATGCATTGTTATTTCTAGGATAATAGTTTATAGCTCTAGCTAGTACGCCTCCAACATAATGGAGTAGAGCATCTTGAACTTTGCTTTGTTGTTTGCTGCTTTCTTTGTAGCAGTTTACCAGAGTGCTTGGAGTTTCCCATTGAAACTACTGGTGAGGAGAGTGTCACTTGTATGTTAAAATTTCTCTTATGAAGACAGCATTGCTGTCTACATTTGCATTGCATGTGAGTTGCATATCAACATGCTCAAGCTTAATATACATGGCAAACATACATATTGGCATATTCATATTGATACTACTCCAAGTAATTATTCTTCCAGTCTCTGTAATGGCTAGCATAGTGTATATAGTAGCGCTGAGGGTTCGCACCCTTGGTGCTTCATTTTAATTAGCAATTGTGTATTTAACTTAGTTGACTTTTGAAACAATAAGAGAACGTTTTGGACTCCAATCTCATCAGCTCACAATAGAATGAAGAGCATAATGTGACACAGCTATATATAGGATTATAGAGGTGTCATTGCATGGTGGTGATATGTGACGATGTAAAATGGATGAATGGTAGCCACTAATTGGATGAAGAATAAATGAATGACTAACTGCTAATTAGATGGAGAGTGTGTGAAATGTTAGTGACATCCATTATTTTTGTGATATGAGGTGAGAGTCCCACACATGATTATCTGCTGGCCTTGTCCAGGTTCATTGTGTTGCTTGTTCTCTTGATCCACAAAGCTTTTGTGATCTTCCTCTACTACAAATGTTGTTTTCTACATATTACCTTAGCAATGTTCCAGTTAATATTATGCCCAGTGTTTTTAGCATGGACTACAATGCCGTTATTTTGTTTTTCCATACTGACTTCCCTCTATGTTCTTTGAGACGTATTTGGAGTGTTCTGCCAGTTTCCCCGATATAGGTACTTATACCACCTGTACATTTTACCCTGTATATTACTACACCTCCGGGAATTTGATGGTGGAGGTCCAACTTAGAGAAGACTGTGCAGCCTTGTAAACTGGATGAGAAGTTGGAAGTGTGGCATGGGGTAGCTATCCGGTACAGTGATGCAATTGTAATTCCCACACGGACGCCAGTATCCAGGGCTCTTCTTAGGTACCATGTGCAATGGACTAGACATGCTACTGGAAGAAGGATGAACTATGCCCAGTGACAACATGTGTTCAAACTCATGTCTGGCAACAGAGACAGGTAGTCAGGAGCTAGACGTCAGGGTTATGCAGCAAGAGGGGAACCATTAGTATTGATATGATGTGTCACTTCATGTTTGATCACCAAATCAGGAGGAAAAAATTGTGTCAATCTAGGGAACTCTGACAGAAATCAAATGAAAGGGTCATCTGACTTTTCAGGGGCATAGGATGATGATTTGGATGGGAGTCTGTAGTATTTGCATGCAATAGTTAGTTAAAGGGGGATGGAAACATTTTTTTTTTGTAAAAAAATTTTTTAGATCCCCCATTTACAGTATACTCAACTCAATTTCATATTGTACGAATGATCAATCTGGCAAAAGGTAAGTGTACAAAAGATCACATCATCATGATTTGAGGTAGATGATGATAGAGAGGAATACATTTACACTAGTAATAATAATAATAATAGTACAAGAACATAACAGGGCCCCATGGCACTTGGAGTTAAACCACACCCATTAAAATTTTTACTACAGTAAGTTTTAATCACCATAGCATCATGTGGTTGTCAAGTGTGAATCAAACTACTGATGCACTTTGACACAAATGGTGAGCTAAGCTGACCCAGGTAAATGATTTTTTATCCTTACGATAAAATAAAGAAGATATAATTCTGAGCTACACCTCATGAGAAAGTTAAGAAGAACACTTATTAAGCTCGGTACAAGGGCAACCTCTTCTTTCGTGATTGTATAATTACACATATGTAGGTCCTGAAAAACCATAACTGAACTGAACAATGAAGTTGTCAACCACATTGAAATGAAAAGAACTTGGGGAAGTATCTGAGCTTACAATTACTTGAACCCGCAACTGGGTAGTATATTATATACTATATATTTATATTCACGCTAGATATCTTCACAATGTTTAGGTACTGACAGTGAAATAACTCACGTTATTACAGTGTTACTTCATGCTTATCAGCCTACTGTATTCTAGACACTAGGTCGCTGAACTGAGGTGGGAAAGAGTGTTCATAGTAGCTAACCATAGTAGGTATAAAAAAGGCAGAGAAGCAGGAGAATGCAAGGGTCAATAAAAATAAAAGCTGGTGAGAAAAAAATGACTGATATGACTAACTACTTCAATGAAGAAGTGAAAGAAAATACACAGAAGAGCAGGAGGGGACTGAAAAGGAGAGGGGAATCCACGAGTTGAAGAGAGGAATATGAAAAACTGTGATAAGAAAGAAAGCAGGAGAGAGATACATGGATAAAATACCTTATGCTGCTGCACTCCTAATTTGCACGAGTTAGTATGTCAGGCGCCACTGTGTGGTAGGTGTGGTAGAATAACCCTTCCCATAAATTGATATATTCATGCAACTCTAAACTTATTCGTGTAACCCTATACCCTAATGCATTCATTCATCATAATCTTATTCATGAAATTCCATTCACATAACCTGAACTTATTCAACCCATATGCACACATATTCATCCATGTTCATTCCCACCTCACCTTTGGCAGGTTTGATATAATATATTGACCAGCCTCGCTTTACTTTATAGATTTCACTTCTCTAAATACACTAGCCAAAGGCTCTGCCTAACTCTCATCCCTTAAGAATTAGAACTCTGTCTGGGAGATATCCAGGGCTGATTAACCTAAGGATAGGAAGGGCTTGCCTCACTTGTTCTTAGACTAGGAAGCTCTTAACCAGAGTGCAGTGTATTTGACAGTGACTTCTCTGGTGGCAGTTACCATTGAGGCTCACGACTTAGCTCATTATACCACAGCGGGATACTTGCTATTAAATCTATTATTCATTTGATACAGGACATTAGAGTGATGTGTTGACTTAAGATTCATATGAATATTGCAGTAGATGAAATTCATTGGTATGAAATTTATTGCGCCAAAGCACAATCAACAATTTTATGACCTGAGGGGGCAATGTAATAACTCAGTGTAATAACCAACAACAAGGTTATATGGGTACATACTGCCATGCATTTCCTATGGGGCAAGAGTTATTGGCCACAGTTTAGCACACATTTAAAGTAATCAGCTACCAGACTTATAATTAAGATATTCTTAAAGTAGAAACTGCATATAAGGAATATCATCTTGGGTAGCCTGTGTGAGTTAGCTAATCCAAATCTGACTCTCTTAGTTCTTAGAGCTTTAAGTGCTCTTGGTGCCTCCTTATGCTCAAACCAAGGATACTGTCAAATATCACTGATTCCTGTTGCAGGAAAAAATCTGAGATGATAGACAGAACATTCATGATACGCTCGGTTTTCGATGCTGTAGTAAAGTTATAGGCAGCTAGGAATATGGCTTCGCCTTTATATGGATAGTATAGTATATTATTATACGTATGAAAGTCTATATTAGTGTGAATAGTTATCAGCTTTCACAGGGTACACTTCAATAATTATTTCAAGTAGCTATAGAAATTATGAATGAAGATTGTATTTCAACATCTCATAGCTATGTATGATAATGAAATAATTAAAATAAATGTACATAATCTTAATACAAAAATAACGAAGTTCTGAATGACATTATTATGAACATCAGATGTTGCTAAATAAAAAAATATTATATAACCAAAAAAATTAAAAAAATGCCACTACAAATCAACGCATGGAAAAATCTTATTTACGATTATTATCTTTGCTATTATAAACATTAAACCATGTTGTTAAAGTAAGGCCTATTGTTGCAACTAGTAAAATTTGCAAAAATGCATCATCTACTTGATCGGAAATGTTTACTCCAATTAGTGCCCAGTTTATAAATGTCTCACAGTTATTCGAAAGAATATTGTATCGTGCCTCGCCTTTACGGGTCCTGGCTCTTGAAATAGCTTTTGTTGGACTATACATGTACATAGTTATATCATCTCGATATACCGCAACTTCAATTTTTTCTGTGATAATCTTCGGTTCTTCAATAATCTGGTTATTCTGTCCAGATATTCCACTCATGTTCCCACCGAATGTGGCATAATGTATGACTTGTACTTTCTTGTAGTAATAATCTATCACTCCAATGACAAGCATGTGATGATCATAAAATGATCCAGCAATGCGAATGTGATCTCCTAAATTCAGAAGTGGGAGGGGGGGGGGGGGGGGGGGGGAGGAGGAGGGTAGTTGTTGTGCAAGAGAGAGAGATTATAAACAATATATACATTATATACATCATCACCATATAAAAACTCACAACCCAGTCACTAATTGGCGAGCGAGCGTAGCGAGCGAGACACTTACAGGGGTAACACAATCGAAAATCGGGGATGTTTATTTATTTATTTGTATATATGTTTGGACGTACGTATGTCATTTTGTACTTTGACCCTCGCGTTTTTGTGTTAGTTATGTGGTCGACCCCGTCCCAAATTGCACTAAACAGAATCCTCTGGTTTATCGATCAGTACCCGTATCACCCTAGAAATTGAATTGTTTACCGTTTTGAATTCTTTTGCGGGTGCAGTTAAAACTTGAAAACTATTCGAGTTAGTGGCGGTGGTAAGTCAATGCGCTCTTTGTCATGGTTATAAGCTGTGCGCAACAGTATTTACTTGAAAATACATTGTCCACTAGACTAACGCAAGGGTAAGTCTGTGTAGGTGCATGTCCAGTTGTGTCAAAACATTGTGTGTTACAACCACTACTTAGCTAAAGAATATCACAAAGAAAACGTTTAAATAACGTGTATTGTTTTGTTGTTGTTGTTTTTTTACTTCAATTCAAGCAGTTGCAGAGTTGTTACTATGGCACTGAAATCCCTTTACCGTGTATGCGAAATTTAAAAACTGGACCTTATTTTTCAGTAGCTTCAGTGTTAGAAGTCAAAATCATTCATATAAAAATAGTATAGTCTTTAGGCTCGCTCGCCATTTGTGCTCAAGCACATCACTAGTTATGTTCTATAACCTAGTTGAAGGATAAACACCAAAAAAAATCCATACAATAATTTGATTACATCAGGAATTGTATGTTGCTGTTTTTTTTTATTGGTGAGTGCCTTGAACCATTTTAATGTGATAAGTTCATTGCAACTTGCAAGAGCTTACAGCTAACTATGATTTAACTTTAAACTGGAAATGGACTTGAAGATGCAGTATGAGAAACTATCTTATATGGTTGATAGTTCAATGTTGTTCTACAATAGATCAACGTAAAACCTAATTGCTGACTATGATAAGAATAACCTATTTTTTCAGTCAGGAAATAACCATAACTAGAGTAAAATATACCTACTTTGTCAACCACCTTTTTACCTGGCTCCAAGAAACGTACATCAGTAGCACGCCATTTATACAGCAACATTATTGGGGTTGTGAGTTGGGGTCATCAATGGAGTCCTTCTCCTCTCTCTACTGGAGGCCAGACCCACAATTATTGGCTGCTTTGCCACTTATTTCTCGTTGCAGCTTATTTCCACTCTGCCAGCAGCTTATTTCTTTTCGCGCATTTTTTTAACTGGGGAAAAAAACAATAAGGGGGATTTTCCCTGGGGTTTCCACTTCCCCCAGCGCGCAAGCCAGACCCTTTACCAATCGCTACGCTGGGAAAAAGGTCTGGTAGACTGAAATTGAGCAGTTTGTTCCGTTCCCCTAGCTAATTAACACTAGGTGACGTAATATCCCGTGATGTAAGACTGCTTAAACTTTTGCAAGTGTTGTATTTCTGTGCACAACTCTCTAACAGTCAAAGCTCCTTTAGAATTTAGAATGCCATTAGTAATGCTAAGCAGTGACTTGGACTATTGTATGTCCACGTTGAGTTGGCGCGACCACAAATGTGGCAAAAGAGGAATGCACTTGGCAAAACCGGAAACCAATTAAAGTCACATGACAGTAGTAGCTTAAACGCGAAAACGTCGACGCCCACAGTAAAAACGGGGCGGGTCTAAGATGCGCTTTATTACCGTAAGTTTACTTGTTGAAATGAAAAAGAAGCTATAGCAGCTTCTACCCCGACTGTATTCAATGTATGCTCGGTTATACGCAGTTTATCGTTTATATGAGCTTCTAGTTGTACGCTAAAACTGGCTGAAGGTTGCGGAGGGCGATCCGGAGCTACTAATGTAGTACAAATCTCGGAGGAAAAGAAGCTCAGGACCGCGGCTGAAAGCCTCCTCAAGTAAGTCTGATTGTTGTGTGCTTAAGCGTGTATTTAAACTCTATTCTTACTTTTCTTGGTGTGACGAACTTCTGAAGTACTCAACAGTAATGTGAAGAATCCAGTACATCACCGTTAGCTATGAGACCACACACATTCCAGTATTACTTTGTCCTTCATACTGAATCATTCATATCATTTTATTCATGATTTTACTAATTACTATCTATATACTTGTTAAATTTCAACTTTTTTTATTATAAAAAAATTGACATAATTAGCTAATATAATTTTATAATGACATATACAATATATATTATATGATTTTATGATGACATGTCGAAATTGTGGTAGATACAAGCAGCAGTTGAATTTGGAAGATGGTATCCCCATAACCATAGAGAACTGTACCTATATAGATATGAGGAGTAATGGACAGCTAAAGCATAAATAGTAGCATACAGAGTCCATGATGAATTGTATATCTTATTATCTTGGTAAACAGTAAATTGGCTGAGTTCTAAATAAATAGGCCCTATTTAAACTGGTAAGAAAATCTGAGTGGACAAAAAACCCTGTGTTACAAACATACCTCACATTGTAGCTTGCTCTTGTTAAGTAGCCTTGAATAGCAACAAGTCTTGAGCCTAAAATGAACCAGGATGTCAAGCAGAAAGGTAGAAACGAAGTCACCTAACTACGACTGCTTTTTGTTTACAAATTGTTTTTTTGTAATAACTAGCTAGCTACTTTAAGTAACCTAAGAGTTTGCACCTTTGATGTTATTGCAACTTATAGCAAGTATTCAGGTTTTTTCGTTCTCAATGAACTAATGTACATAAAAGATAAGATTAACAACATATTCCTGTCATACTCTTGTTGCTTCCCTTGAATACTACCTATGAAATTTACATTTTATTCTCAGGATGAATAATTCTAAGTAATTGCATTCATAGTCTCCTTTTGTTATGGACTTAATTATGTAAGAGTTACATTACAGAAAATAAAACTCGTGAACTAATTGTGGATATATATAAATTATTAACGGTGACATTAAAGTAAAACTAAAACATCAATTATATTTTTAACAAGCAAATTCTGATTATAGATATCCAGCCCAATATTAAAATTTACGTAATTGAAATACTCAACACTTTAGTCTCAACCTTCTTCCATCAATGACTAAAAGCGGCGCGTTTTGAGCGGAAAACCTGTAGTTTTTTCTATTCCCATAAACTTTTGTATTGAATTTTGGAATAGCACTTTCTCTCCAGTTTGGGAGTATACTGAGGAAATATTTTTTAACCGCTTCCCCACAGCTTTCCAATGGTGAAAATCCTGGATGCCTAGCTGCTTCCTTGGATGTATCTTTTTTACCATTTCTCCCATCATGCTTTGTAATATGTCCAACATCTGCATGCTAGTTTCATTACTACTTATAGATATCTCACTATTAGTGGGGGTAACCACATTACAAGGATCACCTACAGGTGATCCTTGTATACAAAGTATGATGGGAGAAATGGTAAAAAAGAGACAAGAATACTAGGATGCAAGCAGAAGAGAGGCGTGATAATGCTAGATTACCGGGAGAGAACTAGAAGAGAGAAGGAGAAGAGCATTAAAATAAATGACTTTAGAGCATCAGAGAATTGTGAATGAGAAAAATGGAGGAGTTGAGAATTGAGAAGGATAAAAAAGCAGCACAATTGAGAGAGGAAAGTTTTAAAAAGATAAAAAAAGAAAAATAAGGAAAGAAGCTCAAAGACAAATATACAGTTTTAGTGACTGTGATTGATACAAAAGTTGGCACAGAAGAATGTAATATTTTTACAGTTAGATTTTAACACAGCTATTACAGAATCATGCAGTTCATAATATAATTAGTTGTTCTTTTGCATGTACTGGCTACTTGATGCTTATAATACTCTTATATACATATTCTGGTTTAAATGTCTCTGAGATTCTAATTTGCTTGAATCGTAAATGACAATAGTACTGAATAAATTTCATAAACGTGATACAGATTTCTCAAAATTTGTTATATCTAAATATTTTATATTATTGTTATCACCTTTGTTTTATTACAGAAAGGGGTAGATTATACTTTAGGTACTACACGAGACGCGACGCGTCGCGTTTTCGCGAAAGCACCCCGCGATTCCTCGCTAGTGGAAGCATGCGTTGAATTAAACCTAGGCTAGCACTAGCCCTAGCCCTAGCCCTAACACTCCGCCTATCCAGTTTCCACACTGGCAACCTAAGCTAATTGCGATATAAAGCTAGAAACGCAGCAATCTGAGGAGAAGCCGCTCATTGCTTACAAAATTCTTAATGAAGACAGTTCTGTGATCAATTGAGCCGTACCGCGTGACTAAAAGCGGGTGCGTTTTGAGCGGGAAACCTGTGGGTTTTTCTATTCCCATAGACTTTTGTATTGAGTTTTGGAATAGCACTTTCTCTCCGGTTTTGGAGTATACTGAGGAAATTTTTTTAACCCCTTCGGCGCGAGCTTTCCAATGGTGCAAACCCCAGATGCGTAGCTGCTTCCGTTCTAAAGTTATTTAAGTATTTCTTGGGCCAACTCAACCTGGACATACTATAGCTTAGTGCAATCCTTTCTATTGTTGAAGAATGTGCTTTACTGCTAAGAATAAATATTGCTGAATGAATGAATTCTAAATTCTAATTAGCAGTTGGTAATGTAACTATTAGTGTTATTAGTGTTAGTGTTAACTTTGAATAAACTGGTCAACCTAGCCCTAGCCCTAGCCCTAGCCCTAGCCCTAGCCCTAGCCTAGCCCTATTAGGCAATAGATAATAGAACTCAACAACACAGAGGAAACAAAATATATTGTCTAATAATATCGTCCGGGTAATAATGCACGTGAAATAAGAATAACCTCAAGTAACATAATAAATGATAGTGTTCAGCATGTAGCCTTAGGTAACATAACGCGATAGTATAATAGTAAGATTTGTTATTCCCACGATATGTACACTGTATAAGCAACCTGACATAACAAACTAGTGACTCACAGTAAGGCTAATCAAACTGTCACAATAACCACTGCTACTTTGTAATTACTATGAGGATCTATTATCCAATTAACTTTACCAAAGAAATCTTTGAGAATGACCAGAGATACGACATAGACTATGATACTGAACATTTCTGCAGCAAGCATGAGTCCATGCCAAGTTCTGATGGTGAGAGCCACCATGAGCAGCTCAGTGAGGACTAGTGCAGTGAAGGTAATGGACACCACGTGGATGAACTGAGCCTCAAATAACAAGAAACCCAGCAACATCATCACACTGCCTATATGTATATACATACACGCATGCAATACACAATAGAACTATTCCAATTTAAATTGAATTAATGAGACAGTTTTATAAGTAGTAATAACTCATTTAAGAACATATCAGTAGATATAATAATTTTCTCCGCATTGTTTATCGAAAGTTGTACTTAATAACGAGTCAAGGAAGCCCCTTTATTTAACACTTAATTATACCTATTAAAATCGCCAAAACATGAAACAGCTCACCCAAACTTCCAGAACTACATGTATCATTTTCAATAAAAACTAGCAATGTGCTTTAGCACAAATGTCGAACGAGCCTTTGCACAAACGAAACACTTCAAAAGTATTTATCAATCCATTTCTAAACATATAAGTATGTAGTATTTGTGACTATAATTTAGCTAACAAATACAGAATTACTTTCTCACCTCATCAAGAGTACTGGTATATTCTGTAGTCTCATTCTGACTATTTGAATTACAAGTAGCTTTTGACAATAAGCACTCACAGCTACTATAAACTACTGAGTTTTTGAAATTGTGTCTGGTAAAGGGTCTCAATAACATAGTAATCTTTCACCATAACATTTTGCAACTTGACTTAAAAAAACAAGAAGCTCTAAAGAATTACAGCATGGTGTTGAACTAACAGTCAGGTCAAAAGAATCTATTTAGTGGAGGTACGGGAAGGGATAGACCACGAAGCAAACAAAAAATGTGAGGGTCAAAGTACAAAATGATACACGTACGTCCACACATATATACACAAAAAATATCCCAGATTTTCAATTGTGTTACCCAAGATAGGTCTCGCTCCGCTCGCTCGCCAATTACTATTCTAAACGAATTTAATAGCAAATAGATGCTTCAACTACTTTATAGTGGTCATCATCAGTTGAATGCTACAAAAACAGAGAATACCTACAGCATCTGATTGCAACGATATATTAAACATGTTTATTTTAATTTGTCCTCAGGGCTTTTAGGCGGTCAGTGCATTATATATTTCAGGAAGTGATCCATTCTCCCTGTTCATTGAATCTCTGGTTGTTCTTATGTACCACAATTCAAGACTAGTGATTTTAATTGAAAAGGAAAGTATGAGTACACCTAGTCACACAGGAATATTCATATATCATTTTCAATTTTTCAAATACCTTGATAGATACTAATGAATATCCACAGAAAGAAAGTCTTAAAAGTAAGTGAGCGTCCTGTCATGAGCTCCTGGTAGAGTTCAGAGTACATGAGAGCCACATCTGAAGACACATCTTCATCCAGCACCAGAGACAGCACTGGCGCCATTGTGTATACTGTAGTGTACCTGAAAACGTGAAGAGAAGGGGAAAAAATGAATAAATTTTAAAAAAAAGTTTTTTTTTAAGTTGATGCCGCCTTCAGCCTTCTTGTGTTTACCATAGCTATCTTCACATACAGCAATAAAAGAAAAAAATGGTAGTCCTCAGCGATTGAACTTAGGACTGCTTGCTTAATGCACAAGTGCTAAAAAATAAAGCTACAACAACTATAAAGCATTGGTCCCAGTGATAATATATTATTGCTAGTGTACAAAGACAAATATATCTACAATACATGTACGGTATATTATTATATTATAGTTTCGTTTTGTTCTAACATAAACTATAAATGGACTCGACTGAATGCTCTAATTTCCTGTCTTTATCGTGACTGTGTTCTCCAGTATTCTGAGGAGTGACAGTAACAGAGTATGTTCCATCATTGTTGTCTGGTCCCACATTGTTCTCAGTTCAGAGGTTCTACTGTAATACTATAGCATACCAATTGTACCCATCCTGCTCACTTACGTGGTAAGATATTTACAGAACAATCAGCGGCGTGAAACAAAGGTTCATCCAAACAACAAGTGCTGTGGATCAAAAAGATTTTTTTTTTGAATTAAAACAAAAACATTTTTCTGCTAGAATGAATGTTCAAATCTAAGCATCTGACACAACTCTGATTAAGATACTGAACATGACAATTTACCATATATTAAGGATTTTCAGATGTCAAGCTTATGTGTACATACCGAAGAAGAGAGAAAAAAGCTGGATGTTAAATCCAAAAGGTGTATTCTGGTAGGATATGGTAGTACTACTAATGGGTATAGACTCTATGACCCTCTTAAAGGAAAAGTATGTTATAGCAGAGACGTTATTTTTAATGAGCAACAGTTTGGAATGGAGAAGTCTGGATCACAGGAGTCTGAGGATCAAATGGTTTTGAAGTATTCAGAATAACTGTCTGAGGGAGTAGAATTTCGAATGGTGGGGTCTCCCATCATTGAGTCTTCTCAAACTGAGTCAGCTACACTCGAGTTATCTGCGCCTCCTCAAGTTGTGCCACCTTCTGTGACTCCACGGCGATCAGTGCATGAGTGAAAGCTGCCAAATTATTATGGCTTCAAGTGCAATTTGACAAGTGTGAAGGAACCAGAGTCAATGACTGATGCATTCAAGAGTCAAGGGCTCATGCCATGCAAATGGAAATGGAATCACTTCATGATCATGATGTGTGGGATTTCGTTCCACTACCAGAGGGTCGCAAGGCAATTGACAGCAAATGGGTGTTTAAGTTAAAAACCAATGCTGATGGTTTAGTTGAAAGGTGTAAAGTTTGGCTAGTCGCCCAAGGTTACACACAGAAAGAGGGGTTTGATTATGATGAGACATTCAGTCCAGTGGTTTGACCAGAGAATCAGTTCGGTCAGTTATAGCTCTTTCTTGTCAGGAAGGTTTGAAATTACACCAAATGGACATAACGACTGCTTTTCTTAATGGTGATTTAGAAGAAACGGTCTATAGGAATAAACTGGAAGGATTCATTGCCAATGGTCAGGAACATCTAGTGTGTTGCTTAAAGAAAAGTCTGTATAGACTTACAGTCCTCCAGATGTTGGAATCTAGCACTGGACTCGCATTTCAAGTCAATGGGATTTACCCAGAGTGCAAGTGATCCATGCATTTATACTTCTGTGAGTAATGATCTGATTATTTTGGCTGTCTATGGAGCAATAGTCAGCTGGAAGAGTAGGAAACAGACATGCGTGGCATTGTCTACTGCTGAAGTAGATTATGTTGCCCTAGCAGGGGCAACGCAAGAAGCTGCCTTGATGAGACAGTTGATGAATGACCTATGTCATGAGCAAGTAGTATCAACAGTGACTTATGAGGACAATCAAGCAGCTATTGTCATCTCTCAGCAGCCACACTCTCACAGCAAAATGAAGCATATAGACATTCATTATCATTTTGTTCGCGAGAAAGTCCAAGACAATACTACTGAGCTACAATACTGTCGGACTGATGACATAATAGCCGATATCTATCACAAATGACTTATAATCACATGATTTTTTTCTATGTGTGCTATAATCTTTGGTGTTATGGTCGTCTAGATTGAAGTCTAAATGAGAAAAAAAACCCAGTAAATATGAAGTGTAATTTTTTTCCTTACCAGAATAAAAAATGGAGTATTTAGTACTTGAGGACAACATTCATCAACTGCAACTAGTAAACTATTGCTTCCTTCATGAATTCCACTTGACATAACTTTCTCCTGCATTTCTAAATGTGAACCATACTCAGACATCTTTGGCTCTTCACTGTCATACAGCTTTGGCTCTTCACTGTCATACAGCTTTGGCTCTTCACTGTCATACATCTTTGACTCATCACTGTCATACAGCTTTGGCTCTTCACTGTCATACATCTTTGACTCTTCACTGTCATACAGCTTTAGCTCTTCACTGTCATACAGCTTTGGCTCTTCACTGTCATACAGCTTTGGCTCTTCACTGTCATACAGCTTTGGCTCTTCACTGTCATACAGCTTTAGCTCTTCACTGTCATACAGCTTTGGCTCTTCACTGTCATACAAGCTTGGGCTCTCTTCACTGTTCATACATCTTTGACTTTCAACTGTCATTACAGCTTGACTCTTCACCTGTCATACAGCTTTGTCCTTCACGGTCATACAGCTTTTAGCTCTTCACTGTTATACATTCTTTGACTCTTCACTGTCATTAAAGCTTTGGCTCTTCACTGTCATACCAGCTTATTTTTTTTTTTTTTTTGGCTCTCGTCTGTCATACAGATTGACTCTTCAAATGTCAGACAGCGTTGGCTCTTCACGGTCATAATCTTTGACTCTCACGTCATTACAGCTTTGCTCTTCATGTCACAGGCTTTTGGCTCTTCACTGTCATACAGCTTTGGCTCTTCACTGTCATACAGCTTTGGCTCTTCACTGTCATACAGCTTTGGCTCTTCACTGTCATACATCTTTGACTCTTCACTGTCATACAGCTTTGACTCTTCACTGTCATACAGCTTTAGCTCTTCACTGTCATACAGCTTTAGCTCTTCACTGTCATACATCTTTGACTCTTCACTGCACTGTCATACAGCTTTGACTCTTCACTGTCATACATCTTTGACTCTTCACTGTCATACATCTTTGACTCTTCACTGTCATACAGCTTTAGCTCTTCACTGTCATACATCTTTGACTCTTCACTGTCATACAGCTTTGGCTCTTCACTGTCATACATCTTTGACTCTTCACTGTCATACAGCTTTGGCTCTTCACTGTCATACAGCTTTGGCTCTTCACTGTCATACATCTTTGACTCTTCACTGTCATACAGCTTTGACTCTTCACTGTCATACAGCTTTGGCTCTTCACTGTCATACATCTTTGACTCTTCACTGTCATACAGCTTTGACTCTTCACTGTCATACAGCTTTGACTCTTCACTGTCATACAGCTTTGGCTCTTCACTGTCATACAGCTTTGGCTCTTCACTGTCATACAGCTTTGGCTCTTCACTGTCATACATCTTTGGCTCTTCACTGTCATACATCTTTGACTCTTCACTGTCATACAGCTTTGACTCTTCACTGTCATACAGCTTTGACTCTTCACTGTCATACATCTTTGACTCTTCACTGTCATACAGCTTTGGCTCTTCACTGTCATACAGCTTTGGCTCTTCACTGTCATACATCTTTGGCTCTTCACTGTCATACATCTTTGACTCTTCACTGTCATACAGCTTTGGCTCTTCACTGTCATACAGCTTTGGCTCTTCACTGTCATACATCTTTGACTCTTCACTGTCATACAGCTTTGGCTCTTCACTGTCATACAGCTTTGGCTCTTCACTGTCATACAGCTTTGGCTCTTCACTGTCATACAGCTTTGGCTCTTCACTACTATTCTGATCATGAGTGGCATTTGATATCATATTTTGTGGTTCAATAGAATGTTCTGCTGCAGATCAGGTTCAGATGCAGCCTCTAACTGTGTAAATACTTAACTAAATTATTTGATTTATACATTAAAACTTCTTAAATTACCTTGAAACTGTTTCGCCATTTGTAGGCCTTCAGTCAGCTGATATTTATTTTTTTCTGAAGAATTGCTCTTGAATTTTTCACTTGATATTTACCTTTGCCAATATATTTATGAATTGTGAAAGGCCCCTTAAAGGAATCTTCAAATGTTCCACCTTTTCTCTTTTTTATTTTTTTGAGCAGTGCTTTCAACCAAACTTCTGTTCCAACTTTTAATTCTTTAGGGACATGTTTTTTATCATACTGTTGCTTCTGAGTATGTTGTGCCACTTTAATATTGTCACTTACAGTTTGGAAAACTTGCTGTCTATTGACAAGAAGTTGTTCAACTATTTTATCTACACTTTCTTCATCATCATTACTGGTACACAACATTTCAGCAGCATCCTCACTGTTACCACTTGACATGGTTTCTGAATCAATTGACAATTTCATTTCTTGCTGAAAAAGCATAATAAAGAGAATGTTTGGCTGACGCCTGTCGTGATACTCGGTATCCCATCAAAATAGTATTAATCTTTTCATCCCAGTCATCATGCTGGGGGTTGCATACTTTTGATAAACATCGACATAGAGTCTGATTGAATCGTTCTGTAAGGCCATTAGTACAATATAATAAAATTTACCAAACATTAAAACACATTTAGGTTTGGCTATCAGTTATGCAGGTGGCATCATATTTATCAAATATAATGCTGCAAATTCTATATAAAATCAAACAATAACAATGTGACATTTATATAATCTGAAGTTCTCAAACTTGTATATGGCTTATAAATGAGTCGAAGCTTTGATTGTAGGTTGTTATTTTTCAGTTATGTATTAATTTATGTATACACTCAATTTATTTAATTTTGTTGTAAACGCAAATTACTCTTTGTCCAACTTACGAAACTATGTACAAAATACTAGAAGCAATGGTAGTCATGAAGACCCTCCAAAAACAGTGATACCTTCATTATGGCAATGTATTTTAGCATTACTAGGTAAAATTCAACACATTTAATTCTATTCGTAGTTTTTAAACTATTAATTCTGAAATTACTGTTTCTACCATCATATGGTGTGTATTGTGGTCTCATATTGAATAAGACCTATGAGCTATCTCACTTTTAAACTTCAATACGACTTAATTGATGTTTGTCAGCTACTTAAATGTGCTATTGTACATTCAAGGTATTACCTGAGGGTAGTATGCTGAGGTGATATGATGATTAGTCTTGGTTAAAGAGTAAAGAGTTACAGAGTGTTCGTTTACAAATTCTCTACCCTGGTCCGTAATCAAAACATTGAAAAACCCAATAATGACAAATAACCTGAAATCAAGAAAAAGTATTTATTAATTACCATACTACAAAACCTTGGTCAAATCTACATTGTACACAAATTTTGCAACATTACCTGCTGATTTATCCACCAAAGCATCTGCTTCAGCTCATTTAGAGAAATAATCAGTCTAAGTTATGATGCATTTATCTCCCTTTGCAGTGTGAGTTAGTGGTCCTATCAAATCAATACCCACTTGGTACCACAACTTTGATCTGATAGGAATTGGATTTAGTGGACCACGTGCTTTCTTTAACTGTTCTGACATATGTCACAAGTCACGATAGTTATAAAGTAAATTAGTATTCACATTAAGTATTATAAAAGGGGAGGACATTTTTACATGTGGAAACTTCCTCGTACATAATTGAAGGCCTGTAATACTTCTTGTATATCAAGTCATATGTTCTATTTAAACCTATTAATGGTTGGCATCATGCACAATAGAAAAAAAAATTTCATTGCTGTCTATCATCCTCAATCACTAATCTGGGTGGTGATGCTGAATCTTTCCTCCCTAAAATATATTAGCATACATGCATTGTTATTTCTAGGATAATAGTTTATAGCTCTAGCTGGTACCTCCAACATAATGGAGTAGAGCATCTTGAACTTTGCTTTGTTGTTTGCTGCTTTCTTTGTAGCAGTTTACCAGAGTGCTTGGAGTTTCCCATTGAAACTACTGGTGAGGAGAGTGTCACTTGTATGTTAAAGCTTCTCTCATGAAGACAGCATTAACATCTACATTTTCATTGCATGAGTTGCATATCGACATGCTCAAGCTTAATATATCAACATGGCAAACATACATATTGGCATATTCAAATTGATACTACTCCAAGTAATTATTCTTCCAGTCTTTGTAATAGCTAGCATAGTGTATAGTAGCGCTGAGGGTTCGCACCCTTGGTGCTTCATTTTAATTAGCAATTGTTTATTTAACTTAATTGACTTTTGAAACAATAAGAGAACGTTTTGGACTCCAATCCTTCATCAGCTCACAATAGAATGAACAATGACACAGCTATATATAGGATTAGAGAGGTGTCATTGCATGGTGGTGATGTGTGACGATGTAAAATGGATGAATGGTAGCCACTAATTGGGTGAAGAATAAATGAATGGCTAACTGCTAATTAGATGGAGAGTGTGTGAAATGTTAATGACGTCCATTATTTTTGTGATATGAGATGAGAGTTCCACACATGATTATCTGCTGGCCTTGGTCCAGGTTCATTGTGTTGCTTGTTCTCTTGATCCACAAAGCTTTTGTGATCTTCCTCTACTACCAATGTTTTTTTCTACATATTACCTTAGCAATGTTCCAGTTAATATTATGCCCAGTGTATTTAGCATGGACTACAATGCCGTTATTTTGTTTTTCCATACTGACTTCCATCTTATGTTCTTTAAGACATACTTGGAGTGTTCTGCCAGTTTCCCCGATATAGGTACTACCACCTGTACATTTTACCATGTATATTACTACACCTCCGGGAATTTGATGGTGGAGGTCCAACTTAGAGAAAACTGTGCAGCCTTGTAAACTGGATGAGAAGTTGGAAGTGTGGCATGGGGTAGCTATCCGGTACAGTGATGCAATTGTAATTCCCACACGGACGCCAATCTCCAGGGCTCTTCTTAGGTACCGTGTGCAATGGACTAGACATGCTACTGAAAGAAGGACGAACTATGCCCATTGACAACATGTGTTCAAACTCATGTCTGGCAACAGACAGGCAGTCAGGAGCTAGACGTCAGGGTCATGCAGCAAGAGGGGAACCACTAGTATTGATATGATGTGTCACTTCATGTTTGATCACCTAATCAGGAGGAAAAAATTGTGTCAATCTAGGGAACTCTGACAGAAATAAAATGAAAGGGTCATCTGACTTTTCAGGGGCATAGGATGATGATTTGGATGGGAGTCTGTAGTATTTGCATGCAATAGTTAGTTAAGCTAGATCCCCCATTTACAGTACACTCAACTCAATTTCATATTGTACGAATGATCAATCTGACAAAAGGTGAGTGTACAAAAGATCACATCATCGTGATTAGAGGTAGATGATAGAACTATGGGCCAGAGGAATATATTTTCACTAATAATAATAATAATAATAGTACAAGAACATAACAGGGCCCCATGGCACTTGGAGTTAAACCACACCCATTAAAAATTTTACTACAGTAAGGTTTAATCACCATAGCATTATGTGGTTGTCAAGTGTGAATCAAACTACTGATGCACTTTGACACAAATGATGAGCTAAGCGGACCCAGGTAAATGATTTTTTATCCTTACCATAAAGAGCTACACCTCATGAGAAAGTTAAGAGGAACACTTATTAAGCTCGATACAAGGGAAACCTCTTCTTTCGTGATTGTATAATTACACACATGTAGGTCCTGAAAAACCATAACTGAACTGAACAATGAAGTTGTCAACCACATTGAAATGAAAAGAAGATGGATGGACTTGGGGAAGTATCTGAGCTTACAATTACTTGAACCCGCAACTGAGTAGTATATATATACTATTATTTATATTCACGCTAGATATCTTCACAATGTTTAGGTACTGACAGTGAAATAACTCACGTTATTACAGTGTTACTTCATGCTTATCAGTCTGTATTCTAGACACTAGGTCGCTGAACTGAGGTGGGAAAGAGTGTTCATCTGAAGTAGCTAACCATAATAGGTATAAAAAAAGGCAGAGAAGCAGGAGAATGCAAGGGTCAATAAAAAATAAAATCTGGCAAGAAAAAACTGACTGATATAACTAACTACTTCAATGAAGAAGTGAAAGAAAATACACAGAAGAGCAGGAGGGGACTGAAAAGGAGAGGGGAATCTACGAGTTGAAGAGAGGAATATGAAAAACTGTGATAAGAAAGCAGGAAAGAAATACATGGATAAAATACCGTTTGCTGCTGCACTCCTAATTTGCACGAGTTAGTATGTCAGGCGCTACTGTGTGGTAGGTGTGGTAGAATAACCCTTCCCATAAATTAAACTTATTCGTGTAACCCTACCCTAATGCATTTTCATTCATTCACCATAATCTTATTCATGCAATTCCATTCACATAACCTGAACTTATTCAACCCATATGCACACATATTCATCCATGTTCATTCTCACCTCACCTTTGGCAGGTTTGATATATTGACCAGCCTCACTTTACTTTATAGATTTCACTTCTCTAAATACACTAGCCAAAGGCTCTGCCTAACTCTCCTCTCTTAAGAATTAGAACTCTGTCTGGGAGATATCCAGGGCTGATTAACCTAAGGATAGGAAGGGCTTGCCTCACTTGTTCCGAACCTAAGTTGACTTTTAGACTAGGAAGCTCTTAACCAGAGTGCAGTGTATTTGACAGTGACTTCTCTGGTGGCAGTTACCATTGAGGCTCACGACCTAGCTCATTATACCACAGCGGGATACTTGTTATTAAATATATTATTCATTTGATACAGGACATTACAGTGATGTGTTGACTTAAGATTCATATGAATATCGCAGTATATGAAATTCATTGGTATGAAACTTATTGCGCCAAAGCACAATCAACAAGGGGACAATGTAATAACTCAGCCAACAACAAGGTTATATGGGTACATAATACTGCCCTAAACCAATTCCTGTTTACTTTAATGCATTTCCTATGGGGCAAGAGTTATTGGCCACAGTTTAGTACACATTTAAAGTAATCAGCTACCAGACTTATAATTAAGATATTCTTAAAGTAGAAACTGCATATAAGGAATATCATCCTGGGTAGCCTGTGTCAGTTAGCTAATCTAAATATGACTCTCTTAGTTCTTAGAGCTGTAAGTGCTCTTGGTGCCTCCTTATGCTCAAACCAAGGATACTGTCAAATATCACTGATTCCTGTTGTAGGAAAAAATCTGAGATTATAGACAGAACATTCATGATACGCTCAGTTTTCGGTGCTGTAGTAAAGTTATAGGCAGCTAGGAATATGGCTTCGCCTTTATATGGATAGTATAGTATTATTATTACACGTATGAAAGTCTATATTAGTGTGAATAGTTATCAGCTTTCACAGGGTACACTTCAATGATTATTTCAAGTAGCTATAGAGATTATGAATGAAGATTGTATTTCAACATCTCATAGCTATGTATGATAATGAAATAATTAAAATAAATGTTCACAATTTTTATACAAAAATAACGAAGTTCTATATGACATTATTATAAACATCAGATGTTGCTAAATAAAAATATATTATATAACCAAAACAATAAAAAAAATGCCACTACAAATCAACGCATGGAAAAATCTTATTTACGATTATTATCTTTGCTATTATAAACATTAAAGCATGCTGCTACAGTAAGGCATATTGCTGCACCTAGTAAAAATTTCCAAGATGCACCATTTACTTGATCGGAAATGTTTTCTCCAACTAGTGCCCAGTTTATAAATGTCTCACAGTTATTCAAAATAATATTGTATTGTGCCTCGCCTTTACGGGTCATGGCTCTTAAAATAGCATTTGTTGGACTATGCATAGTTATATTATCTTGATATACCGCAACTTCAATGTTTTCTGTGATAGTCTTCTGTTCTTCAATAATCTGGTTATTCTGTCCAGATATTCCACTCATGTTCCCACCGAATGTGGAGGCATAATGTATGACGTGTACATTCCTGTGGCAATAATCTATCACTCTAATGACAAGCATGTGATGATAATAAAATGGTCCAGCAATGCGAATGTGATCTCCTAAATTCAGAAGTGGCAGGGGGGAGAGGGGGGGGGGGGGGGGGGGGGGAGGGGGGCGGAGGGTAGTTGTTGTGCAAGAGAGAGATTATAAACAATATAATATACATTATATACATCATCACTATATAAAAACTCACAACCCAGTCACAAATTATGTTCTATAACCTAGTTGAAGGATAAACACAAAAAAAAATACATACAATTATTTGATTACAGGCATTGTATGTTGCTGTTTTTTTAATTGGTGAGTGCCTTGAACCATTTTAATGTGATAAGTTCATTGCAACTTGCAAGAGCTTACAGCTATGATTTAACATTTTAACTGGAAATAGACTTGAAGATGCAGTATGAGAAACTATCTTATATGGTTGATAGTTCAATGTTGTTCTACAATAGATCAACGTAAAACCTAATTGCTGACTATGATAAGAATAACCTATTTTTTAAGTCAGGAAATAACCATAACTAGAGTAAAATATACCTACTTTGTCAACCACCTTTTTACCTGGCTGCAAGGAACATACATCAGTAGCACGCCATCCCTTATACAGCAACATTATTGTGGTTGTGAGTTGGGGTCATCAATGGAGTCCTTCTCCTCTCTCTCACTGGAGGCAGACCCACAATTATTGGCTGCTTACTACTTGCCACTTATTTCTAGTTGCAGCTTATTTCCCCTCTGCTCCCCAGCTGCTTATTTCTTTTCGCACTTGTTTTAAGGGAGGAGACCCATAGCAACCGTTGGTAAGGCTGTGGGAAGTGTTAATTGCTATCAACCACGAAAATCTACCACCCTCACCTGGCTGCTCCGCACGCATCTCGCAAACATAACCACCGGCGCTTGATATATTAAGCTTTGACCACGTTGTTGTTACAACCAGCTTCAACAGCAAACTATAATCATGCCTTCCAGGAAAAGGAAGAGGGCTATTAGTGCAGCCACAGAAATGAGGAAAATGGAATGTGCTTTGAGAAGAAGTAAGAAATAAGTAAATAAATATAATATTAAAAAAATATATACATATATAATATATAAATAAAATAATCGTGTATAGACATAAGATTGGAGCAAGTCCCAGCAATAGGTGGGGCTTCCACTGATACTCTTGATGATCCTTCCTTTACTGGTCATGATGTCACGCCCTCTCTTCGGCAGAAGTCATCATCAGAAGTGCTCCCTGATTCACCTTCTCAAGATTTAGTGTCCACTCCTACTGCTTCACCTTGTGAATCACACCCTCCAGCATTTTTTAGTCCATCTCAAGCTCTAAATGATCTCACTACCGAGTCACATGATGACCACACTTCTCCTGTCTCTTCTCATCCAGTTGTGAGTTCCACTGAAGTTTCCCCAGCTCCGCAGGAAGCAGTTCAAGAGTTAGTTGAGAAGCTTTCAGCTATCGCTCAACAGAATGGTTTGGTGTTTGATGTGTCCAGTCTCTCTCAGTTTGTGAAGAATTCAGCCATACGACTCCAGACTTCTGGACCAACCCTTCGTGTCCATGACAAAGCTTGGTCTTGGAATCAGCGTTACTCAGTGTTGTCATTTTTGTTGAATGGACAATTGCATGCAGACTACATATGTGAAACTAGTGGATGGCTGGGGCTTCCGCCTTGTGGCAAGTCGCAATGGCAGAGAGAATCATTGACCGTTTGGAGTCCCATGTGACGCAGCTGGTAGAATGGTCCTGCAAATATGTGAGAGATTGTGTGGAGAAAAGGGGAGACAGAGATAAATGGGTAGCTTCATTTGATGGGTTCTATTTAACTAGGGGACACTACTCTAATAATTCATCGGCAACAATTCATGAATATTACGGAGGTGGTGTTGCCTGGTTTACCCATCGAACCAAAACAAGTCCAGGACACAACTGAGGGAACATCAGGTGGAGCTGAGGGGGACATGCTGGAGGAAGTGCTCAGCAAAGTGAATGCTGCAAATTTTGTGGTTAAAGAACTTATCACTGATAAGGACTCCACCACAAATGCAATCTTTTGCAAGCACTTTCCTGAAGGGACAGTCACCTACTGCTCCAACCATTGCACCAAAAATCTCCACAAACAACTGGAAAATTAAAAAAGTACAAATGTGAAGTATGTTGTTCCTTTCAATTATTCAATGTTTTTTTATACTCTAAAAAATGTTTAGTGTCGAGCCAGCAAGTTCAGGTGCAAAAGGATGCCAGAGGAATTTTTGAACTGCTAGCTTCCCTCAGTACCTTATTGCATCTGATGCCATTCAAAAGGCTGGGGACTCCGGGCCTAGCATCCTTTTCTGAGGCCATTGTGAATTTTTTCTCCCACTATTGTCTAGACGATCACACATCCAAATGGTGTCACCACAATAAGGTAATAATCAACAATAATAATTATATAGTAATGATTTATACTAGTGATAATTAATAATAACACTAATAGTAGTAGTAGTAGTAGTAGTAGTAGTAGTAGTAGTAGTATAATAATAATTCATTTTATCATACCCACTTATTCAGTTGGATGAAGATGGTACAGCCTTCAAGAGCAAGCACTTTTTTAACTGCAAAGCTCAGGCCAACAGCTTTAGAGCATTGCTAGATACAATAGCGGCATCTCCTCAGGACTATGTATCTGACCATGGTCGACTCACGACTAATGCTGTGGAAGGTTTTCATGGCCTAGCTCTAATGTACAGGGGCAAAAGGACGGATCTGGGCCACAAGCACTATGTGTGCAAAACCAACATGGCCATTTGCCACAAGGTATTTATAATGGTTGCATAATCACAAAATAATATGACGGTAATGATGATGATAATGACAAATAGCAAGTATATAGTAATGGATAATGGAGAAAGTAGGTGTGATTTCTGCGTGTGAACATGGTTATATAATTATAACATACCCCCCTAATTCCGAACTTACTATCTAAATTAATATTGTATTAGAACTTGGGTCCGGTGCTTTCTGCCTGGCGTCAATGGGAATTGATATGCCTGCAGATGCTGTGAGAGCTATTCTGAAGGAGCAATCAGACTGGGAGAAGAAGCGACATAAGGCTTCATCCAAAGAAAATCTTCACAAACGGTATACAACTCCCATACATCTTGATTATTTGTATTTTACTAATGGCCTTCATACTTTCAGGAACCTGCAGAAAAAGGCGAAACAGGCTAGGTATGAGAGAGAGAAGTCCTATGGAATCAATTCGGGGCTTAGGAAATATTACTGGTGATTACGTTGGGGATGGACAGGGGGATTGTGTTTCTATGGTAAATGTACCAAATGAAACAGAAAATTCCCACGACATAATCAGCGAGGATACTGGGGAAGTACAGAATGATGAGGAGGTCACCAGTGACTTGGAACCACTCTTCATTTTATATGACTTGAAACCACAGGACTGAGCATTTACAATGACCATATCACTGACACTGCTGCCAAGGTGATTGCCAGTCCTGTGCCTCTCAGCAATGGTTCTTTTTCGTGCCTGGTAAAGACATCCAAGCATATCTCAGCAACTGGTATGTATGGATATATTATATATATATATATTTATTGCAGCTTTGATATTTTTACTTGAATATTTCCGCATCACGCGAGCGTTCTGTATTCTCCCATATTGTACGGTTTATATTGTACGGTACACTACGCATGCGCGTAGCGAGTAAAATCAATGAAAATTGAATTGTAACCGGTTTAGAAAAAATATCAAGGCAGCAATAAATCACTTATCACACTCGTCGTACAATATGGGAATGATATTTTACTCTCACGCCACATTTTCACTCGCCTTTGGCTCGTGAAAATATTTTGCGTGCTCGTAAAATATTTTCCCATATTGTACTCTGACTCGTGCTATAAGTATTATATATGTATATATATATATATATATATATATATATATATATTTATATAAATGAAGGGGCATTTGCATCCCCCCCCCTCCTTCTTTTTAAAAAAATTATTATGGCATTCATGAAAGCATTTGTCCCCTAATTTTCATCAATTTCATGGGTATGACAACTCCTCCCCCCTTGAAATTTTATTACCTCGAAATTCATTCTGAATACCATGCATGTATGGATGTATGTAAGGCATTAATGAGTATATATGTATTTATTCGTGCAGTAAGTACATACACATGTACATATGCTTGTATTATTATTTGTGGGATTCAGTATCCAAAGTGACGGGAATAACAGCAACAATGCTGAGAAATGAGAAGCCCCTATCAGAAGTTTTGCCATTGTTACTTCAATACAGTCAACAACGGAGTATGTCAGTGACTGCACAGATACTGTACATTATCCAGGTATGCAATTACTGCAAATAATAATAAATGTAATAATTATTTTACACTTACATTTTTTTGTAGTCTTGGTAGCCCACAATGGCTTCTCATTTGATTTTCCATTAATGCTGGCAGAAGTTGAGCGACGTCCGAAGCAGTTGGCTCTTTGTCTTCGAGGACCAAAATATCCATTTCAGCGACACTTTACCACTGCTACGAAAGGTTCTGCAACACAAGATGATTTTTTTAATCGTCCTAGATGAAAGCACTTGGCATCGGAAGTCTCCACAAACATTTTTTGGGGACTGACATAGAAGGTAACAATTATCAAAGTTCTAGGGTATAGCTGATGATTCTCAATATGATTTATAGGAGCCCATAGGGCTTTACCAGATGTTGAAGCATTGGAAGCTGTGGTCACTCATCCACTCCTTGTATATTGCTTGTCTCATCTTGTAATCCGTTCTCCAAGGAAGAAGGGAGATTTGTGGATCCAGCAGAAAAGATGTTTCCAGCGCACAACAAGCCTGATAAGATCCTTGGGCAAGCACAACATCACTTCCGCTCAGGCAAAGAAACTTGACAGTGTTGGATTGAGCTATGGAGACTTAGAACTGCTCAAATCTGAATGCAAGGACTGAGAAGAATTTGTACGAATTCTGAAGGATAGAGGAATTAACAGCAAATCCCTCCAGGAGAAGCTGTCCAAGCACTTCAAATACAGCCAAAGAAAATAAGTCCTTTTTTCCAACCGGGCTCTTTTCAGAGCCACTACCTCACAGAAGGTTTCACCTAAAATGTTCGCACACATAATGAGTGGGTTATTTCTTCAAATCCTTACACTGCTAGCTAATTCGCTTACCTGTGCGTCGGTAAGGCAGACGTGCTAGTATCGCCTGAACGGGGTACTGTATAAATCCACTGCAGGACCCGCTCCCAGCTTAGTATCGAAATCTAACAAGCTGGGTGCTTCTTCAACAGCACCGTAGCCGTAGGTGATTCTTCTCACTAAAAAGCAGCTGAAGCTGAGCGCACCTTTGGTGGGCGGGGCGCAAAAATGCAACATCCGGGCCGCCGAGGGGCGTTATAGTTTCACGCGTTTTGACCCAGCCGCAGTTCGCGGCCTCCTGCAAAGAGGGTGAATTTGCGACAAGTATTTTTGCTGGTACTGTATGGAACGCCAACGATGACAAAATTCGTAGACTTTATTTTACCCAAAACGAGCAAAACCCAGGTCCAAAATGATGATGAAATTCGATTTTTAGAAATGGATTAGCAAAACGATTTTATGAAATCGATTTTGTAATCGGTTTGATAAACGATTTCTAAATCTATTAGCAAAAAAATTTCTAAATCGATTAGCAAAACGATTTCTAAATCGATTAAGCATGACTTTTCAAAAGCGATCAAAACTGTGGATTTCCAAAGATAACGACGCTTTACCTAATTTGTTAAGCATGCCTACGTACTTTACCTCATGACCGCCAGCTAAGTCTTCTCATAGGTCTTCTATACTGCTGAGTAAACTTCCTCCTAATCTGATGGCCTCTGAACATTTCTCTCATTCAAAGTTGTATTGAATACTTGAAAGAAGTATATCCTAACTGTAGTGAGGAAGTTCTGGATGACCTCATTGATCTGTTTGGCGATGTTCTTCAATACTTTATGTTAATTGTGGACAACACGTTTGAGCCCTTATTTCAAAATTTAGGAGAGTTATTGGCAGCACTTATTTTCAGCAGAGAAAATAGAAGTTGTAGCGTTAGCCTTGTGGGTACTCCTTGTTAGCTACTAGCTAGCCACCGTTCTGAACGGAGTACTACAGACGCTACTATTATTGTGGAGTCAGAGAATTATTATATTATTCTAGATAACGCACACTGCATGAGGTGATACAAAAAGTAAAGATTGCAAAGTGACGTAATGATGATGTAATGTGTTGATAATGATATTCATAGAGTAGTTCACTACATTACTCCCCCGCCAGTGCTAACGTCATATAGTGTTCGAAATGTTCAGGGAATTTCACTCAACGACCAGCCCTAGTGACAGCTGGTACAGGACGGTAAGTGTCTGTAGTGAAGTGTGAAGCTGTAGAGGATGAATCCACAGTGGACGAGGCTGGCTCGGCTGGTGGTTGAACCGTAGTGGACGTGGCTGGATGTTGAGGATGTGCAGCTATTTGCGCTGGGACCTCAGAGCGTTCAGCTGGTGTGGCTATGGGCATTGGATGTGAAGACTTTGGAGATGTTGAATCACAATGAGCTGGTTTCAAGTGATCAACTGAAATTGTGTCTGTTCGTCCCCTCATGTGGAGTTGGTAATATTTGTCAGTTCTGCGAATGACCTTGAAGGGACCGTCGTAGGGTGGCTGCAGGGGTTTCTTGACGGAGTCACGACGTACGAACACATGTGTGTAAGATTGCAACTTTGCTGGAAAATAGGTGGGCGTATGTCGAGGCTTGCGAGTAGTGGCAGGACTTGCAGTAGCCATGCAAGATCGAAGACGGTTGGCGAAGACTGTGGAGTCTGTGACCACCTCTGCAGGCTGAGGTGCGATGAATTCCCCTGGCACTCGGAGAGCACTGCCATAGACTAACTCTGCAGCTGTGCACTTGCTGTCTTCCTTTACTGCTGATCTGATGCCAAGCAACACCCAGGGAAGTGCATCGGTCCACTGGTCTTGGGGAACATGACACTTCAGAGCGCCCTTCAATTGCCGGTGAAACCTCTCGATGAGTCCATTGGCTTGAGGGTGATAGGCGGTTGTCCTGAGTCGATGAGAACCGAGTACTTTCGGAGTACTACAGACGCTACTATTATTGTGGAGTCAGAGAATTATTATATTATTCTAGAAAACGCACACTGCATGAGGTGATACAAAAAGTAAAGATTGCGAAGTGACGTAATGATGATGTAATGTGTTGATAATGATAATCATAGAGTAGTTCACTACAAAGTAATGTGGTAAGAAGAGATAGGCCTGAATTCAGTATCAATCAAGAGCAATTGCGCTATCTTGTGGAACAAGGATTTAGTGCTGGGGATATGGGAGCGATGTTTTGTTGTTCTAAAAGGACTATTCTAAGAAGAACAAGAAAATTTGGCATTATACTTAGAAATTACAGTCTAATGAGTGATGATGAATTAGATTCTATTGTTTCTGAGGTTGTATCATTATTTCCAAGAATTGGAGAAAAAAGTATAAGTGGAAAACTTAGAAGCCGAGGAATTTTAATTCAACGTGAGCGTGTCAGGCAATCTTTGCGAAGAGTGGATCCATATGGTGTATTTGAGCGTTGCCGAAGTATTTTACATTGTCGTAAATACAATGTATCTTCATCAAATGCGTTATGACATGTAGATGGGTATCACAAACTGATAAGATGGCATTTTGTGATTCACAGTGCTATAGATGGTTATAGCTGACTGATTACGTATCTCAAAGTAGCAGCAAACAACAGATCAGACACTGTCCTAAATGCTTTTCTTGATGCTGTTACTGAGTTTGGTTTGCCTTCTCGTGTAAGAGAATGGACATGGGTGGGGAGAACAGAGGTGTTGCTACTTATATGTTGGAACATCCAGAACGAGGGCCTGGACGAGGGAGTGCGATAACTGATCAGAGCACACATAATCAGCGCATAGAGGGACCTTTTCACTGGTTGCATTTCCTTTTTTTTATTCGTTCTTTTATTCTCTTGAGAATTTGGGACTGTTGGATGTTAATACATATATGCTCTTCATTTTGTTTTTGTACCAATTATCCAGCATCATTTGAACACATTCAGAAATGGGTGGGCTCATCACAAGTTGAGAACTGAGAACAGCAGAACACCCACACAATTGTGGATTCAAGGCTTTTCTTGTGTTGGTGAAGATGATGAAGCTCTCACAGGCCTAGAGGTATGTTGGTATTAAAGTTAGGATAATGTCCTGTAGCTAGTGAAGAAGGGTGTTGAACATAAATTTAGTGGCTTAGTAGGGTAAGGAGTTAACAAAAGTGTCTTGTTTAGCTACGAATGTCTAGTATAGCATATAGAATTGAAACTATTCCTTATTGTTATAATATGTGTCATTAACATTAGTTTGCTTTTTACAAACTGTTCTCTTTGTGTGGCTTCATTATCAATTATATTTTTAATGTGTGTCACATTGCAACTTTTCTTGAATAATGACTCTTAATCAATCTCAACTGACCTTCTTTCTACTTGTAAATAAGTTAGCAGTTTGCTATATATTTACAGTAGAGTTATTATGTCCTAAATGTTCGTGTTACTATTTCCAGAACAACTGGAATTCCATTGGGAATTGATTTGGAAGGACCCATATCAATTGAAGGAGAAGATACAGTTGTAGTGGATGGACTTCCAGTACTCCTTAATGCAGTACAACAGGTTCAGCTTCATGATTTGCTATTATTCTTCAGTGTCACTCATTCCCAACAGGAAATGTTGAGCCAGTTTGTTATTGCAAAAATATATGTCAACTTGACTTCACAGGGTAGTAGTTAGCTACAGCAAAATAACTTAAAATTCTAGTTATTAACTCATAGTCACAGTATTACTCGGTTAGATTCTTACATAATAAACAATGATTTCTAGGAACACATTCACCCAGTTTATTGCCAATAATATCAGAAATGATGATTAAAGTGAAAGTCGTTATTGAATAAATTGATACAAAAACCATGAGATCAACTAACCATCAAGATATCTCGATCACAAATCATTGAACTAGTGTAAAGCAAAAAAGAATTGTTTATTTAACAAACACACACACACAATTCCATGCAGCTCATATGCCCCCAAATCCATCATTGCCTTTAATCCCCAACAACATGGCGTCTTCAAAATCAGAATAATGCGTGTAGCTGGCAGGAGTCTTAGATGCCGGTCGCAGGTTGAAGCAGTTGGAAACTTTGCAGCACCCTGATGGACAAAAATTAGTGCTGGCTGCTCAACAAATCCTGTTGGGGGGACACGATTTGTACCAGAGAAAAATACTAATAATTCACTCAGAGAGCATTCTGTGTCACCATCTAAAAATACCATTCCCATATGATGAAATTTTACTGGCAAACAAAAAAAGTCTTACCATAACAATTGTCAAAAAAATCCACAAAGAACATGTACGTTTGATCCTCTTTGGATAGAAATATACTGCCTTTAGTTGAAAATTTCACTGAAAACAGGATTTGAGAGATTGTAAGGGAAAAAAAATTATTCCTCAATAATAATAATAATAATAATAATAAAAACTAAACAAATTATTTACCTGGTGTTAAATCATTAGATTTGTATACAAAGAAAGGTTTCCATAGCTCAGAATTTGACTTGATTTTGGCCAGCAACTGAAAGGTATTTAAGCCATCAATATAATGATCCAACTCTGGGTAAAGGGAGAGTATGGACTGTCTAAAGGGAGAGTATGGACTGGGTAAAGGGAGAGTATGGACTGGGTAAAGGGAGAGTATGGACTGTCTAAAGGGAGAGTATGGACTGGGTAAAGCGAGAGTATGGACTGTCTAAAGGGAGAGTATGGACTGTCTAAAGGGAGAGTATGGACTGGGTAAAGGGAGACTATGGACTGGGTAAAGCGAGAGTATAGACTGTCTAAAGGGAGAGTATGGACTGTCTAAAGGGAGAGTATGGACTGTCTAAAGGGAGAGTATGGACTGTCTAAAGCGAGAGTATGGACTGTCTAAAGGGAGAGTATGGACTGGGTAAAGGGAGAGTATGGACAGTCTAAAGGGAGAGTATGGACTGTCTAAAGGGAGAGTATGGACTGGGTAAAGGGAGTGTATGGACTTGGTAAAGCGAGAGTATGGACTGTGTAAAGCGAGAGTATGGACTGGTAAAGCAAGAGTATGGATTGGGTAAAGGGAGAGTATGGACTGTCTAAAGGGAGAGTATGGACTGGGTAAAGGGAGTGTATGGACTTGGTAAAGCGAGAGTATGGACTGTGTAAAGCGAGAGTATGGACTGGTAAAGCAAGAGTATGGATTGGGTAAAGCAAGAATGTGGACTGGGTAAAGCGAGAGTGAGTATGGATTCGGTAAAGCAAGAGTGTGGACTGGGTAAGGCTAGAGTATGGACTGGGTGAAGTGAGAGTATGTATGTGAAGCGAGAGTATGGACTGGGTAAAGCGAGAGTATAGACTGTCTAAAAGGAAAGTGTGGATTGGGTAAAGGGAGAGTATGGACTGGGTAAAGCGAGAGTTTGGACTGGGTAAAGCGAGAGTTTAGACTGGGTAAAGCTGGGTAAAGCGAGAGTATGGATTGGGTAAAGCAAGAGTGTGGATAGGGTAAAGAGAGATTGTGGACTGGGTAAAGGGAGATTGTGGACTTGGCAAAGTGGGAGTATGGATTGGGTAAAGGGAGGTTGTGAACTTGGCAAAGCGGGAGTATGGATTGGGTAAAGGGAAGTTGTGAACTTGGCAAAGCGGGAGTATGGTTTGGGTAAAGGGAAAGTATGGACTGTCTATAGGGAGAGTATGGACTGGGTAAAGGGTGAGTATGGACTGTGTATAGGGAGAGTATGGACTGTGTATAGGGAGAGTATGGACTGTGTATAGGGAGAGTATGGACTGGGTATAGGGAGAGTATGGACTGTGTATAGGGAGAGTATGGACTGGGTGTAGGGAGAGTATGGACTCTGTATAAGGAGAGTATGGACTCGGTATAGGGAGAGTATGGACTGGGTATAGGGAGAGTATGGACTGGGTATAGGGAGAGTATGGACTGTGTATAGGGAGTGTATGGACTGTGTATAGGGAGAGTATGGACTATGTATAGGGAGAGTATGGACTGTGTATAGGGAGAGTATGGATTAGGGTGATTGTGAACTTGGCAAAGCGAGAGTATGGACTGTCTAAAGGGAGAGTATGGATTGGGTAAAGGGAGAGTGCGGACTGGGTAAAGCGAGAGTGTGGACTGGGTAAAGCGAGAGTATGGACTGGGTGAAGTGAGAGTTGGACTGGGTAAAGGGAGAGTATGAACTGTGTAAAGGGAGAGTATGGATAGGGTAAAGAGAGAGTGGACTGGGCAAAGCGAAAGTGTGGACTGTGTAAAGCGAGAGTATGGATTGGGTAAAGGGAGAGTATAAAGGGAGACTATGGATTGGGTAGGGGAGACTATGGACTGTGTAAAGGGAGACTATGGACTGTGTAAAGGGAGACTATGGACTGTAAAGGGAGACTATGGACTGTGTAAAGGGAGAGTGCACTGTGTAAAGCAAGAATATGGATTGGGTAAAGGGAGAGTATAGACTGGGTAGAGGGAGAGTATAGACTGGGTAGACAGAGAGTGTGCACTGGGTAAAGCAAGAGTATGGATTGGGTAAAGGGAGAATATGGATAGGGTAAAGGGAGAATATGGATAGGGTAAAGGGAGACTATGGATAGGGTAAAGCAAGAATATGGATAGGGTAAAGCAAGAGTATGGATTATAGTGTGGACTGGGCAAAGCAAGAGTATGGACTGGGTAAAGCGAGAGTATGGACTGGGTAAAGGGAGAGTATAAAGGGAGAGTATGGACAGGGTATAGCGAGACTGTGGATAGGGTAAAGCGAGATTGTGGACTATGTAAAGCGAGAGTATGGACTATGTAAAGCGAGAGTATGGATTGGGTAAAGGGAGAGTATGGATTGGGTAAAGGTAGGGTGTGGACTGGGTAAAGCGATAGTGTGGACTGGGTAAAGCGAGAGTGTGGACTGGGTAAAGCGAGAGTGTGGACTATGTAAAATGTGAGTATGCTATATCATAGATTGTGAAAGGGATATACCTTTGAATGGGTATACCATGAATAAGGTGAAAATTGAATTGGGTATATTTTATATTATAATTATAAAGAGTGAAGCATTATTTAGGAGAAAACATACTGTATGTTTCAAGAGAATCTCAGTAAAACTGGGTTGGTTGGCAACTATATTCAATCCATCATATTTCCAGTTTATTCACTGTGTATGATACAGTGAATAAACTGGAAATACAGTGAATAAACTGGAAATATGATGGATTGAATATAGTTGCCAACCAACCCAGTTTTACTGAGATTCTCTTAATTTATTTTTTTTCTGAAGTTTACCCTGTTCTATTGTGGACTATTTAAGCTTAATCCAGTTTTTTGCACTATTAAAAAGTAATATTTAATAGTAGAGCATTCAATAATACAATTTTGAGGTTAATTGGCAGCCATTGAGAAATTTGTCTTTGTGATCTTTTTTTTTTGTTATTCAATTAATGGATGTGGCCAATCACACATTTAGATTCTGAGGAGTTGGCTAGTATTGGTAAATGTTATGAATTTAGTTTAAAGATTGAGCGTGTTATTATTGATTAGGTAAGGGATACCATGTTTAGTAAGAGATACCATGTTTAGTAAGAGATACCACGTATTTGGTAAGGTAATTTATCACTGATTTGGTAAAGGACAGCATGAACTAGCTGATGAAGCCACAGGCACAGAGTGCATACTGCTGACTTCACACTTTTATTTTTTCTGTCGTGTTTTCATCTGTATAGGGTAGTTATTTCTAATAGACACAGTTGAAGTGTAGTTTTGAATCTTTTTGGGTGTTGATCAAAATTTCAAGTTTAAGAAAAATGTTTACATGCATGCATTATGCTTTTTAAAATACTTATAATGGAATTTTTAATGGTGAAATTAGTTAGGATTTATGTGTAACTATAAGTATTATGGTGCATCCTCATTATTATATGAACTACTTTAACATTCAGAGTGAAAGTAATTATATTTGTTATTATATATTGTACTTCTATGCATTTCACATCTGAACTTTTCTATACTTCAAATGAATAATTTTAGAGGGTTTGAACGAATAAGAATGCACCGTATTTTTTGTCTTTTAAAGTACTGTTTTGTATCATTTATTATTGACATTGTTTGTGTATTGTAGATGGAGTGATCGAGTTAACATTCAAGGAAACAGACAATTGAATTTTTTATTAATTTCAGACAATTCAAGTTCTAATTCATTTCATTTTAACATTACCTTGTAGTATTAAATTAATATTAAAATATTTTTTTATTATATCAAAATGAATTAACAAGAAGTTTTCAATATGGTTATCCATGGTTGTCAAAGAGGGTTAACATAAAGGTTCCAGACATACTAAATTAGTTCCCAAGAAAGTTGCAGCCTTATCAAGGTGGTTTGCTAGAAAGTTACAGATTTGTCCAGGTGGTTTGCTGGAAAGTTACAGACTTGTCAAGGTGGTTACCAAACAGTTACAGATTTGTCAAGGTAGTTTCCAGAAAAGTTGCAGACTTTGTCAAGTGGTTTCCAGAAAGTTACAGACTTGTCAACGTAGTTAACAATGAGTTTTCAGCCAGGTTTGCAAGGTTTGTAAACTAGCTTGTTAACGTGTCCGTTCCAGACGTCAACAACTGAGTTCCAAAATTTGTTAACCGCTCGGTAACTAGCTACGCGCGAACTAGAACGGGCTAGTTTGCAATTTGTAAACTTCGCTTTTTGGCGCTGTGTTAGTACAGAGCATGGTTGGAATAGCCATGATGAAAATTGACTGCAAAAACTTTAAATCCTACATTGCCACATTTAAATCAACATCAAAACCAATTTTATAGATTTAAATTGATGTTCTAGCTTTACTTTAATGTCACCGTTAATAATTTATATATATATCCAATTTAGTTTATGTTAAAAATGTATAGTTCATGAGTTTTATTTTCTGTTAATGTCACAGACTTTGTATTTCTTTTTTATAATAAAACTTTGTGTTCACTATTTATACTCCAGTCAATAACAAAAGGAGACTATGAATGTAATTACTTAGAATTATTCATCCTGGAAAAAAAATGTAAATTTTATAGGTATTATTCAAGGGAAGCAACAAGAGTATGACAGGAATATGTCGTTGATCTTATCGTTATGTACATTAGTTCATTGAGAACGAAAAAAACCTGAATTACTTGCTATAAGTTGCAATAACATCAAAGGTGCAAACCCTTAGCGTTACTTAAAAGTAGCTAGCTAGTTATTACAAAAACCCAAGGAATAATTTACTTCGCGTAGTATCAATACGTCCATTGTAGCTCATGCAAGTCGATATGTAGCCTGTGCAATGAAATGGTAGACACTAAAGCTGTCTTCAAAATAAATATGAGACACTCACCTACACCAGGTAGTTTCAATGAGGAACTCCAATACAAAATTACTGCAGGCAACAAGAAATTACTTGCTCACATGAGTATGGCGTGACAATAGGCGGAGTTACCAGCAACCACGATCGTACAGCCAAAAAATAACACTATTTTTTTATAAGTCAAAACAGAAAATTTGGGCACATTAGAGGGACTTAAAAATATGTCAAAGCCACATTTTGAAGCGTATTTCAAATTTTAGGGAGGCCACCATTTTCAAGATCTGCTATTTCTTGTGTGCCAGAATGACTGACTGGCTGATAAACTGAGTACCATAACCCTCTCGCGCATGCATGCTGAGAATTGATTATTAAGACCTAGTTTAACCACCTCATGTCAGCTGGCAAATGCTATGTTGCAGCTATAAATGCCTCAGCAAATTCATAACCAAGAAGGAAAAGGCCTTTTAAACATAAAACCTATACTGTATATAAATAATGTAATAGTAGATAAAGTACTTTGTATAACTGTATTTACAGCCAAACCATACAGTAACTATATTTTAAATCCTAACGTTTCAATTGTATTTAGTAAAAATAATAAAAATAAAAAAACACAGTGAATGACAGTACTTAGAAAAATACTGCAGTACATACACTATAATTTAGCTGAAAACGATTGACTTTTTGTTGAAAATAAATTTAACAAGCAAATTCTGAATATAGATATCCAACCCAATAATATAATTTACGTAATTGAAATACTCAACACTTCAGTCTCAACCTTCTTCCACCAATAAGTGTCAGTTATTTGATTATTCAACAAGTGAACTTGCAACAGTTTCTAAACATGGAGTTCTTCTTGAGGAGTTTGGTATAACTTGAAGGTGCACACTTGACTTGCATGATCTTTGCAATGAATAGGGGAATGCAGCTGGAGGCAGTGATGACCACTGTTTTCCATAAGAAACCAAATGTCAGTAGAAATGATGTGTCTAAAAAATTAAAAAATTAAAACTTTAAAACACTATAATCTGCAACCTTATCACTTATAGTTCAGTGTTATACAGTGGAACCTCTCTACAAAGGGACTCCGAAGAACAACTTGACTCTTAACAACAGCCAGCGTAAATGGACCACAGTGATCTACTACAATAAAAAATAAACTCTGAAAGCAGCCAAACTCTCTACAAGGGTCAAAAGACTTGACCCCAAGCATGGCCTTTGTAGAGAGGTTCCACTGTATATACATGTGACCGTCTACAGGAAAACCGGGCACAATGCGGCGTGCATAAATATCGAGAAAAGATTGATTGATTTCTTAAAAATGTATTGTTTAAAGCCGACGGAAGGGAACGGTTAGGTCTATTATAGTGGGAACGACTTAAGCTACGACGATAAAACTTGGATCTGGACGCCGACAACTCTGTAAGTGCAAAAAAAAATTTTTCAAAGGGTGCCGCGTTGTGCCCGGTTTTCCTGTAGACGGTCACACATATATATATATATTTATTGCAGCTTTGATATTTTTACTTGAATATTTCCGCATCACGCGAGCGTTCTGTATTCTCCCATATTGTACGGTTTATATTGTACGGTACACTACGCATGCGCGTAGCGAGTAAAATCAATGAAAATTGAATTGTAACCGGTTGAGAAAAAATATCAAGGCAGCAATAAATCACTTATCACACTCGTCGTACAATATGGGAATGATATTTTACTCTCACGCCACATTTTCACTCGCCTTTGGCTCGTGAAAATATTTTGCGTGCTCGTAAAATATTTTCCCATATTGTACTCTGACTCGTGCTATAAGTATTATATATATATAAAATATTATATATATATATATATAATATATACTTCAATGAATATATGTGTATATAGCATGCACTATATAAACTAGCTCAGTGCAATCCTTTCTATTGTCGAAGAATGAGCTTTACTGCTAAAAATTAATATTGCAGAATGAATGAATTCAGTTGGTAATGTAACTATTAGTGTTAACTTTGAATAAACTGGTCATGTAATGACTGCACTCTTCTTAGAACAATATTTTTCCATATACTGTACTTGGAAAAAGTAAAGCATTAAAAACATTAGTGCCCAACACTACTCCAAAATTATGTATATATAGTTTGGTGCCACACAACACAACTAGAGTGTACTTAGCTAAAAAAAAGCCAAATAGTATGACTTTTCAGAGCCTTTTCCACTTAGAATCGTGTACATCATAAACTAAGTAACTGCATCAAAGGGTAGCTCAAGTAGTTATAATACCAATGTATATGTGTGAAAGACCAGCACAAGAATACTTTATTGGAATAAATAAGAATAACAATTATTAGGCAATAGATAATAGAACTCAACAACACAGAGGAAACAAAATATATTGTCTAATAATATCCTCCGGGTAATAATGCACGTGCAATAAGAATAACCTCAAGTAACATAATAAATTATAGTGTTCAGTATGTAGCCTTAGGTAACATAACGCGATAGTATAATAGTAAGTATTGTTATTCCCACGATATGTACACTGTATATGCAACCTGACTTGTATGTACATAACAAACTAGTGACTCACAGTAAGGCTAATCAAACTGTCACAATAACCACTGCTACTTTGTAATTACTATGAGGATCTATTATCCAATTAACTTTACCAAAGAAATCTTTGAGAATGACCAGAGATACGACATAGACTATGATACTGAACATTTCTGCAGCAAGCATGAGTCCATGCCAAGTTCTGATGGTGAGAGCCACCATGAGCAGCTCGGTGAGGACTAGTGCAGTGAAGGTAATGGACACCACGTGGATGAACTGAGCCTCAAATAACAAGAAACCCAGCAACATCATCACACTGCCTATATGTATATACATACACACAATAGAATCTATTCCAATATAAATTGAATTAATAAGACAGTTTTATAAGTAAGTAGTAATAACTCATTAAGAACATATCAGTAGATAAAATAATTTTCTACGCATTGTTTATCGAAAGTTGTACTTAATAACGAGTCAAGGAAGCCCCTTTATTTATCACTTAATTATACCTATTAAAATCGCCAAAACATGAAACAGCTCACCCAAACTTCCAGAAATACATGTATCATTTTCAATTAAACTAGCAATGTGCTTGAGCACAAATGGCGAACGAGCCTTTGCACAACGAAACACTTCAAAAGTATTCATCAGTCCATTTCTAAACATATAAGTATGTAGTACTTGTGACTATAATTTAGCTAACAAATACAGAATTACTTTCTCACCTCATCAAGAGTACTGGTATTTTCTGTAGTCTCATTCTGACTATTTGAATTACAAGTAGCTTTTGACAACAAGCACTCACAGCTACTATAAACGACCGAGTTTTTGAAATTGTGTCTGGTAAAGGGTCTCAATAACATAGTAACCTTTCACCATAACATTTTGCAACTTGAAAAACAACAACAAGAAGCCCTAAAGAATTACAGCATGGTGTTGAACTAACAGTCAGGTCAATAGAATCTATTTAGTGGAGGTACGGGAAGGGATAGACCACGAAGCAAACACAAAAATGTGAGGGTCAAAGTACAAAATGATACACGTACGTCCGCACATATATACACAAAAAATATCCCAGATTTTCAATTGTATTACCCCAGATAGGTCTCGCTCCGCTCGCTCGCCAATTACTGTTCTAAACGAATTTAATAGCAAATAGATGCTTCAATCACTTTATAGTGGTCATCATCACTTAAATGCTACAAAAACAGAGAATACCTACAGCATCTGATTACTATGATATATAAAACATGTTTATTTTAATTTGTCCTCAGGGCTTTTAGGCGGTCAGTGCATTATATATTTCAGG
>WLWD01004218.1_pt1 | contig 46419 bp, 39 predicted proteins | sample 6712731 | NCBI WGS metagenome assembly WLWD01 (sample SAMN12718690, study PRJNA576275) | sponge metagenome | isolation source: marine sponge | host: Mycale hentscheli | place: New Zealand: South Island, Marlborough, Capsize Point | collected 2014-11-01 | reverse complement strand
GACTGAATGATCCCTCCCACACAGACAACAATGATATTTGTAACATAACAGCTGGCCTCGCTGAATTGCCCACGCCCCCCCTCCGTCATTGCTTTTCACTGACATTCTTGTGCCATAACACCCTCCCCCCCAACTGGACCCAAATATCAGCAGTAAGTTGAAATGAAATTCGACTTACCCGGCATGGATGATGTCACAGACCGAAAAAGACCCCCCAAGTTCGTTCTCTCCCAGGTTGTATCCGGAAGCGCCACATACTGTTTGTCCACGGTTGATCTCTGTCATTCCACAAATGCACACACACACATACACACACAAGAAAAGAAGATACAGGTGACTACAGATCATAAAAATAAATGTATTATTTATTATACATAAATTGACTGGTGTACTCACACACACACACACACATGAAATTCAAATTACATGGGCATAGTAGTCCCGATCCACAAAGATCCAGAGTACCCTCCCTGGTTACGCTGCTAGAATAACATTTAAACTCCACGCACACACATATACATCGAGCGTGAAGCTCCACTACAACGCTACAAAAACACAGACAACGACAACAATTATATTTGTGTCCACAATACATATTACAACTTTGGGGATGTTCAGGGGGGGGGGGAGCCACAAATATCATAGTCTGTGGTCCTTCACACAAAATGTTATGGAATATCAATGGGTGTGTTGTCTTCTTTTCTTCCACTCAACCCCTATCTCATCCAACCGACTCTTCTTCTTCAATGCCCGCCTTCTCCGACCGCGAGGATGTCCAGAGCTTGGAGCAGGAGGAGCCACTTCCTCTTCTTCATCACTGGAACCTGCTGCCTCTTCGTCTGTTTCATCATTGGAAGACTCAGGTCCGGCATCTTCTCCTTCATCACTGAAAGACTCTGCTCCTGTTGCCTCATCTGCATCCTCTTCACAATCGGGTCGGTGACTGCATACACATCTGGTCCTAGCAGTACATGTGGTTAAAAAAAAATTTAATTTTTTTGAAAATTTGAAATTGTTCAAATAACCACAACCCACTTTCAAATCTCAAAACGCAATGATATTATATATTATAGCTAAACAGTTTTCTCTATCTCAATATAGCTATAAATAAGTCCTTTCTACAACAGAAGCTTGCTAGTTTTCAAGAGAAAGACAAGAGAAAGACAAGCTTACCTCAATTATCTTCTTGATTCCAATTGTCAGTATCAGAGTTGACGGGGTCTGGTCCACCAACCCTGATACAGGGCCTCCTATAGCAGTAAATGTCATCTTTCTCCTCTCCGCTTGCTCCTGAGTCGCTAGAGTCAGCATCAAGGAAGTCTAAAACTTCCACAGCACTGTAACTGGTAGACGCCATCTTTCCAAAAATGACTTCAAAAAAAATTTTTTTGCATAGTTACCGGGATCACACGACATGCTTACTTTTTTCCTATGATGTAATAAGCATTACCTAAGACTGTACGTAATGGGGAGGCCCCCAGTTGAACTGGCGATTTTATAAAAAAAAAGAAGACAGTAAGTCAAACCGCAAAGGTTTGGTCGGCAAAGAAGTGGTTGTTTCAATGTGTTATGGAAGGCTACTGGGCTCAAGCAATTTTTTGTTGCTTCTACAAAGTTCTGGAGATGACTGGATCCGTAAATAAAGCTGCTATGAAGAAGGTAACGTTTTTAAAATTCGACGGAGAACCGATGTTGTTGTTTTTTTTTGCCGAGGAAGAAATTAACGCAACTTCTGTGAGGTACTGTAGAAGCAGTCATGGCTGAAAGCTATTTTAGATGCTTCTCCAATGCATTGGGCACCTGTGTATGCAATCTGAAGGTTCTAGCTTTAAAGTAACTATTTTAAAAAATTCGGAGAAGCCGATCGGTCGTCACCCGCTTTAAAGCGGGATCCGGAACGAAAGGGATTAAAAGTACATACAATAAATAGTACAATTAAGATCGAGATAGATATGTTTAAATAGAAGAAAAAAAGCATTCATTAAAATGATTATACATTTAATAATTCAAAAAATTTGGAATCAAAATTTCTTGAACAAAGTTTTTATACTGAATAAGTTATCTTTTTGTGTTTTTTTTGCACCAATTGGATAATGTATTTGGTAAGCATGAAACTGTTTCAACAACACTCTGTTAAGTTACTAAGCTAGGCAATAATGGCCACTTCAATCCTCTACTATAAGCTAGTTACAAGTGAACCAAAATTAGTAGGAATTAAAGATTTTGTGAGTTATGTTCAAAGATGACAACAAAACATTGCTAAGTGAGGTGGGTAATAAACCCTTAAGCTATACAACCAGCAACTATAGAGCTGCTAAATCAGCTGCCTAGGGCTAGCTGATAGGTAGTTAAATTATGGTGTGAATAAGTATTATGATTAAGATATTAAGTTATAATAGTTCAGTTAATGACATTGTTATGCTCCAACTCACACAAATATATTTTTAGTACATACATTCCATTTTTTTGCAATATTACATTACAATGAACACTAAAATCATAAACACAAAGGCAATTAATTTGAAATATTGTTTTATGAAGCTTTTAATGACATTATGTTTGAAAACACTACGAATACACCAGACAAGAATTACATTATTTTCTCTCCATTATTTGATTACTGGACAACAATTGATTTTCAAGGGATAAGCAATCAAATTCCGAGGATGATACAGTAAGAAGTTTTACCTTTATTAACCCTCAGCACGCATGGAAGAGTGGGTTATAGCAGTCAGTATATCATTAATCATCAATAATATAGATTTAACATAGTAACTGACATTATTGACTACAATGCTAGACATGCTTTTGCATCTGCAAAAGAATCCGCCAAGATCATCAATTGCAGAATTTTCCTTTTTTTTAATAAGTTGTTTCAGAATTTCCCATGGTCCAGCCACTAACCGAATCATTCTGCCAAGCATGTTTTAGTCCAGTTTAATCCTCATTCAAACTACTTGGAATTTACATATACTTTCATTAGTTTTAGCAGTGTTTAAATAATATAGTTTTGTTTTTAGCAAATGAAGTAAACTACTACATAATAATAACCTGTAAAGTGCTTTTAAGCCGCCCTGGCACTAGTTGTTTTGCACAAAAATCAGCATATACTAATAGCTATGTACTGGGACTTTAGTGACACTAAACTACTTATGCAACTTGCATATTAAATATGATATGTAAACAACTTACCTTGCTGTTGGCTTTCATTGACAATCAAGCAAGAGCAAGCAGCAAGAAAAAGTGACACCAGCATCTTCACAAATAATCCTACCAAATAAAGTATAAACAAAGTATTTAGTAATGTATCAGTATTATAATAATAATAGTATATTTATGAATAATGGAAGCTATTTCAAAATGGGAGGGAAGGAGGGAGGGATGGGCACCAAGTTTCACAAGTCCCTCTCCCCTTATGTCACCCCTGATATTCACAGATAAAATTAACTCACACAGTAGCTATGTAGAGGCAAGCTTAGAATCATTCAACACCTTCTCCCTTTAGTCTTGCGGAATAAGAGCGGCCGCAGAGGTGACCAGAGGGAGAAAATGAAAAATTCACTTAATTGTAGTACTCCTAGCCCACTATTCTATACCACACCGATCCACAATGTACTCTGTCGGGCCAATATTAGCAGAGATACATATTACGGATAGCTACAGAAGAGCGACTTAGGGTTAAGGATGGGCTGTGCGGCACACTGACAGTACGCAAACCGCTCCAAGACGGATTACGGTGGGTGGTGCGGTGAATGATGTAGCTAATGATTTTGGAGCGCCCAATGCTTCCAAAAATAAACAGAGCCATGATTTCGTAGAATTGTTGTTGTTGTTTTTCAAGCCCCAAGAATCAGCCCCAAGAGGTTGCTATGCAGTTATTCAATGATGTAGCTAGAACCAGTTATGTATATCTGAATAATAAGTTGAGTATACTCCCATGTGTGTTACTGATATAGAAGAGGGTATATATTATAACAAACAAATCTCCTAAATGTGTACTACTGCACTGTGTATTACTGTGGTATACACCTGTGCAAGCAAGCCCCTCTCTGATGAGTATCAATTGAAACTATAGTTCATATATTCTCATGATGCTGCTTTCAGTTGATGTTATATTGCACACAGCTAAAATAATTTTCATGGATTCACTCTACTTAACTCATCACTATTTTGAAATGCAATCATCTTGTTAGAAATTAATAATTAATGAAATAAGAATGAATATTTAGAAAGCACAGTTAACTAGGGTGACTAGAACAGGATAAAGATACTAGATATAAACAGCTAGCTACAAATAAAGGAAAAAAATTTACTCAATAACTATATCACTCACTTAATTTTGCTGTAGGAACTAATTTCTAGTAATTATGATAGTTTCAATAAAAAGGATCAGCTCACTCCGAATTCTGACATGGCTAAAGCAATAATCAGTAGCTTCATGTCTGGGAGCTGAAGTTGTAAGACTACCAATTTACTCTAATGGAGATGAGCTGGACTGATATACTACTACTAGCTACTGTACATTACTAAATGGGTCATTTTTATTGGACATCATGAAATTGCTATTATATTTGAGGTAATCCTGATTTTCACCTCCCCCAGTTCAGCTGACCAACTACTCCATCATTAGTCAATGCATCAGAAAACCTTTACCTTTTTTTATATGTAATATCCATTACCACTTCATAATTTAATATTCTAGCTGTGCACCCGGTTCAGAAACCTTGCTGACCTAAATAGGTGGAATAACTCGTGCACCCTGGTACAAAAAAAGTGGCAGGGTTTCAAACCCTGCTGAATGGAATTACGCGAGCTACGGATGCATAGAGCGCCAAAGAAGGAGCTAGGAAGAGCTAACTGAGAGTGTGCTATAACTAATGAAGGACTCAGGCGCCGGTGTCACAGTAAATACTGTCGCCCGGAAATTCTGTCGCGGCGACGAAATTTCCTTAGGAAATAGTGTCGCTTCGAAAAGTCAGCGACATTTTTTCCTAGGATATTTTGCCGCCGCTAGGAAATTCTGTCGCTCTTATAATCTGTAGCAAGGTATGAATACTGGCCATGAAAACCTAGCTGGTAACTAATGGTTTCAATGGAATATAGCTTATCTGCCAAAGTCTAAGAGCTCTTGACAAAGTTGGCTATAGCTATTCTAGAGAATCTCTCACTATTTTTAGCTACTATTTAGGATCTGATCAGGCCTTATCTATGCCTAACACACTCCCCACCAGCATTTCATACAGGATTTTCTGGGAGATGGGAAGAGCTCTTGACAAAGTTGGCTATAGCTATTCTAGAGAATCTCTCACTATTTTTAGCTACTATTTAGGATCTGATCAGGCCTTATCTATGCCTAACACACTCCCCACCAGCATTTCATACAGGATTTTCTGGGAGATGGGAAGAGCTCTTGACAAAGTTGGCTATAGCTATTCTAGAGAATCTCTCACTATTTTTAGCTACTATTAGGATCTGATCAGGCCTTATATGCCAACACACTCCCCACCAGCATTTCATACAGGATTTTCTGGAGATGGGAAGAGGTCTTGACAAAGTTGGCTATAGCTATTCTAGAGAATCTCTCACTATTTTTAGCTACTATTTAGGATCTGATCAGGCCTTATCTATGCCTAACACACTCCCCACCAGCATTTCATACAGGATTTTCTGGGAGATGGGAAGAGCTCTTGACAAAGTTGGCTATAGCTATTCTAGAGAATCTCTCACTATTTTTAGCTACTATTTAGGATCTGATCAGGCCTTATCTATGCCTAACACACTCCCCACCAGCATTTCATACAGGATTTTCTGGGAGATGGGGAAAAACCCAAATATTAAAACTACACTGCATAGCTTGTGTGATTCCTAAGAATTTTTTTTAACATTAACAGAATTTTATCAGAGGAAAAAGTTTACTGACACACTTGACAACACCACGTAGTGTCCAATTCCTTTAATTGTTCATCAGTTATGGAATCATGGCAGCATGCTACATGAAACCATTTGAAGCAACTGCTGCATTCAATCATTGGAACATCCTTAAGTTCAGGCATTCTGCAATAGCAGTGTACTGCAATGTCATCAGTTGAACTCTGGATGTTGTTTTTAATCAATGTTGCTATGTTCTCTGGAAATGGGAGTAATTTTCTCCCAGAAAAGCATTTATATAAATGCTCCCTGATCAAAATCACACTGACTCGGATCCTTACCATATGCGACTGCTGTAGCAAAAGCAATTGCAAATAGGCCACAGTCACAGTTGCCAACCTGTACATCAAGTAATAACAACAATAAAAATATATATATACTTTTTAAAATACGCACATTAAATAGCTTACCTGTTTTTGGACTCTCATAATATTAACCAAAATAGAATCATTTGAAGTTTTAAGAAGGCAAGCAATCTGCGCCTTTCCTAAGGCTGGAATTGAATCATACATACTATCGAAAACATTAACAGCAGATGTTTGATTGCTTCCCATAGAAGATACTGTAAACCAATGATTGTTACAGTGAAGTATTTGCAGAAATTCGCCACTCTGCATTTCAAAAGACATTGTCAGTCCCAATGCTACTTGCTGAAGGCCTTGAATGTGGGGAAACTGTTGCTTCAAAAGTTTCTGCGCTGCATCAATAATTGTATCTGTTAACCACCCAGCCGGATGAAGTATAGTGTTCTTGTCAGACATAGTTAGATGCAAATTGGGAATCCAGTTCAAACTATTTTTTGATATAGTAGTGGTGATATCATGAGCTGTGAGATCGATATCATGAGCTGTGATATCAATATCATTTATTCTGCTTTCCCTAAAATACACACAACATAGTAAATCTGAATATTATTAATTACTATTGTAAGTACATACTTCAAAGTAATTTCTTCCTGACGAATTATCTCAAAGAGTTTTTGAGCTTGCACATTTTTTATCGAATGCCTGTGAATTTGACATTGTAATTAGCTATACATTTTAAAATCATATCAATAGCTCACTTGATAGCATGGTTTTCATTACTTCTATGTTTTTTCTTCATTCTGGCAGACTCTTCAATAGTTTTTCACTTGGTACCTGAATGATAACATGTTAACTACAACAAACACACAATATATTATTTCTACCTAACCTGTCTTGAATGATAATAATGCTCCAGTTAAAGAAGACAACAGTGCTTCACCATCCTCCATATATTTCCCCTTCAGATCTACCATCCAGTCAATTAGCAGGTCCATTTCATCTCCTGATAGCCTCACATAACAGCCTCCAGCCATTTGCACACAAGAGAACTCCAATGAACACATGGAGCAATATAGGCTTAGCAGCTCATTGACTAGAACAAAGCTAGATCCTTTTGATACCATATGTGCCTTAAAACAATCGAACTCAGCATGAAGGTCAACATTAACCCTCTCGTTCCCAAATTGTTTGGACGCGCGCGGAAAAATCTAATCTTCTACCGCGGAATAGTGCATTGCCGTTTTATTTTTTTAACTCGATGCTGGCTGGGAAAACCCCATAGCAACCATATATCACTAAATAGACCAAGAGTTTGGGATTCCCCTCATTTTTTGATTGAGAAAATTGAATAATATTTAAGCCATCTACTAATATTTCAAAAAAAAATTTTTTTTCCCCCAAAAAATCCACTTTTCCCATCAATAAAAAAATAAAATAAAATAGAAATAATATTGTTTGATGCATTTTATACCAATATTATATTAGTTCAACAATAAAATATGTTGTTTGTTGTGTGTGGTGCTGATTGTGATCATGTAGGAGACATCTATGAGTGTCCACAAGGAACGTATGCCATCGGACGTCGAGCTCCACTACAAAACAATTTCATATACACAAAAACACAAACAACAAAGATATTTGTAATACAAACAACAAATTATTCATGATCCTATATAATTGCAACTTTATGATGTATTGTATGCGGTTTCATACAGGATTTTTGTTTGGGGTGGGGCTCCGAGTGTACTTCACCACACCCATTTTTTGGAACCTACACTACTTTGATGCACATCTTTGCATATGAGTCTATACTTCACACTGATGATCAGTGTTCGGTCCTATGCACTAAATGGCTCAGTTATGATAGGAACATAATGGGATACAATATCAGACTAAAAATAAATGCTTCCTAAATGTTCATTTCTATTCAACTCCCAAAATTCTAGGGGGGAACCCAGCGCTAGCTTCCCACTGTATGAACCCTGGTATGTATACTCCACACTGTACATGAGAGAAACAATCGTTGTATTGAGAAAGTGTAATTTGAAAATGAAAAGCAGTACAAGCACACACGTGGAATTCAACTTACCCGGCATGGATGGTGGCACAGACTGAACGATCCCTCCCATAGGATCCGGAACCTCCATACAATACCAAAAAAACACAAGACAACAATGATATTTGTAACATAACAGCTGGCCTCGCTGAATTGCCCCCCCCCTCCCCCGTCATTACTTTTCACTGACATTCTTGTACCATAACCCCCCCTCCCCCGTCATTACTTTTCACTGACATTCTTGTACCATAACCCCCCCCTCCCCCGTCATTACTTTTCACTGACATTCTTGTACCATAACCCCCCCCCCCCCCTCCCCCCCCCAGCCCTAGCTGGACACCCAAATATCAGTAAGTTGAAAAAATGAAATTCAACTTACCAGGCATGGATGATGTCACAGACCGAAAAAGACCACCAAGTTCGTTCTCTCTCAGGTTGGATCCGGAAGTGCCACATACTGTTTGTTCATGGTTGCTCTCTCTCTCTTTCCACAAATGCACGCACACACATACACACACACACACAAGAAAAAAGAAGCTACAGGTGAATACAGATCATAAAAATAAATGTATAATTTATTATACATAAATTGACTGGTGTACACACACACACACACATGAAATTCAACTTACATGGGCATAGTAGTCACGATCCAAAAAGATCCAGAGTTCCCTCCCAGGTTGTATACGGAAGTGCCACATACTGTTTGTCCACGGTTGCTCTCTCTCATTCCACAAATGCACACACACACATACACACACACACTAGAAAAAAGAAGATACAGGTGAATACAGATCATAAAAATAAATGTATAATATAAATTGACTGGTGTACACACACACACATACATGAAATTCAACTTACATGGGCATAGTAGCCCCGATTAGAAAAGACCCCACCCCCCCCACCCCCGAGTTCGTTCCCTCCCCGGTTAGATCTGGAAGTGCCAGAATAACATTTCAACTCCACGCACACACATATACATCGAGTGTGAAGCTCCACTACAACACCACAAAAACACAGACAACGACAACGACAATAACAATACATATTATATACAACTTTTGGGATGTTCAGGGGGGGGGAGGAGCAGCCACAAATATCAAAGTCTGTGGTCCTTCACACAAAAGATTATGGAATATCAATGGGTGTGTTGTCATCTTTCTTCCACTCTCCCCCTACCTCATCCACCCGACTCTTGTTCTTCGATTCCCGCCTTCTCCGACCGCGAGGACGTCCAGAACTCGGAGCAGGAGGAGCCACTTCCTCTTCTTCATCACTGGAACCTCTGCCTATTCGTGTTTCATCATTGGAAGACTCAGGTCCGGTATCCTCTCCTTCATGACTGGAAGACTCTGCTCCTGTCGCCTCATCTGCGTAATCGGGTGGTGACTGCATTCACATCTGGTCCTAGTAGTATATGTGGTAAAAAAAAATTTTTAATTTTTTTTTGAAAATTTGAATTTGTTCAAAAAACCACAAGCCACTTTCAAATCTCAAAACTCAATGAAATATATATATATTATAGCTAAACAGCTTACTCTATCTCAATATAGCTATAAATAAGTCCTTTCCACAACAGAAGCTTGCTATTTTTCAAGAGAAAGACAAGAGAAAGACAAGCTTACCTCGATCATCTTCTTGACTCCCATTTTCAGTATCAGAGTTGACGGGTCTGGTCCACCAACCCTGATACAGGGCTTCCTATAGCCCTAGATGTCGTCTCCCTTCTCTCCGCTTGATCCTGAGTCGCTAGAGTCAGCATCAAGCAAGTCTAAAACTTGCACCGCATTGTAATTTCTAGACGCCATCTTCCAAAAAATGACTTTGAAAAAATTTTTTTTTTGCATAGTTACCGGGGTCACACGACACGCTCACTTTTATCCTATGATGTAATAAGCATTACCTAAGACTGTACGTAATAGGGAGGTCCCCAGTTGAACTGGCGATTTTATAAAAAATGGAGAAGACAGTAAGTCAAACCGCAAAGTCTTGGTCGGCAAAGAAGCGGTTGTTTCAATGTGTTATGGAATGCTACTGAGCTCAAGCAATTTTTTGCTGCTTCTACAAAGCTCTGGAGATGACTGGATCCATAAATGAAGCTGCTGTGAAGAAGGTAACTTTTTTAAAAATTCGACGGAGAACCGATGTTTTTTTTTTTTGCCGAGGAAGAAATAAACGTAACTGCTGTGAGGTACTGTCGAAGCAGTCCTGGCTGAAAGCTATTTTAGATGCTTCTCCAATGCATTGGGCACCTGTGTATGCAATCTGAAGGTTCTAGCTATAAAGTAACTATTTTTAAAAATTCGGAGAAGTCAATCGGTCTTCACCCGCTTTAAAGCGGGATTGGGAACGAAAGGGTTAACTGTGACAAAATTTATCGTATCCTGTAGCTTAGGCTTGCCATTATACTCTCTGTGTGTCATCCAGAGCACAACATCCAAATCCTTACTCAAATGATACTCATTATCCGAACAGGAATCTATAATATATAAAATTAAAGAAAATTATAATAAATTCATAAATCATATGGTGAGAAATACCTCAGATGGATCATCACAATCAGAATTATGTGTTCTCAAATTACCACCAGTTCTCCACAAGCGAAGAAGGTAGTTGTCCATTAGCTGCTCAATCAATTTAGTTATCAATTCCTATATGTATGTTTACATGGTTTTATGTAATTGAGGAAACTTGTAGCATGAACATTTCCAGAGAATATTTAATGTAGTTAGGATGTCAAATAGTAAGATTTAATAATGAAATAGTAACCTTACCTCATGTGAGCAATGGTATGTAAGTGGTAAACTTTTGAAGGAATCTTCTCCCTGAGGTTCCAATTTTGACTTTGTGACATTCTATGCAGTAAAATAGTAATGAAGTTTGCAGTTGTTTTTATTGCAGGTAAAATCAACAAACCTTGTCTTCAACTTTATTCTCATTTGAAATAGATTTCTGAACAAAAAAATTCATAATAACAATCACTTTGGTAAAATTAAATATTTTACCTGTGACAGATCTCGATCATAGTACAGCTTTAATCGTGCTCCATTATACAGAGATTTCAAAACAATGGTGGAGTCATTTTTAGAACAAAGTCTATATGTTCCTTTTCCTTTAGCTTCATGAATCATGTACGGTCCTGTCCAGTTTGGTTCCAGCTTTGATCCCTTTCTGGATAGCTTTTTACTATTTTTTAAAAGGACTAGTGCACCGACCTCAAAACAACAAGCCAAAATCAGTGATTAAAAAACCAGCATAAAAATTATGCTTAGAAATTACCTTGAACATCTCTTTATCTTTACAATGTTTTTCATCATAATACATTTTCTGTTTTTCCTGTGCCTTTTCAATTTTAACGAGAGTCTTCTTACGTATTTCAACCATCATTCTAGTTCTCTCTTCTATATCTACACTATCAACTATAGGGAAAATAATGAGATTACTGGACTTCACATGCGCTTATATTACCTATGGAATTGTCTGTTTCAATATCAGTATCATTACCATCATCATTCTGTTTCTGAAATTAAATTGGAAGCCGTGCCTGTCGACCATACATTAAATAGAAAGGAGAGTACTTAGTGCTAGCTTGTTGAGACACTCGATACGAAAACAAAATAGCATCAAGATACAAATCCCAATCATCTTGTTTATCATCAATGTATTTTAACAACTGCCGCTGCAAAGTTTGGTTGAACCTCTCATCTAAGCCATTAGATTGAGGGTGATATGCACTTGTTAATCGACTCTCTACTCCTGTAAGTCGGCACAACTCATCATTGACCTTTAGCAAAAGTATTATTTTTAACCATAGTTACAAAATGAAAGCATAATCTCTTACTTGATTTACGAATTCTTTTCCCTGATCCGTTATCTTTACATTACAACAACCATGTCTAGTAAAGCATTTGAACAAAAATTCTGCCACTCCTGTAGCATTTTTGTTAGGAAGTGGAGTAGCTTCAGGCCACTTAGAAAAGAAACAAGAAACTGTCATGATGATGTACTTGTTTCCTCTCGGTGTTACTGGAAGTGGCCCAATCAAATCTACTCCTATTGTATCCCAAACTTCATTTTTCACAGCAATTGGATGGAGCTCTGCTGTAAATGTATCAAACTTTCTGCATAAATATAGGAGTATGAATGTGTAAAATATATACCAATATAATTAAGTAACCAAAATCTAGAAGTACAACTCTGTGTACATATATTATTATACTAAGATATATTTGCTGCCAGCTCTCACTTTCAGTTCTGGCACTCTAATTATGACTTGACAAGGACTTAGTAATATCTCCTAGTATATTAAAAAGTAACAGTATAGTGAAATGAAGTTCTGCTGTGACATGCGCTATCTTTATTGTTTAGTATCTAGTCATTCATCCAAAAGAGATGGTAAAGAGTTGGTAAAGAGCTAATATGTAGCTAGGTAATTTACAGACGTGGCGGTTATGAATAAGAAATAGAGGTGTTGATGATGGCCCTGTATGAGTAGTTCTATAGAGGTGTGATAGTTGCAGGTTAATGGTATGGACCCAATAGTATATAAAAGTATGTAAATCAAGCAGCCTTTAAACAACTACTAGTCAATAATTCACAATCCATTGTGACAATCATGGATTTGTATTTGGTATTGATATGTCACTTGAAATACATGAATAACTTGCCTGTTTGCTCTCTGGCACTTGTCGCAGGACTGGCAATACTTTTTAATATCCTCCATTATACCATTCCAATAGAATCTCTCAGTAACTTTGAAATAAGTCTTGTCCCTGCCAAAGTGTCCACCTCCAAAGGCATCTGAATGGCAGCCTTCGATCACTGCCTGCTTTTGCGACTGGGGCACAACCTTACAAATTTTGGAATAATAACTAAAGGATCAATGTAGCTAGCTCAATAAAAAGCACTTGACTAACCTTTAATTTCTTGTTGTTCTTCTTGTCTTTGAAATATAACAGTCCATCCTCCATAACTTCAAATTGTTTGCTCTTCCTACGCAAGGAATCTCTCTTGTTCTTACTTATAGTGGTGGGAAATTCTTTCCTTCTTATATACTCATAAAGGAGATCATATTCTTGCTGATCCATGCTGGGAAAAATACTAGGAACTAAATGTCACCGCTTTCTACAAGCGACAAAATTTACCGGGAGCGACAATTTTTACTAGTAAATTTTGCCGCCACTGCGACAGAATTTCCGGGCGACAGTATTTACTGTGACACCGGTACGGAAAGCTGTGTGAAGGAATGAAGCACAGGCCAGGCTGGAGATGTGAATCTTAAGAGGACTTTCTTCACCTGAACCAAATAAAAGTAAGAGAATTATAGCAACATCAATAGGATCGCATTCCGGTAGTGTTATCCAAAGGCCATACAAAGTGATTATAGTTTCTCGGTCAATCATAACTTTGTTTTTTTGTTGTTGTTTTGGCATGGTCAATGGTGCATTGCAAAGGTATACGAACTACTCGCTACGGCTATACTAGTTTTGTATGACCAGTAGCTCCCATTTGTGCACTTATTGCACATGCATACTCTAGACTAGTTAAACCACAAGAGTATTAAAAAAACTCAAAATGCAATTGTTAACAAATTGAAGCAGGCAGGGCTTGAGAAATTAATAAACAAATTTGTATTGGTTAATGAAGTAGACGAAGGTTGAGCTGGGTTGTTAGGGAGGAGTTTCATATAGCTAGCAGATTGATATCCTATACCCGGCTCAAATATATTACTAATTTGGCCAACTTTGTGCTTTGAACTGGTGGCAGCGGAAACTATAGCAACTGTTAATATGAAGCACCAAAAGTGTGAACCCTCAGGGCTACTACGCTCAATAGCTAGCCATTACAAAATCATTTCTCGTACTAATCAGGTATCAATAATTTAACTGCCAGTGAAAACGGCAGATGTAAATGTTGTTTTATAAGAGAACTAAACATGCAAGTGATGATCTCAAGTAGTTCAATGGGAAACTCCAATTCAAGCACACTGATTAGCTTCTCAGCATAAACCAAAACTATTGCATATACTGCAAGAAATTATATGCTCACTTGATTATGACATGATGAAAGAGACTCTACTCACAAAAGCTAGTGCTTATGTATGCAGAGCTGATACTAGCTTCGTGATTTCTTTAAAAAGAAACCTGGAATTCATTAGGTAGAATAAGAAAAGGTCTCGTATCGTCGTTCTGAGTAAGGATACCTATATTAACAAGTAATTGTAAGTTATCTCTATAATCAGAGCGTGACAAAAAGACAGAACGACAGCTATAACCCTCTTGTGCACGCTCGCAAAGAGTTAATAAGTATCATTCTAAATATACCCCACCTAAATGCATGATTCATTGTGTATCACCCAAGTGTTGTTTTTTGGTTGTTGTTGTAGTTTTTAATTACCTCAGTTATGGTTGTTTTTTGTTAGCATGATTTTAGAGTGTGCTAGTATTTTTCATTTTATGGTCACAATGCAAGCAAAAATTGCAGATGGATTTTATTTAGAAAATAAGTATTTTATAAATGACGTGCTCTTATGAAAATATCCTGTTTTGAGTTTGTCCAGTAAAGTTGTCAGTTGTTCCATGGGACTGCAGAAAAGTTATTCGGGATGTCTCATTAAAATTTATTAAATTTGAAACTTTCACTGCGGGAGACTCCTCCTTGTGGTTGATTCATGCTATCCTTTGTGTTTATAGTCACATGTGACTGGTAAACCAAATAATGAGGGCTTCCCCCCCCGCCCCCTCCCTCATCGCCCCTTGATCCCTCAGGTCAAGCATGAGCCCCACTTGAAGGGGTTGTACTCCCCGCACCCCCAAATGCAATATTTTAATTTGTCATTGTATAAAATACACCTAATAAAGTGGGTGGGGTTTCTGAGAAATACCCATAGACAATTAACGGCAATGCTTGACAGTTATGCTAAGTTTCTTCCACATTTTCAGCACTCTTACACAAGGATCATTAACTACTTAACATTCATTATTTCACCTGGTGTTCAAATGCTCCAATTCTTTTGATAGCATGTTCATAAGTTGGGTCAGGTTGAAGGTTGGAAGCTCTGTTAATGAGAACACTGAAATTGAAGTCTGTCTTGCTTCTGTTAGCAATTTGAAAAGGATATTGCTTATTAATATGCAGCAGCATCTCAATTTGGTTGAATAAAAAAAGAAGTGCAGAATATTTGAAACTATTGTCACTCGAGTAACATAGATGTTTCAGATCACTGGTGCTCCACTGCATAATCTTTATTCTATTCTAATTTCAACACCGGATAAATGCTGAGCGTGGCTGGTGTAGAAGAAAAGACGAAGCATGTCGTCTCAGTCAATTGATAGGTAATGTCACACGCTGGAGTTATCCAGCAAAATTAATAATGATTCCATGCTGGAGGAACTGAGAACTGACCGAAAGAATAAATACAGCAATTGATTATACACATGTATGTGTGTGTGTTTTCCACGTGTGATAAGACTATAGTGAGATCCTAAGGAATTGAAATTCATGTGAACATGTATTAAATGTTAAACCTGCCAGTGATGCTTTAAGTCCTTGAGATAAAAGATTTAGTTATTAGTTATTCCATTGTCTTGTTAGTTCAAATTATGTCGCAAGCCCCTCCCCATCGGATGCTGTCAGAAATTCTAGTAGGTTAAATTTTAATTTGACAATATGACAGTAGTGGGTGGGGTTTCCCAGGAATACCCATGGACAATTGACAATAACGCTGGACAACTAAGTTAATTGCGCAGTAGTGCTACCATAATCCCTCCTTAGGCTGAAGTCATAAAGTATTGTTATACAACTGTAGATAAATGAACTTGCTATAGCCGTTAAATTCTCTTGATATCACTTCAACTCATGTGTTTGCAGTGACAGCTAGAGGTGGTGGCAGAATACCATATTGTTCAAACCAGCACCACAAAGGGTGTCTTCCATCAGGACTGGGGTTTAGACGACCAGCTTAGACAACGAGCGCTCAGAACTGACTATGATTCATAGCAATCTTGAATGATATTTTATTGATCTCACCAGTTACTGATATGTTTGAACCATCTCTAGGATTCACAAGACTTTATTTTATGTGTTTCAAAAATAAATTCACCCTACTCTGATATATTTACCACATCTTACTGAAGAAATCCACCCCATACAGAAATATACACTTGACACTCGGAACCCACATTCATGGATGTGGTGTACTGTAGTTAGTATTACTCTATGGTATTGCAAATGTCAGTCCACTTGTGATATCGTTTACGACTCTCAACAACAGTAAACAGGAATGGAACATAATGATTATCCACAATAGCATATAACATCTGAAAGCTACCAAAACTCTCTACTAGGGTAGGTTGCCAACTATGTTGTTGTCCAGGCCTGCAAGGATGCCTGGAGTCTTAATCCACGCGCCAGCCCAAGTCCTCTCGTCGTTCATCGCAAGTCGTCGATCTCGATTAAACTCGTTGTCATGAACTTGTTTATGCATGCATTGTATTATTTCCTTAGTTATGTGTTGATTGAGGAAACCAATGGCAAAAAATTACATTTGTCCAGGTAACCATATTGAGAGCATAATTAAACATTCAAAATTTCACTTGATCTTGATCTGCTCTGCCATGATATTTCCATAACTTTCATCTTCTAAAAAATGAGCATTATTTACTAAATAAACACTATGTTGAGTTTCCAGTGGAAATGTGAAACAGGTATGCTACAACCAATACCTGAAAACTATTTTATTAAAAAATCAGAATGAAACGTTGTATGGATGGTGACCAGATCCTTTCCTTCACCGCTCGGTAGGTAAAGGATCTGGTTAGCGAGTCTAGTGGGGGGGGGGGGGGGGGGGGGGGGGGGGGGGGGGAGGGGGGGGTTAATAAAACGATACTAAATAGTTAAAACTTTTACTCGAAATAACTGTAACTAAAAACCAGGTTAACATCTTAGAACTAAATGAAAACAATTTATGTACAATGTATAAATTGCATGCCATAACTATTACCGCCCCAATGCAATAATGACCACACCCACCACTTTCCAAGTGAGTTGGTGTATACATTATTCACTATGGCTAGCTAACTTGGCTAGCTAGCTATAAGCAGTGCTAGAGCTAAATGCTTTGAGGTTACAACAAATAAAATACTCAACAATGGCACAACATACATATAGCTAACTTAGCTAATGACACTTCTGGAGCAAGAATGTAACAGATGCATAGCCAGCTAGGTCAGAAATTTGATTTAAATATTTTTTAGCTGTGGTTTTTGACCATATCAAGGAGTCTTTGGTCTACTATCACATTCATCTTCACCCTTTCAAAGTATTATGACGCACTGAGGTACCTGACTCGAGTCTTCCGCGAACTACACAAACAATAACTTATTTGCACCCAACAAATGTTGTCGACCCTTTTCCTTTGTAGCTATAATGATATTCATTTATGGTTAACCACTCGTTTTATGACATTGTGCTGGTTATTTAATGTCTCATATTACTTTGTTGTTTTGGCTCTCAATTTGTATTTGAATTCGTATATTTCCCGCTATTAGCGGGGCCCCGATGCAAGCGCCGTAGGTGCCAGCGATAGGGTTATTTGCGCTTTGGGATGTGCCACGTAGAGAGCGAGAGGTGAGGTCCTTTAACCCTTTATTCCTGCCGAGGAATTTACGACTCCTCCCAATTTGGTCCTTCGAGCCGGATTCTCACAACGGATGACTAGGCGAATGACTCGAAGATCTACTAACCTTACGTCTATGCCCGTGAAGATCCACACGAGCGAAGCTCTACACTTCAGCTATTCTGTTCTGGTTTCTGGTTGAGCTGGTTTCACCTTTGAGATTTCACCTTACTCATAACTCAGCAGCTAAAACCATTACAGAATCAGTGTCCATTCATGTCTCCGTCTATCGAACTTGAAATCATAGCCAACTTAACAGACCTAGCTTCTGTGAAGGCTAAATGCTCCAGTCACCGTGGACAATTAACAAGACTCAAGACTCGCTATGAGAGTTTCATGAATGAACACTCATTCTAAGACATCTCTCAGTAGCCTGCAAAGAGAACATGACATTGCACAAGGCTCTTCAGCAGCGATATGAAGAACTTCGAGAATCTAACAGCACAGCCTCCTCATGAGAGCGTGAAGATGAAATAAAGAGAGATTTGAAGATCTTGGATGATCACTCTGATCTATTACGTGCAGTATCCAAGAACTAAAAAGCTAAGCAAATCTATAATCAAGGAACTTGTATCCTAGACTCATTCAATACCATCAATGAAGTTGACTGTATCTTAACACCAGCCATCATCACCAAGGTCCAGGCACTTGAGGAGAAAATTACCTCTCTCAAAGAACAGGCCCTGAGGGGGACGGTCGTAACTCCGCCCTCCACGTAGCAACTAAGTCGGGAGCTTATCTGGTCAACCCTTTCCGAAGGACCAGGATCTTGCACACCCTCTAACGCAGGTAAAAACCAGGCCTCAACCTCTGTCACCTACGGCAATTGAAGTATCGGCACTAGCAACCCAAAGCGCGCACTCCACCCCAAATACAGAGATGATTCGGGAAATATGCAAGAACAACTTAGACAAATAATTGAACACTAAATATAGTAAGGGTGATACAGAAATACGAGTGGGTTAAATATGGGCGGAGTTCGATGTTCCCGAGAAAGTTCCTTCAGGCGGTGGTCTTTTAGACTTCATGGCCTTCATGGCGGCCTCCCACAGACCTCCGAAATGAGGTACACGAGGTGGAATGAACTTCCATGTCATGTTGGATGTGGTGGCATGATCAGAGAGAGCCTGATGAGTGTCAGGATGATAAAGTAGATGTTGGACTTCGTCAAACTCAGCTTTCGTTCCAACGAAGTTGGTGCCATTATCGGAGTGTAAGGAATGAGGGACTCCTAGACGGGCACAAAATCGATTAAAGGCTGCTATGAATGCGTCTGCTGTGAGGTCCGAGCAGAGCTCGATGTGTACAGCCTTGGTTGCGAAGCACACGAATATGGATGCATAGACTTTCACCCTGGTGGGCTTGCGGGGGTTCCCGCGGTGTACCAAGAACGGTCCCGCGAAGTCTACACCGGTGACATAGAAAGGTGGAGAAGGTGTGGTTCGTGCAGAAGGCAGCATCCCCATCATAGGCGTGACAGAGAGTGCACGGAGCTTCCTGCAGACAATGCAGTTACTCGAAAGGGACTTGAGATGACTTCAAAGAGCTGGAATGTGATAAGTCTCCGCGACAATGGAGAGCAGGATAGGTGTGCCGGAGTGCTTGTGAGCGATGTGGAGAGTGTCCAGTAGTAGTCGGCACAGAGTCGAATCGGTGTTCAGAAGAATGAGAGAACGAGGTTGCTGAGGACTGGAAGTATCCCAAAGGCGGCCTTGAATACGAATGAGTCCATCATCTCCCAAGGTGACATTGAACTTCTTCAAGGAGGCTGAACTGACCGGATGATCCCATCTTTGACGTGGTCCAGGATATCAGCATAAGTGTCACGTTGATAGAGGCAAAGTAGGACGAGTTTGGCCTCTTGGGTTTCCTCAGGCAGAAGAACTTGGTCCAGAATGCGGTGGTCTGGAGCAGCTCTGAGGTTGTGAGTGAAACGTTGCACCCATGCGAGGATGCGGTTGAGTCGATGAAAGGATGAATACTTCGTCAGGAAATTCCAGGGGGCAGAGGAGGCTGCAGCATGGACTGAGACTGTCTTGCGGATCTCCGGGACTTCCTTCGGAAGAGAGTTGTTATGAATGGGTGGTGGCCAGGCCGTAGGCGGTAACTGAAGCCAAGGAGGGCCCTTCCACCAGGTGGTAGACTGGATGAGGTCTGATGGTGACATTCCTCGACTGGCTAGATCGGCAGGAGTATCATCGGTACGGACATGTCTCCATCTCGTGCCTGGGACCCTTTCTTGAATAGCTCATACTCTATTGGCGGCGAACCTTTGAGTCGAGTTGAAAATCCACGATGCCAGGCCAACACTATCGAAGAATCTGTCCAGGCGTAGACATCTTCTGGAGTGAGTTGAAGGTCTCTGAGCACTACGGTGACTAGTCGGGCGAGCAAATGGGCTGCCATAAGTTCCAGTCTGGGCACCGTGGACGGCTTGACTGATGCCACTTTGGCCTTGGATGTGACCAACCGGACAGAAACAGAGGAGTCTTCGTGGAGAACTCGGAGGTAGATGACGGTACCATAAGCAGAAGTGGACACATCTGCGAAGGCATGGATTTGTCGGCTGACGATAGCTTGAGAGTGAGGGGAGAGATGACGTGAAACTGGGTGTGAAGCAATGACTGGCAGCTGTTGAACCCAATTGGACCAGGACTCGGAAATGTCTGGAGGTGCGGGTTCGTCCCAGTTCAGTCCCTGTTTCCACAGACGCTGCAGCAGTATTTTGATGACAACCATGGCAGGGGAATAGAGGCCGAGGACATCGAACACTTGAGCTGCAATCGAGGCCAGGTTCCTCTTGGTGGCTGTGATGTCTGGGCTGACAGTCGGGACCGGCAAATAGAACACATCCGTGGCCACATTCCAATGGTTGCCCAGTGTCTTTGATGAGGCTAGAGGATCAGTGAGTTGTAAGTCTGCGGCTTCTTGAAGTTCCTCAGACACAGTGGACAGAAGCTCGGCAGAATTGCTCCTCCACTTTCGTAAGGTCATCCCGCAGAGATTGAGTAGTTCACACAACTGCTCGCGAATATGAGCAGCTTCTTCCATGGTGGAGACTCCGGTCAGGCAGTCATCCACGTAGAAGGCAGACTTCACGATCGATGAAGCTTGAGGATGGAACTTGGAATGTCGATCTGCGTGCTCCAGCAGGACCATTGTAGAGAGAAAGGGTGAGAACTTGACGCCGAAGGTCAGACATTGCATCCGATAGTCAATGATCTCGCTGGTGGACTTACGCATGAGGAACCTGTGGTAGTTCCTTTTGTCTGGGTCGAGCTCAACATCCCTAAACATTTTACTAATGTCGGCGGTGATGGCGATCTTGTGACATCTGAAGGCAGTCAGGACGGACGTGAGTAAGGGGTACAGATTTGGCCCAGGAAGTAGCTGGTCGTTTAACGATATGCCTGTGCTCGTCTTTGCCGAGGCGTCAAACATTGCCCGAAGTTTCGTCTTGGTCGAGAATTTCTTCACGACACCATGGATAGGCAAGTAGTAGCACATAGTGACAGGTTGCGCCAGATCGGTAGTGGGAACGGTCTCCGCATGTCCCAAGTGGACATACTCCTGAAGCACAGCCTCGAAGTCGTCGAGCTTGCTCTTAGAGCGAAGAGAGCGTTCATTTTGTAGAAAACGACGGATGGCAGCTGGACGTGAGGTTCCCAGCTCTAGAGGGTCAGTCACCCTAGAAAGTTAGACATGAAATCTTCCCTCGGGGGTAACCTGATGAGTGTCCTTGAAGTGCGTCACAGCGGCTTGTTCCTCAAGGGTGAGAGTGCCATTATCGTCGGTCACTTGTTCGTTGAGCCACAGGCGTTGGAGTGACTCGTCGAGAGGGTCAGCCTTCCCCTGTATGTGCATGATAGTCGACTCTTCAACGGCAGCGGGAATGGCTCCACCCAACGTCCACCCGAAGATGGTGGGCGTGGCAATGACAGCTCGGTGCTCGTCCTGCTCAGGTGCGCCTCGGGAGACTCAACACAATGTCTGTTCCACTCCTCGGTGAGTTTTACATCGAAGCTCCTCATGAGGATTCCTCCGGCGATGTGTTCTCCAGATTCTCCACCACACTGGAGGAGACCGTCCCAGATGGACTCGTACTTGGTTCTCAACTGGTGTAGGCTGTCTTTGGTGTAGGTGTAGGCAGGTAGACTGAGTAGTTGGTCCACATAGATAGGGTGGACCACAGAAGGGCTTCCAAAGTTGGCTTCAAGTTCTCTCATTGCTTGTTGATACCCATCGGTATGGCGGCTCGCTGTCTCTACAATCTGACGAGCGGCATCAGAGTGCATTGACTTGAGCAGGTGGCAGCAACAATCTGAGTCTGGCAATGACGAACCAGCATTGTTCATAGCAGAAGAGAATAGGGACTTGAAGTATGCCCAGTCGAGTGGGTCACCAGAGAACTTTGGTAGATCCAGGATGAGTCTGGATGGTATTGGAGTAGTAGGAGTAGAGTCAGGCCTAGGAGTCGAGTGAGGTAATGACTCCCTTTGCTGGCATCCGAAGCTCTCTTGGTGATCTCTGCTAGGAGTCAGTTGGTGTCTCCTCGGAGACCTTCCAGGTCAGTATCAGCAGCGTACGATCTGGAGTGCTTACGGAATTCGTCGTTGGCTTGGATCAGCTTTTCCTCCTTGGACCAATAGCTGTCCGAGGGGCTGTTTGCTAGGTCTTGCAGATTGTTGAGTTTATCCATGAGAATGAGACCCTCCTCATAGACATCGATTTTCTGGAGTAACGACTCCACTTTGGTGAGAAGCTTCTGATAGTGATCTCTGGCCTCGTCACCAGCGGTGATCTCCTTCTCCCTGTCTTCTCCTTTGGGGACCAGCTCCTCATAATGGCTTTGAAGAGCGTCGAAGAAGCGTACCTGTCGTTGTACATCTTCCTTCTTGCGGGCGAGAATGGTTCTGTCGATTCAATCCATAGGAGCAGCGAGAAGAATGTTGAGCTCACGTTCTATCCGGGTGATTCGGCTCTTTCGGGCAGTACATTTGCTCATAACCCTGGCAGGGTTGTCAATAAGTTCATAAGAGGCTATCTCCTCCATGTCAGTAGATGCCATGATGATAGCAAGTAGCCGTTGATGTAGACGGCGAGATACGCAACTGTGCGGTGGACGTTGCGTTCGATGAGCAACGGTGCGATAGACGTTGAGTTCGACGTAGACGGTGGGTTACGCAACTGTGCGGTCGACGTTGCGTGTGATCAGTGGCCGGCGGCAAGGATCTCCAAACTAGAAGATCCGGCTCGAAGGACCACAATATGGGGGACGGTCGTAACTCCGCCCCCCACGTAGCAACTAAGTCGGGAACTTATCTGGTCAACCCTTTCCGAAGGACCAGGATCTTGCACACCCTCTAACGCAGGTAAATATCAGGCCTCAACCTCTGTCACCTACGGCAAATGAAGTCTCGGCACTAGCAACCCATAGCGCGCACTCCACCCCAAATACAGAGATGGTTCGGGAAATATGCAAGAACAACTTAGACAAATAATTGAACACTATATATAGTAAGGGTGATACAGAAATATGAGCTGGTTAAATATGGGCGGAGCTCGATGTTCCCGAGAAAGTTCCTTCAGGCGGCGGCCTTTTCCAGTTCGGGTACGTAGTCCCAAACAGGCCCTATGTTTCAATAACGTACCACCTATCAACATCTTAACTGATTCTCTACGGAAAGCAATTCGAGACATCTACAACCACATGTCCAGCGAGCACACCTTGACTAAGCTTGAGAAAGCTTCACACCTCGATCCAGTTTCTTCAACTCCGTCTCCTGCAGTGAGTGTGTCAAAGCTCCATCTAGAACTACCCAAGTTTTCTGGGAAGCCCACAGACTGGTTCAACTTTCATGCGCTCTTCACTGCTGCCATAGACAGGCGGGGAACAGAAACCAGAACGTTGTTGTCTCTTGGCCAATGCTATGTTGTTAGAAGAAGCACGACGAGTTGTGGAATTCTACCAAGCAGGAAAGAATGGATATGATTCTGCAATGAAAGCACTCAAAGATGCCTATGGGGCCAGCCACAGCTAGTATACCCCCACCATGTACGACAATTCATCACTCCTGACAGATACTCCTACACCCGCAAGAACCTCCGACACATGCGTGAGAAAATCGAGATCAATATGCGTGGTATGGTGCGTGCTGGAGGAGCCATGGAAGGATTTGATGAGAGGGTACGTCACGAATGGACTTCCAACTACTCCGATATTGACAGGTTGCCCAACATTGAAGAAATCCTCACATTCTTCAGACAAATGGAGTTCAGTCTTCCGGAGGAACCCTTCTTGACTTCTTTTGTCTTCTACAGGCCAGTCAAATCTTGCAGAACTTCTAAGCCATCTAACTCATCTCAGAAGACACGACATCACTCAGTACTCAAAGTCAGCTCGACAGGATTTAATACTTGCCCCATTTGCAATGCTCAACACAGCCTCTCCAGGTGCTCAATGTTCCTTGGCTACAATGCCTCCAAGTGCATTCAAATAGTCAGGGACCACAAGCGATGCACCAACTACCTTTCAGCATCCCACATCTGCTCACAATGTACCTCAGCATTCAACTTCTGAAAGTGAAATCGACGCCACAATACATTGCTTCATGAGGACTCCACCTCATCTGTGTTACCTGGATCGACCAGTGTAGAATCTCCTCAGTTACCAGCTATGATAGCTGCTCCTACCTCTCCAGCAGATCGCCAAGAGGACTCTGCCTCATCAGTGTCACCTGGATCAACAAGTGTAGAAGCCCCTCGATTACCAGCTATGATAGCTGCCCCTGCCTCTCCTGCAGATCATCATGAGACCCTTTCAACTCTAAGTCGTCGCCCTGGATTACTCAATACGGCCATAGTGGATGTCCATAATGGTCCGCTCTCTCAACGAGTCAGACTCGCACTAGACAATGGTGCATTCATTTCACTAATGTCAGAGAGTCTTGCATCTAGCTTACGCTTCAAGAGACACCCACAGAAAATGGAACTTGATGGTCTGATGGGAGGAGGCAGGTCTAGAAACTACGTTCAAGCCACTCTTCACTCGTTATAATATTCTAATGACTTAGTGACTATCAAATTTGGAGTGATCTCCAGGATTCCTTGTGCCACACCTCCGAAGCGCCCAGACGACATCCTGCGAGATCCTTGCCTCGAAGGCAAAACACCACTTGCTGATGCCTCTTTGGGTGGCCACCCGGATGCTCTCATAGGTTCACTTGATGTAATACAGTGCATCAAAGGCACTCCAATATACTCACGGGAGTCTGCTATATCAGCTACACCCACTCTATTTGGCTGGACTATTGCTGCACCACTAGACAGCAATCAGTCCCAGCCAGTTCTCAAAGTGCAAATCCGGGATGACCCTCTTCACGAATCCCTCCAACAGCTTTGGGAGCTGGAGAAGATGCCCGACGAACCCATCATGTTAACAGAAGACATACGAGCACTCGAACACTTTGAGGATACACATTCGAGGCACTCAGTTAGACGTTACATTGTCAAGTTGCCTAGAAAGGAAAACCCTCCTGACCTTGATTCCTCCCGCAACATGGCAGTCAAGCGTTTCCTCCAAAATACTCAACAATGGCACAACATAGATTATATAGCTAATATAGCTAATGACACTTCTTGAGCACCAGAATGTAACAAATGCATTGGCCAGCTAGGTCAGAAATTTGCTCTGAATATTTTTTTAGCTGTGGTTTTTGACCATTTCCAGGAGTCTTTGGACAGACAGTGCCGCTTGTTAGTTGTCTAGGGCCACTGGTAGTCAGAATGGCTTGTATAGAAGCTACCACTACTCGGGGGCAGCTTAGCTGAGTACGTAATTCCATATTTTTAAACTAATCTTACAGATAATAACTTTAAGGGGCGGATTTGGGGGGGAGGGGCTCGACTGGTGTCGTATGAGCCCCCCCTATTTTCAGAAAGAGCCCTCATTTATTTTATCTTTTCTATTTCTTGCCGATAAAAGTATAATACCAACAACTTTATGTCCACAGTTGTTTTTCCACCTCCAAATTCGCAATCGTGTAGTGAGCGCATTCCTACTTATGGATATGCTGAGTCAGGATTTTTGCTATTCATCGTTCTTTTATAATAGCAGACTAAGCCCCTAGTATGCCAAAGCTGAGCAAGTACAAAATTAATTCCTGACAGAATAGTGTTGCATTAGTGGTGATTCTATTTTTTCTCCATTGTTGATTTATAGCTATGTAACTACTTTCAATCTTAGCTACAATGTCTTTGTAGTTTCATTTTTTCCGCATGAAATCAGATTAAATTTTTTCATGATTACTTACCTATTCACGCATTATTACAAAAAAACTATATATTTGTAAACTTGTCTTGTTCTTATAGTCCAGGCTAGAGCACCAATAACCTTGTTTTAAGATATAAAGTAAGTTTGATGACTTTTCTAGACTTATTTTTGTGCTAAATTCAGATTTGGTGAGTGCCACTGATGAAACATTGAGCATTTTGTTTTAAATTTAAAAAACGGGAAAATTTTATCTTAATTATTATTGGAATTGCTGCTGCAAGTCTACAAAATCCTATATGAAAGGTTACTTTTACAGATCTGCATCCCCAAGTGATTCTAGAATAAATTTAACTTGGTATGCCCAAGTGGTCACTTTGGAAAACTTCGAGAAATTGTGAAAATTTGATTGTTTGCGATGAATATTCTTGGTTAAAAAAAAAGTTTTTTTTTTAAGTTATATATCCAGCATATGGTTATTAGGTGTACAAAATTCATTTCGTATGGTATTTTTTCAATCTGAGGTCTCAGACACTGCGAAAATAGCAAAATAACTGCCAAAAATATGGTCAACTCTAGGGGATTATATGAATACCTCTAGTTTAGACTTTATTGTTGTTTTAATACTATTGTTTCCAGTTAAGGTCTTGGACACTGCAAAACATCAAGCCTTGAAAATACAATTATGATAGCTGATTTAGCCCATGATAGAGTTTCATAGCTATGACATGGATTTACTGTTTCATAATGTCAGTAGCAAATACTTGTTGAGGATAATGCTACTACATTACATATCATGAGACCCACTAAAACAGCTGGTAAAATATTTCAATGGTATGAAACCTTGACATGCTAGTGTCAAATAGGAAGGATATGCACTGGTGCAAATGCTGAACACATGAATGTGATGGCAGGCTGATGCATTTTGGTTGAAGAATATTAGCAATGAGAAGCAATAGCTTTTTGCTAGGATTTGAGTATTTTAAAAACTACGACCTACTTGTTTAGTCCTGTTATAAATGCCTCCTACAATAATACCATTCTCACAACATGTAACATATTTAGCATTTTTTGCCAATAATCAGATGTAATTGGCGAGCGAGCGTAGCGAGCGAGACACTTACAGGGGTAAAAATAAAAAAATCGGGGATGTTTATTTATTGGCGAGCGAGAGAAGCGAGCGAGACAGTATTAGGGGTGGATAATGCAAAATCGGGTATATCTTATATATATATAGATGTTATACTTTGAATACTGCAAAATATCACGAGTCTGTCGGACGTATTGGGACGAGTGCCGCAGGCACGAGTGCTAATACTCCGATCAGACGAGTGATATTTAGCGCATTCAAAGTATAACATTTTTATCGTGTACGAGTGTTGCCAAAGAAACTTCTTAGCAACTGATTTTTGAACTTCAATTATCACTTTATGTAATACTCTCCCGAGCTGCAACAACGCTCTACCAACGGCGTAATCAATCATTACGGCACAACTTTTTATATAAAAGTGTAGAAATTTACTTTAGAAAAGGCCACTTTGTGAGGCAAGGCGGCGTTTTCATTGCTTCAAGTGCACACAAAAATGACACAAAAAACGGCAGTATTCAGAAGAAAACTACCCACAGCATAGCATTAAGCTAAACTAATCTTGGAAGTCGGCAATAACAGTTATTTGTTTGCCCTACGGGGACGCAATACGGTAAAATATTGGGGTAGTACGATTTGTACTAATCTCAATGTAAATGACCGAATAGGTACACGATAAATATATGTATGTATGTATGGATGGTACGTATGCTCTTTAAACACGCGCGGGGGGAACGTTTTTCTCCTAAAAACACGGCTATTTAGGCTTGACTCCAGTTTATTCTGAAACTACAGCATTAAGCAAACCTTACTTTATACTTAAGCTCCAAAGTATGAACAAATTCCTGCTAAAACGCTTGTTTTCAAGACACAAAAAGTTGATTCGACAGGTTACTATGGCATTGAAGACCCTTTTCCAGACTTTATTTCAAAACTTCGCCGTTTTATGGGGGGATACGGAGTGCCGGTTGATGGTTGTCAAGAGCCGTTGGTAGTCAGGAATGCAGTAGTATTAATGCTATGGAAGCTACTACTTCTCGAGGGAAGCTGAGATAAGTACGCAATTCCATATTTGTTAGCTAAAAATGCAAAATTAACTCTGGCCTTTCTTTTTTGTAGCTAAGAGCTAGTCAACAGTGACTGGTAAATTCAAATAGTCAGATTGGCTCAAATTTAGTACAACAAAAGTTACAACTGCTCAAGAAAATGAGGTAAAAAAGTAATTTTGTATTTGTGTGCTAAAATTGATTGTCTTTTGTTTTTGTAGGTGAGAGCTTGTTGTCAAGAATTCAAAGTAATTTCAATTTGATACTACAGAAGTTATCAATACTCAAGAATGATGTAAGTAGTAATTCCATATTTGTTGGCTAAAATTACAAATAATAACACTGGTTTTTATCGTAGCTGAGAACTTGTTCAAGAGTTACTGGTGATTGAGATTATCAGAATAGTTGATGTTTGATACTACAAAAGTTACCATTAATAAGGTAAAGAATGATTTTGTATTTGTTTGCTGAAATCAAATGTCATAACTGCTATCATAGTGTTTGCATGAAGTAAGCTAAAACATAGTAACATTTTATGTTACCTAACTATCAGGCTCGCTCGCCATTTGTGCTCAAGCACACCACTAGTTTATTGGCGAGCGAGCGAAGCGAGCGAGACAGTATTAGGGGTGGATAATGCAAAATCGAGTATATGTTATATATATATATGTATGTATGTATGGATGGTACGTATGCTCTTTAAACGCGCGCGCGGGGAATGTTTTTCTCCTAAAAACACGGCTATTTAGGCTTCACTCCAGTTTATTCTGAAACTACAGCATTAAGCAAACCTTACTTTATACTTAAGCTCCAAAGTATGAGAAAATTCCTGCTAAAACGCTTTTTTTTTCAAGACACAAAAAGTTGATTCGACCGGTTACTATGGCATTGAAGACCCTTTTCCAGACTTAATTTCAAAACTTTGCCGTTGTATGGGGGGATACGGAGTGCCAGTTGTTGGTTGTCAAGAGCCGTTGGTAGTCAGAATACCGTAGTATTAATGCTATGCACTGGAAGAAAAGTGGAATTTCCTGCTATAGGAAAGGTTAAGTATAGCTATCTCACAGATCACATGTCTTTCACATTTCCAACTTCAGGACAGATGAGCTGGTGGTAACCATTCCGGGTACTGTATAGGGCGTACTTTCCTTCACTATTTCCTGAACATATCCTTGACATAAACTGCACTATTTCCTTTACATGCCATATGGTTTGTACTGCATATATCATATCACAATTCCTTCATATTTCCTGAATTAAAACTGAACTATTCCTGTACATTCTAGGTAGCTGTCTGTGCGAAAATGTGCAGCTTTCCTATAGATTTCCTGTACTCAAAAACTGCACTTTTTATGCACCTTTCCTACACAAAGCAACTATTCTTCACACACCTTTCCTGCAGCAATCCTGAAGTTAAACTGCACTTTTTGTGCAACCTGTTCTACACAAATCCTGTACCTTCAAAATTTATCCATTGTTACCAGAATATGAATAAATAATTATGACCATGTACAAATAAATGAAAAAAATGATGCATCAGACAACAGTTCCTGAACTTTGGCTCCATCTCTGCAATATCTCAAGTTCATCTCTGCAACCTCTTTAGTTCATTCCTGCATTAACAAAGAAACAAGGTAATGAACTCAACGGTAATACTTCAAACACTAGTATTGGTGATCAATGACTTGTACAAATTACAATCCTACATCCACAGATCCAATAACACTTAAAGAATCACCTAGATATCACTAATTAGCGTTTTCATACTTACTCAATAAAATTGAACAACACCGCGCTCTCTACTTGCTGTCGCAGCCTGTAAATCAGTCTAGTAAAATCACACAGGGCAGAAATTAGCTCAATCTTCACTGTGCCCACCACCGCGTGTACGGCACGCATATTGTGTTGATACCCTTTACCACCACCTCTTCTAACACTCCTGATTACTGAGGTAAAAGGTCGATAGTGATAGGTTTCAAACTCGAAATTGGTAAAGGGTTTAATTTTAAAACACCAGATCAGAAATGATAAAGGGTTATTAATACCACAGAAGTTCTCTACAGCAAGAGTGATAATACGCCTGTGTATCTCCTCTTCTGGTCTGCTCTTACTGGCGTTCATGGATTTTTATCCCGGTGAGTGAAAACACAACTGGTACGCTTATAGTGTTGCTGTCCGCACTAGACTAAAGCGGTGTAAAACTGAACAACCGTATTGGTCAATTCAAAGACTGGTATTTCTTCAGTAGTGCCTCAAGTAGCATAGGGCAAGTATGTTAGTACCCTTCTCTCATTGTTGTTTTGCTAGCAAGCCCATTAGCCACTGAATCAAATTTCTGTGGTCTTCATTGTTGCACCATAACTGTATTGTACTTGCTAGTGAGGAATTTTTAATGAAAACTATAAGCCATTTTTCTTTTGAAATTAATATATACAATAATATATTCAACAGTTGATGTCTTTCGTTCCGGATCCCGCTTTGAAGCGGGTGAAGACCGATTGACTTCTCCGAATTTTTAAAAATAGTTACTTTATAGCTAGAACCTTCAGATTGCATACACAGGTGCCCAATGCATTGGAGAAGCATCTAAAATAGCTTTCAGCCAGGACTGCTTCGACAGTACCTCACAGCAGTTGCGTTTATTTCTTCCTCGGCAAAAAAAAAAAACATCGGTTCTCCGTCGAATTTTAAAAAAAGTTACCTTCTTCACAGCAGCTTCATTTATGGATCCAGTCATCTCCAGAGCTTTGTAGAAGCAGCAAAAAATTGCTTGAGCTCAGTAGCCTTCCATAACACATTGAAACAACCGCTTCTTTGCCGACCAAGACTTTGCGGTTTGACTTACTGTCTTCTCCATTTTTTATAAAATCGCCAGTTCAACTGGGGACCTCCCTATTACGTACAGTCTTAGGTAATGCTTATTACATCATAGGAAAAAAGTGAGCGTGTCGTGTGACCCCGGTAACTATGCAAAAAAAAAATTTTTCAAAGTCATTTTTTGGAAGATGGCGTCTAGAAATTACAATGCGGTGCAAGTTTTAGACTTGCTTGATGCTGACTCTAGCGACTCAGGATCAAGCGGAGAGAAGGGAGACGACATCTAGGGCTATAGGAGGCCCTGTATCAGGGTTGGTGGACCAGACCCCGTCAACTCTGATACTGAAAATGGGAGTCAAGAAGATGATCGAGGTAAGCTTGTCTTTCTCTTGTCTTTCTCTTGAAAAATAGCAAGCTTCTGTTGTGGAAAAAACTTATTTATAGCTATATTGAGATAGAGTAAGCTGTTTAGCTATAATACATATATATTTCATTGAGTTTTGAGATTTGAAAGTGGCTTGTGGTTTTTTGAACACATTCAAATTTTCAAAAAAATTAAAAAAAGTTTTTACCACATATACTACTAGGACCAGATGTGAATGCAGTCACCGACCCGATTACGCAGATGAGGCGACAGGAGCAGAGTCTTCCAGTCATGAAGGAGAGGATACCGGACCTGAGTCTTCCAATGATGAAACACGAATAGGCAGCAGGTTCCAGTGATGAAGAAGAGGAAGTGGCTCCTCCTGCTCCGAGTTCTGGAAGTCCTCGCGGTCGGAGAAGGCGGGAATCGAAGAACAAGAGTCGGGTGGATGAGGTAGGGGGAGAGTGGAAGAAAGATGACAACACACCCATTGATATTCCATAATCTTTTGTGTGAAGGACCACAGACTTTGATATTTGTGGCTGCTCCCCCCCCCCCCTGAACATCCCAAAAGTTGTAATATGTATTGTTATTGTCGTTGTCGTTGTCTGTGTTTTTGTGGTGTTGTAGTGGAGCTTCACACTCGATGTATATGTGTGTGCGTGGAGTTGAAATGTTATTCTGGCGCTTCCAGATCTAACCGGGGAGGGAACGAACTCGGGGGGGGGGGGGGGGTGGGGTCTTTTCCAATCGGGGCTACTATGCCCATGTAAGTTGAATTTCATGTATGTGTGTGTGTGTACACCAGTCAATTTATATTATACATTTATTTTTATGATCTGTATTCACCTGTATCTTCTTTTTTCTAGTGTGTGTGTGTGCATTTGTGGAATGAGAGAGAGCAACCGTGGACAAACAGTATGTGGCACTTCCGTATACAACCTGGGAGGGAACTCTGGATCGTGACTACTATGCCCATGTAAGTTGAATTTCATGTGTGTGTGTGTGTACACCAATCAATTTATGTATAATAAATTATAGATTTATTTTTATGATCTGTATTCACCTGTAGCTTCTTTTTTCTTGTGTGTGTGTGTGTGTATGTGTATGTGTGTGCGTGCATTTGTGGAAAGAGAGAGAGAGCAACCATGAACAAACAGTATGTGGCACTTCCGGATCCAACCTGAGAGAGAACGAACTCGGTGGTCTTTTTCGGTCTGTGACATCATCCATGCCAAGTAAGTTGAATTTCATTTCAACTTACTGATATTTGGGTGTCCAGCTAGGGCTGGTGGGATTATGGTACAAGAATGTCAGTGAAAAGTAATGACGGGGGAGGGGGGGTTATGGTACAAGAATGTCAGTGAAAAGTAATGACGGGGGAGGGGGGGTTATGGTACAAGAATGTCAGTGAAAAGTAATGACGGGGGAGGGGGGGGTATGGTACAAGAATGTCAGTGAAAAGTAATGACGGGGGAGGGGGGGGGTTATGGTACAAGAATGTCAGTGAAAAGTAAGGACGGGGGGGTTATGGTACAAGAATGTCAGTGAAAAGTAATGACGGGGGAGGGGGGGCAATTCAGCGAGGCCAGCTGTTATGTTACAAATATCATTGTTGTCTTGTGTTTTTTTGGTATTGTATGGAGGTTCCGGATCCTATGGGAGGGATCGTTCAGTCTGTGACACCATCCATGCCGGGTAAGTTGAATTCCACGTGTGTGCTTGTACTGCTTTTCATTTTCAAAGTACACTTTCTCAATACATGTTTCTCTCATGTACAGTGTGGAGTATACATAGCAGGTGTTCATACAGTGGGAGGCTAGCGCTGGGTTCCCCCCTAGAATTTTGGGAGTTGAATAAAAATGAACATTTAGGAAGCATTTATTTTTAGTCTGATATTGTATCCCATTATGTTCCTATCATAACTGAGCCTTTAGTGCATAGGACCGAACACTGATCATCAGTGTGAAGTATAGACTCGTATGCAAAGATGTGCATCAAAGTAGTGTAGGTTCAAAAAAATGGGTGTGGCGAAGTACACTCGGAGCCCCACCCCAAACAAAAATCCTGTATGAAACCGCATGAAACCGCATACAATACATCATAAAGTTGCAATTATATAGGATCATGAATAATTTGTTGTTTGTATTACAAATATCTTTGTTGTTTGTGTTTTTGTGTATGTGAAATTGCTTTGTAGTGGAGCTCGACGTCCGATGGCATACGTTCCTTGTGGACACTCATAGATGTCTCCTACATGATCACAATCAGCACCACACACAACAAACAACATATTTTATTGTTGAACTAATACAATATTGGTATATAATGCATCAAACAATATTATTTCTATTTTATTTTATTTTTTTATTGATGGGAAAAGTGGATTTTTGGGGGGAAAAAATTTTTTTTTTGGAAGTATTAGTAGATGGCTTAAATATTATTCAATTTTCTCAATCAAAAAATGAGGGGAATCCCAAATTCTTGGTCTATTTAGTGATATATGGTTGCTATGGGGTTTTCCCAGCAAGTATCGAGTTAAAAAAATAAAACGGCAATGCTCTATTCCGCGGTAGAAAATTAGATTTTTCCGCGCTCGTCCAAACAATTCAGGAAAGAGAGGTTTAACTAAGCTTTACTGTATGAGAAATAGTGTTGACAGTAATTGGTGCCCTGTTGTCATTCTGGTTGGTCTATCAATTTACCTAAATTGTGCCACTCTGTCTCGACATGTCGAGGGGGGGGGGGAGGGGAGAGAGAGAAGAGATTTGACAGAGTGGAGTTCATCACTGGGACGGAGTTTGGGACAGGTGAACACTAGTGAAGGGAATTTAACATATGTGGAGTGTCCATAGAACAGAGCCTCCCACCTTACTGATTCATCCATATTTTTATGGAAATTGCTGATTCAACACTGATGGCCCCCTGAAACTTTGAAAATGTTAGACCTTGAAATTTTACCCTTGATATTATACCCTGATGAAGGTATAAATTTTGAACAACTACTTATGCACTACTGAAGTAGCCTGGCTGGCTACAAAATATCTAATGTATGAATGTGTTATGGAATGTAATAATGCAGAGCACAAACTCCAATCTAAGGATCTTGAGTTTAAATGAACTGTATTTAAGCTAATTTTACTTGTGACTCTCTGTATGTAGGGTTGTGAAGTAGGAGGTGAAACCCAACTCCACAGGGTCAACACATGTCCAAAAGTATCATTAAAAGAAGACTCGGTGTTCCTCCGTGAAGAGTGTGCTAATAGCTACTCTTGGACTTCAATATAAGAGGTGAGGAACTCCTGAATAACTTTTAACCTACACTAGTAAGAAAAGAGGCTTTTTACCTTTTATTCAAGGTAAATTATATATATACATACTCTAGTGACTAACTCATACATATTTTCATTTAATGCACAGTTAGACAACCTGAAATATATAGGGTGCGATGGAAAAATTTGGGCTCTAGTCACTTTACGAGCAATTCATTGAAATCCTGTATATCGATAAACAAATAACACACACACATACTCAAAAATTAATGCACCCATTTGTTTTTAATAGTACATGTCTATACAGGCTTCTGATAAGAAGTGAAATTTTAGCAGACATGATGTCCTCTCAATATTAAATTTGAGAGGAGAAATGCTATTTTGGTCAGCCGGCCGTGTAATTTGTGTTATGTAGAAAGTAGTACCCTATTCATTTACTCGGCCCTCTCTCTTTATGTTGTACAATCTGCCGAAGATACTGTTGAAAGAAAGTGAGCAGGGGACGATGATAGTGAGACACATACTAGCATTAATTAAAAAATGTAGTGCTAATACATTACATACGTATTTAATAGCAACAAGATTTGTACTTACGAACCTTGGCCAGTGAGCTAAAATTCACTCCTGATGAGATATTTCTGATCTGTAGAATTCTGATTCAACCGCCAAAGTTTCTCCATATCTCACTCGCTAAATTGTGTGCGTGTGTATGTGTATATAGTAATTTATATATAATATATTTGTAATAGCAAAGGTGCACTCACTGTGGACTTATTCAGAGTGCTTATGAAAACACTTATTACACTAGTTTGTATCTACATACACACATACACAGGTCTGCACTGTTAAAACATTACATACATACGTACGCTCAATCCTATTTTATCCAAATACCTCTATTACAGGCACGCCTCTTTACAGGGCAGGGCACAAGTTAGCCACTCAATTAATCAATTCTTGCCTCACAATTTCGCTAATTTGACCACCATTACCCAATTGTGTCAGCACAAGCCGGTTATTTCTGGTTCCATAAAATTGTAGAGAAGCCTACTAAGGGTTGCAAGTGAAAGAGGACTGTACTTAATGCTTGGAAAAATTCCCTTGTAGCTGGCATTTCTGAGATACAGACACCCTCGGGTCCCATGGTGCCTGGTTAAGAGGGGATTGAGTGTACATGCATACATACATACTTACATACATACATGCATACATACATGCATACATACATGCATACATACATGCATACATACATGCATAGATGCATGCATACATACATGTATACATACTTACATACACAGAGCTGGGCAATATTGGATAATCACAGGCGATATGATACTTACCTGCATTATCGCGATAGAGCGATATATGATATTTCATAAATAATATTTAACAAAGTAAATTTTATCCAGACAAAGTTAGTCCGTGGGGCAAGACTATGTTGGCTTTCTTTAGACAGAATTTTAACTCGCAACCACTGCTAGCTACTTTTAAAACTTTGCTAGTACATTACGGACATGTTTGCAAACCGCGAAATGGCTGTTCCTTTAATCTGTCGTGCGCATGAAGTTCATGCATTAGTTTAACGACCCCAACAGTTTTCTGAAAAAAAAGGCAATATCAGTTTTTTATCGCGGTGCAACGATAATACCGGTATATCGCCCAGCTCTATACATACATACATACATACATACATACATATCATACACACGTATATACATACACACACATACATACATACATACATGTATACACACTCGTACACTATCATGGTTCCTATGTTATCATGTAGGTGAGCGTTTATAAGGGTATACATGTAATAAAATCAAAGCTCAAGTTTTATTTTGATGATTTCATAATACTGTAGCTTGAGTGGTTAAACTTATATGAATTTTATGACTGTAAGTTGTCTGACATTCAAATAGTGATTGTAGGTGACACATATTCAGGGTTTGTAGCTGTTCTTGTGCAAGAATAATATCTGATAATGTTCATGTGTACATATGTGCCAAAGTGCTTCTTGATTGAAAATGACCACTCAGGATAGTATCTAGCTGTACTCTGACTACTGTATATCCTGTGCAGTAAAATTTAGCTGTATCAATGGCTAACAGTACTCTCTTTCTTACTCTTTATATAGCCCACCTTTTCCATGAGGCTTTTTGACAGCTTAGTAGCAGACTAGGCGGGGTTAATACCAGGCGGAGTACCAGCAACGGTTGGTGGTTAGGTAGGAGGGGAGTGTCTGGCGGGGTCATGCGCACAGGGCTCCCCACGTGTGGGAGGTGAATAATTAGAATATACTAGCGGGGAAGAGAAAAGTTGCGGAACGAAAGATTTTAAGATTGTGATCATGGAGAAAGAGCCCATTTTCAAGAAAAGGAGAGTGTGTGAGCCCTCTGCTGCTGGTACTGGTGCTTCCACTTCTGGTACTTCCTCAGTTGCCGGTACCTCGGGGGTAATTGATGCTTGTGACTTTGAGAGCAGGGTCAAAGCGCTGGTGGAGGAGGCGCTCAGGGCACACTGCCAGAAGCAGCTGCGATAGTGGCACTGGTGGGAAGTCAGGCGTTGGTGGTGACTCCAGCAGTGGTCTGGGCAGCAGCAGCTCTAGCAGTGGCGCAGTGGGGGGTATGTTTGTTAAAATAGCCTATTTGGTGTTTTATTTTTGCTCTATTTATTGTTGTATTGCCTGGCTGGCCATGGTGGAGCCACGGATTGAGATGATGGTAGTTTTACTCTTTTATCTTTTATATATACTTACTGTCTGCCAATACTTTTCACTAGTGGTAGTAGGTAGGTGGTGTACTGAAATAGGAAGGAAAAAAAAAATAAATAAATAAAAAATAAATAAATAAATAAATAATTAAAATAAAAGGGGCCTACGAAACAGTGTCAGCATGTGTATTGTGATGTGAGCATGTGGCTCACTTGATGGAAGGGCGTGTGGCCCTACATAGTATATGAAGTATTGTGTTGTGAGCATGTGGCTCACTTGACAGTAGTGACTTAAAGGGCGTGTGGCCCTACATAGTATATGAAGTATTGTGTTGTGAGCATGTGGCTCACTTGACAGTAGTGACTTAAAGGGCGTGTGGCCCTACATAGTATATGAAGTATTGTGTTGTGAGCATGTGGCTCACTTAACAGTAGTGACTTAAAGGGCGTGTGGCCCTACATAGTATATGAAGTATTGTGTTGTGAGCATGTAGCTCACTTAACAGTAGTGACTTAAAGGGCGTGTGGCCCTACATAGTATGAAGTATTGTGTTGTGAGCATGTAGCTCACTTAACAGTAGTGACTCAAAGGGCATTTGGCCCTACATAGTATACGAAGTATTGTGTTGTGAGCATGTAGCTCACTTAACAGTAGTGACTCAAAGGGCGTGTGGCCCTACATAGTATATGAAGTATTGTGTTGTGAGCATGTAGCTCACTTAACAGTAGTGACTTAAGGGCGTGTGGCCCTACATAGTAGATGAAGTATTGTGTTGTGAGCATGTGGCTCACTTAACAGTAGTGACTTACAGGGCGTGTGGCCCTACATAGTATATGAAGTATTGTGTTGTGAGCATGGGGCTCACTTAACAGTAGTGACTCAAAGGGCGTGTGGCCCTACATAGTATATGAAGTATTGTGTTGTGAGCATGTGGCTCACTTAACAGTAGTGACTCAAAGGGCGTGTGGCCCTACATAGTATATGAAGTATTGTGTTGTGAGCATGTAGCTCACTTAACAGTAGTGACTTAAAGGGCGTGTGGCCCTACATAGTATATGAAGTATTGTGTTGTGAGCATGTAGCTCACTTAACAGTAGTGACTTAAAGGGCGTGTGGCCCTACATAGTAGATGAGTATATGATGTATTGTTTTACGAGCTTGTGGCTCACTTAACAGTACTGACTCATGGAGGTGCTACCCTACATATTATGAAGTTCTGTGTTATGGGCATGTGGCCCACTTAAAGCAGCGACTGGAAGGGTGTGTGGCCCTACATGGTATATGAAGTATTGCATGTGGCTCACTTAACGGCAGGGTCCTGAAGGGTGTGGGGCCTTATATAGTGGTTGAAGTGCTGTGTTATGTGCATGTGGCTCACTTGATAGCAGTGACTTACATGACATGCGGTTCCCCATGGTAGTTAGGTATAGTGCTGTGAGCGTGTGGCTCACTTAGCAGCACCTAGGGAGAGGCGGGGTATGTGGCCCCCGCTTTGGCTCGGAGGAGCATAGGCGTGGTATTGGGACTGTGTGCATACAGGCCTGGGCACTGTCGATGACCATGCTGTGGTGGCGCTGGGCCTACCGAAGTCAATAAAAAAATAAAATAAAAATAAAAAATAAAAATAAGAAAGTTTGTTAGTATACGTGGCATGTGCCAGTAGGAGTGGTTGCAATGGAGAGTAAGGGTACTTGGACCTGTTGATCCTTCTCCCGCAAAACTGGTCCATGTGAACCGTTTTGGGCTGGTCCCGAAAGGCCATGCATCGGGGAAGTGGAGGAGGTTAATCGTGGACCTTTCATTTCCTGCTGGGAATAGTGTCAATGATGGAATTGACCCAGGGTTATGCAGTCTGCAGTATACATCAGTGGATTTTGCCTGTCACAAGGTCCTGGAGCTGGGCAGGGGGCGAATCTAGCGAAGTTTGACGTATCAGGCATTCAGGACAGTGCCGGTCCATCCGGATGACCGGCACCTCTTGGGTATGCAGTGGCGGGGCCGCACCTACGTAGATAAGGTGCTCCCCTTTGGCCTCCGATCAGCACTGAAGCTGTATAATGCCATTGCCAATGGTCTGTTGTGGATCTTGGCTAACACTGACCAGGTGATATGCATCCACTACTTGGATGATTTCTTACTATTTGGAGCACCAGACTCATGTTAGTGTGGGGTGTCCTTAGAAAGGGCACTGGCCCGGTGCAAGGGGTTGGGTGTGCCGATAGCCCCGGCAAAGACTGAGGGCCCTGCCACCAAATTGACTTTCCTGGGGATAGAGTTGGATACGGCCTCATTGACGATAAGCCTTCCCCGGGAAAAGCTGGAACGCCTGTGTACCATGATTCGGGATTGGGAGTCAAAGAAGTCTTGCACCAAGAGGGAGCTGCTGTTACTGATTGGGTACTTACAGCACGCGTGTCTGGTTATTAAACCGGGCCGGTCCTTCTTCCGGCGAATGATTGACCTTTCAGCCAGGGCGAGAGCACTGCACCATAGGGTGCGGCTGAATGCTGGCTTCCGGTCAGACCTTAAATGGTGGAACTGTTTTTTGCCTGTGTGGAATGGCACTTACCCGATGTCCAGCGTGGTTAAGGGCGAGCCACAAGTGGTGCTCTCTACTGATGCGTCAGGTGCATGGGGTTGCGGGGCCCATACATGCACAGGTGTCTGGTTCCAACTCAAGTTTCCTGATAGCTGGTCAGAGATTCATAATAGGGTGAAGGAGCTACTGCCGATTGTTATGGCAGTGGCCGTGTGGGGGCGCCTCTGGAAGGGTGCAACGGTGTCCTGCAGATGCGACAACATGGCGGTAGTTGCGATCGTTACTCCGGCAAAAGTAAGATGGACAGGGCAATGCACCTGATGTGGTGTTTATCGTTTTTCTTGGCACGATGGGACGTGACATTTGTCTGTCAGCACATCCCTGGTGTCGACAATGGCGCAGCTGATGCGTTATCTAGGGATTCTCTCCTTTTATTCCAGCAGCTGGTGCCGGAGTCAGCGGCAGAGGCCACCCACATCCCGGTGGGACTCCTCCAGTGCCTGGTCAGAGACACCCCGGATTGGACAAAAGTAAACTGGGTGACCCTGTTCAGAGGTTCTATATGATGGGCTTGGCCGAATCTACACATAAACTTTATGCTTGTGGGGTGAGACGATTCATGGGGATATGCGCTACGGCCGGCCGAGCTCCAGTGCCAGCGGATGAAGACACACTGTGCCATTTCGCTGCCTCGTTGGCAGTGGATGGTCTCCGCCACAGGACAATTAAGTCGTATATGGCAGGAGTGCGTCATCTTCATATCTCGGAGGGCTACGGGGATCCATTCTCGGCTGGCTTGCATAGGTTACACTACGTCTTGCGGGGTGTGAAGCGTGCTGAAGGCATGGCAGGGGTGTCAAAACGTGAGCGTAGGCCTATTACACCTGACTTGCTTCGCAAGATCAAAGGAGTGTGGAACCCTCGTGCACACGAGGCAGATGTGGTCATGCTTTGGGCGGCATGCTGCCTGGCATTTTTCGGCTTTATGCGGATCGGGGAACTGACAGTGCCATCGGACGATGGCTACGATGCCTCTGGTCACTTGTCATGGGGAGATGTGTTGGTCGATGATCCTGCTCACCCTTCAAGAATAGAAGTTCGCATTAAAGCCTCGAAGACAGACCCTTTCCGACAAGGGATTTCTATTTTTATTGGCAGAGTGGCATCCGATCTCTGTCCAGTGGCTGCCATGTTGGCTTACTTGGTGGTGCGAGGCAAAAGTGCTGGACCTCTGTTCAGATTCATTGATGGCAAGCCTCTAACCAGGCAGCGCCTGGTTACTGCAGTCAAGGTTGCACTGGAAGAAGCAGGCGTTGAGCCAGGTCAATACTCTGGACACAGTTTCCGCATTGGTGCAGCCACTACGGCGGCAGCTAGGGGCCTGGAGGACTCCACAGTTAGGACCTTGGGACGGTGGAAAAGTCTCGCGTACTTGGAGTACATAAAGATTCCAAGGGCACAGCTTGCATCGTATACAGCAAGAATTTGTTGAACTCGCAAGTGTACTGGAACGGGTGGCTGTTGCTGTTGGTAATACACACTTACTGCAGTTCCTGTGGTGTATGTTTAGGTAGCTGTTGTTTGTGTATCGCATTCTTGTTACAGTTATTGTAGTTGTTTATTATTTCGTAATTATACTATTGGGGTCTCTCTCCCCCCCTTCTCTGTCTTGGTCTTGGCCTGGGGCGGGTGGTCGTGCCTCCATTGGCGGAATTAAAGGGGCTTGCCCCGCCCCGTTAATTACACCCCAGTCAGCCCAAGCTGATTGGGGGGCGGGGTTTCCGGCTCCACCTGAGCCAAAAGACTCGGCTACTAGAGCTGCGGCCATGGGAGAGCAGCTGGGGAGGGATGACAAGGTAAGTAGGTGTACATAATAATGGTGGTAACATTAATTGGCATTTGTATGTGGGAATAATGGTTCACTGCCGGGGCATGAGAGGGCTGGCAGTGAACTAGGGTGTTTTCAAGGTACGAGCTGCAGGATTAATGACAGCTTAGTAGCAGACTAGGCGGGGTTAATACCAGGCGGAGTACCAGCAACGGTTGGTGGTTAGGTAGGAGGGGAGTGTCTGGCGGGGTCATGCGCACAGGGCTCCCCACGTGTGGGAGGTGAATAATTAGAATATACTAGCGGGGAAGAGAAAAGTTGCGGAACGAAAGATTTTCCCACCCACCCACACCTTACCTGACCGAAAGAGGAATTAGTAAGGGGGGGGGCATCTTTTATTTCTTTTAATTTTAACCTCCGGTAAGCAGTTTTCCTGTTTACCGTGAAAACGTGGGTGCCGGAATTAAAGGGGCTTGCCCCGCCCCGTTAATTACACCCCAGTCAGCCCAAGCTGATTGGGGGGCGGGGTTTCCGGCTCCACCTGAGCCAAAAGACTCGGCTACTAGAGCTGCGGCCATGGGAGAGCAGCTGGGGAGGGATGACAAGGTAAGTAGGTGTACATAATAATGGTGGTAACATTAATTGGCATTTGTATGTGGGAATAATGGTTCACTGCCGGGGCATGAGAGGGCTGGCAGTGAACTAGGGTGTTTTCAAGGTACGAGCTGCAGGATTAACCCCCTTCTTCCATACTGTCAATGTACTCTTGACTTATTTTCCTACTTATGTAACATAATGAAGTACATGCACTGATCCTCTGCTTTTTTGTTGCCTATGCACACACGTAACATTACACTTTGTGTTATGTTTCGTGATTGATGTTGTGGCAACGATGGGAAATTTGGCTAGCTTAACACTATCAAGTTATATTTTCTAAATTTTGATGACCATTACCAAATCTGGGATAACAACATGGACCCCTCGAGAAGTTGTGTGGCTGTGCTGGTCTTATGAGTCGCAGTTAGTCTTAGTGAAGTGAGGAGATTGACTTAAAGGGGAAGAGGTAGGAGTTGTAGACAGAGCCAGTAAGAATCGTGAGTTAAAGATCAAGGAAACTCCACAGATACAGATGACACCTGAGTTCAGTAGCCTCGACCCATGGGTAGGAGTAGAATGGAGTAGAGCAGCGCAGGTGTCTCAGCTCTGGCCACTTTCCTCCCTCCAAAGTCACTGCCACTAGGGAAATCCCATACACTCTCAAGTCTTGTTGTAACTTATTGAACACGTGGGAAATCTGAACTGAGAGGGGAGTGGCTGACAATGATATAGTCTGTTCACAACCCATTCACGCATGTGTGAGGTAAAGGGTTTATATGCAATGAATTAGGTAAGATGTACACAACTGGGAATATATAGATCGATGTATGGATAGGATTAGAAAGAAAGAAATAAGAGGGTGAATTACATAGCAGTGAGGTAAAGTGTATGCATCACAATATTCATATGGTATAGAGTGAAGAGTCCATATCAACCTGACAACAACAAGTTAAGCAGAGACATGGGTTTAGAGCTTCCAGGATGCTGGTTGTGCTGCCTGCAAATCACCGTTCAGATTATATTAAACAGTAAGCATACCCTCCAGTAATCTTGCTGCTTACATTGTGTTTAATATATCACCATGGAGAGTTCAACTTCAGTTGACCCCTGAAGAAGACTTCGGCAAGAAGTCGAAACGTTGGGTTAAGTTTTAATTAACATGTGCTGCTAGAATGAGAAAAGTTCCTATTATTAGTATATATACATATATGTGACCGTCTACAGGAAAACCAGGCACAACGCGGCACCCTTCGAATAAAATATTTTTGCACTTACAGAGTTGTCGGCGTCCAGATATTGAGCTCTCCAAGTTTTATCGTCGTAGCTTAAGTCATTCCCCACTATAATAGACCTAACCGGTCCCTTCCGTCGGCTTGAGACAATACATTTTTAAGAAATTGATCGATCTTTTCTCGATATTTACGCACGCCGCGTTGTGCCCGGTTTTCCTGTAGACGGTCACATATATATATTTATTGCAGCTTTGATATTTTTACTTGAATATTTCCGCATCACGCGAGCGTTCTGTATTCTCCCATATTGTACGGTTTATATTGTACGCTACTTGTAGCGCGCGCGTAGCGAGTAAAATCAATGAAAATGTAGCTGTAACGGTGAGAAACTTCAAAGAAGCACTAAATCACTTATCACACTCGTCGTACAATATGGGAATGATATCTTACTCTCACGCAAAATTTTCACTCTCCTTTGGCTCGTGAAAATATTTGAGGCCTAGTAAAATATTTTCCCATATGTACTCAGACTCGTGGTATAAGTAAAAAGATATATTATATATATATATTATATATATACGTATTTTGTTTTATTTTTCTTTAAACAGCCTGTATATAAATTATAGCAAGTACACAAAATGAATTCAAAAATTTAGGATTTTTGCATTATTACTGCGTATTATAATAAAGCACCAAAGGTGCGAACCCTCAGCGCTATTGTGAGGCTGCGCTCCGGGCTGCTTGATTATGTAGGAACAGGAACCAGGCTGCCTTGGTACTTGCTGCCACTAGTTCCAGTTATCACAACTCCCAGATAGAATGATTAGGTAGCTACCTCCTGAAGCGTCAAGTGATTTAAGTTTTAATTCAAATACGCAAGTATGATGACATAGAATACAGAAACGGATAGAAAAGACTTGACCTGTGACCTTGCGTGGACTGGCCTTAAATAGTACAGGCCAGGACACGCCTACAAAAGGAAGTTTCTAGAACAAAACTCTAATAAACGCTACACACACACACTTGGACAAGAATGTTCTTGGAGCTACCACTAATTAGTTCCCCCCCCCCCCCCTCACACACACACACACCCACCCACAAACTCTCTAACTACTTGCTAATGAGTTCTATTATATTAACAAGTTCTTTCAGGCTCTTCAGCCTGCTCCTGCTTGCTTCTCTGTTAGGTATCTGCTTCTGTGGCTCCGCCCTCTGGGTGGAGTCACTCGCTGAATTTTCTGGCCCCACAGCTACCAAGCTATTTCAATATAATCTCAGACCAAAAGAACGAGCAATATTTATTAGTTATTTTAATCAGGCAACAATAATATTTCTATGTACCATTATCTTGCTCGAGCTATATTATAGCTCGAGCAAGATAATGGTACATAGAAACACTGTCTTCATAAGAGAAGATGCTAAACTAGCCAGAAACACTCACCGGTATACATATTCAACGTGAAATTTAACTTCTTTGAACTTGGTAATTTTATTTGCTCATATGATTGTGACGTGATGCTATAGGGGGCGTAACCCACAAAAGCTGGTACCTACGCGGTGGTGAAAGCTTCGCATTTTCTCAACAATTAGCCCGAAATAAAAAAAAACAACAGCACAATGAATGGTCCTAATCTTCGTTCTGAGTAAGTTCATACCTAAATCAACAGTTAATTGTTAGTAATCTCCCATATCAGAGCGTGACAGACGAGACGACTACTATAACTCTCTTGCACATACAAGCTGAGGCTTAATAAGCATTTTTGAGCTCATGATACAAGTGTCCCACATCTCCTTCAATGCTATCACAAATCATGGCGTTCATCTTGTATGAGTTTATCTCTATCACAAGAATTTAACCTCGTGACTTACTTGATTATTAAATAACTTCCGTCGTCCCCCCCCATAAGCTAGAGCTAGCTGGTGTCTATCCATTTCTGCCATAAAATTTTTTTCGAAAAAAATCTACCCATAAGGCTTTACCCGAGGATACTGAAAAAAATTGTTTGCCGCGTTTAGGCCGATTTTCCCAAAACCGGTCACATATGTTGTTAACCTTCAGTGTTACATTTTGTAGCTCTAGGTTAACATTGAAAATGGATACTGGTAAATGTCTCTGGCCTTTTAGCTTCTTTGCTTATGAAGACAGCTTTTACATATACTGTTTTCATTGCTCAAGCTATATTGATACCTAATTAGAATAGCCAATAAATCATTCATTTGGTCCTGAGATGATTTTGTAAATAGCTTGCTAGTGTATAGTGGCACTTGTGGGCCTCCCTCAGTGAAGCTCATGAGTTCCTCCTTCAGGCTCACACAATGGTGACAGCAATTAAGCTGCTGCCACCAGAATCAGTATGCCTTCCCCTCGACAGCCCCCCCTCAAAAGGTGGACTCAGGATTATACTAGTTTAATCTAACGAGATCAGATGGCACAAATGGCAGCTGAGAACTGACTGACTGCACACACAAAACACGAAGTCTTATATGCACAGCCCAGACAACACAACAATGAACAACAAGATGTACACACACAGGTGACATGACTTTAAAAATTAACTAAGTCCCATAACCGAAAATACATGTAACTGAATCCAAAACAAGCACAAACATATAATGTTCAATTCATAGTTCCTGGAATGTGGGCGGCCCCACCAATTTAGTTGGGATGTCGTCCCACAGCGCTGAAA
>WLWD01006180.1_pt1 | contig 46425 bp, 36 predicted proteins | sample 6712731 | NCBI WGS metagenome assembly WLWD01 (sample SAMN12718690, study PRJNA576275) | sponge metagenome | isolation source: marine sponge | host: Mycale hentscheli | place: New Zealand: South Island, Marlborough, Capsize Point | collected 2014-11-01 | reverse complement strand
ATGCACCACACCTAGCTATGCACCACACCTAGCTATGCACCACATCCAGCTATGCACCACATCCAGCTATGCACCACATCCAGCTATGCACCACATCTAGCTATGCACCACATCTAGCTATGCACCACATCTAGCTATGCACCACATCTAGCTATGCACCACATCTAGCTATGCACCACATCCAACTATGCACCACATCTTAGCTATGCACCACATCCAACTATGCACCACATCCAACTATGCACCACATCTAACTATGCACCACATCTAGCTATGCACCACATCTAGCTATGCACCACACCTATCTATGCACCACATCTAGCTGTGCACCACATCTAGCTATGCACCACATCTAGCTGTGCACCACATCTAGCTGTGCACCACACCTAGCTATGCACCACACCTATCTATGCACCACATCTAGCTGTGCACCACATCTAGCTGTGCACCACATCTAGCTGTGCACCACATCTAGCTATGCACCACATCTAGCTATGCACCACATCCAACTATGCATGCTGATATCAAATAGCATTCAGTGTGAGAGAAAGTCTCGGATCACACTGTTCAACTGGAACACTGTGTAAATGATGGTAGGTTTACTGACAAACAGAAGTTTATATTTAAATAAGTCATTCCAACTATCTAAAGGATCAGTAGCTTGACAACAAACTCTCGGCTACTAAAACATGGCCGAGTTTTTTCAACTGCGTATAGTAAAAAGTTTTCAATGCCATAGTAACCACTCTCTGCAACTTAAAAATAATCATTTCTAAGAAATTACCACACTGTTTTGAGCATAACCCAAAAAATAAGACTTGCATATTGCTGTATTAACCGAGAAACTACTATAAATATGTGTATTGGTGTGCTTCAAGATATTCTTTAGCTAAGTAGCAGCTGTGACACACAATACTTTCATACACACACACACACACATACTTGATCACTGGATATATCAACTCAAGGCTTTGTATTCTCTTTGTGACTTGACTTAATGACAAAGATATTCAAGTAAGAACACTACTGTTGCGTAGTGCGTATAGTTATGACTTGCAGCACATTTAACTTACGGCCACCACTAATTTGAAAAATGAACTCCAATAGTTTATAAACCTAACTGTGTCCCGTAACATATCAGAGACAGCCTAATTCAAAGGGTTAAATATTGGATGATATGGTAAGTATCGCCAACAAAAATATTTTAGTGGGATATGGGATGGGGTCGACCATCTTGCGAATGTGAGTGTTAAAATGACATACGTACGTCCAAACATACATATAAACAGACAAAAAAAGTATCCCCGATTTTCAATTCTGTCACCCCTGATAGTGTCTCACTTGCTTTGCTCGCTCACCAATCTAATTCTACATGTTCTAATGAGTTTCCTCTCGTGTGTGTGCTCTGTGTGTGTGCTCTGTGTGTGTGTGTTGTGTGTGTGTGTATTTTAGTTGGTGTGGCATTCTCACTAATCTCCCCTAACAAGAATGGACTCAACCATGTAGACTCAGGCCTCCCATTTGCCAGACAGCCAATGAAATGAGCAATCAATTATTGCCATTCACACTTGACACGAATTCATTCAAAACGACTCAATATTTAGAATTTCTGCAAACCTTTACACTTATGATCTCCCCTAACACCTCTACAAGTCCACAGCCTGCTCTACACCTCCTGCTCACTAATGAGCACATAGTAGCATTCAAATATGGGCACACACCTGTTGTATCCATGGCAATATTACAAAAGGCACTAAGCAAACTTGTGTAATTATGGTGACAGTTGTAATGCCACTTGGAGTAGTTGTCAAAGCATGTGCCACATTGATAAGTATGGAACACAAGCACAAGTGCTTCTACTGCCACACACACAGACAACTCCTTCAACTGTAAACTTGATCACAGGGTGCCACACCCACTGAATGCCACGCCCCATATACATACTCACAAACATTACTTTCCCCTGTTCCATTCGCTCACCGCTCAAGAAGAGCACATTGAAGGTCTCGTGGGGATCCAGCATGACCAGGTCTGGTCCAAACACCACTCTGGCTGTCTTGTGCTGGTAGTTGTACACCTGGACGGCTGTGTTGCTAGGACAACGATATGTCACCACCGACGCCTTGCCTTTGCTCTGAGTAATGTAACATGTTTTACATAACAACCGAGTACAACACTCACTACCTTCCAAACTTCTAGTGAATTTATTATGCAATGCTAACAACTTAACACATTACCTCATTAACACATTTGCAATCTCCATACCTTATAGTTAGGGTTAATGGCGCTCTCAAAATAGGACATTTTCCTAATGCTGGAGTCTCCAATGCCTCCACCATGCCTGTGTGCAACACATAACACAGTGAACAACTGTCTTACATGATCACTATGCTGTATTCCAGGAGCAAGGAAGATAACAGCAGCTAACTAACTAATAGTCAGTGTTCACTTTCAGTGTCAACTTCACCACAACTGATGGTGTCTCAGAGTATAGTACTATTACACTGTTATGCAGCTGTCAACATGGCAGCAATGTCTCAATAGTAATAATAATAATAATAATAATAATAATAATAATAATAATAATAATAATAATAATAATAGCAATAGTTCTAATTAGAGTAATATTTAATACTTTTTTAATATTTAATACTTTTACTCTTTTAATACTAGTAATATTTATAAACGACTTTTGAACTCCAGAAGGGATTTCTTCAGTGCAATCAAAACTTGATAATTAGAATGGTATAAATTATTTATTTATTATTTAATTAATACTACTAAAGCTATGAACACAGATATTCCAATTGGAAGTTATTGTACATAATTAGTAAAAACTAAATTTAAAAGAACTCACACACAGTTAAGATTGCTGTGTACTCCAAACCTCCTCCCATCTAGTCCTCTCTGAGAAAGGTTTGTTTGTTAATGTAATCAACTCAGTCAAAGTGACCTACTTTCAGTGTATCAATCACTCACTGCTGATTATGAAGTGTATCACTCACTGCTGATTATGAAGTGTATCACTCACTGCTGATTATGAAGTGTATCACTCACTGCTGATTAAATAAGGATTTTCCTAATCTATACTTCTATTGGCTAAGCAATCATTATTTTAATTATAAGTGCACACTTCATGTAGCTCATGTATAAATAGAGAGACAAGGCTACACATGTGTCAGCTAACTAGATGTCAGGTCTTGTGATCTTTAGTCATTACTGAGTTTATTTCCACTACAGAACTTTTACAACATGCATCTTTGAAAGTACACCCATAGAAATACAAGCTGATCAATTCTCTGCATCTCACACAAACAAACTGCACAAACACACACACACTCATGCATTGCAGCATGTGAACATACTTGAGAAGGTCTTCCACCAATGGCTCCAGGTGTTTAGCATACATCTCCTCATTGGCTTTGATCATGTACGACTGCGGACCCAGCACACTCCGCACCTTACCCGTCTTGCAGTCCTGCACGTAGATACCTTCATTCTTGTTGAGAGGAATGCTCTTTCTGGATATTAGAAAAATGTACAAACACACACACACACACACACACACACACACCCACACACCAATACCAGTTCAATATTGTAAACATCAAATAAGAAGATTTGGTTTAGGGATGTACACCATGCACAGAAATTAGAGGGACTTGTAAAATAATGATGATTATGATGAAGATGATGATTGTGATTATGATGACGATGATAATAATAATGTTAGTAATAATGTAATATAATAATAATTATTAAACATAGTAATATAAGTGAAGAAGAAAAGAACATAGCATCAACTGGCAACTCCTCTAATTGCATTCCACACTTCCCAAAAAATTACTAACAGCAACTTAAGGCAATTTTTCTCATAAAACAGAACTCATATAAGCTATATGTGTATTAACATTTCAAACGAGGTCTTCCCAGGGAGATCACCTTACCAGTCAACACAAGCCTCTCAGAGAGGAAGTCTGTCATGTTCCTAAGAGATTCTTACCTCTTCTCAACCTTCCCCATCTCTATCCTAGGAATGAACTCCCCTGGACCATCCACCATCCACTTGTCCCCTGGAGCTCGATGAACTTTGGACCCTACACAAACACCCAAATTGCATGTGCTTGTGAAGTTGAGACAGTAGTCAGAAGATAGGGAAGATGGGTTAGTTTGCATTATTAATTGCTGCAGGAATCTACTTACCAGCAGCAAATATGCAAATGGAAGTTATTATTTTAAAGGCAATTGGATGTGCAGTATAGTTTAAAGTGATTTATATGCAACTCTTAATGTGATGGTTACAGATGGACGCGTGAAGAAGGATTCGATTAGGTTGGAGCATTAATGACTGCAGGAACCTATCCATAAGCAATAAATATATAAATGGCAGTAAACATTAAAGGATAATCGAATATTACATCTGCAGTTGAAATTGACTGTGGATCTTTATAGAGTATATATCATCCCTTACTCGGATTAAAGAACAAAGCCAGTATCAAGTTCGCCATAACCAACCATACTGCCCTGGTTTACCTAAACACTATTGTTTTAGCGGATTAATAGTTGACTTTTCTTCTGGTTGATATAGTAACATCAATTCCATTCACCACACAGCTGGGGCCACAGAGTTGTGTCAACAGTCCTAAAGAAACCTTTCAATATAGCCAAGCGTGTGCAGCAATATACTTGAAGTGGGAGGGAATACTTATACAGCTACAGGGCAGGAAGGCTCCAACATTCCACAGAAGCTCAATCAGTTAATTAGCCAAGCCAGCAGTGATCCAGAGGGTATTTAAGGCACCCACAGTCTTCAATCAGACAGTCAACAAAGCAAGTGATTTGTACAAGAATGACTGAACTGAAGAGCTAGTGCAGTGCTCCTTCTCATTAAGTGACTATGGAAGACAAGTTCTTGCTGCAGTTATGTCTCTTAGTTTCACTATCACTACTCAGCCTTCAAGAGAGAGCCACTTCACTTGCAGCTCCAGCTAATCAAACAACTCTTCATCTTCTCTCTCTCCTGCCTTACTACAACTCAACCTTCACACAGCAGCCATCTTGGATAGAAGGGCCGACCTTACTCTTGGCAGAGCAGATAGCAGTGGAGCTGCTAAATGCAAGGGCAGACATACTGCCAGGCTACAAACTGCAGCTTCTCCCTGCAGACACAGGCTGTAACCTACGGACCAGAGCAGTCTTGGCTGTGGTTGAGAGAGCTCTGGTGAAGGAGCCAGAAGGAGCCATAGTGGGGATGGTAGGGCCAGGTTGCTCAGCCTCTGCTGCCACTGTGGGACAACTCACAGGCAGAGCCACCACTTCTCTCCTCAACATCCACGGAGCAGGCAGCCTGGAGCTAGCCAACAGAACAGTCTATCCCAACTCTTACAGCACACTGGCTTCTACTCGGGTGTTCGTGGACACACTTATCAGACTGTTTCAGCGCAGGGAATGGAAGTCTCTAATGGCATTCTACGACGAGTTCAGACTTTACTATTCCTCCATAGCAGTGGAGCTGCAGAAGGAGCTGCGAGGTCACTCACAAAATGGCGGCAGCAGCAACACCAGCAGCGACCATGTCTATTTCATCACTGCCATTTACCACACCCACATCCCCTTACAGCTGGTCCGCAACCAATACCGAGTGGTGGTCCTTCTGGTAGGGCCGGATCTGCTCAGCAGGGTCCTGTGTCTGGCCTATCACTACGGGCTGAGGTATCCGGTGTACCAGTTCATAGTTGTCAGTAGAGCTGCTCAAGAAATCAGAGGGACAACCTTCACATACAATAAAAACATGTACACTTGTTCGGACAGAGACATGTTGGAAATGATCACCGACCTCATCATCATACATTACCAGTTGCGACCTCTTGACCAGGAAAGGCCCACCAGCTCAGGACTGTCTTACAACCGGTTCATACAGCTGTACCATGACAGAATAAACCAAACTGGTGAAACCGACATCCAGCCTAGTTTCTGGTCCACTACTTTTTTTGACGCCACTTGGTCACTCGGACTGGTCTTGAATAATTCTATGTCTGAAGTAAACCTGTCCAGCTATCGCTATGGCGACCTGAATGCTATTGAAACATTCAAGAGAAGTGTGGATAGCCTGGTCTTCGATGGAGTATCTGGTGCAATAAAGTTTGACAACAGAACGGGCTACATCCACCGAAACGTGGACATCTACAGAGTGACAGCTACTGGCGACATGAAAATAGTGGCGTACTATAATTCTCTCCAAGACAACATCACTGCGTTCAGCCTTGAACTCATTTCAGGTGACTTTGAACATTTACAAATTGTGCTCTCTGTTTCCAAAACTGCGGGGGCATGTTTGCTGGTTGTTACTGTCCTGGGCCTCCTAGTGGTCATAATCCTGCAATGCCTCACTATCTATGCTAGAAACTATAACTCGGTGAAAGCCTCCAGTCCTAAGTTGGCCCAGCTGGCCTTCTGTGGATGCTACCTGCTCATTATTGGCTCAGTGGTCTCCATAGTGACAACCGCCTACGTCGACCTCATCTCCCCCAAGGCAAACTGCTATCTTTGGAACGTTCTTAACATCATCTCCTCAGTCGGTCCCACCCTGATCTACGGGACAATCTGCACGAGGACTTGGCGTCTGTATCGCATATTTGTGCACTTCAACAACCCGGGCAAGTTCATTTCTGAGAGGGCACTCATCGCCATCGTGACAGCCCTAGTTCTCTTGTGTCTGGTCACATGTGTCGTATGGACAGTCGTGGACCCGTTCATTAGCCACGTTCTGAACCACAGCACGGAGCTCAGAGAGATCAAAGATACCAGCAACAGGACCGTAAACCTTCAAGTTCAAACCACCATCATCCACTCCTGCAAGCAGAGGATGGAGTACTTTGTGGTGTGGGTGCTCTTCCTGGTCCTCTTCAACTCATCACTCATGGCGGCCGCAGCAGTTCTTGCCTTTCTTACTCGACACATTCACCAGAAGAACTTCAGGACACGGCAAATCATGACCCTCACTTACTCCCTCAGTGGACTCCTGGGTTTGGGTATTCCTGCTTACTTTATTCTTCTCCACAACCACTCTGCCATATGGGCACGGTTTCTCGTCTCCACCATCCTTCTAAATTTCTACGTCTTCCTCGCCAGCTTTATGCTATTCTTACCTCCGCTGTACCCATTTCTCTGTGAAGCTGTCATGCTGAGATTCACAAGAAACCTCAAACTGAAACCAAAAGTTAGTTTTGAACCCAACCAGTCACACAAGACAATAACATCAACTGCATTATCATAAGATATTTATTGAAAGCTATGATAATTTCATAAAACACTACTAAAAAGTATTTATCCAGCTCTGTCTACTCAGGGTGAGGTAAGGTAGTCATACCTTCACTGGTTTATTTTAAAGCTTGGTATGATTTAGAACAAACTTGAACAATATCAGCTGAGTCAATGAGCATTACCCGCACTTATAATTTCTAGGTACAACTCTGAACAGCACTTATTTTGGCGTTAAAGAGAGAAAGAATATTGACCTCTTTTGTTTGCTTTGTATGTCATTTTGTGGTGTAGTTTCCTGTTTCTCATTCGCATTGTGAAGTAATGCTATTGCAAATTTAATTTTTTTTTACTTTCCTATTGTGAATTCAAATTTTTTACACAGTTGAAGACACTTGCAGAGAAGCTTGAGAGAATTTAAGAAATGTTTACTACTAACACAAGAGCTTAGCTCGTTTCTCGCATCAACAAAGAAAATTTATCTTCCATTTCCCCTTCCCTTCCTCCCAACCTTTAACCCCGCTGTCTTTCATTGCTTAATTTCACACACACACACACACACACACACAAACACCTACCATCAGAGAGAACATCATCAAACTCCTTCTCTGCAGTAATGACAACTGCCTCATCTGACTGCAACACAATGGAGTTCTTTATCCCGTGCTCGAAACTCTCTCCTGTAATGATACCAAAAAAGTTGTGAGTTAGAGCTGCTGAGTGGCTCATGTAGGCAACAATATTTTATCTACCTTCTGGTCCACTAGAACACATCATTTAAACTGCCGAAGTTACTTTTAATCTATGTCTATTACATCACAATTGACTGCCCAGTCGTCATTTGAAATAAGTTAAATTCTGACCCCAAAATGCTAACTAAAAGTTTCCTTAGTAACCCTAGAGATACTGTGCTACAGAGTTCGAACTTCACTTAATAGTTGAGGTCACTTATGGAGGCTATCACATTTGAGTGGGACAATGAACAAGGGTTACTGTTGTTGTAAGTTTGTCTTCTTTGTTGTTTTTTGTTGTTGTTTTTTATGTGCCATTATAATATAATTGTCCCGAACTGAATGAATGAATTGCAAAAATCAAGGAAAAATGTTTAACTTGTCAAAACTTTAACTAATCTGCACAGGTACTTTTTTTGGGTCCAGAATAAGTGAATAGATCAGTTAATCATGAAGTAAAAAAAGAAATCTGATTTATTATAATTGTAAATAAAGGGAAGTAGTTCACAAAGACATTAACAAAAGAAAAAGCTTCAACAACAAAAAAAAATTGTACATTTCTGACTCAGCATATTATTAATAAATGATGACAGGTATGTAGCTATTAGAAGACTGCAATTACTGGAGCACGCTCACAACAATGACGCGGGGGGGGGGGGGGGGTGGGGGGGGGGGGGGGGGGAAACGGGAAACAACAACGAAAACAGTGACAAATGTTGTCACTCTTATACTTTCTTCCACTTCATAGACCTTAGTTGAGCCCCCCCCCCACTAAACAGCTACTGTCTGTCACCACACCACCATGGCAGCTATTCTATTCTTGCTGGAACTATTCCACCAGATGCTCAATTACATGATAAAACAATTGAAATTTGTGTTTAGCATATCCTCTTGAGTCACAACATATAATATTGGACAGCTACTTCATTTGATTTTTAAGTATTCTGTTGCCTACCAGTATAAGAGCACTTTCACCATAACACATGCACACACACACACACACACACACAAGCAAACGTCTGATTGCCCATGCACTAGTAGTCATATCCACATGAGACTAGCCTCATAATACAAATACTCCAAACAAACTAAAGAACCCACAACCAAGTCAAGCTCCACCGGGCTAACAGTCACAACAACTGCCCCACCCTCTGACCACACCCACACCCACTCACTCGCTCTAGCCCTATCAGTTACCTGGTTGCAAGAAGAACGTTGCTGGTCCTCTCCTCAACTGCCGCATTCCCAGACACACCCGGCCATCTTCACCGACTGGATTCTGCACGATGCAATACTGGTGCTTGGTGAGCACAGTCAGCTGCACCTTCCTCACCACCTCCTGCACATGTGCATGTACTCATGTAACATGTGCATATACTCATAACATGTGCATGTAATCCTATGACATGATCTGACTATAACACCACACTGACAACCTACTCAATTTTATGTTTTACATACAGTGAAGCAATCAACACTTGATATTGCACCTACTACTACTACTACTACTAGTAGTAGTAGTAGTAGTGATGTGCTTGAGCACAAATGGCGAGCGAGCCTAAAATTACACTTAGTCTATTGTTAAACGATTTATTTTTAATTCTAACACTCAAAGCTACTAAAAAAAAGTCAAGTTTTAAATTACGTATATGTTACAGACCAATTACAAACTTGGACTGTTTTAAAATGGTCTAGCAGCTTTAAAATGGGCCAGACCATTTCCAAGCCTCAGACTGTTTTAAAACAGGCCAACTGGCCAGACTATTTAGAACAGGCTGGTCAAACTATTCAAACCATTTCGAAGGGTGTCAAACCCTTTTTTAAATAATCAGATCATTAAAATGAGTCAGTAAACCTGGCAAAAAACAAAAACAAACTGCTAAATGTAAATAGGGCAGTTGAAAAAGTTTGCCCAAGACACAAGAACACAGAACTCTTGTGTGGATTTCGTGCATCTGTCACTTGTCCATCTTCTTAAAAGAATGTAACTGAAAAGACCTCGCAATAAACTTCTTTTAAATGAAAATTTAAAAAAGCTCTCACACTCACAAATAACTAGTGCAGGAATACAGAGTAGTCATACCATTATAATTATAGGAAAGGCTACAGTTTATCAATCTATTAGAGCATTAACGAAAGCTGAGTAAGGTGGGTCGCAGTCATCTAGGGTGAAAACCTATAAGATAGGCAAGGTCATTCAGTAGACATGGCTATGTTCTCATGGTCAGACAAAAAAGGAAAAAAAAGACAGGTAAGTACACAAATTACAATGTGAGAAATGCATAAATATGTAATGAGTTTTTTCAAACTAAACATTTCACAAATTTGAACTCCCTCTTGGTCCCACTAAAGTATTCACCCACACAGATACAAAGATCAACAAACAACAAGTTAGATGTTAATGAATTATGTTGCTCAGAGTAATCTCTTTTTCCAGCTAGCTCTGTGCACAACAGATTCATTACAGAAAGGTCACTAAAATAGGGGAAATATATTACGTCTATGGAATTTTGAAAGGAGGGTTTATTTCTCTTTACCAACAATGGAGTGATATGATCTAAATCAGGCTATTATGCCCATAACCACATTCTTTTATTAACAAATTCAAATAAATTACACAGGACACATTAAATTAAAGGAAAAATACATTTTCTCTTTTTACTCTATGTGTCATATTAGTATAATCATCTGACGTCCTGCTTTTCCGGCTCACTTCCATCAGAAAAACAAAAAAAAACAAGAACAGAAACCTGCCTCGGTGTCTATGTCCTTGGGCTATAAAATAGTTATAAACCAATAAGAATTGGTTTGTACTGCAATTCACAAACCCTCGCAACTTGGGCTTCACCCTCGTGTCTTGGGATTTGTAATCACATACAAACTCAATATTGGTTATAACTTACACATAGTACTGGTAGCACAGCAGGGTATTCAATAAATTTAGATCACGTTGAACCACTGTATCTGTTAAGACATGAGTCAGTTAAAACAGTATGAGTGTGTCTAATTTTTTTTGACAGTCATTTAAAAACTTCACAAAAAAATTAGAAACTGCAATGTATTTTCTGTAATTTTTTTAATGTAAAGTGCTTTACAGAGACAAAAAATGTGTTTGTGTTGTGCAGCTTGATAAGGATTGTACAATAAACTTGACCATAAATTAGTCATACCCCCCATGATAGCAGTAGTATAGTCTTAGTGTTTGCTGTTAGCTCTTGCAACATTTCATACTGCTATATGATGCAGCAAGATGTAAGGACACAAATGCATGTAAATTAAAGCTCCATGTACTTGCATTGTGCACTTATTTCAGTTCAAATTCTAGGAACAGTGACATTATTTCTCAAAGGTGACAAGGCAACACATTTGTCAGAGTGATTTAACGCTGATCTCAATACTCTGGCTCTGGTGTGACGCTGCCTGACATGGCTACCACCATAGCTGTCTCCACGAATGTCACGTCACTGTCAGCTTTGTCTGAATCCACATCATGTGGTTGAACTTTGACACAAAGAACTGCATTCGTGGCTTCTCTGGTGGACTTTCTCGATGCAGCATCGTGTGGTGTTTATTGTGGCATGTTCAGAAGGTGTACCTGGAGGGACAGTGCGTGTATCCATGTCCTTCTCCTGGACAGTTAGTACACTATCGCTTCCCCCAAACAAACTTGTTTCTTTTGTCTACGTCATAGTGGGCGAAGGGTTGACACCGAACTAAGTTGTGCTTATCTGTGCACAGAGGGCACTTGATAACTGGCAGCAATTTATTCGGCTTGCTCTTGGCTGAGCTGTTGGCTGGTGATGTGGAAGTGGTTCCAGAGGCGTCTGGTGCCATTTGTTTGACAAGGTTTCTGATGTATTCCTCGGCATCTTCTACTTCTTCAGGGGTCAACTGTGGTCAAACTCTCTGTGGTGATATACTAACACAATGTAAACAGCAAGATTTCTGGAGGGTACGCTTACTGTCTACTATATCCTACTATATTCGGCAAGAAGTCGAAACGTCGGGTTAAGTTTTAATTAAAAATATTATTGGCTGTAAGAACGAGAAAATTTGCTATTATTATAATTATTTCAGCCGAGAATGACTGAATCATTCATAGTTTTATCACAAATCTCATTCACTAGTAATTAATGAAACACTGCTATATGATGCAGCACGATATAAAGGATGCAAATGCATGTAAGATGTGGCTAATTAGGCAGCATTTAGGCTTGACATGAACGTGTTTCCACACATGAATTTGACATTAGCTAGGCTTGCATCTGAAACTTTGAAACCACTAAAACATCTTATCTTTGAAATTTTTATTTACTGTTTTTTAAGGTTGTTGGCGAGCGAGCGAGACAGTATTAGGGGTGGATAATGCAAAATCAGGTATAACATGCGCGCGGGGAACTTTTTTCTCCAAAAAAACACGGCTTTTTAGGCTTGACCCCAGTTTATTCTGAAACGACAGCATTAAGCAAGCCTTACTTTATACTTAAGCTCAGAAGTGTGAGAAACTATGGCATTGAAGACCCTTTTCCAGACTTAATTTCAAAACTTCGCCGTTTTATGGGGGGATACGGAGTGCCGATTGTTGGTTGTCAAGAGCCATTGGTAGAATGCCGTAGTATTAATGCTAAGGAAGCTACTACTTCTCGAGGGAAGCTGAGGAAGTACGCAATTCCATATTTGTTAGCTAAATATGCAAAATTAACTCTGGCCTTTCTTTTTTGTAGTTAAGAGCTTGTCAACAGTGACTGGTAAATTCAAATAGTCAGATTGGCTCAAATTTGGTACTACAAAAGTTACCACTGCTCAAGAAAATGAGGTAAGAAAGTAATTTTGTATTTGTGTGCTAAAATTGATTGTCTTTTGTATTTGTAGCTGAGAGCTTGTTGTCAAGAATTCACGGTAATTCACATAGTCAAAGTAACTTCAATTTGATACTACAGAAGTTATCAATACTCAGGAAATTGAGGTAAGTAGTAATTCCATATTTGTTGGCTAAAATTACAAATAATAACATTGGTTGTTGTTTTTTTATCATAGCTGAGAGCTTGTTCAAGAGTTACTGGTAATTGAGATTATCAGAATGGCAGATGTTTAATACTACAAAAGTTAACAAATCAGGTAAGAGAGTGATTTTGTATTTTATTTGCTGAAATAAAAGGTCATAACTGCTATTATAGTGTTTGCATGAACTAAGCTAAAACATAGTAACAATACTTATTTTTATGTTACCTAACTATCAGGTTCGCTCGCCATTTGTGCTCAAGCACACCACTAGTATATACTTTTTACCCCATATGTTCCCCTCTTACAATTTGTGGGGAACTGGATTCAACAAACAATAGACTAATAATTTGTGCTCTTGTGTGCTCTTTAATACCAGAGCAGACTTTGTATCTGGTTGCTAGTTAGGAGCCTGCCTGACTTTCAGGTGAGACTGCTCTTGGTTCTAATTGTACATCACCACTGTAAGACCTGCAACATTTGTGGCTAGTTTGGAGCCAGGCTGTTTTAAAATGGGCTTGCAGTTTGAAAATGGTCTGTAACATATATACAATAAAGGGATTCAATGCCATAGTAACCACTCCCCGCAACTGTTTGAATTAAAAACAAAAAACAACAACAAAAACAAACAAACAAAAAACAAAACAAAATAAAAACAACAAAAAACAAAACAAAAAATAACAAACAAAAAAAAACAAAAACAAGCCATGTTATTTAAACGGTCCTTCGTGGTTAGTCCAATGGCCAACGAATTTTCAAGTAAATACTGTTGTGTAGGGCTTATAACTATGACAAATAGCGCATTAACTTACCACCACCAATAACTCCAATAGAAATGGAGCTCCCATAAGTTTTTGAGTTTTAACTGCACCCACAAAAAAATTCAAAGCCGTAAACAATTCAATTTCTAGGGTGATACGGGTAATGATTGATAAACCAGAGGATTCTGTTAAGTGAAATTTGGGATGGGGTCAAACACTCAGCTAACACAAAAATACGAGAGGGGCAAAGTACAACATGACATACATACGTCCAAACATATACATAAACAAACAAACATCCCCGATTTTCAATTGTGTTACTCCTGTGAGTGTCTCGCTTGCCAACTATATAATACTACTACTATGTTTAATTCCATTATAGCACAAATAACGGTGCTACATGGAATCATAAATCCCTATGGAGGATTCCTATTGGAAGACAAGACAACAACAGGAATATGGTCTATTATAACAAATATACATTGTTATTTCTTTGAGTAGATTCTGTGGATGGACTGATAATACAAGTTAGCTCACCTCTGTGACATCAGGAATGTACGCTTCCGTCTGCTCTTCTGTCACTAACCACTCATCACCGATGTGTCTACACAACCAACCAAGCCATGAACCAATGTTACAAAGATATATACCACTTCATAAAATATAATAATAATATAAAGATAAATTCTATTAATCAAATCGTCAATACATTCAAATGCCTTCCTCGCTAATAGTTAATTGTCTGGCTAGTCACCATGGCAACTAATGCTTACTATAATGATAAGAGAGAAAGTTACGGCAATTGAGCAGCTAATTATGTTATAGAAGTCAATAATGACCCACGCTTGCAAGATCAAACGTGAATGCACACACACACACACACACACACACACACACACACACACACACACACCTGTCATTTCCAAATATATCAGTGTAGTTACTGAGAGCTTGAATGTGAAGAGCCACCTTGGCAGAAAGAGTGGTAGCCTCGACTCTGTCTACAACCTACACACACACATACACACACACATACACACACACATACAAGCTTGAACTGACAAGCAGTATTAAAGTATTGGAATATCAACCTTTACAAATCCAAGAATTCTTGTAACATGGCTCTGCCACATTATTAGTAGATTCAGTATCACTTCACTAAGCTATGCATAAAGACATCTTACTATTTGCCAACAAATCTTCGGATGCAGCCAATATTTCATACAACCTTCCATTTGGGACCACAAATAATTTCACCTTCAAAATATATTCCAGTAATCCTAATTTTAATACAGTAGTCCCAAACTCTCTCTCTCTCTCATTACACACATCTAAATATGTCGTACGTTACATACTAGATCTAAACACTAGAGCGTACGTACCACCACCATGCCGCTGGTTTACGTCTGTTAAATGTTTCGTATATATACTGTTAGGCTGTTTATGTACTATATATACTACTTGCCTTGGGTCTATAGAATTATTGCATCTGATTATATCTAAGCTGCCAGGTAAGATATTATATTATGATAATAATTTATACAAATTTCATTTAAATCTCTGGTTGAACAATGTATTAATTAATGCCACCCACAAGTTCTTGCATGGATACCCATTGTCTGTGCCTGAAGGAACCAATACAGAGCATTTGAAAGTAACAGTCGGAATACAAATTGTATAACAAAACTTTCAAATCAGATATGAATTTCAATAATGAAAAATCAGCTGCAACTCAACCAACTTCTGGTACATTCTGCTAGCTCTGATATAAGATGTAGATAATTATTTTTTTCCAGCATGATGTTTACCCACTACCAAACTTTCCAAAATAGGGTGGCCAGGTCCTTGTATTCAGTATTGTCCAAACTTATGAGTCCCAGGAGCATAACCAAGTACACTAAGCTACTCACACTATTCCTTTGCTGATTAGCAACCACACAAGCTATTCATTTATACCAGAGTATCTGTAACAAAGATACCAGCAGCTGAAGCATTGATTCTAGCTCCTAGTTGGTGCAGACTTAAGAAGGTATCCTGGGCTCAATCAAGATGTAATGAAGGTGTTAAACTGGGTAATATAAATATCACTAAATTACTAAAATTTTAGTCACCAAAAATCACTCCATTTTGTGAGCAGTTGTTCATACTGTGTCTTACATGTGGGAGTAAACTTTATTGGATAGAGGATGACAACAGGAGAAATGTGCAAGTGTAGTAGTCCAGACCCTCAGTGCGCATGTGTGAGTGTTATAGTAGTCGTCCTGTCTGTCTGTCTGTCTGTCACACTCTGATTTTGAAGATTACTGATATTTAATTGTTGATTTAGGTCTGAACTTACTGCTGTAATCACATGAGCAAATAGTTTTTTGCTTCCTGTGTTAGTTTTGTTTTAAGCTGGGAAGTTAACTGAGAGCTGGAAGTCGAGTTTCGCATTTAAAATATATACCAGTGAGTGTCTCTCACCTGTTTAGCTTCTTCTTTTATCAAGACAGCGTTTACATGTACCGTTGTAATTGCTCAAGCTATGCTGATACCTGATTAGAATAAATTATTCTTAACAATCAGTGATGTGCACACATACAGAGCAACGTTAGTCATTATTTATCAGTCTTTAGCGAAGATAATCTATCACTTAGGAAAAGACATCCAGCTGCAATACACGCTTACTATCAGTATTAGTTACCATACATGTCATGTACAGAGCAGTTCAATGTTTCAGTGATGCCAGGCCATTAAGTGAGTATTCACTCTATTCAAATTCTACCCCGTTCAATATCCTGGAATGTGTTACAGTTGTTATACCAATAAACTGAGGCAAGCTGTTAAATAAATACACCAGAGGACAAGTACGTGGCATGAATTTATATATAAGTGAATTCCATGCCACAACTCAATGAAAGTCTTACTGCACCATTCCAACTTCCTTACTTCTTCAAAGACGCCAGTGAGATAAGCTCCTACTTCCCTGACCAGCCACTCCTCCCCAGTGCGGTGGAGCACGCCCTTGCCATCTGTCAGATCCTGACGTGCCTTTAGTCGCAGGGCGTGGTTGGGAGCTATTATCTCTGGAATTACTTTACGCACTACTTCCTATATACACACACACACACATAATCCCCACATATATAAACAATCACTGCAGATATTAAGATCAATAAGTCTTTTTCTATTTTTACTATTTTAAACTAATTCAGAAGTAGATGCAACTATTTTGTTGTTGTTGTTGTTGTTTTCTCCAGATAATGGCCAGTGGCTACTGATGAGTCTTTACTCAGAATAGCCATGCCTGATAAGCTTAGCTTTGAAAGGGACAGTATAGGAATTTCTATTGTGAGAAGGACCATTTCCTCAGTTATTTGCTAACGGTAATTGACTGCCACAATATATGTACGGCAGAACAAATTTGGTATAGCCATGTCCCCAGACCCACGGTTCGGTAAAGGGTCTGGCTATGCAAGACTATTATGGAGATGTAGTTGAGCACCATTTTTTTTTTTTGCCTCCCTTTCTTCAGTAAAACTTATTCTGCAAGTTATCAGCAATTAGAATATAATGCCAATATTTTAATACAAGTATCTTAATACTTGAAAAAGGATTTTGCTTGGTTTACTCAGTAAGAAATAGTTGCCAATAGAATTAAAAACAACAACAACAACAACAACTAAGTTATTCAGTAAAATGTTGGTAAGTTTAAAGAAATATTATTAATAATTATTATCATTATCATTCCAATGACCATTTACCACTTCAGGTTGTGGGATGTAAGTGGTAGGGCCCAAGAGTTGCCACTCATCCCCAGCATTACGAGGTGTCCCAGTCTCATCGGCTTCAATGGCCACCAGAGCACGCAAGTGTAGGCCATAGTTGGCCTTGATTACTGGGAGTTCCTTCACAGCAAGGCGGTACTCTAAGGTAAGAAGAATAGGAGAGGTCTTGCTTACTGACAGAGTCAAATATCTCTCTCTCTCCCATGCACCCAAACTCATTTCTACATTTACTGTGTGAAGGGGGAAAAAAAAACCCTTCCCTGAATAGGAAATCAAGGGAAGACATGGGGAGGAGGGGGCTCAAGTCCCCACTTACCCACTTTTTGCCATTTTGTGCTGTACAGCAATAGGAAGTTGTGGGTTTGACACAGTTCACCCCCCCCCCCCCCCCCCCCCCCCAACTTTAATCTACAGTGCTTCATTGTGGCTGAAGTGGCATGCCATCAGGTGTAAAAAGACGGCCAAGCATCTGTATTAATAACAGGTATTCTGGCAAAAAGAACTAATGATGTTCAAGACTATCATATTACATATTCATCCCTATGACTCAGTGAGGTATGGCAAATGATCCCAACCGCACTGAAGCCAAACACAACCTCGGATAGAGCAACCTGCGAGAAGATGGATGACCACTAGATACAAAACATAATCACCACTCTGATGACTTCCATGCTTCACAGCTCAGCTACTGCAAACTCGTCATCTATATAGTAATACCTGTGTGCAGTAATGACGACGACGACGACGGTGTGTATATTCGTGAATAATTCATGAGCTTTGTATGGTTCGGTAAAGCATTGTTCATTTATGGTAGGTAAAGTATCGCCACAATCAGTAGAACGTGCTGGTTACTTCTAAAAAGCGGGTGCAATTGACGATGGAAGGCGGTGTAGGTATCAAAAAGGAAGGCGAAAGTACGGAAGAGAAGGTAAAAGGCAATTAATCGTAACTGAAAAGCGAATGGAATTGGCGAGGTAAGGGGTGTAGGTTTAAAATGGAAGGGAAGAGAAGGCAAAAAGGCGAGCAATTAATTATAACTAAAAAGCGGGTGGAATCGACGAGTAAAGGCGGGGGTTAGTTTTCAAAAGAAAGGCTAAAGTATGAAATAAAAGACAAAAGTTTCTCAGGACAGAAATTCAGAAGCAGGAGAGATAGACAAAGTAAAAGGGGGCTCCATGACTCAAGAAAAAGGAGCTGAAGTTAATATAGGTGTAAGGAAAATAGCTCAGACAGAGAAAAAAGAGCGTAGGAGAGGGAAACTTATGTAACCTTAACCAATGGTAGAGAATGATAACTGATAGATTACTTGTGGCTACTTGCATTCTTACTTTGCAATCCGCCAAGCGTCACTATGTGGCGGGGTACTTGCTATTGAGACCAATAACTACTGAGCTAGATAGGATGAAGGTGTGTAGATACGTGAACATAGACAGTTTGCAAGAGCCGCTAGATATTCGTGTAATAACATATATTGTTAGTCACATTGTCCAACCCACTAACCTACTAATGGAAAATCAAACTCTGATCTGTACTTTGACCCCAGCACCATAAAGCAGTGGTGTTGGTAAGAATATTTTGCTATGATCAAAGGGGCTTTAATGGCACCTCTTTACATTTAGATTGTGCTCCACAATGATGTGGCCTCTCCCCTGTAGCCCACTGAAAAAGTACAGAATATTATCATATGTCAGTGGAAATGCTGAAATGCTGTTGTAAAAAGAGAACATCCACCAGGTAATTAAATGTGAAACAACCAAAAATGAAAAATTCTCATCTTTCATAACTTTGTGAGGCTGTGAACACAATACAAACATGAAAAAGGAACCATCAGTGTAATTTTCCTGAGAGGTCTACCAGATTGTCGAGCGAGTGAGTGAGACATGCTCATGCCAGGCCTCAGCTGTGGACTTTTATTATATGCTCATATGCATATGTAGTTTGTACTGTTGCTTCTTCTCGGCTAGCTAATGCTACTGGAGACAACATTTTACTCTATGGTAAAGTATCATCATTAAAGTTGGGTCATTACGAGTAAATGATGTCATAAATAACACGACTCAGCTGTTTCACAGCCAATTAACCCTGTACCATTCAAACTTAAGTTGTTATTTCCATGCTTACTATCTGGAGAAGTATCTTGCAACTCTTCACCAGGATGAAGTGGAAATGGCTCCTACACATCACAAAATTTGTATAACATAAGTACCAAAAATTTTTTTTTGTAAAAAGTGGTAGTGTGTAGAACTCTGTGTGTGATTCAATTGCATCTAATACAGCTGTAGCATGCAACCACCCATCTTATGATAAAGAAAGCACATCTGGTGATACTAAGTCTTTTTTTTTTTTTTTGCTCATAATAAGACTCACTCCATGAAGACGAACTTCCTTGTGCCCAAACTTCAGCTCAAACCTGTTGCTGTCATCAATTGGCTTGCTGGAAAGAGGAACATAAAGGGTACACCACAGTACTAATAGCACACTTCACACTTGCACACACCTCTTGTCAATGGGATTAGAAATGATACAGTATTTTCCAGGTGGTATCATCACAAAGGGGAGAGGACCAGCCACAAGCTTGTGGTTATCTTGAAGCATTAAGTTCTGAGGCCCAAACTCCAAAGATGTCACATTTGTGTTCTGACAAAAAAATAAATAAATAAAGCAAACATCAAGAGCCAAACACTCCTAACACTGGCATCACACTTCTTAGCGAACTACAACTTTTAGCTAACTCTTACCAAGTCCAGGACATGAACATACTGAAGAGGAAGGATGCCCACTATCTTCTTGTTAGCCATACTACCTAACAAAAGCAGGTTTTCAGAGTTTACACTTTACCCGGTGTCTGGCAACCCTTACCGCAAAGGTTAGTTTGGGGGAGGTACTGACATGACCTGATCGGGTGCGTGGGTGTAAAGGACAACTTGGAATGTAGCTCCGCCCATGACGCGAATTCACAAGTGGCGACCCTTGACGACCTACTCGAGCGCTTCCAACCGGAACTTACTTTTCATTTGTCCCGAGTATAAATTTGAACATAGACATAAAACAATAAAATGTGCATGGATTTTGAAATAAATGTAAAAACAACATTTGCTGGAGAAGCCGCTTAATAGAGATGAATGACAATGAAGTATCAATAGTGAGAAGAAATTAAAATATTGATGCCTTTGTAAGTGGGATGGAACTTGATTTCTAATTTCTAATTAGTAGTAGATCTTATGGTCAATTTGCAGGAGAGGTTATTTGAACGAAAAACACCAAAAAAAAATATGTCTTGCAAGTAAGCAAAGGCATTTACAAATCCTGCAAGCAGAGAAAAATTCTTCAAAAGGAGAATAGTGGGCTGATAGACAGGGTAGATGTATGTGGCTACTAGGTTCATTAGTAGCAGATACATGTATTTTACAAGAACTTTACATAGTTACTCATTCTCAATCAGATAAGATAAAACAAACAAAGGGACTAGAACAAACTACTCCAAGAAAGGCCCATAGTCAAACATCTTTATAGCATAGAGATGGGCTGTGTAAATATGTCTAGTTGGAGGAGGGAGGGAATAGGAGATGACCATATGCTCAGGATTTGTTCATAATAATGTGAGCATTTGTGCAACATTGGCGATGAAAAAAGCTCATGGCTGTCCCTCAAGGCAAGTAGCTGCTTCTTTGGCTTGGTTCATTTTCAACTCAAGATCCAGAAGGCCTTTTTGTGAAGTAGTTTGTGTAGCAGCATCCTAAGTGCAGTGTATTAACTAGCTATTAGCTTCTTTTATCATTGTTATACTTTTCAGTTAGCTACATAAAATTACAGTAGTTTGTACCTAGTACATAGATAACCATTAAAAGTTAAAAGGATTTGTGGCAATTAGATGGATACAGTCAGTTGATGGTACTTCAACAAAGGGCTCTGGTATTTATTAGCTATCTTATTCTTTGTTGTGTGACTCAAGTTTATAAATTATATTAGTATTAGCTAGCTCTTTGCATGTATTTAACATAGCTATTGTACTAATTTACAATTTTTTTTTTCACTCCTAACCACCATGCTTGCGTATACAGAGTCAAAGTTTTGTTCAAAAATATTTTGTATAAGTTACTATATGTACCAGCCATATTACATGCACACACAAATTAATTCCTGTGTGGATGCTATATAATTTTTCATGATTACATTTCCAAAATGAAAAGCAATGTGTTGATTCATTTCACTACAGAAAGAAGTTTTCTAAATGAGGTGTGACACTAGGTCTAAAAAAGAGATTATGTCAACCTAGTCACACTTTTGTAACCAGAACCCTCAAAATACATGCTTGCTAGCAAGCCATATAGAACTGGTCAAGGAGATAGCTAGCTATAAGGGTTTTCTTTTTGTACAAAATCAATTTTAGTCGGCCAAAAATCAATTGAAGTGATAGTCCCACTGTCATCATCGTTACGGACTTCAAACCTGGCACTGCTAATTAATTATTCATAAGCCACCCCCCCCCCCCCGCCCTCAAGAGTGTTGTGCAGTTTAGTAGGTGAAAGGTCTAGCTGCTACCAGTAAGGGGGGAAATAGTCATCGGCTATAGCTTTAATACATTCAATATGTAAATAATTACTTGGTCTAGAGGTTCCAACCTCCGATGTAGTCAACATGTTTTATAATTAAAAAAAACCCAACAACAACAACTTTTCAGATTGAACAATGGATAAATTTAGATCGTTGTTAAGATGATGTAATGCATGAATAATAGGATTAACGTGTGTGTGTGTGTGTCTGAAACTGTCCAGAAGTTTATTATTAAGTTGTCAGATCATCCTCAAGACCTCATGGCAAGATCAGCCTTTACTTCTCCAGAAAGGATGGAGTCGGCAAGGTCATTAGGAAGTAGAGACAAATGGTAATCTTCTAAGGTTTTCTTTACTGCCTACACACACACACACACACACATCTAATTACTAGCAGTAACTACACTGCAACAATAAAAGGGGACTGTAGTGAGCATCAGGTGGAACACACAACCTTGATGATGTTTAAGAAATAGATGGGCAAAGTGAAGCAAGAGCATTGATAAATACAGACAACAAACCAAAACAATGAATTCAGCTGTAGGGGTATTGTATATTATTCCATATCCCTTCCTTTCAACAGGAATAGATGTTACTTGTGGCAGTGCTTTTAGCACAAATGGTGAGCAAACCAGTAGTTGTAATTCAAACAACACTAGAATTTAAAAGTAATACAGGTTGAAATTTTAATTGAGCCTACTTTGAATGCCTGCTGATTTGTTTATGGTTGTTTGTGGTAGAAATTCAAAAATCAAATTCTAATTCTAAAAGAAGCCAAAAGTGTTGAAGAAAGTCAGTGTTGAAAGTGTTAACCTCTGTGCTAAACTTCTGAGCATTGAAGCCTGCACCTCTTCACAAACAACAGCAAAATTAAAGTCAATAAGGCTCTTATAGTAATAATATTGTCTCAACACAAAATTTTAATTATGAACTTACTTGTGCCATCATTACCACTCTCACTGTTGCTCATCTTCCTTCGTTTTTTCTCTCCATCCATTGACAGCATGGCAACGATACTGAATAATAAAAACAAGTAACTCGATTAGTTCTGGGAGTTGTATATACAAACTCTCCTCTGTTTTTCACTTGATTAAAAAACAAAACAAAAAACAACAAAAACAACAACAACAACTAACAAAATAATAAGACATTACTTTGAAATAATATTTAGGTTTCACTCACTTGTAGAAATGTGAGGAATGACAAGCAAGAGAATAGTATTGCACTCATCACAAGAATTCCTCTGCAGCACCTAGCACCATCTCATGTGGACTTGCTCAGAAAGAAATCTGCTAAGAGGAAAGTTTGTCCAGAGGACATGTCGGGCCTTCATCAGTGGCCTCTTAAACTAAGAAGAAATAAAAAGATGCATGACTTGGTAACCATATAGTTTTAGCTTGGGAAATTTTAGCAGAAAAGTAGGAAAATACTTGAGTACATGAAAGATGAATACAAAAATGACATAAATGCTTGAAAAAATATAATGCAACAGGATATAAAAAAGAACTCTAAGATGCTGCAACTTTCATTTATCAGGTTACAGTCCTCTAAGTGAAGGCAGTGAGCAATAGAGACAATTAGGTGAGTTTAGTCCAGTTTCATGTTGCTCTGTATCTAATCTATCGAGACACTAATCTGCCATCTGGGAGCTCAATTAAAAATTAAGATTTAGTGAATAGCCTGCACCAGCCATGACACGTAAGAGACTAACTATTATACTCTCTGGTGAACAAACTTCCCACAACCGTTTCCACATAAGAATATGAACAAAAAAAACTCAATCAATCCATAATGCGTCTGTATTCACCTTATATTTATGCCTTTAAAAAAATATATATAGTATTCTTAAAAAAGAATGAACTTACTGTCATCTTCCTCACTTCCACTGTTGATCATCTTCCTTCTCCTTCCATTCATGGCATATTCTATTAGTTCTGTGAGTTATACAACTATATTTATTAAAATCAAGTTCTGACCCTTCTTAAAAAACTAGATTGAATCTTTCTCACTGAAAGGGGTCTAAAGAGAAACAAGGGCAAAATATGAAGAAAAAATCTCAGTTGTCGCCGGGGAATCAAACCCAGGAACCCTGGCTTTAGCCACCAGTGCTTAACCACTGAGCTACGACGTCGTCAACCCACAACTTCCAAGACCTTCACATTTTACCTTATACCTATTGTTGAGTAGTACCGCTTGCTGCAGTCTACTCAACAGACCAATGTGCCGTCAGAACACGTTTCAGTGTCAACGGAAACACCTCCCCCTCCAGAGAGGCCATGTGAATGTTTTGGAAGTCATAACTCAGTGGCTAAAGCACTGGTGGCTAAAGCCAGGGGTCCAGGGTTCGATTTCCCAGCGACAACTGAGATTTTCTTCTTCTTCACACTTTGCCTTTGTTTCTCTTTAGACCCCTTTGACTTACTGGACAAACTTCTCTCTTGGCAGCCTTCTCTCTCTGAGCAAGTCACACGAGAGGGTGTAAGGAGCTCCAGTGGGATGCTCGTGACAAGTGCTGTACCATTCTCTTTTGTCATCTTCCTCACATTTCTACATGTTCCTAATTATTATTATACATTTCATAAAGATATATTTTTTACACAGGGGTAGAGGAAGCAAATTTGCTTTAGTCAGGTGAATATGACTTGACACTTACTATAATTTACTATAATTAAGACTAAAATTCTTGAAATTTGACTGACACACTATCAAGCTACCACTTTTTTTAGCCAGATGGCTCACACTGCTATAACGTACCCCAGCCACACAAAAGCCAAAACCAACAATCGTCAAATTGAAGATAATTTTTTTTACTTCCACAGGTGTGATCTAATGTGGTCATCAACACTAGACTGAAAACTTGCTGACACTGATGATGTATTGTCTTTAATTAAGTTATTTTATCTAGACAAAGCTAAACAATTTACTATTTCTTTTTAATCTAATAAATCGCAGAAAATTTCCTTTTAAAAAATTGGATGTTAAAGAAAAATAAAAGCACAACCTGAAATTTGAGTAAAGAGATGAACGTACTATTGTCTTTGCTCATTTCCTTTGTTGTTGTCTTCCACTACATTTGCCACTTCACTGGGCACTTCTAGGAGTGGTTGGCTGTCTAATGAACACATCTTTTGTACCCTGGAAACTAAACAATACATATTTTATGAGTGCACAGCTAGCTTACATTTCCTAATGCACCAACCTCTACGCTAATTGTGACAATCTATTAACATCATTTATTACATTCATTTAATCAATACAATATAGAAAAAAATTGACTGAAGCCAAGGTCAAACATAGGACTGTTTGCCTGTGCTCTGTCTAGAGGGTGATGCTTTGCCACAGTCTCTCCTTAGATTACTTGGTTGTTATCACTGATTAGTTCAGTTGGTGGTTCCATTGAACCCTTTGATATTATACAAGTCCATTCTATTAATAACAATAAAGGCAACCCAAAATCTCCTACTTTTTAATGTTTTTTTTTATTACTAGATTTTACCATAATTCTTCAACGGGTGCAGGAAAGCCTAAACATGGTGGTGATGAAAATGTTTAGAGGGACGGCTGTGACCAGACAGTTTGTTAGTATTTGGTACAGTAAAGAAAACTAAATTGCCGTGGACCTTCTATGAATAACGTGCGATAGGATCATCATATTGATAGCCTAGTGGGTAATTTTGCTCTAGCTTGGCTTTAAAGAAATAAAGTTGTCATTTGCAAACCAAGCTGAATTTGTTAGGTACCACTTGGTAACACAAATCTGAAACAGTTCGTAATATGTGAAATTACTTGGTCATAAAATTTGACTAAACTAGATAAAGCGCTGGTGGGTTAAGTACTGGACTGATTTCTGATGGCACCCAATCTATTTTTTTTCCATTCTATATTGTGTTAAAGAGAAAGAGAGAGAATAAACAACCGCCAACTACATGAATAGAAATACAATCACCAAAATGCCAAAAGGGACCAATAAAAAGTTAAGGGGTACTTAACTGATGATAACTCTCTGCTTCTAAAAAAATTTTTTTTAACTGGCCTAATAAATCGAGGTAAATTTTGTGTGGCCTAACGGGCCTCACTTATGTAGAAGCTACTCGCACAACCATGCAACTTACCAGAAAATTTTTACCCAGGGATGGAGCAACTCCAATCTTACTTCTCAGTGCTAGCACAAGTAACGACTAAAACGTCGCAGCTTTCAGTGCACCATATTTGCAGACGCACCACGCGTTCGCACCTCCTCATCTGCTTTACTTTACCCATGCACACAGGTCAGGAATATTTTGCGATTGAACCTTGGATACGGGAAATATCTGGTGAAACTGAAATCTTTCCAGGCCCATGCGCATAGTCGGGTCGTCACACCCCCCCCCCCCCCCCCCCCCCCCCCCAAAAGTGCCTATTAATTAAAGCCACACCTCTCTGGGAAGCAAGCCTCTACTCTACCAACCTTGCTGAACAGATAAAGTGGTCGCGTTTCATCAATGTCCACGGGCAGCTTGGTAGAAACATCAGCTGTGATCTTCACATGGAACACTTGAATAGAATTATCAAGTCATCTATTGAAGGATTGGGAAGCAACAAGTCAGAAAAGGCAATTGTGAGAGCTGGAAAGTGTGTGGGCAAGTTCATGAAGGTGTTAACTGCATATGATAAGCAAGCTGGTTTACTAAACAAGGGTGGAGACCATAGTGAGAAGTCGTACATGAAAGATTTGCATCAAATCATTGATCAGTTGTGTAAATCAAATGTTCTTAATACGTGTACGCACAAGTCATTTTCAAAGCTGAAGCCCAACTTGATACGAACCTTATCTGAAACAGAACTTAAAGGTTGGATTCTAGATAATGTTTGTAATTATACATCTAATGGTGATACAACAATCACAACAGACTTGTCTTCTACTCCTCTGAGCAAATCAAATATTCTGGGCAGAAGAATGTAGCACAGAGATTTACCATATCCAGTCGGCAGAGATACAAAGACATCCCTGCCACCTACAAACTTCTGTAGAGTTCTCATCTGGTCTGGCTTAAGGTTGTATCCCAAAGACTCCGCAGCTTTGACTATGGCAGCATCTGTAGTTGTAGTGGTCATTCTGCACTTACTTGGCTTCTCACAGTGCAATAGTCCATCTGGTCGTTCTTAAATTTAACGCGTTATCATTTTAATGGTTACGTGTCGGTTTCATTGCGTCATATTTCATCACAATTAAATTCCAATGGAACGAAACGTGCTATAGCACTTGTCCAGACCCTTTCCTTCCCCCGCGTAGCGGTAAGGGGTCGGCAAAGGTCTGGCTTGCGAGACTAACTGAGGAGCTGGTTAGCTGTTATAGCTGCGATCGAGCTTCCGAGACTCCCCATTTAAATGCTCTATCTGGGCTGGAGTGACTGGTTTCAGTGAAGCGTAGGCATGTGTTGGAAGAAGCTTCCGATGATACTGGCTTAACTGTGCAACAAGTAGTAGTAAGTTATGAAGATATGGCTTAGTATAGAGTGGCTATATTACAATTTGGTCTAGAATTGTGTGAAGGAGAAATAGTAGAAGATAAAGCATGCCAGAAACACTGAATCAGTGAAGAATTTTCAAGATATCTTTGACGTTCTGGCAGAATTTTCAACAGGAATGGCAAAATCCAATGGTTAGATGAATTTATATATAATAGTACAATCTAAGATTTTATTTATTCATTTATTTTGTTTTGCACAAGAAGGGGCAAGGTAACTTGTATGTAATTGGTGAGCAAGCGAAGCAAGCGAGACACTTACAGAGGTTACATAATCGAGATTCCATGGTGTATTTATTTTAATGATGATTCAGTCATTCTCAGCTGAAATAATTATAATAATAGCAAATGTTCTCGTTCTAACAGCCAATTATTGTTAATTAAAACTTAACCCAGTTAAGTTTTAATTAACAAATATTGTCTGTTAGAATGAGAAAATTAGCTGTGTATTTATTTTTACTTATTTATATGGTACATGTGACCCCTATTTTCGCCCGCACCACTAATTACGTAAGTTGGTAAAGCGTCTTGATAAAATAAAGAAATAGATCTGCTGAACAGTGAGTTGCGGGGTCCAAACTAATATTAGAGCAGACCAAAACGCCCAAACTTTTTGTTTTATTTATAAAAGCATAGCAGACCCAACAGCACACTATATTTTTCTTCGTTGTCTTTGAATGTGTAAGTCAAGTTAGCACATTTCATTTTCAACAACCATTGAAGTTATGCCAAGGGCTGTAGCTCATAGTTAGCTCTCCCCTTAAAGGTAGGCTAGCTCGCTCTCCATTTGTGCTGAAGCATACCACTAGTTTGTGTATGGACGTACATATGTCCTTGACCCTCACTTTTTGTGTACTTTGACCCTCACTTTTTTGTGTTAGCTAGAGGCTGGGACTCCTTCATTGAAGAAGTCTGGGCCTCCGTGGTTTGGCGGGTTTGGGGGCATGGCCCCTGGCTGGGTGGAGCCCCCGGTAGCACGAAGTGAGGTCCAGCTCTGATGCCGGATGTCCGTTGGAGCTTGGCAAGGCTGCCAGTGTCCGGCTGCCAGGCTGCCGTTAGTAATAGCAGTTATTGATGGGGGAAAATTACAATTATAGCAGTGAGGGTCCCTCTGTAATACTGACTCTAGCTACCCCCTTTGTAATAACCTAACTATTGCCATGTCCTTTGGGCATGTAAAATGTTGGCGGGGGCGTGACGGGCGACTTACCTTTGCCCCCGCACGTGATGCTGCTGCTGCCCAAGCCCCCCCCCCCCCCACAGCACAATCACCAAAGGAAATTATTATGAGAAATCATATCATATATATTGCAACCCAATGACATACACTGCTAACTGAACCCAACATGCAAGTTAATGGCCTTCTGCTAGTACTTGTGACCATGATGCCAAGTCTGAAGCCGGTGTCCTGACATAGGTCGTATATGCTGAACTTGACCATCTGGATAGAGGGATTCCTGACTCATAGTGATATAGTGGGCCGTCTGCGTGCCCCCGAGCGTTCAAATACTCTGTCAGTGCCTTTACCGGACACAAACTCCCTCCTATAGCACCAATGCATACCCTGGCTCCCTGTACAAGTGCAAAGAAAGAGAGTACGTTATCATGAGATAATGCATCTGCAGCACCGTTTTCTACTCCTGGCACGTGCTCTGCTAACAATACTATATTATATTTCGCTACAAACACCTAACTAAGCGCATTGCATGGGGGCACCTGCTGGTGGTTCCCGAGCGCAAAATGGCCACCACAGCTGCATTGTCGCAGCGTCACTTCACTGTGCCATTCTTCCACTGAGCACCCCACACAGCAATACCCGTCACCACTGGTAGCAACTCCTCTACAGTAATGTGTAACGACTGCCATGATGCTGGCCACTTGAGCTGAAACCTAGTTGGCCAATTAACGACAGCAGCTCTCTTTTGGTGCAGACTCTCCTTGCTTGCCACTCTTCAATGCTTCTTCTCAAGTGCACCACCTTCTCCCAGGGAAGCCTTACCACCATCTCGGCTGTGTCCAACTCTATCCCAAGAAAAGTTAGCCTTGTTACTGGCCCCACTGTCTTGGCTACTGCAACTGGAACTCCTAGCTCGGCACACAACTTGACTGCCCGCTCTCTGGCATTCATATCGTTCTGCTGGAGTTGATGGTGTCCCCCTAATCCTAATGGGGGCTCAATGAACAGGAAATCATCTAGATAGTGAAGCACCTCCAGCCCTTCCTGCTCTAAAACCCAATGTAGACCGTCAGCTACGGCATTAAAGATCTTGGGTGCCGACCGCAGCCCGAACGGTAGTGCCGTATCTAAAAACACTTGCCCTTCCCAGAACAGCCCTAATAACAGGCGGTCATCTGGGTGCACTGGCACTATTCTATACGCTGCCTCCACATCTATCTTGGTCAACAAACACCCATGGCCTAGCCTGAGACACTTCACCACCGCCCGTTCCACTGATGCATAAGAAAGCGAACACAACTCTTTCTCAATGCCATCATTTACACTGTGGTTCCTTGGGTGTGACAAGTCCACAATGAGCCGCCACTTCCCCGGCTGGTGTGGCTTAGGAATTACACCAAAGCGACTAATTTGTACTGATGGCCAGTCTGTATGAAATCCTGATATGTATTATTTTTATAATGTGTTAGTTACAGTAGGTTCCATGAACTATTCATTTTGTGGAAGAACTATAAATGGGTATAGTCAGCCATTTATTCACTGTATACGCTATAGGGTCCTAGTGAGTCGTCCTGTTTGGTTGTGTGTTCGTATATCTGTCATACAGTGTACTATAACTTTAGAGATTACTGACAATTAATGGTTGATTTAGGTAACTTACTCAGAACAAAGATTTAAGATCTTTTATTGTGCTACTTTTAAATTCGGGCTGATTTTTGAGAAAACACGAAGCTATCAGCTCGGTGTACTAGCTTTAGTGGGTAACGCCCCATTTTGTCACATCGTAATCATATGAGCTAATTATTTCTTGCAGTGTGTAGATTTGCTTTATATGCTGAAAGTTAACCAAGTGCTTGAATTCTTGTTTAAAAGGGACCTCTAATTATGCTACATGCAAGGCCCGAATATTACCAGTTATATTTATATATATATAGTTGCCACAACAGTTCCACCTTAGCCCCCTGAGGGGGTTTTGTGGCGGCATGAAGTTGAAACATTGTGATAAGAATTCAGATTCATTGTGGTTTCAAGTTAGTACATAGCACACTGTTTCATTGAATGTCTCTCAAAGTGTTTTAGTTACTAATAGTCAAATATCAGACTGGGAGCACATGCATAATTGCAATGATGTTTGTTTTTAGTCTAATGATTGAAGCCAGTTGTGTGTGAATGTGTTTGGTTGGGACTGAGTATGATGCGTTTTAGGGTTGATGTATTTATGTATTCCAAATAATGCACATCTTATAGTACAGCTTAAGATCATTGGCCATAATCCACATGATATAGTAATCATAGAGAGTGTAGTTCTGAATCAGTAATCCACAGGATATAGTGATCATAGAGAGAAGTAGTTCTGAGTCGGTACCAATACTAAAAACTTTGTTGTGTGGTCAATATAAATATATGCAATATATTTTGATAATCGGTCGTAGATAAATTTTATTACTGACTATCGTAAGCCGCCAATTATTAACCAGAACTTACATACACTATATCTTGCTTCCCATGACAGAGATTCCACCAAATAAGCCCTGGAGTTTGGACACTTTCATTTGAGATGGCAGAAACTCTTCACAAAAATAGATAAATCCCTGCTGATGAGATATGTGGACTCCCTCAAATTTTGTCCACGACCGTTTCTTTCAAATTGTATTGCTGTATTATCGACCACTAACCAAGTCTTTTTAGTACAAAAGAAGGTATCGATTCAGAACTAATCACAACCATTATTTGCTATAGGAGGTATTATCACATACATTATTATAATAATTTATAATATGGAGAAAAAAAATCATCGTAATCGTGTGGGCTAATATGCCCTTGACCTTAATCATCCAAAATATTTCTTGGCAGTGTTTAGTCCCCGCAAGTCACAAGCACAGTGTAGCCACTCCTTCCTAGCAAAAGATGAACAAAAAAATAATAGCAAGTATTACATAACTTGGTATTACTATTTGGATGTTTTTGTGAATGTCTGTATGCTACGCCAGTTGATAATATAATTTTACATGACGTCCGAAAACTATGCCGGTTGATAATAGAACCGGAATGGTCGATAAGAGTTACTGGTTATAGACGACCTACTCTATAATACACTTATTTTCTTGTTGTTGTTGTTATTTGTTACTGTTTATTTGTTGTGCGTGTAGTGTACAGTGTCATCACTTCCAGTTTATATTATTGCATGTCTGTTATTCTTCATAAATAATTTTCACTACAACAAAAGATCAGCTTACTTCAGAGTAATAAATTTAACATTTCCCAAACTCTTTGTTACTGTTCAGCCGTAGTAATGTGATTGCTATAATTGTATAAACAACTGCCTATTATCAACTCTTCAGGTGTGTTGTGTTGACATTATTTTTTGTTCATTTGTTGTTCTTTTTTTTCCCCTTAGTCTTTCACTCTTCTGTTTTCTGTTTTAAAGTATTGCATCAGATGACATGTAGTAGCATTTGAACTGCTCTATTCTCCTATTGTTTTTGCTAATTTTTGTGCTCTCATTTTTTCCTTATCTCGTGGTGATTAGACCCGTATGATTTGTCAGAATTGAAGTTGTGTGTGTAGGGGTGATTGTTATAGTGGAGTTTCTTTGTTTGTGGATAGGCACTTTATAAATTTATCTCATGTTATTTGCCAAACATACTTCATGCAAGCGTAATTTACACAGAAAAACATTTTAAAGTTTTTATTGTGTTATTGTTTACCAGGTTCATTTTTTAATGGGTATTGTTTGCAGGCATTAAAAAAATTATCCTCAGAAACCTAGTGCCTCATCATGGGCAGAAGGTGAGACGTAAGTGAGGCTTTGATGAGGACTGCAGCTACGACAGGAACCAGAGTTCTGGATGGTGACAGACGGCACACCAAGCATGGCCCTGGATAGTGGTTCATCAAACTCTTCAAAACTTTTTTAGACTTTTTATTATTATTAATTTATATAATAATCAGTATTACTGTCAAATAATTCTATATATTACGTCATTAAGGAATCATATAGTATACATAGTATCTATGCACTGCATGCTGCGGTAAGACATCATCACGAATACATAGGGTATACTCCAGCAACATATCTAGTACACATAGTATGGTATAGACCTGGTGTAAGGTAATGTGCACAGTAATACAGTCGATTACAACAGATACACTCTAGTGATGGTGATTTAAATAAGATAAGGTCACTGGAGTATACCGTGTGTATAACAAAAGGTAAAGTATACATAGGTGAAACAACTAGAAGGCTTGAGCAGAGAATGAAAGAACATCAGGATGCTTGTAAGAGAGGTGATGAGAAGGCTTCAGCCATTGCTGAACATGCTTGGCAGCTGCATCACCCCATTAAGTGTGAAGAGGTAAGAGTTGTAGACAGAGCCAGTAAGAATCGTGAGCTCTACACATACAGATGACACCTGACAACAACAAGTTTAACAGAGACATAGGTTTAGAGCTTCCAGGATGCTGGCTGTCCATGCTGCGTGCAAATCACCCTCCAGGATATAATAAACAGGAAGAGTTTGACCTCAGTTGACCCCTGAAGAGGACTTCAGTCGAAACGTCGGGTTAATTAAAAAGAGGAAAAATTATAATGATTTCAGCCAAGAATGACTGAATCATTATAACAAAAGTGTATGACTTTATGCACTTATAATTGTATTAATACCTAGCTAGGCTCTATTTCTAGAATAAATTAATCAAGTTAACTTTCTATTTCCTATTTTATGTAACTATAAAACATTAATCGTGTTAATTTTCAGTACTTCTATACCATATTCGAAAATCTTCTCAATTAGTTACACTTCATTTTTAAAAACTGTAACATCCTTATTTTAGCTATAGTTCAATCTGGCTAACAACACTTCTTTTAGAAAATGTAACTTCCTTATCTCTCTAGCTAGTTCAATCTGGGCAGACCGAGATACTGTTACTACACGCAGAGCGATTCAATGGTTTATAAATGCGATTTAGCACATAGCTGGTGTAGTTTTTGTTTTGGTCTTCAACGCAATATAATAACATTGGCTATGCTGCCGCAATTGAAACAATACAAATTTTGAGGTGTGTATGAAAAATTTCGCACACACATACAGACGCACGTGTATGCACGCCTCAAGGTGGTGTTTCAAATGCAGCTGCTAGGACTACGCTGTTTGTATTACTATTATTATTAGTGGTGTGTTTCAACACAAATAGTGAGATAGCTCAGTTATATTTTAGTGGTTTCTAGCCTCTAGTTTCTTGAGCCCAAGTGTAGTGTTTCGCACTCACGCTAAAGTTGAAATTTAACAGCACTCTGAGGTCAAAGTACACTTTGCCATGTAATAATAGCATTTTATCAGGAGTTCTTATGTCTGCTATATACTTTGTTAAGTGGTAGAAGTTGTAGTGATCAAGCTATTTGTTGTGTAATGACACTGATAAGGTAGTGCAGTCTTACGATAGGTCTTATAGTCTACTATGCGTTGTTGATCGACAAAGTAAGCTAAATTCCAAGTCTTCACATCTCCCCAAGGATAGCCAGCTTTCATAGGCACAAACTTTCATTCATTATGTTTCTTAAGACGCTGGCGCAAAAATTAAAGGCAGCTGAATTCACTTGCTTCATTGGCTTGCCAATTATTGTTGTTATTATTATTATGGTATTCTACAGGGTAAGCACCCACTATCATGATAGTGCCCACTCTGTCCATTTCTCTGATTATGTGGCCAGCAATAGAAGTCATTCCTCCACTGTGCCATTCCAAGCAAAATTGACAGCAGTGAAGGCAGACTTTTCTGACTAGAATATCCATGACGAATGTCTAGAAAGCCTTCAAGATTATTGAATCTGATGTCTAATGTTAGTTTTGTTAAAGTAGAGTAAGTAATGCAGCCTGTGCAAGTTTTCAATAGTGCTGTGTATGTAAATTTTGTGCCTTGTGCAAAAAAACTCGGCCAATTTTTGTAAATGAATGGTTAAGCACTTACTGGTAGACATGTTAGACTATGGTATTATTATTATTATTATTATTATTATTATTATTATTATTATTATTATTATTATTGTCATCATCATCTATATAATAATAATATGCTTTACGATGACAGCAGTGTGTTTATTCATGAATAATTCATTAGCTGTGCCAAGATGGTAAAATGTTGCCACTAATTGAATGGCTAAAGTATCATTCAGTAGTGGCAATTAAGGAAATGACGACTTATGTGTACCTAAGATCAGGTGAAGATTCAACAGGGAAGGCCAAGTTCACAATCATGGATTGAAGTACAGAGACACTACTGGGAACCAGGAAGAGGCACAGACAAAGGAGCAGAAGGGAATCCATACTCAAGAAGAACGAGGGAAGGGTTCAGGAAGAAAGAGAACAAGAGAGGAAAAAGTTTGTGGCAGAGTACTTGCTACTATTATTATTATTATTATTATTATTATTATTATTTCAATGATTCAGTCATTCTTGGCTGAAATAATAATAATAATAGGAATTTTTTCTCTTTTTAACAGCCAATATTTTTTAATTATAACTTAACTCGATGTTTCGACTTCTTGCAGAAGTCCTCTTTAGGGGTCATAATAAACAGTAAGCATGCCCCGCAAAAATCTTGATGTTTACTTTGTGTTATTATATCACCACGGAGAGTTCGACCTCAGTTGACCCCTGAAGAGGACTTTGGCAAGAAGTCGAAACGTCGGGTTAAGTTATAATTAAAAAATATTGGCTGTTAAAAAGAGAAAAAATTTCTATTATTAATAATAATAATAATAATAATAATATTATTATTATTATTATTATTATTATTATTATTATTATTATTATTAGTATTATTATTATTGTTATTATTATTATTATTGTTATTGTTATTATTGTTATTGTTATTATTATTGTTATTGTTATTATTATTATTATTATTATCATTATTATTATCATTATTATTATTATTATCATTATTATTATCATTATTATTATTATTATTATTATTATTATTATTATTATTATTATTATTCTTATTGTGGGGGGAATTTCTTGATGAATGTTCGTAACTCCCGCCAGGTAAGGGTTGGATGCCAGGTGTCGTCCCAGATCCAGGTATCGCTGCCACCAGAGTAAGTCTATTCTGGTAGCTGTAATCGAAACTATCCTGCTGTCACCCCAAGCTTGCTCCTTTACTCTTAACTAGCCCTGAGGTCGCTCAAGGAAGTTATGTTAAAAGTATTTTGGCTATAAGTATGTGACAAGGGTAAGTATGTACAGAAACCAAAGACTGACTAACTTTGGGGGAGGCCGACCATCAGATTTTATAGGTCTGCCACCCACCAGTGAAACATAAAAGGAAAAACATAACTGCTCATGCCCAGTCACCAACACATGTTAAAGAATGTTCTAGAAGTTCTATACTAAGTGTGATGTAGTGTTAATGTTCATCTTTGGCACGCCTGCTGATATTCTCCCTGTGGGTATTCCCACACTTATTATTATTATTATTATTATTATTATTGTTATATTGTTGTGATTTTTTTGTTATTATTTCTATTATTATTATTTTTGTTGCTATTATTATATTATTGTATTATTATTATTATTATTTGTTGGGACCTGGTATTAGATCCTTATAAACTGGTTTTGACATGCTGCTCCCACCTCTTTCACCACACTAACTACTAAAGCACTGGCCAGGGAGAGGCAAGTGGTATGTGGAAGAGTTCGGTCAAATACATTGCAATTGTATTTAATTGCAATTAAATACATTTTTTGCAGTAATAATGTAATTGTATTTGAGTGAGTCGAGCTCTATGTATTTCCATATGGGCAAGTCATTCCTGGGGAAAAGGAAAGTGGAAATACCATTTGGATATTTCATTGGAGGTCACTGTATGTGTGTGTGTACATGTGTATGTACGTGTGCATGTATATGCATATGTGTGTGTGACACCAGATAACGTGTGTGACTGCATACACGCAACACTGTCTTTTTTTTCAAACTACTTGCAATGTTAATTAAATGCAATTCTGAAATATTGTATTTGTAATTGTATTTGAAGAGAGAGTAGTATTTGCAATTGCATTTACATGCTTTTGAAGTATTTTACCCCAACTCTGGTGTGTTGTTGAAAGGGTAAATTCAAATAGACAGCAAATAAAGTTATGCCAGTGCAAATTTTGAAGTGACTTTGGTTATACGTAAATGTGGCACACACTCTCCACCCACACTCCCCCTCCTTAATATAGTTCCCAACTGTCCAATGACAGACCACACCCAAACATACCACCGAAAGATTCCTATAAACCAGGATGGATCCAGGAATTACCTTGTTTCTTTGTGTGTGTGTGTGTGTGTGTGTGTGTGTGGGGGGGGGGGGGGGGGGTTGTATTTCAAGTATTTAGGGTTCCATGTTTGTTGTTGTTGTTTTTAGAGAAAAGATCATCATTCGTTGAAACTAGTGTTGTTTTAGTTAACTAAAACTAAAACCCAAACCCCTTAGTTTTGGGGTATTTTACTTTTGGTAAGAATAACTCTAAGCTGTAGAGAACATGAAAAAACTAAAACTAATTATTTTAGAAGACAGTAAATTCAATAATAACTAAAACTACCAGTAGAGTGGATGACAAAAACTAAAACTAAGCAATTTTATTATAAACAATTCACCTTGACTTATGTCATTATTAAATGAAAATATAAATTCCCATCAAGTTATTATTCTCTAAACTACATAACAAATACCATACTTTATTAATAATACCCAAGTTTTCACAGAAATATGCCATTTTTGAAGTTCTTTGGAAAAACTACATGAACAACTTTCTTTAAGGAGTCTCATTATTGCAGAATTTGAGGGGCAACATAAATTAACTAAAACTAAGACAATTGATAGTATAACTAACTAAATCTTCTACATGGTATTGAAGAAAAACTAAAAACTAACTAAATCTTCAGGGAGAATTTGGGGAAAAAACTAAAACTAAGCATTCAAGATGTTTTTTTAGTATGAATAACTAAAACTAAGAAAGTCTGGAATCGCTAAACCAAAACAACACTGGAACTTGCCTATAATATTGATAGGTCGCACCAGGACAGTGGCAGCATCTGGGATCACTCCAGTATAGCAGCAACCAATTACGTGTGGGATCATGGCAGGATGTGTGTGCTGATGAGTGGAAATTCTGGATATCTGATTTGGGTTTGTTCATGCAGGACTAACACTAACATATTTTTGTTAAGAAACAATGGTCATGTTTTACGTGTAAAATATTGTTTGTCATTTATTTTTTGGCTTATATTGAATAATGTAGAAATGACACAAACACTATTATTCATAAAGGCCAATAATTAGTGGGGGCAAAGATCTGTGGTGCATGGTCTCAGCATGGCACAGTTTATGAATATTGTAGGAGGTGATTGGCTAACTGATGTTGGGGTTAGATGAAATCCCAAGAGTTCTCTGACATGAGCAAAAATTGATACAGAAAAACTTCCAAACTGAGAACAATTTGGGACCAGGTTCTCAGTTCACAAATCTATTGTTTGCCTTCGGAGGTTGTTTATATTTTGCCTCCAAATTCATGCATTGCATTATGCATGAGTAGAGGGCAAAGGGAAGTTCACTTTAATAGAGGTAATTTACTTGTTAAAGAGCTCACTACCAGAGGTTTCACTGTATGCTCACTGGTGCTGCTAATTGCTTCATGGTAGTCCTCAAATGACATTTTGCACACACATAGTTCACCTATGTTACATAATGCAGTTTTAGTTGTTATACTGATAGCAATATTGTATGAGTACCATACAAACTAATGTATATTATTATAACTGTACAGGGTTAACTATACCGGGTTGCATTTGCAGTGGAACATCCAACAGTGAACTCTGTAATGAGCAACACTATGCAAATACTTGGATATAAGAATCAACAATTTTCTGACCATAATGGATGAATTAAAAAAATATTGGTTGAGATGATGTAATGCATAAATTTAGAATTAATGTGCATGTGTGTGTCTGAAAATTGTTCAGAAGTTTAGTTCTAGGCTGTCACATCATCCTCAAGACCTCATGGCGAAGACTGGCCTTTGCTTCTCCAGAAAGGAGTTGAGTAGGTGAGGTCAGTAGGAAGTAGCACCAAATTTGTAATCTTCTAAGATTTTCCTTACTGTCTACACACATACACACACACACAGCACACCATACTTCAGCAATGATGAGCAGGCCAGTTAGTATGATGTAATTATTTTTTTGAAGATCATGTTCCAAAATTTAATGTAATGCATATTACAATAAATAATACACACTATTATCTTTAGAAGAAAAAAAAAAAGAGTAGCAAAAGACAATTTATGATGATGAGGTATACAGCTTGATAGCTAAATGCACCTTTCTTACTCAAGTTTGTTGTAAGTCAAGATGACAAAGGGAAAGCAGTTAATATATAATGTGAAAAGGAATACAATATAAATATATATATTTGTACCATGGTGCATTCAAACTGTACAATCAGATTGCTCAATTTACGGTGAATAAATTTCATACCTAACTCTTACGAGGTGAATAAGTAAAACCGTCCAATCACAATAAGTTTTTGTGCATTTCCTATAGCCTAAAGCCATGGTACAAGCCGGTTGTACCCCCTCTGTGTTTAATCGGTACAGGATTTACACTGTTTTCAGGCTTTGGCCCTTGGTTGTGTAAATGCCATACATATTTATATAAGTTCATTTTGATTAAAATACTAATATCTGCAATCTAAAAAACAATGGCTTAGTGATGAGCCAAAGCTAGCAGTATCTTTCTTGTGAACTGTATTTATTAACGATCTTTCATGTACTTTTTTATGATAAAAATGCTTAGATTTAAACTGTATTGATTGATGACCTTAAAATGCTTAAATTGTTTTATCTACATCGAAATAATGAAGAACATCATTCATAATTTGAAGATGTAATTATCTACGTGTCCAAAACTCATCCTCCTCATCCACAACTCCTCCTTCCTCCACCTCATTCTCTACTCTTCCTTCGTCTACATTCTCATCCCCAAACTCCCCCTTCCTCACTCTCCCTCTTCCACCTCTGTTGCGAAACTGGACCAGCAGACCCGGATTGATATTTTTCAAAGCTGCCGGACTAACTATAGTTTGTTGCTTTCTGAATCCTGATCGGTACAAAATAGTTTTTTTTTATTGCTAAGAGATGCATAGTAGAAGGTGTCTATTTCACCCCGTGCTTGGTAAATCATTTGTATAAAAAATGAAAGTAATATTTTTGGAATCAAATTCAAGGCTATATTTGTTTTAGCAAGCTACTGAAGTATTAGAGATGCACTTGCATCTTTGAAATGCTGTAACTACTCTCTTAGTTAAAGTTCATTATCTAAAATGCACTACATTATTAGAAGCTTGAACTGACAAGGTTGGTTCAACCAGCACAATAATAAGTTGAAACTAGCTCTCGAAAATCTCTCCTTAATGTTATGTAATGAAGATGAATTTGATCTTTATGAGATCATTATCACTTCAAATTGTTTCCAGTAATGATGTTATAGTCTTTTATGGAAGTGTTAATTATGATCTATTGTCCATTGCGAATGCAAGCTAATTATGAGGAGTACATTTAGAACTGAAAGGAGTATGGTACAAAATGAAGAAAGAGAAAATAAATTATAATAAAATTGCTTATTAAAATGTTTAAAATATACATTGATGAGGTGAGAGAATTATTGCCTGACCAATTAAGAAATTCTTCCGCCACCACTGATCCACATTGTATACACTTTCACATACAGAGCAAATATATTTCTTGTAATTATGCTTTACCCTGCACTCCATCTACTTTCAAATTCCTTATTTCTTACCTATATCTCTAAAGATCTCAATTTGTCAAAATCCCATTCCATCTTCTCGTTCACCAAGGGATAGAGGTCAAAGGTTGTAGTCACAAGCTTTTCCTCTAACGGTGAAGGTGGGGGTGAATTCAGATATTCCTCTAATTTCAGGTCAATAACTGTGGACTGTACACTGTCTTCTATGGGCAAGTGCATAGCAGGCAAACTGTCATCCATTGGTGCGGACATTGTACTGACTTCTAAAGAGGAGAAATTAGAAGGTGTGGTTATCAATCATCTAAAGACAATAAGTTGGAGGGTGTGGCTAGTTACCTTCCCATGATGATGAGTCAGAGATGGACAAAAGACTCTCCCAAGAGGATGAGTGAGAGGGGAACATGCAGTCATCAAGAGACGAGAGATTAGCTGTTGAAGCAGAACTATGAACATTGTCTATAGAACATATCATTGTTATAATAATAAAATAATTCAGATTTTGGAGTAGAATAGTACAATTGAAATTGATGGCTGAGAGGTGGCTACAAGTATTGAAGGACTAAAGTGATGATGAGGCTAGATAAAACTTAATGTATGTGTGTAGCCAACTAAGTGGCTTATAAAAAAGCATAAAAACAAGGTGAATATAATATGATTTCTCCTGTAGCTCGAAGGCTTGTAGTGACATGATTCATCTGTAGGAGTATATTATTCACTAGCCCGTACCACATTTCACCAATTCTTTTTTTAATACCATAGTATTTCGAGCTATGGTGGCTCTTCTTGAGGTTTAAAAAAGACAAGGGAGTGAAATGTATGGTGAAGAACATAGATGTATTAGAAGGAGTGGGTGTTAATGGAGGTGCATTTTTGGATATATCTTAAGGAAATACTGTCTCAACATGAAAAAACATAACTTACTTGTGCCATCATTATAACTTTCACAGTTGGTCATCTTCCTTCGCTCTCCTCTTCTTCCATTGATAGTATGGCGATACTGAAATGACAAAAAAAAAAGTAACTCAATTAGTTCTGGGAGTTCTGTATACAACCTTGCTTCTGTTTCTCACTGATTAAAAACAATTATAACAACTAAAATAATTAATTCCATTTACTTTAAAAATAATATCATTTGGGTTTCACTCACTTCATCATTTGCTTTTGGACAAGCACACTTCTTGGCAGATTTTTTTCTGAGGAAGTCCACATGAGAGGGTGTCAAGGTTTGCAGTGGAATGCTTGTGACAAGTGTTGGTCCATCCTTTAGTTTGTCATTCTTCTTCACTTTTTCTACATGTTCCCAATAAGTATATTATACATTTCATAGAGATCTATTTTTAGTGTGCAATATTTGAAGTTTATTTGAACATTCATCAGTGACTTTCTAAGTTATAAAAATTCAAAAGATGCGTGATTATTTAGTTTTAGCACAAGACATTTAGGAAATTGTTGTAGTAGAATAGTCAGGAAAAAATAAGTAAAAGGAAGATGAATACAAAAATGACATAAGTATAGGTAACACCATGATGTACAGGTTGGTACAGGATTTATGCAACCAAGGTGAAAGGCCCGAAGATAGTGTAAATCCATTACAAATAAGTGAAGAATTATAATGTAATGGGATATAAAAGAAATCTGAGAATATAACAAAATCAATCCATAATGCTTCTCCAAATTTCTCACATCTGGCCACCCATTTAAAAAAATAATACCCAAGAAAAATGCATAACTTACTTGTGTCCCCACTTTTTCTGTTGCTCATCTTCCTCCTCCTTCCATTGATGGCATGGCGATACTGAGTAATAACAAGAATAGATATAAAACTAAAACTATAATCTGTTTATTGATTTGAAAACAAAACAACAACTACTTTTACTCCAACAAGAGTTGAATATCGCAAAGTGCATAGCACCATAATACCATTTTAGTTAACCCACCTTATCTTTTTCATCATTTTCTTCTGGACATACGATCTTCCTGGTGGACTTCTTCCTGAGCAAGTCCACACAAGATGATTCTAAGTGTTGCAGAGGAATTCTTGTGATTAATGTTGTACAATTCCCTTGTTTGTCATTCTTCTGCACATTCTACATGTTTGAAAACATATACTAATTACATTGAATTTTTTTAAATTAAAGGGGTCTAAAGAAAAGAAAAGCAAAGGTAAAGTGTGAAAAATCTCAGTTGTAACCGGGGAATTGAACCCAGGACCACTGGCTTTAGCCAACTGTGCTCTAGCCACTGAGCTACAACAACCCACAACTTCAAAGACCTTCACATTACATTATACAATTATTTTTGTACCATGGTACAATCAAACTATCCAATCAGATAGCTCAATTCGCGGTGAATATATTTCATACCTACCTCCTTGTAGGTGAATAAGTAAATCGTCCAATCAAAATGAGTTTTTGTGAGTTTCTGATAGCCTAGAGCCATGGTGCATGTTTGTTGCATCCCTCTGTTCGGTCGGTACGGGATTTACCATATATGTACTCGACTCTTTGGCCTTTGGTTGTGTAAATCCTGTACCAATCTCCACAAAACCCGTACCAATCTCCACAACGTGGTGTAACCTATACTATACTTTTAAGTAGCTAATAATACTTCAAATGCTTCGGCTCTGTATAGCCTTCATCGGTGATTTCTACAAAAGTGGTAAGGAATAAATCCAAAATGCTTCTTCAAATTGCACTTACATTATGAAATTTAAAAGTTTCAAATATTAAAAAAGATATCTATGTATATAATATGTAATTACAATACCAGTATATAAAGCCATTTCTATGACAATAACTTTGCTTAGTGAGCAACTGAAGTGACTTAGGCATAATAACGAGAGAAAAAAAGGTTAATAGAGCATTTAAAATATTGCACTCCTATCTCTAAGTTATCCTTTAATTACTTCTTTTTTTTCTGGCAATGCATGGTTTTTTGAAATTATCAATTGAAGAGCTATCATGAGTGGTTAAATCATGGACTTGGGATAATGTGTAGGGGCAGAATTAGAGAGGGGGAGGAGGCTTGACACTACCTTGTACAAGCCCACCTTTATAACATATGCTATATCACTTCTAACCATTCCAAGCATCCTACTTTACTTCTTAGTGACGTGAGTGATCTGAGAATAAATGCATATAAATGTGCTGAATGTGAAATTGTAATCCACCTATGTGGCTCATTTGCAAGCTTAACTTATTCTGGGTCACTGCTTCGTTAGCTGAGCTGGGTATTTGTACCATTAGCTTCACTCAAAAAGTTATGGGGAAACAGCAAATGCTAAGAATATTGGCCAATGCAAGATGAGAAATAGTACATACGTATGGCTAGGCTGCAATGAAAGTTTGTGAACATAATTTTAGCAAGAATTGTAGTTAATAGTTACAGAAGAACATTCATTCTAGATTTTTACAGCCCAATCCATTCTATTATCTGTATTTTGGTATGGAACTCTTTTTTTTTTTTTTTTTTTGCTCCACTGACTGGAGTGGCAGAGGGAGATGACTGGATAGGCTGGTGGTTGGCACCCATTATATATGATTCTGAGGAGTTGGAGTCTAGCTTCGGATAGTCTAACTGTGCTGGAAGATTGCTGCAATCAGTTGAGAAAGTAAAGCTCCAAAATGATCCTCCTCCACTTTTTTGTTACTAGCAAAAATTGGCCATTATGTTTCCAATATAGCCTAGAGCCATGGTATAAGTCTGTTGTAACACTGTTTGGTTAGTACACCATCCTCGCTTTGGCACTCAGTTGTGTAAATCTGGTACCGACCTCTATCTCATGATATAACGTATACATATATACCCCTTTTACTATTATATGTATGTTTCACTTACGTTGTCATTTTTCTTTGGCAAATTATCTCCACTATTTCTAGAGAGCTTCCTTCTTACAGCATTTCTCCTGAGCCTGTTTACTATAGAAGGTAGGAGTTTGAAGCTAACTGTGAGAGATCTCTGGCTCCTCTTCAAAGCAATTTCTATTAATGAGAAGAAAAACAAGTGAATGACTACACACAAACGTTAACTGAGACATGTTTATCAATTCAATGGCAGCCACCATTTAATTAAAATAGTTATCAGAGGGAGACAATACCAGGTCAAAATAAGAATTCTCATATAATTGAAAATGTATATCAAAGTGACATATCCTACCAGTAACCACGAATAGGTGGAGTTCATTGAAGTTTATTCAATTTTTTAAGTAATTCATAATGGTTGAAAACTTTCGTACAATTGATTATTTTTTAGAACTTAGACATTAAGGCCGACAAAAATAAGTGGCTTAGCCACCAGTGCAGTAGGAAAGAAATAATAACTAGTGGGGATGCCTAGTAAATAGCATGCAGTTGTTCAGATGATTTCCAGTCATTGTAGTTCATAACTAAGTGAACACTCAAGTGGAAAGATGACTTCCACAGTTGATGAAATGGATATTCCCCATTTTAATAATAATTATAATAAACAAAAGACTATTAATTTCAAATCATTAATTTTGAAGGGGCAATTGCCCCCCCCCCCCTGTGGTTTTCAAGCTGCATGCATTTAAATTTTCCCCAAAGGTGAAAAAGATATGGATTGGATGGGGGAGGGGAGTACAAACTTGTATTCAGAAATATAATAGCATCTATTTCCTTTCAAAACTATGTTCAAAAAGGGCTCTAGAGTTGTTCTGTCATGAGTAACTGAGGATGGCTCTTAGTTTGATTGTTTTTCAGTTAATTAGAAATACATTTCTAAAATTTATAAAAAAAATTTTAAGTGACTAGATAAATCCAAGGTCAATTTAGTATGGCCTCGTGGCATCAAAGCTAGCACAACCATGCAACTTACCAGGAAATAATTTACCCATGGATGAAGCACGTCCAATCTTACCACCAAAAATGAACACTGATATACGACTAAAGCCACCACGCTATACGCGCCAATTATTTGCAGACACAGCATCACCATGCGTTCGCACCTCGCTCACCCCAACAAACGTTGAAAACGAATGCGTGGTCATATAAAATGGTAGTGTCACGTCATAATCACGTGAGCAAATAATTTCTTGCAGCGCGCGGTGTAGTTTGCTTTACGCTCAGGGAAGTTAACAGAGTTTTTATCAGTGGTTGAATTGAAGGGCAACCAAGTTACGTAACCTGCTTTGTAATTATTCACAGTAGAATTTTTCAATTTTCCCTTCTTTTTCCCCCCTTGTAGACTTGTTTGTTTCTCTTTTTGTTTGTTTTTGTTAGGAAGGCCTTCAGAATAGCCTCACTTGGCTAGTTGGCTCTTTCCTGAATGCCTTGTGCATCAAACTATTAAATAAATAAAATAAATAAATCCTTTCACTGGGCATCGCTACTTCGTACGGCGGGTAAACAAAACAAAATGTTGCTAAGAAGGTTACCCGGCCCGCGCAAGCGCGTAGGAGAAAATGTGCACACGTACGCCCACGCAAGAACAAAAACAATTCCTAGACCTAACAAAAAACAAAACAAAAACAAAAATATACTAGTGATGTGCTCTAATAGCACAAAATAGCGAAGCGAGCGATGCATGTTCCCTGTAATTGCAGCTATTCCATGCATGCTTGGTGTGGCTACAAAATACAGTCAGATTCTTTACTTTGCTACCTGTTTCTGTTTCGTTTTAGCTCTCCTCCTCCTTTCCCTGTCTTTTTCATTTCTTATCGCTCTCCTTACTAATTTTTCTTCAGGAGTTTCTAACGCCCTCAAAGCTCTTGACCGAGCGTTTCTAACGTTTTGTCTACTGGGCATCGCTACTTCGTACGGCGGGTAAACAAAACAAAATGTTGCTAAGAAGGTTACCCGGCCTGCGCAAGCGCGTAGGAGAAAGGGTACACACGTACGCCCACGCAA
>WLWD01002309.1_pt1 | contig 46450 bp, 28 predicted proteins | sample 6712731 | NCBI WGS metagenome assembly WLWD01 (sample SAMN12718690, study PRJNA576275) | sponge metagenome | isolation source: marine sponge | host: Mycale hentscheli | place: New Zealand: South Island, Marlborough, Capsize Point | collected 2014-11-01 | reverse complement strand
GTCACAGCAGATGTCTTAGCAGGTACCACACCCCTGGGATCAAGTTCGCACGTCACAACAGATGTCTTAGCAGGTACCACACCCCTGGGATCAAGTTCGCAAGTCACAACAGATGTCTTAGCAGGTACCACACCCCTAGGATCAAGTTCGCACGTCACAACAGATGTCTTAGCAGGTACCACACCCCTGGGATCAAGTTCGCAAGTCACAACAGATGTCTTAGCAGGTACCACACCCCTAGGATCAAGTTCGCACGTCACAACAGATGTCGTAGCATGTACCACACCCTTGGGATCTAGTTCGTACATCACAACAGATGTTGTAGCAGGTACCACACCCCTGGGATCAAGTTTGCTCATCACAGCAGATGTCGTGTAGCAGGTACCAAGCCCCTTGGATCCCTTTCTCACATCACAGTCCGTATGGCGTCTGGATCCACTACTCAGGTTTCAGGTAAGAATTAATGGTGTTTTGCAGTAACATATTTTTTCATTAAGTGATAAGAACTCTCCATAAATTTTTTTCTGAAGACCCAAAATTTTGTTCAGAAAACTTTTTTTTTTTGGTAGCATGAAGTCTGTACATGTAATTTTTAAATGATTTTTTGGCAGATCGCATTTTTTGTTAATCCCAGATAATTCGAGAGAAAGATATAAGTAGCTATAGTAACTTAGGCAGAGCTATGATTTTTCATTTGCATACAATGTTACCTATGTTATCATGTGAGACTGTCTACGACAAAATTGAGCTCAATGCAGCACACTTGAATGTTGGGGAATAATAGTCAATTGAATCCAATAAGCCTACCAAGGGGAATTTGATTAGGTCATATATTGTGAACGGCTAAGGCAATCAAACTCGATGCTGATAAAATGTGTTAGTTAACAAACAGTTTATTTTTTATGGAGACTGCGTTGTGCCCTATTTTCCTGTAAATGGTTTCATATAGAAAAAAGTTTGTCCCAACTGTCCCCAAACTAAATGCTGTCTAATGAACAATAGAACTTCAAATCTATGGACTGACTATAAACAAAAAAAACAACAGGAAACAAAATTCACTCATTTGTCTTAGTAACTGATATTTCAGGGTTCAAACTTTTCAAGTTACGCCTCCATTTCAGTTGGACTCCTGCCATTCTACTAAAATATCCTTCAGTATTTGTGGTAGTAATAATTTATTTATTTATTATTATTATTTTTTTTTGGGGGGGGGGGATTTCACTTTACATGCCTAATTTGTATTTGTGATGTTACATACCTGTATTGTTTAACTTTCTAGGTACCACACCCACTGGATCACCTCCAGTCAGAGTCACTGCACAACGTGGATTATTGATTCCTGGTGCAGTCACCACATGTACTGGAGTTGCGGTTACCATGCCGGTTCCATGGTCTCCTTCAGTTGCAAATTCGAGTACTGTATCACTCACCAAAGTTACACCTCCTGTTGCTTCCTCAAATTTACGCTCACCATACACTAATCTCTATTGAATTTACCTGTGGTAAAGGATGTTACTACGATATCATCAAAGACGGGTTCAGCACGTGTTCTCACTAGCGATGAGTGTTGGTCACTTTATAAAGTGAAGGAAGAGAAAAAGAAGTGTGAAGCTGAGGAGAAGGAAAAGCGAAAACGTAAGCAGGCAGAGGAGGAGAAAGCTAAGAAAAGTTTACAACACAAAGCTGTGACAGGCAAGAAACGCTCTCGAGAGGTCACTACTGAAACTTCAACAAATGAAGGACATTTGAATTTAGTTGAAGGTGGGAGCAAGATTACAAGTAGACGTACTCTGCACAAGAGATCAAAAGTTACAATGGACAGTAGCATATTCATAGATTTATGTTGTCTGCTTCAGTTCTTTTGAAGAGGACTAAGGAACGGGCAGAGAATGGCTTCAGTGCATCTGTTCAAGGTGGATTCATGAAGACTGTGTCGTACCAAACCCCAATGGTGAAAATAAACTTTGTCCCATATGTTGAACTCTGAACTTTGATTCGTAGCATTTGATCTTTTCATTTTTTTGTAAGTCATGATTATTTTTTCTTGTTGGCATTCGAAGTAAACTCCAATGGCAGTAGCACATTGTGGTAATGCTGGTCAAGGGTTTTATTTAGACTAGTGGTGTGCAGTAAAGAATTTTATTACATACACACACACACACATACACACAGAAGGTGAGAACCGCGTACTTACTGTTAAGGCTACTGGTAACTTTCTACAGTTATTTTTTGGCGAATCCACGATGACTGCGGCACTTGCAATATGGACTTCACTTTTTGTGTGCTTAATAAATATTTCTCTAGCTGGGAAAATAGATTTGACCCTAAAAATGAATGCAGAAGGAGCTGAAACAGTAAGAAGTGTCTTAACCAAGTTAGAAAAGTTCCATTTCCATAACTTATTGTCAACATCTACTCAGAAAGGTCAAGTAAATGAACACTTTATGAGAGAAATGGCCTTTGTAGAATCACAGGATGGAGAAGAGGCAGATGCAGCTATGAAAGGGGGAATATGAAAAGTAGATAACCATATTTTTAAAACAACCCAGTCATTCAATTATTCAATTCTTTATCAGCAAATCTGTGAAGCTTTCTGCATCTGTGGATTATCAAGAGCTGGCAAAACCTTTATACTCAGGCTTAGCTGTTTATATTTATATGTACCACTTGGATATTAATGGAGGACTTCCTGATGGAGCTTTAGATAGAATAAAGGCAGAATTTTGGTTGAGAGTATTCAAGAGGAGCCATAATCAATTTTACGTGCGGTGGACATTGTATATATCCCAACTAAGGAGAACAGAAGGTGAGTAAGATCTATTTGAGTGTGATGAAATTTTAGGTTGTTTCCTCTTTAAAAATAACTGCTAAGTTATTTTTTTCCTCTTTCTAATTACATTTTGTTTCATAACTTGGTATCGTATAGTCTGTAGCTAGGATAAACACGGATGTAGTGTTTGTGTTGGATTCTTCTGGCAGTATCGCCTACCAATTTCCAGCTTGTGAGAGAATATACCTACAACTTCACCCAGTATTTATTCAGTGGAGATAATGACAATAGGGTGGGCATTATTTTGTTCGGAAATAGTGCAAAGGTTCAAGTTAGCCTTGATTATTTGTCTCAAAATGGCAGGCAAGCATTGCTGAACAAAATTAGAAACGTACCATATTTAAGCCAGTCCACTAACACTCCAGAGGGTCTCTGCCTACTTAAAACAATGAATTGGAGAGACACTATATCTACTTTAAGATTAGCTATAGTATTAACTGATGGAAGATCTAACAAGATCTCTAGCAGCTGCAGAAGTGGTACCGTTACTACAGTTTCCAATGAAATTCATTCCAGGAAGCCTCAAATCATAGTTTCAGCAGTCGGTGTTGCCAACTATGTTCTAAGTGAACTGCAGTTGATTGCTACGAGTAATGATACCATTGATGTTTTAAAATCCTTTGACCCTAACCTGTTGGAACAGAATCAATACTACCGATCATATTCAACCTGTTTTAAAGGTAGGCAATTTTAAAACTAGGGCAATCCTAATTTCATTTTATAGTGTTATTTTTCTATATAAAATAGTAACACAGGATGTACCCATTAGCCAAGAAACAAATGGGACTGCTGATGAAGGTTCCGTGTCGAGGCTAAAGTTCTCAGGTTCCTATGCAGAAGGAGTTTCCATCAAGATTTGCGTGTCAGTTAGAGGAGTGATTGTTTACGGCTCATATAGTACTCCTAACCCTGGACCAGCCCTCCACGACTTCATGGAAGTGCTGGATGATAGCTTGGTTACCCAATGCCTCACAACTCATGTTAATCATAACACTACCTCCAAGGGCACGACTTGCACGGCTTGTCGTCAGTTGAGTCACGTAATTAAGCGCTCGGTTGAAGTCAGTGAAGTTACTGTTTACTTAACCATAGAAGGCTCTACTAATGGATCCCAGTTTACTGTCAACAGTGACCCCGGCAAACATTTGCTTAGTAAGTAAGATGTTTACTTATAGTGCAGTTATTAAAGGCCTTATTTTTTTGTTTTATAATTACCTATTGCTCTATGTTTTTTTAATAATTATATATATATATATATATTATAAAACAACCCAGTCACTAGCATTTATATATAATTAGTTAAATACAGTCTATTTCTGTTACGCTTCACTGTAAGTAATATAGGACGGGAAATTTCGGCAATTATCAGGGATTATGAATGCACAAAAGCTCTAAAGCTAAGCTGCAAGAACTGACAGCCAATAATTTTATTGTAACTAGAACCTACAATCTAGTTACTTTGTTGTTATTTGTGCTAGATGAATTAACAATGGGTGGATGCAGAGGAGACCCAAGCTTGTGTGGCAGTGATGCAGCAGTTGTCTGCAGTAAGGACAACTCTGTTGTCTATGACTGTGAGTGCATGTATGTGGATAACATGGAGGACCTCCCACCTTGTGAAGTTACCTCTACACGCAGTAATCCATCACCTACTGAGAGCAATAGTAACTTCTTTGAAAGTATGTGTATTATTTATTGCAACTGATGCATAGGTATTAGAAGAAACAGCAGCAACAACAACAAGCAATCAAAAATATTATAATTTTGTTTGAACACATTGCCTGTATTTAATATACATTTGATAAGTATTCCTATGACTTAAGTTTTCTTTTTTAATTCCATACTACCCTGCATCGTATACAAAACAAGCATAAACTATTCTCTGCAATGAGGTTGGTTAAGTTATGTCATATATATTATATATATATATATATATATATATAGCCAGCTAGCTATTCCCAAAATCTCCATAACAGATTTGTTTTCCAAGCTGCCACATGGCTAGCTAGCCAAGACCGGTCATAATTTAGCAAACATAGCTGTTATTTTTCATAGCAAACAAGTTATTTTCTGATTAGATTATCAATTTTTTGTTCTTTGCATAGAATGGCTGGTTCTACTGGCCTCTGTAGCAGCTGCTGTGTGCTGTGGATATTTCCTACTGGCAGTGACTATCTGCATTGGATGTTTGGTAAAGTGTCACCGAAAGAAACAAAACCAATTGCAAACTGCTTACTCAAGGCTAGAAAGACCAAAGTGTGTTTGAGATGACTTGACATGCCTACATGTGTGTATATTTTTTGACATTTCTCTGGTATTCTAAAATTTGTAGCTGCCATGAAGTGTGTGTGTGGTGTGTGTGTGTGTGTGTGTGTGTGTGTGTGTGTGTGTATGTGTGTGTGTGTTCAAAGCATTTTTATAATTGCTACTTGAAATGATTTTAATGAAACTTTTTTAAAAACCTTTTTGCTATTGAGGTATTTATAATGATGGCTACACAAAATAACCTCAAGGACTTTCCAAACAAAATGGTGGAACACTGACTTCAAAAATGGAGTTGTCTGGCCTCTTCATCACGAAGCTACCCCTACAAAAAAGACAAAAAAACAAACAAACAAAAAAAAACCATTCCAAAGGAATAATAGCATGCATATAATAGTCGAGTGCCTTGGTTGGACAGGATACACCTTAGTAGTCTATTGTAGTGTGGTGCATATACTTGTTGTTAATTTGCCTGAGATAAATCTCACGATTTTGGACATCAGCATATGTACAACTCGAAAAGCTAATTATCAATTTTTCGTGCTTGCAAAGATATTTCCATACCAGGGTAAAGAAATAACTATTCAGCGGGCATAAAAATGAACCATCAATGAATTGTACAAAGTGTGTCCAATCTTGGCTGTAGAGAATTATCTATAAAGGCTTCTCTTCATGGTCCAATGTTCATAAGAGCTCTCCGATTGTTTTTAATTGCCTTATCTTTGTCACACACACAAAGACATACCACATGTGTCCAGTCGATGAGGGTAACTCCACGCAGCTGCTATATCTGAAGGCAGGTTGGGCTGGACTGAATTTGGGTTCCTGTAAATTAAGTATCAACAAGGACAGAGGTAAACTGGCTCAGATAGCTTAAACAATATTTAATTAATGCATAAACTAAAATTCCAAAACATATAAATATCATCTTAGAACAGGAATTAATACTAAAGGGTGCATTTAAAAATTTTAAAATATAATATAAATGGAGCTGTATTATAATTGGCAATGATGGATGACAAGCTATGTTAAACAACCCAAATCCTGGCTCAAGTTTTCATACGGTCTCCATTTTCTCGATAGAGTCTGTCTCTAGCCAAAACACGATGATGCACACATGAGGAGAGTATAAAACCCAGCATTAAATAAATGCTGATCAGAACCATCAGGAAAAACAACAACACCAGTGGGTGTGAATTTCAGTATGCATTGCATTCAGGCTAGATTAAAAATTCAACACTATGATAGAGTGAACAACGAGGAGTCATCACATTTATTATAATTCCTTGAGGGTTTATCAAATTTCCTATCAATCACAATAGCAACAACAAATTGACAAGTAACACATTAACTACAAACAGTAAGTGCCTCAACAATTGGGCTAAAGTCTGACTAAACTCTCAAACAACCAAATGATACAATTCTAAATAGATAAATGACCTGACCACAAAACCAAAGGAAACGAATGAACCAAGAGAAAGTCATGAGTCATAAATTAGATATACATACACATATTGTTATGTGACTGCAAAGTGATTTTGAAGAGGGTGTTAATTGTTGTAAAATTGATAGCACACGCACAGCCTAATGTTGATACACTTTCTAAAACATTATTAATTACTCAGGTGGTCAAGGTTAGAGAACAAAACAACAACAACAACAATATACCATAAACTTAAACATGGCTGCTAAATAGTGTTCCGCCAACTTAATAAAAACCTCATTCCCGCTATTTTTCAATTAATGTTGAATTTTTTGCGATGGTATTGATAGATTATTTTGAATGACACCGGGCATGCCCGGATGATGAAGCCCAAGCTTACCTGTCCCACTACTCCGCGACCTTTCACTGTTTGCAACTCTCCTGAACTCTGACATATCTTCCAGTGCCTCTCCACTAACTGAAAGTAGTCCATACTCAAACTTTGAATGCATATAGAGTATCTGATGCAAACAACAACAACCAAAAACAATAACAATCACCAATAGCAACAATTAAATACATGGTGCTTATGTACTACAAGCTAGTGGTGTGCTTAACACAAATGGCATTCAACATGATCTAAATTTATTGAATACCCTACTGTGCTACCAGTACTATGTGTAATAGTTTTAACCAATATTGAGTTTGTATGTGATTACAAATCCCAAGACACGAGGGTGAAGCCCAAGTTGCGAGGGTTTGTGAATATTGCAGTACAAACCAATTCTTATTGGTTTATAACTATTTTATAGCCCAAGGACATAGACACCGAGGCAGGTTTCTGTTCTTAGTTTATTTATTTTTTTCCTGATGGAAGTGAGCTGGAAAAGCAGGACTTCAGATGATTATACTAATATGACACATAGAGTAAAAAGAGAAAATGTATTTTTCCTTTAATTTAATGTGTCCTGTGTAATTTATAATATAGTTTGAATTTGTTAATAAAAGAATGTGGTTATGGGCATAATAGCCTGATTTAGATCATATCACTCCATTGTTGGTAAAGAGAAATAAACCCTCCTTTCAAAATTCCATAGACGTAATATTATATTTCCCCTTATTTTTAGTGACCTTTCTGTAATGAATCTGTTGTGCACAGAGCTAGCTGGAAAAAGAGATTACTCTGAGCAACATAATTCATTAACATCTAACTTGTTGTTTGTTGATCTTTGTATCTGTGTGGGTGAATACTTTAGTGGGACCAAGAGGGTGTTCAAATTTGTGAAATGTTTAGTTTGAAAAAACTCATTACATATTTATGCATTTCTCACATTGTAATTTGTGTACTTACCTGTCTTTTTTTCCTTTTTTGTCTGACCATGAGAACATAGCCATGTCTACTGAATGACCTTGCCTATCTTATAGGTTTTCACCCTAGATGACTGCGACCCACCTCACTCAGCTTTCGTTAATGCTCTAATAGATTGATAAACTGTAGCCCTTCCTATAATTATAATGGTATGACTACTCTGTATTCCTGCACTAGTTATTTGTGAGTGTGAGAGCTTTTTTAAATTTTCATTTAAAAGAAGTTTATTGTGAAGTTTTTTCAGTTACATTCTTTTAAGAAGATGGACAAGTGACAGATGCATGCACAAACGATCAAGTGTGTTTTTAATAGGATTGGCATGCCCAAATTGCTTGGAAGTTTAGATTAACAAACTTTTTAAAAGACTATCTGTTTTATATCAAAAAATTTTTTAAATGGTTCAATTCAGAAAAAATATTTACGAACACACAAGAGTTCTGTGTCTTGGGTCTGCTTTGGCAACTGCCCTATTTACATTTAGCAGTTGTTTTTTTTGTTTTTTTTGCCAGGTTTACTGTCTGACTCGTTTAAATGATCTGATTCTTTTAAAAAGGGTTTGACACCCTTCGAAATGGTTTGAATAATTTGACCAGCCTGTTTTAAAATAGTCTGGCCAGTGGTCTGGCCTGTTTTTTAAAACGATCTGGCCAGTTTTAAAACAGTCTAAGGTTTGGAAATAGTCTGGCCCATTTTAAAACGGTCTGGCCCGTTTTAAAACGGCTAGACCATTTTAAAACTGTCTGGCCAGTATTAAAATGGCTAGACCATTTTAAAACAGTCCAAGTTTGTAATTGGTCTGCAACATATATATATATATATTATGTTTAAATTGGCTCAAATTTGTTTACCCTTGAGGTGCCTCTCTAATTCATTCTACTAATGATGTATTCCAATAGAAGGAGTAAAGACCCCACGAGATTAACTTGATAACTTGGCGTTGGATCATTTTAGTTTACAAAATACAGTCTTAAGCCATATGGTTCACATATGGTGCCTCGTTCAAATTGGCTCACCTCCATAGACTCTTGGCTTTACTAGGATCCGTGCCAATGAAGAATGGAATGACAGTGACTTTGACTCCATTGCTAGTCTGACAGTGAACCTGACTAAGGTCGAGCCACCGGCTAGCTACCTCCTGCCATATTTTCACATCTTTATAAAACAAGAAAAAAATGAAACAAACAAACAACAGAATTAAAAAACAAGACAAAAGTATATATAATTTTAAAATTGTTGTTTATTGTACTATGAGCAAGGTCCCTGGAGACTGTATTCACACTGAATACTTAGTGTCCATTCTGATGCCAATTCTGATACCAATAAATTATTTATAAAAAAAGACTGTAAAGAAAAACAACAACAACACTGCTCGTTCAAGTGAAGTATTGTTGGAAGTGATTAAAACAAACAAACTGTGGGCATACAGGAGCTGCCCACATTCAAAGGAGAAGAAGAGCTGAACTAGTTATGTTATGTATCATGTCATTTACGTTTAAAGTATTGTTAGAGTGTGCATCGTGTAGAACAGTAAGTGTGAGTAGTAGTGCGCAGGTCACCTGTAGTATTGTGTATCATTTCATTGGCTGGTTGGCGAGTGGATCTATAGTCATAAGCCACTCGCCACGTGTTGTAATTTTAGTTCATGCACTTGTAAGAAATTAGTTAACACAAGAGAGATTTATCTCTAGCTGAACTCTGGTGGCAGCGAACTTCGCTGTCCATCAGACTGTGGCTCTCGCGTTGTGCGCAAGGCGAGTGAGGGCATCCTCGAAACCCCCACAGATTTGGTGGCAGCGGTGGGATCCTTGAGGAGGAGACGTCCAACTTGGGATCGTGACGAACAAGGACCAGGAGACTACTACGGTGTCTGCGAGTCCCAACAGTCTGCGTCCACGGACGGAGATACTTGAACCGGAGTGGAATTTTCCACCCTACTACGGTCCACGGACTACGGATCAACCCTACCCTTGCTACGGCAGTGGGAGAGAGCACGCTTGACTTGCCGCGGCAGAGGAGAGCAGAAAATCACCAGGACCCTTGCTGAGGCAGTGGGAGACCTACTGAGTAGAAGGAAACGAGAGACAGGAAAAGGAGAGAACCATTGGGAAGGAGGCTTGGACAGCCCTTAGAGACTCGCATTGTTTGTAGTGTGGTTGTGTGTGTTGTGAATTTTAAAAGTTGTAACTCGAAATTTGTTGATTGGTTCTAATTTTGTGTGGTGCTCATTTTGTATTCAAGGTGTTCCTGTTTTGTAAATCACAGGGTCTATACGGAGGACAAGTTTGCTTGCCCTCTATGACAGAGCCTGGACACAGTGAGGTGAGGAGGAGGACCAAGAAGTTGTCCGGGTTGGACACCGATAAGGAGCTCTACCGGCCTAAGGGGCGGCCAGCTGTGAAAGCTCGATCGCCTTACCCATTCCGAATCTCGGAAGTGAAATACGAAGAGGAGTCAGGAGCCGAGTCAGAGCTAGTGGAGGACAGTGAGGTCGAGGTATTGCAAGTGGAGATGTCGAGGAAGGGAGAAGAGAGTGAGGTGGCATCGCTGTTGCGGTACCTAGTAGAGCGGGATGAGAAAGATAGAGAAGAGAGGAAGGTTGCAGAAGAGGTGAACAGGAGGGCTAAGGAAGACGAAGCGACCAGGAAAAGAGAGGAAGAGGAGAGAGCTAGGAAACGCAGAGAAGAAGGAGAAGACAGACGGCTAGGAGAAGAAGCCGCCCGCCGCAGGGATGAGGAAGAGCGACGGAGAACGTCTAGACTGGAAGACGACAGAGTACGTGAGAGACGAGAGTTGTTGCAGGAAAAGTTAAAGGGGTTAGGAGTATGAGCTTGGGGCTTATTTGGGAAAGTTTGAGCGGATAATGAGAGAAGGGAAGGTTAGTGAGAACGACTGGGGGGAAAGGTTATATCCCAGGTTACCTGAGACGTTGTGCATGAGAGTGGCACAAGCCAGGGATAATGAAGATGAGTATGGAGAGATTAAGAGGATTTTACTGAAGGCCATGGGGGAGACGGCGATTACTTACGGGAATCAGCTGTTAGAGGCAAATGGGGATTTGTTTAAGGGTATGACTGCTGGAGGGATAGCAGATTGGTTGTTACGAGTGACAAAGGGAATGTGTCAGGGAACTAAGACCATAGAGGAGTGTATACTGGCCATAGCGTTGGCCGTGTTAAGGAGGAGTTTGCCGCCTAGTGGAAAGGCGTTCTTGGAAATGAGAAAGATTGGGGAGTGGGGGGAGTTGAGAGAAGCTCTAGAGGACTGGATGTCCGGTAGACAGAGAGGGAACTTTTATAGGCCTCTGGGCAGTGGTCCCAGTGAGGTGAATAGAGGATATAGGGGGACAGTGGATAAAGAGAGTTGGTATGGGCGTGGAGGAAAGGCCCAAGGAACTGGTTCAGGGGATAAAGTGGGAAACACGTATGGGGTTGTAACGTGCTACAGTTGTGGAGAAAAGGGGCACAGGGCTAGTGAGTGCAGGAGAGACAGACAGGGTAGTAGCTATATTGCACGAGTACCCACCTGTTATAACTGCGGGAAAGTGGGGCACAAAAGTCCAGAGTGCACGGCCAAGAAGGGGACGGTTACAGTAAAGAAGGAACCAAACCCGACTAAGATGTCCATGCTTAGGAGAGCCAAGTCAGGACAGGCCGAGAACGTGGCATATGGGGTAGTGAATGGGATGAGAACCAAGGTCCTCATAGACTCTGGCGCAGAGTTAGGGTCTGTACCCAAGGCGCTAGTCCCAGAAGGGGTAGAACGGTGTGGAGATGTGTATGTCAGGGGATATGGTGGAATGGAGAAGAAGTACAGGAGCTGCATGAGTGAAATTGTAGTGGGAGGTCATAGAAAGGTAATCAGAGCCATTATAGACGAGAGTGAGTCGTCAGGGGTAACATGTTTGGTGCCGGTCTCGTTGGTAGATGACCGGGAAGCAGCGGCCTACAGGGAGGCCATAAGGGAATATATGTCTGAGGACAAAGTGGGAGTCAACGTAGTAACTAGGAGTATGACCAAGAGGGAGAAAGAGTTAGAAGAGAGTGAAGAAGTATCTGATGAAGTTGTGTTGTGGGACACAGTAAGTCCTGAAGGCGAGGGTGCGCCTGAACCTGAGGATGGAGCAAGTAGCCAGTCTGATCCCTTAATTATGCCTGAAGTTGGGAGTAGGGTGGGAGAAGACCAAGGGGTGGAAGAAGCGGAGGGTACGCCCGAAGCCGAGCAACCCCAGGCGAAAGCAAGAGAGGGGATAGAGGAAGGGAGTGCGATTCCCTTTGGTGAATTAGCAGTGGGGATAGATTCAGAGAGAGAGCTAAGCAGAATAGCTAGGGATATAGGACCTGTGAGAGAAGGTCGAGAGAAAGAAGAATTTGTGAAGGAGTTGCAAGAGGATAGCAGCTTGAGAGAATGGAGAGAGATGGGTGAGAGAAAAGAGAGAGGGTTTAGATGGAAAGGAAATATGCTGGTGAGAGGGATGTATGTGACGTGGGATGAATACCGGGATGTGATTGTGTTGCCTAAGAGCTATAGGGAGAAGGTGAAAGTTTTGGGGCATGAAAAGAATGGCCATTTGGGAACAGACAAAGTGGCCAAGATGATAAGTAGGTATTTTGTCTGGCCGGGAATGGCGAGAGAAATAATAGGGCACTGTCGGAGCTGTGAGAAGTGTCAAGTGAGAAGTAAGTACAGGCCAAGGAGGGCACCGGCAGTGGAGAGGCCGATATTAGCCGAACCCTTTGAAAGCGTGGCCATTGATCTAGTTGGGCCACTGCCTAAGGGGAAAGGGGGGTGTAGGTACATCCTTACGTATGTTTGCCTGGCCACAAGATGGCCAGAGGCCGTGCCATTGAGGACCATCACGGCGAAAGCCGTTATGGATGGGCTGTGGTCCATATTCTCCCGGACCTCTGTCCCAGAGAGGATCCTCACAGACCAAGGCAGCCAGTTTTGCGGTAGGGTGATGACCCAGTTGTGCGAGCATCTGGGTATCGATAAGGTGAGAACGTCTCCCTACCACCCGGAGACAAACAGTGCTGTGGAGAGAATGCACGGTACTATGAAGAGTATTTTGGGGAAGTGCATTGACGAAGGAATAGACTGGGTAGGGCAGCTGTGCTTTGTATTGTTCGTATTGAGACAAATGCCACACGCTGATTCAGGGTATAGTCCCTTTGACATGGTGTATGGGTTCCGGGTTAGAACGCCCCTGGACGCCCTATACCACGGGTTGTATGAGGTGGAGGCGGAGAAATTGAATGTGTGTGAGTGGGTGACTAGAATGGCAGAGAGGCTAGAGAATGTGAAAGACAGTGCAGCGTTGAAAATGGCTAAGGGGAAGGAGAGTAGGTTGCAATACCTGAATAAGGGAACTAAGATGAGAGAATTTAAGGAAAGAGATTTTGGTGTTATATAGGGTACCAGGGAGGACCTGCAAGTTGTCGGATTCCTGGCAGGGTCCGTACAAGGTCTTAAAGAAAATGGGAGCAGTGAATTATAGAATTGGAAAGGTTGAGAATGAGATGCACTCTAAGGTGGTGCATGTCAATTGTATTAAGGAGTTTAGGGAGAGAGCCTGTATAAGGAGGTTGGATATAGTAGTGGAAGAACAGGGAGATGAGAGCAGTATACTGAGAGGTGAGTGTGAAGGGTTCAATGAGAGTGAGTTACAAGGGTTACTGGGGACATATGACGATGTCTTCTCCGACAGTCCGGGAAGCACGGATCGGGTGAAGATGTCCATCGATACCGGTGACAGTGAACCTATTCGGCAGACGCCGTATTCGGTCCCTCTAGGGATCAGGGAGTTGGTAAGGAAGGAACTGGAAAGTTTGGAAGAGTTGGGAATTATTGAGAGATGCAGGAGCAACTGGGCATCGCCATTGGTGCCAGTGAGGAAGCCAGACGGTAACGTCAGGTTGTGCGTTGATTACTGTCGACTCAACGAAGTGACGGAGAAGGAACCATACTATATACCGTCGTTCGACGAAATGGTGGAGAAAGTGGGAGCTGGATGGGTGATGTCTAAGATCGACCTAGCCAAGGGGTTTCACCAAGTTATGGTCGAAGAGAAGGATCGGGACAAGACATGTTTTGTTTGCCCGTTTGGAAAGTTCAGGTACCGTCGGATGCCCTTCGGACTGACTAACGCTCCGTCGGTATTCCAGCGGTTAATGGATGAGGTTCTAGTGGAGTGCAGAGATTGCGCAAACGTCTATATTGACGATATTTTGGTAGTATCGGGAAATTGGAGGAGTCATGTGGAACATTTGGAGAGAGTTTTAGAGGCCTTGAGGAAGAATGGCCTGACCTGTAAGAGGTCGAAGTGTAGCTTCGGAAGACGAACTTTGGAGTTCTTGGGTCACCAGTTGGGTGGCGGCACGATCAGTGTGCCAGAGGCAAGGGTCGAAGCGATTCGTAATCACCCTCTGCCTAGAACGAGGAAGCAGTTGCGTGGCTTCTTGGGCCTGGTGGGGTTTTACAGGAGGTTCATCCCTGGACTTCATCAATGGTCCTCTGTCCTCACGCCTCACACGTCTACGGCAAAGTCTGGGGTGGTGAGTTGGACAAGCCCAATGTTGGACGCGTTCCATGCTTTATGTAATCAGCTGTCAGCAGCAGTATGTTTGTGTGTTCCATGTACAAGTGATGTGTTTGTTGTAGAGAGCGATGCGAGCTCAACGGGTGTTGGAGCTGTCCTTTCCGTGGTTCGGGATAACGAGAAGCTGCCCGTTGCATTCTTCTCAAAACAGTTGAGAGGGGCTCAGGTGAAATACAGTGCCCAAGAGTTGGAAGGCTTGGGTATATACGAAGCCATCAGGCATTTTGCGTACTTCTTGTACGGCAGAAAGTTCACTGTGGTAACTGACCATAAGGGACTAGTGAACATGACTAAAGGGAAACAAGAGAATAGAAGAATCTATAACTGGTGTCTTAAGCTATCTATGTATGATTTTGTGGTTGTGTACCGAGCAGGAGACGAAAATATTGTAGCAGATGATTTGAGCAGGTGCCACGGAGAGACGGATGTCAGAGACCGTGTCACCCAGCTGTTGGAGGAGGGGGAGATGTGGGCATACAGGAGCTGCCCACATTCAAAGGAGAAGAAGAGCTGAACTAGTTATGTTATGTATCATGTCATTTACGTTTAAAGTATTGTTAGAGTGTGCATCGTGTAGAACAGTAAGTGTGAGTAGTAGTGCGCAGGTCACCTGTAGTATTGTGTATCATTTCATTGGTTGGTTGGCGAGTGGATCTATAGTCATAAGCCACTCGCCACGTGTTGTAATTTTAGTTCATGCACTTGTAAGAAATTAGTTAACACAAGAGAGATTTATCTCTAGCTGAACTCTGGTGGCAGCGAACTTCGCTGTCCATCAGACTGTGGCTCTCGTGCTGTGCGCAAGGCGAGTGAGGGCATCCTCAAAAACCCCACATCTAGTGTAATGTGTTTTAATCTATTAATTGTCAATTACTTCAGAAAGTGCCAGCATGCCACAGTGTGTCAAGGGGAAAAAATAACCTAGCAAGCTGAGTTCAGGCAGCTTTATCACTTCAAAGTGTAGGAGTAAGAATACCCAGCTTTTGAATTTCTAGAAAGTTACCATTATATTGTGCTAATGTTTTTTCTACATAACTTTATAGATATTTTTAAAAAAATGGGGTTAACATAGTTTTTCACCCATAAGTAATGGTGAAATATTTGCTAACACCACTGAGAATCGGTCACACTAGTAGATCTAATACCTCAATAGTTATACTATTTTCTTAGTCTGAAGATAATCTTGTCTTTTTACATATAGAAAGCTATAGTATTATTTTTTATCATTGTTTTCATTTACATGTATGAGCTTGAATTAATACTGCGGGAGAATTGGGTATCGCTGTGTTCAGTATTTATACTATTCTCATTTGCACAGCATACAGTACTGCCAACTGCTTGCTGGGGTTCTGGTGGAATAATGTTTTATCCAATGGGTGTTACCCACTTTGCACCCACAAGTTAGTTGCTGGGAAATTTACAGCCTTACAAATAAAGGAAACCCAATAGCGCTCAACTTCGATAATTATTTTCATTTCTCTGTATAGGAATGAAGGAAAGTATCATTGTGTGTTAAGTCCTTTGACAGCTATAATGCTGGACCAGTGTGACAAGTTAAAGCCACTAGGTTTAGCTACTGACTTTGTTGGAGAAGCTCAAAATGATCCTTAAAACATGGTAAGTTAAGGTGTTGCTGCTGTTGTTGTTTTTTACATGAGTGTACACTGTTAAAATGAGGTGCTTAAATAACACCTCGCGAATTATAATTGAACGTAAATGTGAGTGCTGTGATTTATGCAAGTTGACTTGTGGATGTGGACATTGTAAAAGTGATATGAGTAGAATGTGTTAATGTATGTGATTTAGGATCCAATCGAAAAATTTCTTATTGTCAAACTTTGTAAGCAAATGTTCTTTATTTGAATACTTTTGCATGACTTCTTCCATTGTGCTTCTTAAAAATGTTCAGTGAAGCCAATTCTGTCGTTAGCTTTTGTAAGTCTTGAGAGGAACTAGGTACACCATACTTCTTAGCTTGTCTACGATTACTAGTGTCTTCCTCAAAAAGCTGGCTGATGTTGTGCACAATTCCTATAGACTTTGTTGCATTTGTTATAGTGCTCTCTTTTATATTTGACCCCAAATTTCTTAATATCCCTTTCAATCTTCGGCTTAAATGTTCAAGATGTAAATCACAAGGAATGTTTTTGCCTTGTCTGCCATGAGTATTGATAAACCGTGACCATACTAGCTGTGCTGACTGCCGCTTAGATAAGCGATACTGATGCAATAATTGAATGTTTACAGCCTCAATACTATAGTTTCTTCGTCCAAGGGTCCTGAATATGATCAAAAGAAATTTCCAATATGTCATAACTCTGTCACCGTCACCTTCACGTATGACATCATGGAACCCCATCCACAGAAATCCCAGTGTCATTAAGTCACATGCGTAGAGGTAAACACCATCTGATACACCAGTAGCCTCATGCGATGGTATGAAGCTCTAACATTCTTATCAATGCTGTCACCAACTATTTTAAAGCCATACCAGTTGTTTACATGTACTTGTGAGTGGACAGGAGGATTATCAGATTGCAATGTTGTGGCTTGAGAAATATCTAAAAAGAAAGTAATGTTTATAGTATCAGCTATAACATTATAATTGTGATTCAAATTACCTAGTTCAGCAGAATTTTCTTGCATAGAATCAACTTCAGTTAGTGGGCTAAAAGGTGGAGCATCTACACTTTCCACATCATCATCATTATCATCAGTATCCTGTACTATATAATCAGCTTCACTATCAGGTGAATCAAGTAAAGCTTCTTCTTCAAGATCAGAATGACACAAGGTTAATTCTCCCACTTCAATATTTTGCTAAAACATTAAGAAATACATTATGAAAGTATTTGAATTATTAATAGCTCACTTTTTAATAGACACTGTTCAAGTTACACCACCTATAAAATTATGTATGCCTTTACAATACATTTTATCACTGTAGATTTTTTCTTCTTCTTACCTGTACTGTTGGAGATTTGCATTTGTCACCACTTGTTTCATCAAAGTTGCTATCATTTGCTAAAGCCATCATTTTCCTGCTGCTCATTTGCTCAGGTGGAACGTTACAGTCATGTAGTGAAGAAGGGGGAGTGGCATTTAATTCTTCATAACTGGTTAAAGCCTCACTACTGCTATATGTGCACTTCTTAACCTTGAGGAGTTAATCGTACATGTAATATTGAACTTGAGTTCCTGTAATTCCTGCTGCAGCCCTCGAATATGACTGCACAAAAATGAATTTTTATCCACTTCAGAAATGTCATCCAATCCAATCAAGCTTCTTCTCTTCTTGTAAGCTGTGCCTGACGACACATTTTGACTGCAAAGACAGCACAGATCCATTTCGCTGAATGAAAGTTTTCGCTCGCACTTTTAAATGAAGTTTCTCCTTTACCGCACGTGGTCACTTAATGTTATTTCAGAGTGCTAAAGCCTCACTTCCTCCACCAATTCCCTGGTGGAGCGAGAACTGCTGAGTCAATGGCAATGTTCCAGACCCTTCCAGACCCTTCCCCCCCCCCCCCCCCCCCCCCCCCCCCCCCCCCAGCGGGTAAAGGATGACAAAGGGACTGGGTACGCGAGACTACGCAATGCCATGGAGTTAACCAATCTATTTTTTTTTGTTTGAGTGTCTATTCTTTTGTATAACCAAGATGTAATCTACCTAGCGCCGTAGCTATCAGCCTAGTAATCAAAACATTGGCTGCACGCTTATAGCACGTGACATTCAGTGAACTATAGCGTGCACGAGTGTTACCTTGGAGCTAATCCAGCGTTTGGCACAGGATTCCGAAGATTCTTCCACGTTCGTGCCTCAATGTCTTCGTCCAAAAAGTGCAGACAGTTCGTGGCAGAGCCTATCAAGGACAAAGGGGTGGAGGAGCTTCCAGGAGTCGGGGCTGTGGCAGCTGAAAGGCTAAAGAATTATCTCTACCCAAAAGCAGAGAAAGTGCTTGGAATATTTTTGATGATGGAAAGAAATGAAGTCAGATTTTGTGGATGGCTGATGAGTGAGGGTGGTTTAAATTCTAGAGACCAGAAAATATGTTACAATGCCTTGAATGAATATTGTGACAACCACCTTTAAACTACTAACATATATAAAGAAGAAACCTTTCAATTTCTCCTATTAATACTTCATACATCTCAACAATACAATGATATAAATATAATATGAAAAATAGACTTAGCTCAAATAGCTAATAATTTAAGACTACTAGAAAATGAGTAATTCACTTTATTAGTACTTAATAATAACTATAGTCTTAAAAATGTAGTACTGCTACTAAAAGTTGGCAATATAATTCAAGAAGGCTGCATCATCATCAAAGATTTTCTGGAGAATTGTCAGCTGAAGTGAAAATAATAATTATGATTTATCAGATTATATGCACACATAATATCATGCACAGCATAATTTTGGCTGGAAGCAGTTTTTAACAGACTTTGGAATGTATTTAGCTTCTTGTAGCTCATGTTTATTGGTTGTACTAATTGAATTAAATTCATGTGCAATCAATAGATTTAATGGTGATACAGTTGCAAGGTGTAGTAAATGTGCATGCATTGTGCCACAATCTGATTTATCTGTGGGCGAGTGTACATTTCGCCCTCCGCTTCAGTCGCCCATAGATACTTCTCTGTCATGATCACCTCATCTGAACTATCTTGATCACTCTCATACTAAATCAACTTACAGAACCATTCAGACTCATGGATTGATTGACGCAATTTTAATTTGATTTAAAGGGTTGTAGCTAGTCCAACCTGCCACACAAAAATGTTTCCAGTAGAACTTGTCAATAGTTTTGTGTTTCTTGTTGTTCTTTCCTTTACCAGTTTCCAGGCTGGATTGACTAGCCCATCTTTTATTGCCAGTCCTGTATTTCATGCAATTCAGCATGAATCGCTGTTCCACTTTTTCCAGAGAAGGTCCTGTAGGTCCTGAGCCTGGGTTGATGTATCCCCACTGATATACAAACCCTTGAAATAGCAGTAATTTTGTAATACACACAAAAAAACCAGATGATTACAATAATATGTCAAATTCAAAGAGACAGCTGAACTCCCTCAGGTGAAAGCAAATGTAGGCCAACGATTAACCTAAAGTGCCTAAAAGGGCTACAACCAAGCCTTATTAGATGAATAAAAAGGAGCATATATCCTGAGTTGAGTTTTATGTTAAAGCCTGAGACTTTTAATGCTCATTCATTCTTTGCTGGGGCAACTCTCACTCGGTGTATCACCAATACTGGTTTCCCTATGGCAACACAAACACAAGTATGACCACAATATCTGTTGCTTCTATATTAATAGTACTTATTATAGTAAGACTTAGTAAGAGTCATAGTAGCGAATGACTGCTATATACAGATAAGCCCAATGATTTTGCTATTCATATTTGTGAGGAAAATAATGAATTAAGAATTAGTTCTGAAGATGTATAGAATGCCTTTGGGGACATGGCATGGAAAGATATTAGGGTAGTTTGATTTATACTGATCTCTATGAGATCATAAAATCATAAAATTATATAATATTATATCATTTTTTTGTATAATTTAAAAAAATTGAAATTTAACAAGTAGATAGAAAATAATGTAGTAAAATCATGAATAAAATGATATGAATGAAGGACAAAATAATATTGGAATGTGCGTGGCTAAAGGTGTAGGTGATGACTAGATTCTTCACATTACTGTGAGTACTTCAGAAGTTCGTCACACAAGGAAAGTAAGAATAGAGTTTAAATACACGCTTAAGCACACAACAATCATACTTACTTGAGGATGCATTCAGCTGCGGTTCTTTTTCGCGAAGATATGTGCTACATTAGTAGCTCCGGATCACCCTCGGCAATCTTCAGCCATTTTTAGCACACTACTAGAAGCTCGTATAAACGATAAACTACGAGTGGTTAGTTATAACCAGGCATATATTGAATAAAGAAGGAAGAAACTGCCATATCTTCTTTTTAATTTTTACGGTAATAATGGGCACCTCAGGCGTCGACATTTTCACGCATTTGAGCTACTACTGTCATGTGACCTTAATTGGTTTCCGGTTTCGCCAAGTGCATTCCTCTTTTGCCACATTTGTGATCACGCCAACTCAAGTGGACATACTATAATGTTTTCTCTGGTGAATACTGTACGCACACATTAGCCATTATACTACATTAACTTCTGAAGTAAAATTTTTCATGAGTACATGAACTTGCATATATTCCAAACTTGTCAAACTTGATATTCAGCCGTAACCTGTTTCTACTCAGACCTTATATCTACTCTGAAATTCTTGGTTGTGCAAATATTGTATTTTGGCTACCTGGCCGTGTGCAGCAATCAGTATTGTGGTACTTTGTTGTGATTAATACAATGAAATGCACACATTCAATGGGTATGTGCATACACACACAGATTCTCTTGCTGCCACTGGTGGCCATGCACATATGGCAGAGCCATGATGCCTGTACACTAAGCAGGCACTTTGAGCCATGCAAGCAAATCTCCTAGAGCTGGTCTAGGAACTCGCAGGAGAATAGCCCTATCCTCCTCACAGCAAGTAGAGTGGGCATTGAAGTCCCACCTGGACCCAAACATTTCCATGTGCATGGGTGCTCAAACATGTGCTATACACTTGCATGTTCACACATGCACACATTCACACACATACTCACATATATATGCATGCATGCACATGCAATAGGTTAAACTTTTTTTTTACTTTGATAGTTGATTGCTACTGATAGTATGTCACTGGTTCTTTCGGAATCAGTTAGTGATCTTTTTCACTGCTTACAATGTTAAATGATATAAAAAAGTGATGGTGCTTTTATCAAAACAAACATGTCACATTATTGTTTAATGCAATTAAAGTGATATCTAAGGATATACTTGTACGGATTTATCTATTAAGCATTTGAACTAATCTATACACTATATCTTTCTACATTTAAAAAAAAACTTATTGTTGCTAGTGGTAGTAGCTAGTACAAAGATGAGCACAACATTATAGTTATACATTTCAATCATGGAAATGAGTCTGATAGTAAAACTAATTTCAATTTGTAAGTGTTCCAGGAAACAGTAAAGGGATTTCCCCCATTAGAAGCAGCATAATTGCTGTTGGACATGTTTCACTTCCTGATAGATGTGAATCTGAACAGTCTTTAATTTTCCTTTTCCTGCCAAAGAAGTGATATAAATACTGTTCTTAGCCACAGCTTTTCTCAGAGTGTTGTTTTCATAATGGATGCTAACAACTCACTTCAGACAAATTATACAGATGAATTCCATCCAGGTATTGTTTGGACACTTGACATGGAATTGAAAGCTCCAGCGTTAGCTTTCATTGTTCTCCTCCACCTCCTGCTGGCTCTACCTACTAACCTCTTTGTGGTCATATACTCTCTCAGTCATTGTCGAGACTTCAAGCAAGGAGCCACCATCCTCCTGTTCTGCCTGGCTGTTAGTAACCTCATCATGGCTCTGCTCTACATGCCTTTTGTCGTTGTAGCTACTTCTGCAGACGAGTGGATATTTGGAAACACAGACCACATAAGACAAGTCCTCTGCCACATGCACGGTTTTGTGTATGAGCTTTCAATAACAGTGACAAATCACGTGATAGTTGTGATATCTATCGAACGTTTCTTTTATATTGTGAAAGTTCATCTACACTCAAAGATAATGTCTTGGAAAGTCATTACAGTCAATATGGCTGCAGTTTGGGTAAGTAATGATGCAGTGAAGCGAGTTAAATAAGAAAATGCATTTTCATAGCATCATATTAGAGGATCCATTCATTTTTTTCCAGATTTCTGGCTTTAGCACATCTAAGGTTACAGGTTGTACTAGTTCTATGTTAAAATTTCTAAAAATCATTACTTTATTGTCTCTCGATGATTCAATTACAGAAAAACAAATACTACAATATTGTTTTGTATGTATGATGACAATGCCATACTTTACACAATTTCTATTAGTTTAGAACAATGATAATTATACAAGATTTGTCGTAACTATGAGAATAGTTGCATATCTTTTTCCTGTTATTTATTCAGGTATTGTCAATTTTATGGTGTCTCTGGCCTTATTATGGCCTGGGAGATTATGAATGGTCGGCAACCACTGGAGGATGCCTGGCCTTCTTCCTCCATGACAGTCGTGCTCTTACTATTGTCTTTATGGTGTACTCTGTGTTTATGCTCATTGTCATTCTAGTCACTACTCTGTGGACACTCTTGTTCACTCGTGGCTTCCTCAAGAAAATAATGAAGAGGAACGTAGATACCAAATTTTCTGATCAAGCACAAAGCGATTACAATCACAGAGTCCGGAGCCTGGTGGGTATATTTGGAGCTCTGCTCATTGTAAACATATTTTCATGGATTTCGTACGTATTTCCTCCAGTATTTTACGCTCTAATTGGAGATGAAAATGCGTCAATAGTTCCTGTAGAAGTTGATGTTGTTTTGTTCATTTTTTCTCTTACCAACACAGTGGCTAATCCTGTCATTCAAATATATTTCAGAAGGGAAATGCACAGTATTTTGGTGAAATTCTTCTGTTTTTGGAGAAATATAAAAACTCATAATATCACACAAAGAAGCGAAAGCAAGGAAACTGGCAGCATGGAACTAAAGAATCAAATCGTAATAACATCTTGTAGCATCACTAGTCCGTCTTGTGATATTCTTACTTCAACCATTAACGGACATAATGATCATTGTTAAAATTTAGGTAGAGGTATCTCTATGATAAAACTTTTTGTAGTGATTTTGTTTTAAAAGGATTGTATGACTTTCTTGTTGTACCAAATTTGTAATGCTTTTTATATGTTTGATTTACTTTCAAGACTAAATGAAATAATTACTTTATACAAATATGGTTTAAACAAGATTCCTGTTCTAAATTCATAGTAAGGAGAGAAAAAAAAGCAAGACAGAATGCAGAAAGTATACATTTCAAAGACCTAGTTACTAAACCTTACACATTTGCAGCTAGATTTCTTAGCTACTCTAACTAAACTGTGTCATGTAGTTTTAAGTTTAAATAAACTGACAGTTTGGAGTTGTAAAGTTAAATAAGGAAGTTGCTACTGCTTACTAGTCGTGACGAAACTATATCCTTGGAGACTCCTACATCAAAGAATCGAGCACCTTCACTGAGGACAAAAATGTAGTGGTAGTCTTTGAAAAATTTGTTTTGAAACTGCCAAAATGTGAAGTAGTATTTCAGTGGCAAATATTATGTTGAGACTGCTGCTGTTGCTTTAGCTCATCTTCATATAAATAATGTACAATTATTGTAAAGGACATCAGGATAGGTTAAATAGGGGGAATTGATAATCCAAGGTACAGTCACCTAATACATCTTAGCTAAGTGCTAAGAGGTTTCACTGTAAAGCATATGAATATCTCCTTATAAATGTACTTTCCTTAGTCCTAACAGTCACGTGACTAATTTTAGCTGCAGTATTTTTTATAATGCACATTGATTGCATGGTCCAGTACATAAAATGTAATAGAGCATTAGAAGTTTGTGGTCCCACTTTACACATCTTAGATTTGTTTATTTATTTACAGTATAACGGATTAGTATTATGTTTTACATGATAACATTAAAGAGATGTATGTGGAAAATATATAAAATATAAATAAAGCAAATGCACCAAACAGCACACCATGCAAAAAGTGTGATATACACTAGTGTATTTAACAATGATAATCTTCTAGTATACAACTGGAATACTCCTGGTATTCTTCTGGTATACACTATGTGTAAAAATGGCTTATAAGTACCGTAATACGCCATTAGGTATAACAGTAGTATTCTCCAGAAATACACTAGTGTGTACACATGTGTATAACTGATGTATTACATTTGTTATTTTGTGTGTATACTTGAATAATAACCATGCAATACACTGGTATTACTCTGCTACACCACTGTGTATTAACTGTTTTTAAACTGACTCTCATCAATGAGTGATAACCTGAGTGAGCAGCCTTTGCTCTGACTTACTTGGACCTTCTTCTGTTCCTTCAATGCAGGATGATGCCTTCTCTCCTATAAGCTCAGAATATTCAGATGATATACAATACTGAATATGTTGGAAGCAGGAAGGTAGACAAGAGGCTATAGGAAGTGAAAATTATCATTAAGGTGAGGGAGGAGTGTAAGAGTGAAGAAGGACAGCAATTAAAGTATCGGCCTTATACAGGTAAACTACCTCCCCCCAGGTGTCGTTGGGCAACAGCATAACTGGCGGAGATGAATGTCTATTATAATAGTAAAAATAATATCTCATCATGTGCAAAGCAATTGCTAATGGCATTGGAATGCATACAGGTCATGTTGGTTTGATACAGCATGGTATGATCACCATATAACGACTTTGTTGTTTATTCCTAGGCAACCATTTTTGACCACAAATGTTTAACAATACATGTACTCACACATTATATATGGTTGCTAGGTACTTCTTCGAACTCCTGCATCTATATAAAAAATGTTTAACAATCTAGAAAATTGGAAATCTCTGAATTTTATCTGTCGGTAGAGAGTTAAGAGGCAAAAAAACTAAACTATTAACATCATAATAAGTGCACTGGTTATGTTGATCAAATATATCCATGTAAACTCTGCTTAAAAACAAGATGGCACCGTATCTTAGAACACTTCTGATGAAAACTCTGAATAATACCGATAAAAAAATAGTGTTTCACCTATCAAACAAACTAGCTACAGTTTAAAAAAAACCCATCACATCCCTGAACTGTTACATGTGCTTATTACCATGTGACAAGAAACCATGATGCATATCATGCCCTATGCAAATATACAGCATACCTAAACATGTCCTTCACCAGTATCCACAGTGGCAAATAATGGGGACTTTTAATGAGACTAGGAACATATCTCAAGACCATACAGATACAACTAGTCTCCATTCCCCCACCACACACACACTGGAAGGTCACTCTTGCATTACATATATCACATATGTAAGGGCTTCCTCATAAAATGTCATCTCCAATAATAACACACATCATGTCACAAAATGTTGGTTACCATCCATCAAATAGCATAATGGTTTGTGTGTTTTCGGCTCACTTCCACATAGAGCAACTTACTTGCTGCGTGGAAATTCAGCCTGGCTGATGAATATCCAGGGGTGTTCAAAGGAGTCATCACCTACTTCTATGTCCTAAAGTCACATTAAAATAGTATATGTAGGAACCAGGTCAGACTGATCGCTGGGGCAAGAATAAGCGTTCTAAACTACGTAGCGTTAATGTGCAGGAGGTAATGGAATTAACTGCGAGTCATTAGAAAGCGGAATAAAACTAATTGTATAACTTATAACTATACATAACTTAGTAAATTTACAGTCTCCAGTTAACAAATTGGCAACATCAAGTGAATAAAATTATATCTTACAAATTCATAGAAGATGATTGTGCCACTATAATACTTGTATTGTAGTTGTGTAATCTGCATAGAGAAATTATCAGCTATTACAGATTATCTTGATATGGATTACCGTAAATAATAGCAGCAGGTGTTTATTAGTGGCATAAATGGGTATAAAAGTGTGGGTGTGTTGCTTTTACATGTGGTGCTATATATGTAAGCTAAAACATGCACTTGACTTTTTCCTGCTTGCTTATAAATGATAATGCTCAATTCCCTATTAATACAAGGTGTTATTTCTGTGTAGGGTATCATAAACCTTACTATATAGTAGTAGCTACGTACTGATGCTATAATCTCATGGGTACCTAACATAGAATTGTATATCCTATTCAGCGTCTACACTATTGGAATATCTGGCATTTGAGTAGTCAGCAGTTTGATCAGTGTACGTTAGGAAAGTACTTGGAGTAAAGCACTTGCGCAGCTGCATGTGTGCATCTGAAATTATATAACTAAGGACTGTTCTATTTATTTTAAAAGAGTTCTGATCTTACAGCTATAGCTATTAGTAACACTTGTTGCTATTATACTTATAACTGAAAATGAAATTCAAAGTCTGGTTAATTGTCCCATGCCCACTCCAAGACTGCTGCTGCATACCAGCCACAAGATTTAGGAGAAGATACTGAGTTGATGGCTTTCAGTGGTGGTAAAAGACACTTCTTAGGATTAACTGCATCTGACGGTTTAATGGCGATTAACTGGTTGAATTAAGATGGTGGGTCTCTCAACAACTATTGATGACCCACTTCCGCACTTGAGTTTCCGCTCTGACCAGCTTTTCACTGTAGCATGTACTTCACTAGGCAAATAAATGTCTCAGCGCTTGCCCAATGTTCCATGGAACCAGCATCCCATCAGATCTCAACAGACAAGATGATACTGTACTTGTGACTGTATAAGTCTGATAATTTTAGTGCTATGTATTTTCATCATATTTATGTATGGCAGAAGAAATGTCTATTTTAGCATAACGCATGTAAAATGGCATATACGTCTTAAATTTTAATACCAAATAATATATTAACATAATTATATAATTATATATAATATATATATCATAAAATGAACACAATGAAACAATTCAGTATTGATAATAGTAGCTATGAACTTGACAGGACACTATCCCACAGAACTAATGGTACTGCTAGCTCCTGCAGTCGACTATTCCAAAGAGCCATTTTCAAGTCGTTAAAAAAGAAAAATATATAACTGATATTTACTACCTACACACACAACACTGCTATTTACAGCCATTGTTAAACAGCTGTTATGTGGCAGTACACAGCCATTGAATGTGTTAATAAAATATTTCATCATCATTTTTATGAAAACACACTCAAATAGGAGCCATCAGAAATAGAGACTTACTGTACACACAAAAAGAGCCTATAAAGAAGTGAGTACAACAATGCAGTCAGTGTTGTTTTGGTTTAGAGATTCCAGGTTTTCTTAGTTTTAGTTATTCATACTAAAAAAATGTCTTGAATGCTTAGTTTTAGTTTTTCCCCAAATTCTCCCTGAAGATTTAGTTAGTTTTTAGCATTTCTTCAATATCATGTAGAAGATTTAGTTAGTTATTCTATCAATTGACTTAGTTTTGGTTAATTTACGTTGTGTCTCAAATTCTTGAACAACAAGACTCCTAAGTAGTACTGATAGTTTTCCAAGCAACTTCAAAAGTAGCATATTTCTATGAAATCTTAGGGATTTTAAATAAAGTATGATATATAGTTTAGAGAATAATTTACTTGATAGCAATTTATACCTTTATTTAATAATGATATAATTCAAGGTGAATTGTTAACAATAAAAATTGCTTAGTTTCAGTTTGTGTCATCCACTCTACTGGTAGTTTTAGTTATTATCGAATTCACTGTCTTCTAAAATATTTAGTTTTAGTTTTTTTCATGTTCTCTACAGCTTAGTTTTAGTTACTCTTCTTACCAAAAGTAAAATATCCCAAAACTAAGGGGTTTTGGTTTTAGTTTTAGTTAACTAAAACAACACTAAATGCAGTACTTGATACTGAGAAGGAAGGGACACTAGAACTCCACGCTCACGCTAAACAGAGTTCTCCCTCCCCCAAACAGAGGTGTCCACCCCCCCCAAATAACATTCCCCCCAACTCCCTTTCTCCACCCACAAAAACCTCCTCAATATTGTTTAAAGTACTTATAATGAATAGTCGACAAAAAAAAAATTATTCTGCAGCTACAATGGAATTTTCTGGTTTAGATGTTCAATAACATTAAAAAATATTGAATATGGGGTAGTGGGTGAAGAAGTCTGGATCAGATACTCAAATTGGTGAGGTTTTTCTCTGCAACAAAAATGCACTGGAAGTGCAGTAGCAAAGGTAAAGGGTTAACAGGCCATGGGGTAGGGAGCATGTGTAGTAGAGAACGTGTGGGCCATGGGTTGGGTAGCTCCAATAGAAGCACAGTGCAGCCTGCATCACACAGCAAAGGGAGTTAGACAGCGGACAGCTAGTGGCAAAGAACCCCACCCACCCACATCACAGTAGTTTCAATAAGACTAGGACATTAATAGGAAGGAGTTGGTGCAGTACACACCACTGGAGGGAAAATAAAAGTCAAAGTGGTAGGATGAGGACCACCTCTCAGGGTGCCGCCAAGCAGGCGTGTAATGGAGCGCCAAGTAGTAAGCGGTACGACTGATAACATGTTCTACAATGCAGTAGACAGGGATTTTTAGCCAATTGTAAGGGGTTTAGGCTCTTGCCTCCTCCCTTCCAAAGTTGTTATAATCTTAGTGGAGAAATTTACTCCAAATATTTATCAATTTCCTGAAAATGACAAACCTCTTTCAGGGCTTCATACAGGATTTTTTTTCTGGGGAGGTGGGAACTTTTTTATTCCCACTTAGGATATCGTGTGGCTAAATAGGCCACAGAGAGAGGGGAGGGTGTGGGTCCTCAAGTTTGGGGGGGGGGGGGGGGGGGTGGAGGTAACTAATATTAGCTGCTTTATCCACTGTTAAACTTCAGAGGTATACGGGGATTTTTTCAGAAACATTTAAACTTTTGAACACACTCCTCGTCCTTCCTTGGAACAGCATCAGTTGAAAGATCTTCCAGTTACATATGAAGCTCATTAAGACCCGTATACGCAGCAGTATCACTGACTAAAACCTTCGTCTTATCGTAAGAATTGCCATTAAGGCCCTGAACTTTCGGCTGTAAACTTTGATGAAGTTCTAGAGATTTTCAAACAAAAAAGTAGAAGAATTGTGCTTTGGTTTCCATTTTTTAATAATAAAAAAGAATTTTACTCTGAGTTACCATTTATAATTATAATTAAAAATTCAGATTTCTTGGGGGGGGAGGGAGGGGGAATTCCAGGGCCACCCCCCTCTGTATGAAGCCCTGCCTTTAAAATGTTGACTTCTGCCTACCTAAAATTTCATTTGGCAACACTCCAACACATTGCCACACCCACCATAGCAAAACACCTGCATATGACCATGCCCACCATGGCAATACTCCCACACATGACAACAATCATTAATGACCTTAGCAATGACCACACCTACAATTCTACTAGGCAACAATCTAAAACATTGCCACACCCACCATTGCAATACTCACCCCCCATGCCCCATGACCGCACATACCACAGTAGTACACTCACACAGACCACACCTATAACTTGACCATGTCAATGACCACACCCACACAACAATGATTACACCCCTCCCACACATAGCAAACCATCTTGGTGATAATTCCACCCCTCCAATCTGCAGTACAAGCAAAAGAATGGCTACAGCTGGCACAACTTAATATAATAAGATTAATATGATGTTGCCGCAGGGTGGGAAAAGTATTCCTCCCCTCCCCCCACCTCTCCCCCCACTAGTGAACCCTGCTTGGTCCCAATTACAAGAGTTCTGTTGTACACAACACACACACACACACAGTACATGGGAAAACATAAGAGTACTAACACACATACATTAAATGTCTCACCCACTTACCAACATCTGCTTCAACAAAAATTGTCTTCTGCTAGAAGTCGACTGGAAAAACTGCAACTGTTGATTATTAATACAATAAGCTTCTTCACAGACATCAAGACCTCTTAATATTAAACACAGGTAAAAATAAATAACAATCTATTCGGGTAAAAAAAATATTCAAGCCCCCCCCCCCCCTCCACATTTATACTTTCTACGAAGAAATGTTTAAATCTATAGTAAATATCACAAGCATAACCCTTAATGCCAACAAGTAACATTTCTTGTTCCTCCAATGCCTATCTCGGTGTACCACACACATTATATATAGCTGCTCTCTATTAAGAATATCAGTTTAATAAAATTACAATGCTTGCACACTTACCAGGGTTATATCTAGATATTTTTTTCTGGGTGGGGTGTGTGAAGCTAGAGCAAGTTTGCCTCCCTCTCTCTCTCTCTCTGTATGGATGTATTTGTATTAATGGTACATTCTAACTGTCCAATCAGATTGCTTAATTCACAATGCTATATTTCATACTCACCTGCTACGAAGTAAATAAGTGAATTGTCCAATCACAATTAGTTTTGGTGTTGTACCACTCTGCGTTTGGTCAGCAAGTGACTTACATTATCTTCGGGCCTCTGGCCCTCAGTTGTGTAAATCCAGTATCGACATCCACGCAATTATGTAACCTACATATACATACATATATTTATTGTCATTAGACCACTGACTATTTTCGCATCATGCGAGCTTTCAATATTCTCCCTTGAACGCTCCATACGGAACGCTTCAACGTGCATGAATGTAGTACTGGACAATTCCCGGTCATGCTGGAATGTTCAATATGCATCATGTGATGAGGAAACACTTAAGGTACTCAAGGGAAACATCTAGGGAAAAGTCCCATTCAATTCAAACGTTATGCTAACTTGATATCGTGAAGCAAAACTATCATATACTGCAAGAATCATTAGCTCACATGATTACAATGTGACGAAAGGGGGCAATCACCAACAAAAGCTAGTACCTGAAATTAACTAAACTAGCATAATAAAAGGTCTAAATAGTTGTTCAAGTAACTCAAAACAACATTTAATTGGTCAGTAATACAAAATCAGAACATGACAGACAGACAGATTGACAGACAGGACGACTACAATATCCCTCTCGCACACGCATGCTGAGGGTTAATTACATATCTTGTCAAAGTCAAATATATAATATTGTGGATACCATATTTCTCAAATGTACTTTACTTTATTCCTCCGAAATACAAAAACAACAGCAACAAACAGAAAAATAAATAACCCCCTCCCCCCCACCCAAAAAACAAAATAACAAACAACAACAAAAAACAATCAACAACAAACAGAATAATAAATAACCCCCTCCTTCCTCCCACCCAAAAAACAAAACAACAAACAACAACAAACAAACAAAAACAACATCAAAGGCCAGCAAAATGTACCTAACCATGCATAAACCTCTTCTACTCAATATGGACATCTGAAGTAGTCCTTCAGAGAAACTCAACATTCCAACAAAAGTGCTTCAGCTCAATCACAAGTCAAATTAGAAGGAGAGGCTGGCCAGTGTTAATAACTGGTAACTGAGAGTATCATAACTTCAGAGTACGTGTTGGATGGAACACAGGGACAATAAGAATGTTGCCATTTGTATGAATAATCATCTAAATACACACACACAGATTTAGATATAGAACAGACTTCTCCATAACAATGTGGCTTTCTTTCACTCATCCAAATGATCATCCAAAACTTCTTAACCAAAATTTCAAACCTGATACGTCACATATATTATCCACAGATAAAAAACCGACCAAAAAAACAAACAAAAAAACAACAACAACAACTAACAAACTGTGTCAACTTAGACTTGATTTAGTATAACATTTGATCATGATTGATATTATATCAAGTATATTTCATAGTAGATATGTCGTTCAGTAACATTTTTCATTCTTGTACTTAAAAAACAAGCTGATTAAAACTAGGTAGGTTGCAACAAGTGTAGAACATACTCGCAAGCAGACATTACACCATTGACAGAAGTCCTACAGACCAGTTTCAAACACTAATAAAACCGACTTCAGGAAGGGTAAGGTGGAGGAAAGGAAGAGGTGTCCGGAAGGAGATAATATTATGAGCAAAGGTTCTTTTCTTGTAGTGTTCTTCTATGGGAACGAGAACTATCTGCAAGTCGCCTTATTTTCTTGGCATAATAGTCAGTGTAATGCGAATCTAATTATTGCACACCACAACTAAAATTAGGGTGTGGCTATGTCTCATATCCAAAATATAAATCACCAGCTCAGAGCCAGATCCTGTATGTACCGAACTGCTACGCTTGGAATGGGTCTGGGGACATGTCCATACCAAATTTGTTCTGCCGCACATATATTACGGCGGTCAATCACAGTTAGCAAATTAGCGGGAATAGCCCTCCTCAACCGCAAATAGAAATTCCTATGCATATCAGCCACCTAGGTGGTAGGTTTAGCAATCATGGCTAATTTGCGGTAGAAATTCAGAAATAAAGGAGGCGGGGCACTCACCACTTCCACATTCCTTCAGAACATTGCGCGCTACGTGGGTCTGGATATGCCAGACTACTACAGCTCATGAGACAAAAAATTACCTTCCAGTCCTTTGGTTTATGAAATGTTTGCACCCTGCTCACACAGCAATTCAGCATGGTTAGAACATAGAAGATGAGCATATTGGGTCCAAAAAAAAACTCTGGCAATTCATCCTGAAATACTCCACAAGCAATAGCCCAGTCTTGTGCTTCGCCTTATCGAGCTTCCTATACATCGGGAACTTCAGTGCCAACTAAGTGGAAGAGGTGAATGGACACTCAGAGTAAGGAACAATAACATTTCTTGTAGACTAGAAGATTAAAGGTGAGCTTTAATGCTAGCCAGGCCAGAACCTTTGTTAGGTAAAGTGTCTTTCAACTTACCTATTTTAGTGCTGAAAAGGTTGTTGGAATGAAATACACTCAATTTATTTATTAATTTATATTAATTTATATTTAATAATAATATTATTATTATTATTATTATTATTATTATTATTATTATTATTATTATTATTAGCTATTATTATTAGCTACAACTACTATTATTATATTTTATGATTAGTTAATTCGTATAATTTGTATAGCTATTTGCTAAAATATAAATTAAGAAATAAAGAATTAAAATAAATAAATTTATGAAAGATAAATAACTAATATGAATAAATAATTGAGACCGTGGGTGCTGTGAGTCAAAAGTCTATGGCTTGCTGAAGGATGTGGGACACCCCATAGTGGTGCAGACAGGAGACCCACGGGCTAGAGACTATCCTCTCAGTGGTTGTGCACAAGCCGCTGTCAAGGAACAATCACCACCTAATCCTTAGTATTTATTTATTGAATAAATAAATAAAAATAAGTTAAAATACATGAGCAAAGAAATCAAACGAATAAAAATAAATAAATATTTAAATGAATAAATACAACAATTAAATGAATAAAACATAAAATAAAATAAATACATAAATAGAAGCATAGATAAATAAATAAATAAATAAATACTTAAATGAATACATAAATAAGATGAATGAGTGAATGAATGAAGAATAAAGATAGACCCACTAAAATTTGATGCTTTGTGTGTCAAATATTTAAGGCATAGTGTTATACTACTGATGCATGTTATAATTCAAGTATACACACCTGATTATAACAATGCTATAACTTTGTAATACACATGATGTATTAGTGTGCTATAATTCAAGTATACACCTTTGTAATACACATGATGTATTTCCATGCTATAATTCAAGTATACATGCCTGAACATAACAATGTTATTTCAGTGATATACACATGTGGTAAGTATGAGTATACTACATGAATACATATTGTTAGTATAATAAAAGGATTACTTTAGAATACATATCATTTACATTATGTGTATACCACTGAAATACACATGTGAGTATAACTCAATTATTCTAGTGCTATACACTTCCCAATACACATCAGTATTCTCTACTTTTTGTATGGTGATGGTGCAAAAAAATGTGAGAGTACGTGAGGGTCAGAAACAAGGGAAACATTGGAAAGGAAGCTATCAGGTTAAGACTAAAGAGAACTTCAATATATTTTGTGATATTATTCAATGAACTACACAAGAATAAACCACAATGCTTTTAATTACATAAAATTGGCTTTTAATATTTCAGCCAAGAGGACTGAATTATTGAATTAACATTATTTATATTTAGTGTACAATAATAATAATCATATAATATAGCTAACAATTTTTTGTCACTTAGTATTGATATTCCCAAATACAAAGAAAGATTGCAAATAAGCTAGATACACCAGCCATCTGACTAGAATAAGTACATATTTCCATTTGTGATCCTAGAACAAGGTTAGATATGTAGCTACTTCCTGTACTTTTCCTTGTTATTATAACTGTAATGAGAGGTCAAGCCCTACCATTCACTTCCTGGTGCTCCAAGTGGAAAACTAAAAACAAAGCCTCTGTAGAGAGTAAACACTTCTCTATCAGCAGCAGCACAAAATGGAGAATGGAACTGATACAAGTTTTAACTGGACCCTGGATGCAAGCCTTAGTGGACCTGCCATCTCATTCTTCATTGCTTTGTTATTCTTTCTAGCTCTACCCACTAACTTGTTCATCATTGGACATGCCCTGTACCACAGGAAGACAAGTTTGAAGAAAAGTGCCATCATCTTACTCTTCTCTTTGGCTGTCACAAACCTCTTAATGACAATTTTCTACATGCCCTTTGCTATAATAGCTTCGGGAGCTCAAGAGTGGATATTTGGGGACACTGACAACACAAGGAACATTCTCTGCCAAATGCATGGATTTGTATTTGAATATTCATCTACAATGACTGGCCATATATTGGTAGTAATCTCCATTGACAGGTTTTTGTTCATTGTCCGATCGATGGATTATCACAAGATAATGACTTGGAAGGTCACTTGTGTCATAATTGCAGTCATTGCGGTGAGTTATTACATTCAAATTAATATAATTACCAGTGCCATATTGCTATTTATAAAAAATATGACTTATCCTTATGGTCCTCTGATTGATTTACAGTTCCTAATTTTGATCTGGTGCTGCTCTCCCTTCTATGGTTCTGGACTTGGGTTCTATGACTGGTCCTTTACCAGTGGAGGTTGTCAGCCATTCATACTGGACCAAAGCCTTCCTGTTACTATAATCTACTTGGTGTATACCTTGCTTTCATTTCTTGTCATTCTCGTTACTACAGTGTGGACGTTTTGTTTCACCCATGGGTTCCTGCGGAAGAGGATGAAGATTAGGAAGGAGGCCAGGAATTCTGGCACCGAGAAGCACATATATCTTAGTAAAGTGAGGAATCTAGTCGGAATGTTTGGAGTTCTTCTATTGGCAAACGCATTTTCATGGATACCCTACTTTGCTTCAGTTTTTTACTCCTCTGTGGACGAATTGGAACAAGTACCTAAGAAATTAGACGTGTTTTTGTTCGTGATGGCACTTTCTAACAATGCAATGAATCCTTTAATTCAAATCTTCTTCAGAAAAGACTTGCATGATTCTCTGTCACATATTTATCAAAAAGCCAAAAGCAAGCTCCAAATTAGAGTCAGAGAAAGAATACCAAATGGACCTTCAAGCCCTAATAAGCAAATGAGAAGCTTAGACACTACCACGTCAATAGTGTGACTATTTATTGTATGTATTTTATATCATCACTCTGAATTACATCTATTAAATAGTATACTCTATAAATTCATTTCTTAGTTTGATATTTTTTATGTTAATATTTTGATACAAAGAAGCATTGTAACTGGTGTAAGCTATTCTTACCATCATTAATTCCTCTCTCTTAAAATAGTTAAAATGGCCGACTTTTCTAACTTGCTGGCACTTGGCTGGTACCTGAAGAGGTCAGCTTAGTACTATAATGGTTTAAGTCAGTGTAATTGAAGCACTCCAAATACAGGATGTTATAATGAGTCAGAACTAACTGATGGGGAAATTCCTATCATGACTATAAATGGCCTCTATTTCCCAGTTGTAGTCATTCACATCTCTCATAATTCACTCAACACTAACCACAATTGCAGCAGAAGAAGTTAAGGACTTCCTTAAAGTAATACATCAAAGTTCCATAAGGTGAAGTACCTTATTGGAAATTGCCCCAGACACTAGGCTCAGTCATAAGCCTTCAGCTGTCTATTGTTCCGCTTAATATGCCAAAAGATTGTCCACATAATTTGCACGCAAGATTAAATGAATTTTGGTTGAAGAGTCATGATACTGTATGATTGTCCAATATTGGTAACAAGCAATGTATTCAGAAAAATATTGAAACCTTAAATTACTGTATTGTTGGACCACAATGGTGACAAGCAATGTGTGTTCAGCAAATAAAACTATTAATGTTGAAGCCTTATGACTATTGTAGTATGTATTGCCCAATGGTAGCATCATAACCATTTGAATTTTCAAGGCTACATTATGACTCTCATAGTTAGGACATTTGAAAAAAAAAATGCGGGAGAGGGGTGGGTGGGTTAGCCCCTGAATAATAAAAAAGAGTGGAGCTAGAGCTTTCTCTGCTTTGCCAGTGTCTTCCCCTCTTGGATTTAGTAAACAATATTATTAGAGAAATCAACAGAATAGAATTCCAGAGCTAGCTAATAAATTCTCAGAATTATTTTTTTAAATGTCTGTGGCCCTGTTCCTTGGTATGTTTCATCACACCATAATGTTGCAGGCTTAATCACTTCATTCAAACATTGTCATAGTGGCATCTTTTTGCTGCCTTCATAAGCTGGCCGTTGGGCACAATACAAACTCTGAAGTTGCTTTACACAAACTGTGAGTTTCCTACTGTAGTATGGAAGATGTGTTGTATGAATGTTCTGTATCAACAGTCTGATTAGTTTAACACTTTAACTGCTTGTAACACAACAAACAGTTCACTCAAGCTGTTCATATGTCTATAAAAATGGAGTAATTAGTCATAGTAAAGCTATATGGAGAGACTATTTCAGGATTGAAACAAATAATTATGAGTGTAATGACTATGATATTTTGATCTACTATTAATATAACAGACAATGGTATACACATATTTTAGGTCCTACCGCCAACTTGCATGTTTTTTATTCTCCTAATAAATGACATTGAGATGAAAACACACCTATTGTCTTTCTTTAATCAACTACCCTGTGTTGCATACAAACAATGTAAGTGGTGCTAAAGAGACCACATTAGTTGTTAGTAAATCTCTCCCTATTAATATATTATGTGGTGTTTAAAGTGATTAGCTTGATGCTGTGTCCACCTTTATCTCTCTTTGACAGAATCATTTCTTCACTGGCTCAATAAAATATAACAGTAGACGGTTTTGCATCTCTTTAGATGCCACCACTATTGAAACAGTCAACAAAGTAGTGAAAATACCGCAGGAAATATACAATGAATTAAATATAAAGTTATTCCTAGAACAACAGAAGTTATATTAAATCACTAGATTTAAGAATGAAAGAATGAAATCATGTTGAAACATGTTCATTCTGTAATACTATTGAATAATGTATTGAGGCACATACAAGTGGTTGTTTTTCTCATACACTCTAAACTCATATCTACTGGTTTCCTGTGTTACATTCACTTACTATTGATCCCGGAAGGTAGAGCAGGCTAGTTCAGCTGTTTGGGGAAGAGTCTTCCACAAATTTATCGTACTTCTCAGAATTGATATATTTCCCTCACAGCATTCCCATAGAGTATAACACTGTATTCATATTGGTAATGAGCTAGAAGTGAACTCACTCACTGATCTATGGTCTCTTCAATAACAAATAACCTATACTTTCACCTCAATTAGGGGAAAAGGTACTGAAGAGAAGTTTATTTAGCCTATAAGTGTGTAGCCTTTTAGCAGCTAGCAGCCATTAAAGTTGACCTGTGCACATCTGCATTCTGAATTCAAAGTTTATATTACTCATCATTTGATTGCACTGAAGAGAAATAGAGTCACTTTCTCCAGTTATCATAGTCCACTGTCCCACCATGTTGTCAGTTGGGAGGAGACATCATATAATTAGTGGGATAGTGTTGCAAATCAACATCTTCTTTTATAACCTGTATATTGGGGGGAAAATGATCATGCTAACATAAATATTTTATTCAGTAAGCAAGAAGTTAAATGAGACAAAATAAACACTTCACTGCAAACTCTAAGCATGTTGATTGGTGAAATCTTACAAAGGTCTTTTAATGCTTTCTTTAACTATAACTCTTAGGATTATACAAAAAATATTATAGCAGTTGAATTTAGTGTATCAGATGGAAAATTCTCTCTTATGTTCGCAATGTCCTGGTATCAGTATTTCATCTATGCCCAGAGTAATGCCTTCATAATTTGGATATCTCTGGGAAGATATAGCCTCTAGGTAAGTTAATCGAATCCCACCCAACTGAAGTAATTTTGACTCAACAGTTAAAAGTTAACAAGTGTATAGAAAATTGAAACCATATATGTTAGTTGCTGAGTTACTGTCTAAAATGTTCCATTTTACTATTTGAATTTTCATACCAATACTACTGCTTAAACAGAAAACTGGAGTAAAATGGGGGACTCAGGCCTCTATGAAAGTAAATTTAGGGAGAGCAAAAGCACTTTTTGCTGCCCCAGTGCCTTTTCCTTGCACAAGAGTTTGGATTTGAGCCACATTTATGGGGCCCAAATGTAATGTCAAGGCCTGTATGCATAATTGTTAAAAGGGTGCTCAGATGTGTATTACCTTTGTAACAGAAGCAATTAAAGAAGGAAGTCTATGCATCCATAATTTCATGAAGCACTCCGTTCAAAAGGAAATCTATGGTATCTTTCATCTTTATCTCCATATTAATTGAATCAAGATTTGACATTATTTATGTTGTGTGGAAATTGCAAAGAGGAGATTCTATATATAGCTCAAAGCCCTTAACACATCAGTTAGTGTTAACAAGAAATGTGAGACCCACATGAAGGAAAGTAGCTGCAGTCATTCGCACCTTTGCTTTGATTTTCCAAATTTTAATTGTTATAGCTTTATTCTACCATTAGTTCCAGCCAAAGAATTATTGCCTTTACTCAGTCTGAGTACATCTTCATTTCAATCAAATATGTCAACTCTCTGGATAAATTGGAAACTTGGACCTACTCACCCAACTTTCTTCCATTTGAAATGAATAAAGGTGGAACAACCATCAAGGTAGTATATCTAGGGACGGAAATGTGAAGAAACATGTAGCAGGAGTGGTAAGTCTGTTTACAAAAGATGCTATAAATATCATTAATTAAAAATAAAGTTCCCTCCCTCCCCCCCTTCGCTACCTTCATCCCCCCTTGTTCTGAATATTCAAGGTTTTCACTTTATAACATGTGCTACTATTTTTCCACAAGTACAGTTATAATGTAAATTAAAAAGGGGCAATTTGTATTCTACCGTGTATTCCAAATTAGCACTATACCGTGCTTCCTTATTATCCAATTACTGTACCCCACAACAAGTAACCCCACCCTCCCTAAAGGTGGCTAAGCCACACCCAAAATAAGGTAAAGTTGACAGTCTGCTCTATTGAACAGCTGACCCTTGAGCTAGAGGTCTACTACTGGTTTCTACAATAAGATGGCTATCCCAGTCTCAACCCCCTCTAAACTAGTACTGCTGTTATTAAGAGTCTCATAGGTTATGAATTTCATTATTCACACATTCTTCACATATCCAGACACTTCTCTAAACCTTATGACTAAGGATGTCTGTATGAGAAAGCACTGTAGTTCCTGCTGGCCTTTTCAATCATGTATACCTGTCCACATCAAATGCCACTTGGTACATTCTATTAGGATATTGTGAAATAGAAACTGGGGACAAGATATTTGACCAGTGGGCGGGAACTGATCACTACCTGCATCATTGTCCGCCAGATTGGTGGAAACTGATGTCCTCATGCACCATTAACTCAGATTGTATGGCATTTTGGTGCGTGTTTTTAAGATTGCATGTGATTTGTTATGACTATTGTTACTGTTGCATGTAAGTTTGTGGGAGTGACATTGTCACATTGCATAACAGCTAGCTTCCCTAGTTGTTTACAGTGAGCTGCACGCAATGTCAACCATTCCTCATGTCAATATCCTTCTAGTAGTCAAAAACATTTACTTTCGCTTCTGCACTTCATGAAACATCTGGCCCTTTGTCCTGCCATTCATTTGGGTTAAACCTTGCCATAATCTTGAGCTATTCAACATTAATTGAGGGAATGCTTTTCACGCATACACCTTTGTATTTCAAAGTTGAGTTTTTATTGAAATTATTTGCAATTTAATATAATTAAATTAACAATATAATATATTGTAATCCAGTGTATGAGACCAGGTAAAGTATAGATCTTAAAAACTTTTAAAAGGTGAGGTTTGTTTGTTTGGAGATCCCTCGAGAAGAATTATTTTTTATAGACATTGGGCTTAGACTTTGGCTTCTTGATGATTCTTGCCTTTACGTTCTATCTTGTAGCTGTTATTTCTCATAGATATGCTGCTTGAAGTTTCTGCTCTTCTCTCTTTGCTTTTACAGTGAAATAATTTCATTATTACTTTCCTCATATCATTCCTAAAGTAAATTTGAATAATGGGATTAGCTACTGTGTTAGAGAATGAAAATACGAATAATACAGCATCAATTTCCACTGGAACTATAACGACTCCGTCTCCAATAAGGGCATAGAACACTGGAGGGAAGGCATACATAATCCATGAAAATAAATTAACGAGAAGCAGAAACCCAAATATTCCCGCTAGGTTTCTGACTCTCTGGTTGTAGTTACTTTGTACAGTTTCAGAAAATGTGAAACTTTGTTGCCTTCTTAAGTTTTTCTTCAGGAATCCATGAGTGAATATGTAGGTCCACAGCGTTGTCACAAAAATGATTCCAAATAGAATTAAAGAGTATATGATAAATAATATGGCAATGGCGTGTTTATGGCCGTCAAGTATGAAAGCTAGGCAACCACCACTGGAGAAAGACCAGTCATATGATCCAACTCCGTAGATTGGGAAGAGACACCACAATACAGGGAAAACCTATAATGGCAACAAAAAAAAACACAACAAACCCTCTAATATTTGTAATAAAAAAAAAAATCATTACACATATTCCACAATAAATTACATTACTTCATTGGATGCATTCTCTCTTGCACAGATGCCTTGTATTTTTATAACAATATACAATAAAAGAAGCTTGAATGTCATGGGGTAGGAGGAGGGGGAGGGGAAGAGGAGAGTAATCCCTTGACTGTATGCATCTAATGAATTAAGAAGGTTTAGAAATTTATTGTGAAGTAGCTAAATAATTATTCTTCAAGGTGGTAACTAACCCACACAGCAGCCATAATCACTGATACCACCTTCCATGACATAAGCTTTGAATGAAGATCAATTTTCACAATGTAAAAGAAGCGTTCAATGGATATCACAACCAGAATGTGGTTGCTCACGGTTATAGAATACTCATATACGAATCCATGAAGATGACAGAGGACATTCCTCGTGTGGTCCGTGTTACCCAGGATCCACTCGCTCGCAGACGCAGCCACTACGACAAAAGGCATGTAGAGCAGAGCCATAATGAGGTTACTAACAGCCAGGAAGAACAAGAGAATGATGGCTCCTTTCTTGAAGTCTTGTCTATGGCAGAGGGAGTACATGACAACAAAGAGGTTAGCAGGCAGAGCAAACAGGAGGTGGAGAAGAACGATGAAGGCTATCACTGGACCTTTCAGCTGTGAATCAAGTGCCCACCCGTTGTCATTAAATTCGTCCTCAGTATAATTGTCCATTTTGTTACATTTACTTGAGCCTTGTCTGGAGTAGTAGCGTAAGCGCCCACGCCGCACTATCTGCGTTGGGTAGGCAATTATCCGATTAATAAATAGACTATCCACTACAACGCTAGTTTATGTTTGCTGCTATATGCTGCTGAAGTGTGTATATTAATGACGTAGTACTTCCTTCAGTAAAACATCATACGCGCAATCGGTCGAACAATAGTGAGGGTTTTTAAGCTCTTAGAAAGGTGAATAAGCCGCACTCTGATTACGATTTGTGGCGGTAAGTAAGGCTTGTTTAGGTCTTCTCAGTACGGGCTAGTTTTACTCATCGTACTGCTGAGTATATTACAGAAAAATAAATCCAATATTTATACACGTTTTCACTTCATAAACCTTTACAGCATTAAGTGCTGCCGCTCCAATTTTCACCTCTGGGCGTAGTTAATCCTTTTGTTTGTGTGTGTGTGATGATTAATATTAATTGGTGTTGACCTGTGAACACAACTTGTTTGGTATGTGTGATGATTAATATTAATTGGTGTTGATTGGCCTGTGTATAGCTCAGTCTGACAACCAAGTCTGCTCTGCTGTAATGACAATGCTCACCCCTATATGTCAGAGAAAGATAGAGAAAAAGAATTATAAAGAAGAGAATTAAAGATAAGATGGGGGGGGGGGGGGGGGGGGGGGGGGGGGGGATGGAGTCAGAGAAGGCTAAATGAACAGGATCCACACATGATGGCAGGTTATCCGAGCGCCTGACGAGGACGAGGAAGGCGCTCGGAAAACACATCCATACTTGTAGGTATGTTGTACCAATACAGACTGTTATGTCATGCACTATGCAAGCCAGTTACTACAATTTGGCGGACTGGTAGATTCTAGTGGAGGTTTGTGGAGACCCACTTTGTTTTTTACCTGTAATCTTTGAAGCAAAATCATTTACAAATAATTATTTTTGGCAAATATTTCTTATATGTGTTTCGTAAATTCCTTGCAACATGTTTCAAAGTAGCAGTAGAAAAACTTAATAGAGATTGTTTATCTAGCTTTATTGTACTCTTTCATGATTTGTCTGGATTTAAGAAGTTATGAACTTTGATAAGCTGAGTGACTTTTGACAGATAGTAGCAATAGCAACTATGACTTCACAGACTACAACTTATATAGCTTAGAGAACAGTGGCAATTGACCTAATATATATCAAAATGGTACTTTGCAAGTACATGTTTGAATGCATCATGTCGTTCACAATACTGCATACCAAAATTAGTGTTATCTCAACCTCTATGTGTAATTTCTAATTGCTGTATTTAGATTTAGGTTTCACAAACATTTGAAATAATTTACCTATTTCTAAATTTAATGAACCCACTTAGATAGCTATTATAGGATTAAATTAGTGACGTATGAAAATCTAGAGTTAATCTTGCATAAAAAATACAGACTTTGAACCCTCCCCTTCTCCTCCATGCTGAAACATTTTTCTACTTCACTGCTTGATGAGCCATCTGGTCTATGCTTCTAGATGAAAGCAGGGGAAGGCCACTCCTCGCTCCCCTCACCCCTCTTTCTTCAAACAAAATTTATTGAAATATAAAATATAATGCACAAGTTACCATAGCAATTTTGTTACTAGGATAACTTCATTTTTTATGCTCTTCATTCATAAATATATAATCCTAATCTCTTGCATTACTAGAACAAATTAAAAGAAAAATTGATTTAAATATACTTGGGCTCCTTCCTGGCGGGCATTAGCACTGAATCCATTATGGAAAGTTCAGGAGCTATTTAGTCTGTCACTCTACTTCTTGAACCTGAATTGAAGCCGTATTTTTTACTGTCTGTACTATTGGGTGCCACTAGAGTTAAATAGCTATTGTAATAAAATTCATTTTATGTAAATGTAGAATTGCATTTATAAATGTGACATTTGCATTCATGAATGTGGCCTGTTCATTTACAAATGTGACCCCTGAGGTGGCTACTTTGATAAATGTATCTGCTGTATTCATGTTTGTGTCCTCTACATTATGTGTTCTGTTCAGGACGCAACCCTCACAGCAGGCAGAAACACCACCCAAGACGTCGATTGCCAGCAGAAGACAATGCCAAGGAAGCGACTGAGTTCACATCTCAAGTTCACACCTTAAGGTGTGAACCCCGCCCATCAAGACTGAACTGAGATTTGTACTCATTCAGTGACGACCTTTTTACCTAGTCAAATAAACATAATTATATTCATAACTGCAAACCATTGCAAAGGTATCATTGTGCTGCTCTATAAATTGTGGTTCAGTCCCCTTTTAGCATCCCCCGTTGCCAGGATAGGGTTGATGGCGATTCTGTGACCGCGGAGTATATAAGTCTTTCGGTCCTTCGATTCTGTTCAGGAAGCAACCCTCACAGCAGGCAGAAACGCCACTCAAGACGTCGATTGCTAGCAGAAGACAATGCCAAGGTGCCAGGACAATTAGCTATTAGAGTTACCTCAGCATTATGTAACTCTGAAATGTCAAGCAAGCAGCCAGGCCCCAAGCTAAACTATTCTAAACATTAAGAGTGTACATAGTTAATTTATACTTATTCCAAAAATTTGAATAGCAGCTGTATAGAGACTACTTGGGAGCTTGAAGCAATCCTCAAGAGAGTATATAATCTGGTTGAGTTTGGTTAGATACTTCTAATTTGGCCAAATTAGTCTTTCTTTAGTCAGAAATGGATAAAGATTTTCCCTGGGGAGGAAATGCTGGAGCCTTGATTTTATTCACACTTAATTCACCTAGATATAAGCTAGCCTACAGGCAGTTGATTTGGCAGCTCTAGGGCAGCTGCTTCATCTTAAGAGTTTATTATTACCTTTGTTACTTGCATTAATTTGAAGTGTGGTACAATGTGCTGCATCAATGCCCAGTGGTAAACAAAATTGTGCTGAGAAGAATACTGTTGAGCAGCAGGACTGTTTACCCCAGTATTTTTTATTTGGTAAGAGGTCTATTATGTTCAGTAGATATTATTGAAAAATGATTTCAAGAATATGCTTGAAAGAAACACAAAGAGAAAACAATATTTATGAAATTCATGTAACCTGTACAACTCATACAAATGTTAATGCAGATAGACATCTGGTGCCTTTTTATGTTTATAGGAAAATATATAGCAATAATGATCAATCATGTCATGAGAATGGCTTCCCACCATTCTTTAATTACCACTATTACAATTTTAGTGTAGTCATTTCAAGATATCAAGAAAAATGTAGAAAATCATTATAATTATCAATAGTACATAATATAATTAGATATCTTCACAATGATATCTTTAGGTACATGAACTGTGAAATAACTCAGGATATTTCAGGTTTTTATTTCACCCTGTACTGAGTAAGCTCATTACCCTTGTAGTTATAGCAACCCCAATAAATTTGTCACTTGATTTTTACAGCTACCTTCCCTCTCTGTGTGACTACTCTGCAGGGTTACAACAGCTGCTAAAATATCAGCTGGGGGTGTGTGGGTAGCCCCTACAACCAACTTTACTCTGTGAGTTACCAGTCCTCTAGTACTAACTACTGCAGTGAAGACATCAATTGTGGAATACACCACTTATTACACTCTCAGAGTGATATGGCTAGATATTTCACTGTCAGGCTTTATTTTTAGTGCCTCCATTTCTTCAATGTGGCTATATCTCCTACTTCACACCACCTGTGGGCTTCCATCACTAACTGCTGTTGTTTTAGAACTAGCTATATCCCAGCAGCTATTGCCTTTACTACATCTTGATTGAAGGCTATTATCTAATGGCTATTTAATGCAGTAAAAATTGAACCTACAGCCCATTGTCATTAGAAATGTGATTACATTATGTAAGTTCACTTTTATACATGTAGAGGTCTAGGGGCACTAAAATTTACAGCTTTATTAGTGACGGTAATATGATTTGGATAATAATAATATAGATTTGTTAATGAAGTGCAGTCATGGTTCTGTATCACATTTATTGGTATAGTTGTACATTATAATTTCTCAAAACTCAATTGGGATGGTAGGCTCAAACCCCCTCCCCCCACGCTCAGAACTTCCTCTGAGGTCACATGGTTACATAAGCTACAAAAAGCAATCCCACATTTACTAATGTAAGCTTCAGTTTACTTATAATATAATATTATTTTAATATTTACTACTATTATTGACATATATGGCACCCCCTCCACCCTTCCCCTCCCCATGGGGTAAGCTCTTAGAAGCATGTCATGTGCAGTCTTTACATGTGGTTCACTGAGATGTACTGTTACAAATTATTTGGGAGTGAAGCCACTTTTCTTGGAATGATGATCTACCAGCAAGTGATACAGATGGGCCATGAAACAACAACTCAACTGACCTCTGACAAACAGTGAATACTCTACTCTGGCAATGGATCACTGATGACTGTTATAGTTGTGTAAACCTGTACCCTTAACTAACCAATACAAGAACTGATACAAGAAACTATTTTGAATGAATATTATAGACTATGGTAAGCAATTTTTGCCATGTGCCCAAAATTAATACAGATTA
>WLWD01004254.1_pt1 | contig 46464 bp, 30 predicted proteins | sample 6712731 | NCBI WGS metagenome assembly WLWD01 (sample SAMN12718690, study PRJNA576275) | sponge metagenome | isolation source: marine sponge | host: Mycale hentscheli | place: New Zealand: South Island, Marlborough, Capsize Point | collected 2014-11-01 | reverse complement strand
ATCGAGCAAGCTAAATTCTTTAAGGTAAAATTGTTAACCTAAGCATTTATTATATTATATTGTAGTCAAATAATTGAATGGTTTCGCTTGACTTTTAACTTCAGTGGTTATATTTTACGTATTGTGATTGTAGAATCAAGCATATTTATAGCTATTGGTTGGCTACTTAAATTTGATGAAAAAACAGGAGAAATTGAGCATTTTTGCGATCATAGATTTTCTCACTGAACTCGATATTAGTGCCATCAATATCTTAAAAAATTTCTTCGGCGATCATATGGAAATAAAACAACCCACCTACAGATTTTTTTTAAACTTTTATGTTATAAGCTGTTTATACTTCCTACAATCTCAATATTAGACAGTAACATCGGCGCTATACAAATACTTAATAGACAAATTTTATGGCGTCCTCTGCAATTAACTGTTATTCAATGTTATTGATAGTTATCGTTTTATGTGTTGTATTATTAGATTTCTGAAAATAGATTGGAAACGAAAAATAAAGAGTTGACTGAAGAAATTACAAAACTAGAAAGTGACAAAAAAATGCTCCAGTCTGCAAGTGCGCAACTCATTGAAGAGAAACATCAATTTCAAGCAAGTGTAATGGAATTGAAGACTGAGATCGATCTCCTGAAGACTGAGAACAATCAACAGAGGAACCAGATAGCAGCTGAAAGAATTCAGTTAGAATCTCATCACAAAGAAAAAAAGCTTCATCTAGAATCTCGCCATCAAAGAGAGAAACAAATTCTCCAATCTGAAGTGGAGCGACTAACAAATGAACTGGAGCTTATCACCACAGTGTCTATTAGCAAGAAATCATTAGTAAGTGCTATGCATTCTTATAAACAGTGTTTTCTTATATTTTACCAAAACTACTTGTCCCAAATCTAATTAATTTAATGGTAAAATGTATATCAGGGGGGGAGGAAGGTACCTGAAGTGGGGGGGGGGGGGCAAAAAAGTTCTATTTAGCCACACCCTCCATTTGACTGCACTCACTATATATATTATTAATGACTGAAAATTCAAAACAATAATGGTGAACAATAATTACTAAGTTACTGAGTATGAAAGTTTCCAAACTATTTTAGTCTCTCTTCCTTGGCATGAATAAACTCTTTTGCTATTTCATGTAAATTGATCACATGCTGAGATTGCATTATGAGGTATTATCAAGGAAATCACACATTTTACATATCTAAGAATAGTTTTAATAAATAATCCAATGATGTGTGAGTATGTAATGGTGAACATGACATGATAATGAAAGTTGGGGGGGCATGCCCCCCCCCCCTTTTTGGAAGTTCAGGGGGGCGATTGCCCCATTGCTCCCCCTGTGGAGCCCCCCTGTGTATACAGGTTATATCAATAAAGTTTAGGTAACTTAACTATAAAAATGACCCAATAGGATTGTCAGTATTAATTCTAAATTCTATTTTTTATGGAGAAGTATGCTTCATACCTCTTTTCTAATGCTAGGCTTCTTGTTTGTTCCAACTATCATTTCAGTCTTCATTGTATTTTATATAGTGAGAATAAACAAAATGTGTGTATTTAGCAGGTAAATAGCAGTTAAAGAAATAAGCTTACAGCAAAAATGGCAAGCGAGCTATTTTAGACAATAGTCATTCTAAAAATTAAAATCAAAATTCTATCCAATTAACCAGCCTCCTGGCCAATAGCACTGAATTGCTAAAACAAGGATGAATTTTTTAAATTTCGTATGGGAAACAGTTTTAATGTCATATTATAGTTACTCATGGCAACTTCTTAGGACTTAAAAAACAACAACAAGCATTTCTAAGGAATTACCACACTGTTTAGAGCCTAACCCTAAATAAGATTTGCTTACTAACAAAGGAAATTGGAGGAAGTCTAAGCATCTTAATGAAAGAAAAGGCAGCCAATAACTATTATTTATTGTTAGCTTCAAAATTTTCTTAGGTAAGCAACACACAACACTCACACGCACACACACACACTCTTGTTCACTAGATATACCAACACAAGGCTTCATTTCTCTTGGTGACTTGACAGATTGGGCAATTGATTTTCACGTAAGAACAGCTATGATGAACAGCTCATTAACCAAAATAACATACCACCTCTACTAACTATAGAAAATTAACTCCAGTATAACTTCTTTGCGGCAGCATTCAGATCATATTAGAGACAGCATAATTCTAAGGAGTAAATAAATAAATTTCTTTGATTTATAAGGGTAAAAAAATCACTAACAGGAAAGATTCTGTTTTGTAAAGTTTGTTACGGGATCAATTACCAAGCGAACGCTAAAATGTGAGGGTTGTGTGTTGTTATGTTGTTTACTTTATCCAAAGAAACTTCTATTCCATACTTAGTGATAACAAAAGTGGATTCTATATATAGCAGTTGACCATTAAAAATAAAAGATAAACTAGTGGTGTGTTTGTGCACAAATACGAGCTAGCATGCCTTCTTAAAATACCGTAATTACAATGTTGTTATATTGTTTACTTTATCCAAAGAAACTTCTATTCCATACTTAATGATAACTAAAGTGGATTATATATATAGCAGTTGACCATTAAGTATAGCTAATTATTTACAAAATTACTATTTTACCATGAAGCTTCTTGAGTAGTAGTATTAAATTTAAGCCATTTAGACTATCTCAATCACCAGTAACTCTTGACAACAAGCTCTCAGCTCTCAGCTACGTAAGTAAAGGCCAGAGTTTTGTTTTGTAATTTGCGTTTATCTTAGCTTCCCCCAAGTAGTGATAGCTACCTTTTAATAAGCCATTCAGACTACCAATGGCTCTTGATAACCAACAAGAGTCACTTAGCAACCTCAAAATTGGCAGCATGTTTGAAATTACATCTGACTATTTGTGACTGTGAAAGAAAAATTTCACAGGAATTCAAGTGTAGGTTTAAAATGCTGTAGTATCTGAAACTTCAGTCAAGACCATCCAAGTTGTACTTGATATTCAAAAAAGGAGAAGGAAAACAAGGAATGAAGATCTGCAAAACAAACTGATCTTTTCCACTTTTTTCACTTGCCTATGTAAATATTGGGAGAAGTGCATTAGGGAGGCTATTAAGTAATTAGTATTCCAATTGTCAATGGCATGTAAACAGTAACCATAGCAATACTATGACTTTTATTATTTAATGAAGTGTGCCAGTAAAATAAACAATATTTTTAAATTGTTAGCAAATAAATATGTTATACTAATAATATTTACTACAGATAATGTATTTGTTTATTATTTAGACATTCCCACTAGAACTAGACTGGGGGCATGGTCCTGACATGCCAGTGGCTATGAGTGCATACATCCAATCAGTAGAGATAAATGATAGAGTGTATGTTGGAGGAGGATTCACTGAAAATAATGCGGATAAGTACATAGTGATGGCCTACAACACACTGTCCTGCCAGTGGCACACTCTACCTCCATACAGTACCAGGTTCTTTGCTATGACTACCATCAACAACAAACTAGTTGTGGTGGGAGGAAGAAATAGAGATGGCTCAGATAGCAGTGAGCTAGGAGAGTGGCAGCCTGACAGCAACCAGGGTACACACCCCTACCCTCCTATGTTTACACCTCGCTGTTGGCCTTCAGCTACTTCATATAAACATTGGCTGGTGGTGGCTGGTGGTTACCATGGAGCTTGTTTACAAACTGGTGTTGAGGTACTTGATGTATCCAACATGCAGTGGTCCACTAGACAATCTACACCAACACCATGGAGAATGATGAAGTCTACTACAATAGCAGATACCTGGTACCTCATGGGGGGAGAGTGTGAGAAACTGTGGCAGAGTAGTCCTGATGTCTATTCTGTATCTCTGGAGGCTCTTGTTTCACACTCCTCATCAGACAGTTCCAACATATGGAACAAACTACCTTCACTCAACTGTACACAATCCTGTCCACTCAACATTGGAGGATCTCTACTGGCAGTCGGTGGGAAGAGTGGGAAGCCAATGTCCACCATCCAGTGCTATGTCCCTGAGACTAATACCTGGGTTCAGGCTGGACAACTACCACATGCAGTACGTAACTGTACCTGTATCATGACATCAGACAAAGTCCATGTTATAGGAGGATCTGATGGGAATAGCAGACTTAAGAAATTGTTTACTTCTACTATTCACTAATTAATATCTTTGTTTTTATGAAATTGTTTTGTATAAGTTAGCTATTATAATTAAAAGTAGTTTACATGGTTACTGTTTGTTTTTTTTTCATTAATATAAAAAATCAAAATAATTATGATAGAATTATGGTTGAAATTTGACCTAGTAGCTACAACAAGAGAGGATTGAGCTAGTAGCTAACAAGATGACCTATTCACCCTTACAATGTACAGCTTTTACTTGGAGTTACTTTGAATGGACTTGTTCAATTGACTTAGTCGTGCTATACTATTATTATGCACATGTCCAGCAACAGAGCTTACAAATTAAAACAAATAAATGATTTGTTCAGATGTTTACTACATTTATTGTTTACCTAATTACAGCTGGGACTCCATGCTCTCTCTCTCTAATATACCTCCTTACAAGCTTTCTGTTTGTAGCAGTTGCGACCCTATACATAAATGCTAAATTGTTTTGATGGATCTTCAGTATAATGCATTGGAACAAGGAGATTTATTACTGAGCTAGACTTAGTATATACATGCAGTCAAATAGACAACATATATATATATATATATATATATATTCCACCCTAGATATCTTCACAATGATATTTTTAGGTATGTGACAAGTGAAATATCTCGAGATATTTCACTCCATTATTTCCCTCTGTTATTTCACTCTGTTATTTCACTCTGTTCTGTGCAAGCTCATTACCCTTGTAGTTATAGCAACTGGCCAAACTTCTCAATTTTCTAAGTTTTTACAGCTACCTTCCTCTGGTATACACTGCTAAACTGGGTTATCAGCTGCTAAAATATCAGCTGGGGATGTGGGTAGACCCTACAATCAACTTTAGTCTGTGAGTCATCCTAACTACTGTAGTGAAGATTTCTATCTTGGAAAAAACTACTTATTACACTTGTGATAGTGTTATGCAGACCTCTCAACCCTCACATATTTTGCCATTTTGCCATTTGCCATTTTGAGTGACTTTCACCACCCATTGCTCCTTTGTATCAAGCTCACAAGCAAACACACTAACTCTCACGCAAATTGACAGTGGCAGTAAATGCTGCAATGGTAGCATTCTGATATACAGTACTGTCACAGCCAATAAAATAGCGATTTAAGTGCTGGGGAGGGCATTCAATTATTGATGTTTAGGTAAAATGAGTGCTACCTGGTAAAGGGTTTTCTGCCCTGACGGTCAGCAGTAGTAGTATGGCTTCTTCTTCAAAAGCAGAGCTTAAGTTTGGTGGGGCGTACAAGTACTGTACTAAGTAAGTTAACATTTATTACTTCCACAAGTATTATTAGCTAGCCATTAACTAAAAAGTAGTGTTGTTTTGGTTAACTAAAGCTAAAACTAAAATTAATTTTAGTTAGCTACACCTAAAACATTTTAGTTAACTAACCAGAACTAAATTTCACATAGGATGATGGTAACTAAAACTAAAAGTCATCAGCTGATCAGCAATAACTAAAACTTTTTTTATCAAAACTATAAAATATAGCTAACCATTTTCAGTGACATCACTGAAAGAAGACAAATGACCAGTGGTAGTCACAGGAAGCAAAACCATTTACCCAATCATTTCTCCATAGCACCTGAGTAAATTGTTTGGCTAAGGCAATCTGTTGGGCAGCAGTCTGCAGTTGCTCATCTACTATCTAGCCCCTCCCTTAACAAAACACCAAACTAAAACTGAAATGGAAATTAGCAATACCCTGGATTAGTGTCATATTTTATCTCAGAGTATAAGTTTGAGATGAAACTGCTTGGACTAGCTAATATTAACTTAGATGAATTTTTTTTTTGTAGTACCAGAACTATCAACAGGGAGGGAAGGTCGTCTTGCACGTGTGTATACTAGTAAAGTCACTGAAGTTTATCTGCTATTTCTTCAGTCCGCTCTCTACAAGTGTTTGTTTCATATAATAAACTTCTTCAAAGAGAATATTCTATACTTCCAGTGCTCTTACAACAAATTAAATCATTCTTACGCAAATTATTTGGAAAATTTGTGATACCTTCTATAATAAAAAATGCCGTATCGGTTGCTTCAGTAGACTACTCACTGGGTAATCAATTATCAGGTAGCTGTATGCATTTTATTATCGTCACATCTTTTTTTTGACATAGTGTATAATTTTACAGATGACAAATTGTCAGTGGGTTTCTTAACCAGATAAAAACTTGTCCAGCTTCATAATGAAGGAGACCTCGGCAATCAAGAAGTACACATATTTTATGAAGCCGTAATAGGTTTTTACTCCTCAGCTTCAAGTTATGCATTTAAAAACCTCCCCATTTCTGATGAAGTTCTTCATAATGCTCAGTTTGTTGATTTCAACAATAGACTAAACTCAACATTCAGGCAAGTTCTCTATTTTGTTTCAAGGTGCATATAACGAACAAAAATACAAGTGTCTGTTTTAGGTGTTAGTTGTTTACTTTATTATATCTTTATGATTATAGGTACTCTTCCATGCTCCAGTTCACCTCAGTCTCTGATATGAATTCATTAGAAGATGAATTTCTTCAACATCAATAACTGGAGACCTCACATGTTGAGGAGGCTGTATGGCAGGCTGCATTGGTTGTTGACGTTAACCGTACTAAGCATTACAGAATGGATATTGTGTGGACACACTTGTCTCAAATGGGAAATCCAGATAATTCTTTGATGTTTGAGAAATTGTCTAAAGTAACTTTATTGGTGCTAACATTGCCACATTCAAATGCCGAAGAAGAGAGACTCTTCAATATGATTACCAAGAACAAAACTAAATTTCGACCTAGCCTAAAATTGGATGGCACTCTGTCAAGTATTTTAACCATCAGTGTGCTAATGTTGAACCTTGCCATAGCTTTGATCCTCCTGTGGAGGCTTTAGAGACTGCTAAAAAAGCTGCAATGTTTGCACAAAAACTAATTTTTTGCTTAGTTCAAACATGTACACATTATAAAAAAAAATTCATTAATTAGTACTTATCTCAAACATTCAGAGTCAATCTCCAGCATTTTATAGCATGATCGCAATCATTTTGGTAACTATAGGTTGAGAGCTCTGGTTATGGCTATAGATATTCAAGAGCAGGCTAATTTATTTTTCACGAGCCAGGGGCAAGTGAAAATAAGGGCTAAAGTGAAATCTTTAGCCATATCACTCTGACTAGTGTAATAAGTGGTTTATTCCACACTAGATATCTTCACTACCATTGTTTGTACTAGGACTGGTAACTCACACTGTACAGTTAGTTTTAGGGGCTCACAACACTCCCAGCTGAGATTTTAGCAGCTACTCTAACTTGGTTGAGTAGGCTACAGCTGAGAAAGGGGCTATAAAATCTGGATAAGTGGCTAGTTTGGTCCCATTGCTATAACTACTAGGGTAATGAGCTTGCTTAGCATAGTCCAAGGGTCGTGAACTTAAACATGTCATTGTGAAGATATCTAGTGTAATATATATATATATATATATATTCCACCCTAGATATCTTCACAATGATATCTTTAGGTAGTGACCCATGAAATAACTCATGATATTTTGCTGTTATTTCACGCTGTACTGCCCAAGCTCATTACCCTTGCAGTTATAGCAACCAGCCAAACTTTTCAATTTTCTCAGTTCTTACAGCTACTGGTGTACCCTGCTCAACATGAGGGTTAGAGCTGCTGCTAAAATGTATGCTGGGGGTGTGGGTAGCCCCTACAACCAACTTTACCTGTGAGTTACCCTTCCTCTAGTACTAACTACGGTACAGTAGTAAAGATATCTAGTGTGGAATAAACCACTTATTATACTTGTCAGAGTGATATGGCAAAATATTCACATTCTTTTTCCTTCACATTTTGCAGGATGGCTGGTAATAATATACATTTTTTGTCCATTCTAATGCAGCACGATTGTTCAGTTGCTCGAGAAAAAAATCCATTTAGCATAATTCTCGAAATGACTTGCTGACTCAGTATAGATTATTAAAGATGCCAAAATGATAAACTCCAAACACTGGCCATAATTATTACGGAATATTATCACTTATCACATGGCAGATACTACAACTAATCAATATAATCAATTATTTAGAAAAGTATTCAATGGAATTAAACTTTACATCCATCACTATGTTAATCTTTATATTGTAGACTGATTTACTTTGGGAATGTACAGAATTAATAATCAGTTGTAGCACCAAATTCTTGTTCCATCCACTTTGTGTGTGTATATATATATATATATAGGCTACCACAGAACCATTGATTGCAACGAAATTCCATTACCAACTTAATAGTACAGCAAGAATGTGTCAGAAAAGTGTGCAAAAGAAATAATATACTTCATGTGGAATCTCATGATCTTATGGATATTTATGTTAAATACTGTGCACAAGCTACTGTGAGTGAAAATGGTCAAAAACACTGGGAGATACAGACCCACAACATTGAGAAACAAATCTTATCTGTTTAAGCCTGTCAATACTTACAACATAGCTAGGCATTATTATTATTAGGCCTACATTTTCACTGCACCTATGGACTTAAATTGCTGGTATTATAGTAATGTTTATACATAATCATCTCGAGACAGATGTAATTATTGACAAGTTATATTCTGAGAGTTAGACATAATGTTGATGATTTTATGACATGTGATGTAGTGAAGGAAACAATGGTTGGTGGTGATACAGGTATAGGGTTGATTTAACTGAGGTCTTCCAGTTGGTGGTAACTGTCTTTGAGTTACTGAATAGTGATCCATACTCGCTCTGTAGACTGGTACTCCCGGCAAAGTCCTGGATAAACTGAATTTCAGAGTACGGATGGCGCATTCTACAAGTATCATATTATATATTAACATGAAGATTTTAAATTATCACACACACAAATAATATTCATATGGTATTAATATGAAGTTTATCATCAACAATTACCTTAGACCTAAGACTACAACTTTTTATTATAGGTAGCTATTACTAGATTTCACCATACCTTGATCTTACGATGATAAAAGTCAATAGACCAATTGGAGATTCCTGATTTATCATCTTCTCACGTCTAACCAAATCTTTGTTATCCAGTAAGTGTGGGCAGGATACACATTAAACTGAAGTTTTCATGGATACATCTTTTTTCAATTCTGATGTTTCAGAACAAGAAATGGAACAGAATGATTTTTTCTGACTCAGCATCCTCTATTTGCTCCTCTTCTTTCTTCATCACTTCTCCCAACTCCAATAGACCTCTGCAGATGTAGGAATTGTCTCTATAATAAAGACTCTGAGACAACTGGCAAGGTATAGGTCTGAGTCAGAGGTGAGTGAAAATAAAGCCTGCAATAGGTCTAGCTAATTTACAAATTTTATAATATACAATTTGCAATTTAATTGCAAATTGTATATTATACAATTTTCCATTTTTTTTGTAAATTTAGCAGCTATATACAAATGCAATCTATTCCATTGAAAAATCATTTACAGTTTTGAGTGCAGACTATTACTTACATTTAAGATGTATGATGACTGTGATCCTCATAAAACTATATATTAGATGTATATATATTCTCTTTTAGGTCCTATCAAAATAATTTCTTGTTTATCATCCCCTCCCTCTCCAATTTTTGACTCAAGAGAAAAAATTTATTTAATTTACTGCGCATGATTATGGTGTGCTCTAATTAGAATATTAGTGTGGACCAATTAGAAAAGCATGGTGTTTGTCATAGTTCAGATCAGAAATGGTGCCCAGATTCTGAAACCTGGTATGGATGCAGTTTAGCAGAGGGAAGCAGCATAGCTGATCTTTATACTAGCTATAGCTCAGGACAGCTGGATCAACTTTCTACCATGGGAGGGTTTTTGCTGGTCTTAAGGGAAGTGCTTTTCAGAGTTCATCGCCTATTCGCCATGCTACTGAACTGTGCAAGATTTTGGAAACCGAAAACACGAATCCCATCCTATTGCTCTACACAGATGGTGGTCCAGACCATCGCAGTAACTACCCTTCTATTCAAATTGCAATGATCTGCTTGTTCCTTCATTTAGATTTGGATTTTCTTTGTGCTATCAGAACTCCACCTTACAATAGCTGGAAAAATCCAGCCGAGCGAATTATGTCTCTTCTTAATCTGGCACTACAGGGAGCTGGCGTGGCTAGAAGAGCAACAACGTGTGGCAAACGTCCCCCAGCCAAATGAACACGGCAGTTTAACCCTTTCGTTCCGGATCCCGCTTTAAAGCGGGTTGAGACCGGTCGGCTTCTCCGAATTTTTAAAAATAGTTACTTTATAGCTAGAACCTTCAGATTGCATACACAGGTGCCCAATGCATTGAAGAAGCATCTAAAATAGCTTTCAGCCAGGACTGCTTCGACAGTACCTCACAGCAGTTGCGTTTATTTCTTCCTCGGCAAAAAAAAAAAACATCGGTTCTCCGTCGAATTTTAAAAAAAGTTACCTTCTTCACAGCAACTTCATTTATGGATCCAGTCATTTCTAGAGCTTTGTAGAAGCAGCTAAAAATTGCTTGAGCCCAGTAGCCTTCCATAACATATTGAAACAACCGCTTCTTTGCCGACCAAGACTTCGCGGTTTGACTTACTGTCTTCTTTTTTTTTTATAAAATCGCCAGTTCAACTGGGAGCCTCCCCATTACGTACAGTCTTAGGTAATGCTTATTACATCATAGGAAAAAAGCGAGAGTGTCGTGTGACCCCGGTAACTAAGCAAAAAAAAAATTTTTTCAAAGTCATTTTTTGGAAGATGGCGTCTACAAGTTACAATGCGGTGCAAGTTTTAGACTTGCTTGATACTGACTCTAGCGACTCAGGATCAAGCGGAGAGGAGGGAGACGACATCTATGGCTATAGGAGGCCCTGTATCAGGGTTGGTGGACCATATTCCATCAACTCTGATACTGAAATTTTATATGGGAGTCAAGAAGATAACCCCGGTAAGCTTGTCTTTCTCTTGTTTTTTTCTCTTGAAAACTAGCAAGCTTCTGTTGTGGAAAGGACTTATTTAGCTATATTGAGATAGAGAAAGCTGTTTAGCTATATATATATATATTTTTTCATTGAGTTTTGAGATTTGAAAGTGGTTTGTGGTTTTTTTTGAACAAATTCAAATTTTCAAACATAAATTAATTTTTTTTACCACATGTACTACTACGACTTGATGTGTATGCAGTCTCCAACCCCGAAGAGGACTCGGATGAGGGAGATAACTCGGATGAGGCGACAGGAGCAGAGTCTTCCAGTGATGAAGAAGAGGATGCCGGACCTGAGTCTTCCGATGATGAAGCAGATGAAGAGGCAGCAGGTTCCAGTGATGAAGAAGAGGAAGTGGCTCCTCCTGCTCCGAGTTCTGGACGTCCTCGCGGTCGGAGAAGGCGTGCACCAAAGAAGAAGAAGAAGAGTCGAGTGGATGAGGTAGAGGGTGAGTGGAAGAAAGAGGACAACACACCCATTGATATTCCATATCAATGCGTGGCTGGTCCTCATCGAGGTGTGGTAAGTCCTATGTGTACAATTCTAGATGCATTTTATGTTTTTTTTACGACTCAAGTGTGGGAATTACTGGTGTCTGAGACGAATGCTTACGGTGCTAGAATAATACCGGGTAGTTGGAGAGATACCGATGAAAGAGAGTTGAAGGCGTACCTGGGCATTCTTATTGTAATGGGTATAGTTCAACTCCCGCGTTTGGCGATGTATTGGTCGACGACTCACGAAGAGTTTGCTCCTGTTTTAGTTCGAAAAGTAATGCCCAGGGATCGTTTTTTTCAGTTGTCGAGGTGTTTACATGTAAATGCCACCACCGACCCGTCATCGGTTACGCCTGGTGTAGCCGATTACGATAGACTGTATAAGGTGCGCAAGCTGCTTGACCTAGTCGTTCCCAAATTTGAGTCTGTATACACTTTACATAAGGAGTTGAGCTTAGATGAGGCTATGATTAAGTTCAAAGGTCGTCTTGGGTTCAAGCAGTACATGAAAGACAAGCCAACAAAATGGGGTATAAAGGTTTTTGTGCTGAGCGATGCTACGAATGGCTATATCTATCGACTTGAGATTTACACCGGCAAAAACGAAACATTAGATAATGCTACTGGCTTGTGTAGTCGTGTAGTGCTTGACCTCATGAAGGGTTTTGATTATAGTGGTAATACTCTATACATGGATCGTTATTACTCCAGCCCTAGGTTATTTTTTACTTTAGGCAAGATAGGAATTGGTTGTTGTGGTACCGTTCAGAATAATCGGAAGGAATTTCCTCAGGTTTTGAAAATAAGTAAGTCTAAGAAGAACAAAGGTAAGTACGATTATCGGTCAAATCAAACTCTCACAGCTATGGTTTGGTTTGACAAGCGGCCTTTATATATGCTTTCGACCATCCACAAGCCTACTTCTAGCTCACCTACCACCGTATTGCGTACCCAGGTCACAGGATCTCGCGTAGCTGTAGACTGCCCCCCGTGTCTACCGGACTATCAAAAATACATGCGCGGCGTTGACAGGGGGGATCAGATGATAGGTTACTATAATATAGGTCGCCGGTCTAAAAAGTGGTGGAAGCGTGTTTTTACTTATATTGTCGAATGCTCTATTTTGAATGCTTATGTGCTTTTTTCTTGTCAAAATCCTCGTTCGAAAAAGCTGAAGTTTAGGTTTCTTGAGCAGCGAATAAACTTAGCGAAAGCATTGATAGGTTCTTATACAGGATGTAGGAAGCGTGGTCGTACCCCTCAGGTAGATAGTGAGCGTCTAAATAGGAGTTTAGATCATTTCGCTGACAGGGCAGAGCGTAAGGGTGAGTGTGTCGTGTGCAGAAGCCGCCATGGTAAGCGTCGGGATACAATGTGTGTGTGTACTGTATGTAAAGTGAATTTGTGTAGTCCTTTGGCGGGCGGTGAGAGGAGACAGTGTTTTAGGGAATACCACACAATGACAGACTATTCACAGAAATAAATAAAATATAAACAAAAATAATAATAATAAAAATAACAAAAAATTAAACAGAAAAAAAGCTGGGGGAAGTTTTTGTATTTATTCATTATTTCTTGATTCACCTGCATTTTTTTTTTGAGAGTTGAATGTTGTAGTAGCGCTTCTGGGGAGGGATCTAGCTCGGGGAGGGAACTCTGGATCTTTTTGGATCGGGGCTACTATGCCCATGTAAGTTGAATTTCGTGTGTGTGTGTGTGTGTGTGTGTGTGTGTGTGTACACCAATCAATTTATGAATAATAAATTATACATTTATTTCTATGATCTGTATTCACCTGTATCTTCTTTTTTCTTGTGTGTGTGTGTGTGTGTATGTGTGTGCGTGCATTTGTGGAATGAGAGAGAGCAACCGTGGACAAACAGTATGTGGCACTTCCGGATCCAACCTGGGAGGGAACTCTGGATCTTTTTGGATCGGGGCTACTATGCCCATGTAAGTTGAATTTCATGTGTGTGTGTGTGTGTGTGTGTGTACACCCATCAATTTATGAATAATAAATTATACATTTATTTCTATGATCTGTATTCATCTGTATCTTCTTTTTTCTTGTGTGTGTGTGTGTGTGTGTGTGTATGTGTGTGCGTGCATTTGTGGAATGAGAGAGAGCAACCGTGGACAAACAGTATGTGGCACTTCCGGATCCAACCTGGGAGGGAACTCTGGATCTTTTTGGATCGGGGCTACTATGCCCATGTAAGTTGAATTTGTGTGTGTGTGTGTACACCAATCAATTTATGAATAATAAATTATTCATTTATTTCTATGATCTGTATTCACCTGTATCTTCTTTTTTCTTGTGTGTGTGTGTGTGTGTGTGTATGTGTGTGCGTGCATTTGTGGAATGAGAGAGAGCAACCGTGGACAAACAGTATGTGGCACTTCCGGATCCAACCTGGGAGGGAACTCTGGATCTTTTTGGATCGGGGCTACTATGCCCATGTAAGTTGAATTTCATGTGTGTGTGTGTGTACACCAATCAATTTATGAATAATAAATTATACATTTATTTCTATGATCTGTATTCACCTGTATCTTCTTTTTTCTTGTGTGTGTGTGTGTGTGTGTGTATGTGTGTGCGTGCATTTGTGGAATGAGAGAGAGCAACCGTGGACAAACAGTATGTGGCACTTCCGGATCCAACCTGGGAGGGAACTCTAGATCTTTTTGGATTGGGGCTACTATGTCCATGTAAGTTGAATTTCATTTCAACTTACTGATATTTGGGTGTCCAGTTGGGGCGGAGGGGGGGGGGGGTTATGGTACAAGAATGTCAGTGAAAAGCAATGACATGGGCAATTCAGCGAGGCCAGCTCTTATGTTACAAATATCATTGTTGTCTGTGTTTTTTTGGTATTGTATGGAGGTTCCAGATACTAACCTGGGAGGGGGATCGTTCAGTCTGTGACACCATCCATGCTGGGTAAGTTGAATTCCACGTGTGTGCTTGTACTGCTTTTCATTTTCAAATTACACTTTCTCGATACAATGATTGTTTCTGTCATGGACAGTGTGGAGTATACATACCAGGGGTTCATACAGTGGGAGGCTGGCCCTGGGTTTCCCCCTAGAATAGAAATGAACATTTTGGAAGCATTTATTTTTAGTCTGATATTGTATCCCATTATGTTCCTATCATAACTGAGTCATTTAGTGCATAGGACCGAACACTGATCATCAGTGTGAAGTATAGACTCTTATGCAAAGATGTGCATCAAAGTAGTGTAGGTTCCAAAGAATGGGTGTGGCGAAGGACACTCGGAGCCCCACCCCCACCCCCAAACAAAAATCCTGTATGAAACCGCATGCAATACATCATAAAGTTGCAATTATATAGAATCATGAATAATTTGTTGTTTGTATTACAAATATCTTTGTTGTTTGTGTTTTTGTGTATATGAAATTGTTTTGTAGTGGAGCTCGACGTCCGATGGCATACGTTCCTTGTGGACACTCATAGATGTCTACTACATGATCACAATCAGCACCACACACAACAAACAACATATTTTATTGTTGAACTAATATAATATTGGTATATAATGCATCAAACAATATTATTTCTATTTTATTTTATTTTTTTATTGATGGGATAAGTGGATTTTTGGGGGGAAAAAAAAATTTTTTTTTGAAATATTAGTAGATGGCTTAAATATTATTCAATTTTCTCAATCAAAAAATGAGGGGAATCCCTAACTCTTGGTCTATTTAGTGATATATGGTTGCTATGGGGTTTTCCCAGACAGCATCGAGTTAAAAAAATAAAACGGCAATGCTCTATTCCGCGGTAGAAAATTAGATTTTTCCCCGCGCGTCAAAACAATTCAGGAACGAGAGGGTTAAACCAAAGGACTAAAAAACAACTGTCATATAATATACCATTTTTTCTTTTCGCAGATACATCTGGTTGTGATTTCACTTTAAAAAAAAGTAATTTTGAAACTTAAAAAAAAAAAAAAAAACCTCCCACCCTCTCCAATTTTTTGAAATTTTCGGATGATAAACAAGAAATTATTTTGATAGGGCCTTACAGGCTTTTTTTAACAGTACAGAATTAAAAATATTTGGTCGTCACCGGGAAATAAACCAAGGACCGCTTGTTTAACACACAAGCACGCTGCCACTGAAGTATGACAACCAGCCAGCAAAAAAAACACTTTCAATTCTATATTTTTTTTCTTCAGGGTACTGTTATGCTAGTTTCATTTTCAACAGACAGATGAAAATTTCCTTCTTTCAAAGATTCTTTTTTATCCGTGTAATTTTTTTACTCTAGTAATTTAATTTCTTTCTCAGCCTTATTTACTCATCTAATGAGTAAAAGAAGGCTGAGAAGGAAATTGTAAGTGATAAATTATATAACTTACCTGATCATTTAGCTGATTTGCAAATTTGTACAATTAAGTGGAAGATAAACAATTTCATCAATTTATTATTTTCTTAATTAATGCAAAACAAAAATAAACAAAAAATGAAGATCAATGAATATCCTTAAATAAGCTGGAAATCCTCAAAAGCAATTCACACTCTTAACTCATTTTGTATGTCAAATATTCACATTACAAGGAAACTCACTTGCCATCACTGTGCTATCAAGTGAGCCCCTTAGATTTGTCAATAATATTTTGATCTCTGCATTTGTATGAACTGATTAACCTTTCTTTGTTGTTATTTAAAGATATGTATTAATTAAAATGGCTGTTATTGGTGTCAACTATTGTAGTGTTTATCTCACCTTGTCCCGTTCCTGCTTCACTTTTTGGAAGCACATCAGTTTATTCAAAAGGGTCTGGTACTCACTAAATTAACAAAAAAAAACTCAGTAAATTTATACAGACATACCAGATATTTTCAATGTATTAATGTTCTATAAAAAAAATTCTTATTATTGTTTATCTCACCTAAATGATTTGAAAATTTTTGTGGCTCCATCAAGATAATTAGAAAATGTAAAGTCAGGCAACCCTTTATTCTTCCATTCTTCATAAAAACTAGCAAAAAATGAAAGCAAAATGCATACAACTCTTCAAAATAATGTATAAATTTTTCACCTACCTCCTAATTTGTAGTAGCCCACTTAGATCTTTATCGTTATAGTCATCCAGCATGCTCATAATGTGGTCTACCTTGAAGTCATGCTAGGAGTAGTGTTCTATGTACATGGCAAACAGGGTGGGGAAGATGGCTGGTAAGAGAATGGGATAGATTTAGGTAAAATCCACATTCTCAGGTGGTCTGTAAGAGACCTTCCGCCGCTGGTGTATGCTTTTCTTCAACAGCATGCTGAGGTGAAATCTGAGTTTCCCCAGGAGCTCATTTTCATCTCTTATTATCGAACTAGGAGAGTATTTTCTGTGAATTTAATAAATAAATAAAATTGCATATCAGCACAACAAACATAGTATCAATAAAAATTGAATAAAATATTATTAAAGTATCACTGCACATGTTTATTAGCATAGATATTAACCTAATTATATTAAATCGTTCTGTTATTATTTCATGGCTAATAAGATTCAAGACATTCAATTATTAATGACTTCATCCTCCAAGTCTTTCCTTAACTACATATGTCAATCTTGCATTAGGTATTACAAATATCTATTAATAGTCAGTGATCTCAACTTGTATACTTGCATAACCTAAAATAACATAACCTGTGTGGTCTTATGATGGTAGTAGTAGTAGTAGTAGTAGTAGTAGTAGTAGTAGTAGAAATAATAATAATAATAATGATAATAATAAATGAGTGCCTTTATAAGAAAACTAAGAGCATTTGAGTGGAATCAGGATAATATACCTTGATATCTTCGTTTTTTTGTTTTTTCTTGTTCGTTTGTTTTTACTAAAATAAATTTAATGGAGTTGCCACAGACAAAACATCAACATTACATAAATTCTATTTTTATTAAGTTCTCACCTGACCAGGTTGTGCACCCTTGAAGTTGTGGAGCAGATCTCACTGACTGCATGAGGCAATAGATAAGCATGCACCGCCACTCCGGAATAGCTGTCCACAAAATATTTGGAGAGATGATTGACCAGGAGACCAAAGAGATGATTGGTGGACTTAAAATCCTGGGAAAATATAAGAAAAAAGCAATAAAAAAACAAAAACAAAAACAACTTAAACAGCTATACATAAGGACTGGTACTATAACTCAGCACTAGATGTGGTCTAGATTGTATTTCCTCAATTCAAAGAAATACACACAATCATAAGTTGTCTAGCACTCTTGGCATTATTAGCTTTGTGCTCAAATACATCATAAGGGTATGTTTGATAGAGTTAGAGGATTTTAGCTATTGAATATTATATGGCAGACAACTATTAAATGTTATTCAAAGCACACTCGTCATTCCATAGAGTATAAAAATATATTTTTGGATAGCTTAATTCAATCTTGCACACAGCGCAGCTGCCCTCTAGTTCTCTATCTCTCATGGTGAGTGCTGGACACCATGGGTATGGCGTCTCTCTGCTGTGTGATTCACACCTCTGATCCCCAGGCGGATCGGCAGAGAAGACACTCCCATCATCATTGCTTATGGGGTCCATAGCCACGGCACTGTCGTCGTCTGAGAAGAACACCTCTGTGGTGGACTCTGAACTGCTGCACCCATGCTATTAAGAGGTAGTAGCCTGGTTTATATGCATGAATAATGATTATGATGAAATTATTTCAGCTGCACTTGATTTGTTTTCTTTAGTCATTGATTTAAATATAACTGATCTAAGCCTAGTGGCATATGCACAACTACTAATAATAACTGTTGCTCATTGCCTAGTTTCTGGCAACGCCCTCTCCATAACTAAGACAATAATTCTTCATTAAAGCCCTCCACCTTGCTTTATGGGATACAAAATATAATATAGGTGAAGTGGCACTCTCAACTTATACAAGGTGAAACAAAGAATTGACTTTATAAAATATTAAATACCTAATTGAAGTCGTAATTGTCAGCTAGAATACCTACCATCTTTTCCAGGAGTGACGTCATGGCTTTGAAGAGTGACTCCCACTTCAACTCCTGGACTACTTGTCTAGACTTCTTCCTTGTACTACCATTACATTATACTACACATCAGACATTCATGTACATACATACATACATACAGCTCACGTACATGTCACAAGAATTGAATTAATTATAATTATAGCTAGCCATTGATAAGAAATTTTAGGAGAACAAAAAGGGGAAAATTGTAATTAACAAGGAATACAGTTTAATGCACACACAAACTCGCACACACATTATTGTGTGTGTGTACGTGTCTGTGCATGCATTTAACTTTTAATGTACACATACACACATACACATTTATATGTACACACTAACACACACACATACACATTTATATGTACACACTAACATGCACACACACACACAATCTAACACATACACAAACTATACCAGTAGCCGTTGAAATATTTCATAAAACATACATAAACACACAATATACATGTATAATCAGCCGCTTAGCTCATAGTTCTCTCTCCAATTACGAAGTTTCCAGATAAGTGGTACTTGTTACTGGCGATGAGGATGCCAGCACCATGATATCTGTCCTCCTTCCACATGCCTAGATTCTTTCCTCACTAAACAGACAAACAAACAAAATATTAATTTGTTTATTTTAATTGCCAAGATTAAAAATAACACTTAATATAATATGCGCGACGTATTAACGGAGATTTCTTTCCCAGTATTCCCGAGTTGAATCATTCAATACCTTTTTAGTTTATGCTAACGCTCTAGACTAAACATCAATATATTATACAATATTGCATTAGCATGAGACTGTACAATAGCATACACAACTGCATTTGTTGAAGTTGAAAGCCTTTCTTAACTTTCAAAGCTCCACCCACTCTGTGGATGAAAAGTGGCCTGTGGAATTTGACTTCATAGTTATGTCTCATTATGTGTTAATATTACATATTTTGCGATTAAAAATATTCTTAAAACACTTAGATAAGTGAAAAGTTTCAATTAAAAAATTATAAATATTCATAACTGACTAAATATTCTTATCATGAAAAAAATTTATATTATGCAGGGAAGCAATAAATACAACGATGTACTAACACAAACCAATCAACAATTTTCATGAAACGGTTAGAGCTTTCAATTTCTTTCCCATTTTTTTTTTTTACTCATTTGATGTATTCTCCCTTTTTCACAGTCTTATTTTTAAACAGTAAAGAATTTCAAAACTTTGGCTGTCTCCGGGAGTTAAACCCAGGACTGCTTGCTTATGTTGTAGCTCACAGAGCACTTGCACGTTAAGCAAGTGTTTCTGGGTTTGATTTCTTGTGCGAAACATTAAAAAACTATGTACTGTTTAAAAAAATACCGTGTAAGAGAGCGAATTCATCTGTTGAGTTTTTGTCTCTTCCCATGAAATTATACCACAAAAGTTAATCTGTGATCTTTCCACAGTAGTGACTTAGAAATACAGAATCATCAGATGGGTCAAGTGACCTTTCTTGTTTACCCACTAGTTAAACCTTGGCTTGTTCCCATACTTTAAAGCTACCCAAATCCTTAGTTACTTTCTTAATGTATTTTTTTTAAAAATAATGTATTGAATAAGCAAGTAAATTTTGTGAGATTCTTGAACTTTTCTCATATTTGTCCAGTAACTGGTTAAGCTTTCAATATGATTATAGCTAAGCTACATGAGGTTTTTTTTCAACTGATGACTTAGAAACACTAACTACTTAGTTCTGGTATTAGCAGAAGTTGCAGACCCCCGAGACACATGCCACGCACTCAGAGACACTTGACACCTTCAAATAAAGAAGGCTTGTCCTCTCTATGGTATACAATTCAATAATGGAAAGTAAAAAACAAAACTAAATTATTATGAGACAAAAGTAAAGAAGGCAGAAAACAAAATAGAGAACAAAATGTAGCAAAAAAAGCATTGTAATCTACTTCATAGTAACATAGCTAAATTATACATTGTTAAGGATATCATTTTCAGCTACAAAACGGGGTAAACTGAAGGTGTAATGTTCAGAGGAATAGGGAGTACGTGCTGGTGCTCCTGGAACATTTTATCATATTATAATGTGTTCAAGTTGCTCAAGATTTCATTTTAAACAATTTTGAAAATATTTAAATTTATTTATGTTGCAACTACCCGTACATATATGAATATACACTGTGAAATGTCGATTATCCAAATGTCAATCATCATTGAAACAAATTAATCGAACTGAAAATAAAATGCACCAATTCAAATTGAACTTTCTAAACCACTGGCTACATTCATACCACACTATACTATCCTGTTTGAAACAGCCGCCCCTCCTGCACCTTTTCTCCTACCCCTCAATGAATTCCAATTGCACTTGCTATTTAACAATAACTAAAATAGTCTTTCAAAGACTCTTACAATCCACTAAGAAAAAGAAGTTGATGTGGTTGACACTCATCATTTAACGGCAATGAAAAGAACTGCAGTTTCACAGTGACTTTATAAATGGCTATGCATTGTTTGTTGATAAAATAAACAACAATTCATGTGTTTGGGTTTGTCACAAGAATAACATCCTTCATATTCAGTCAATGCACAAAAAGTCATCACCAAATGGTTGACAACTACATTGCTCAGTTGAGTTATAGTTTTTCAGTTTTTACATGTATGTAGTAATAAGGAGAGGTTTCCCATGTACCAAGCATAATATTGATACCTCTTGCTATAAAAAAAAATCACCCGTTCGTACGCAGTATTACAGAAACTGCCTCCCCTTGTTTGATCTGTACAAAGTAGGACACGAATATCTAGCCGCACCGGCGATTTTAATGTGATTGCGGGTTCTTGTCCATCTTGAATTAATAGCCTGGCTTGATGACCTTTACCTGTTTGAGCATAAATGGCGAGCGAGCCTAAAGACTATACTATTTTATTATATGATTTTGACTTCCAACACTGAAGCTACTGAAAATAAGATCCAGTATTTAAATTTCGCATACACTGTAAAGGGATTTCAGTGCCATAGTAACAACTCTCTGCAACTGCTTGAATTGAAGGGAAAAAACAACAACAAAACAATACACGTTATTTAAACATTTTCTTTAGCTAAGTAGTGGTTGTAACACACAATGCTTTGACACAACTAGACATGCACCTACACAGACTTACCTTCGCGGTAGTCTACTGGACAATGCATTTTCAAGTAAATACTGTTGCGCACGGCTTATAACCATGACAAAGAGCGCATTGACTTACCACGGCCACAAAATCGAATAGAAACTGAAGTCCCTTAATTTTCACGATTTAACTGCACCCACATATGCACACTGGATATGCTGGCGCTTATGAGGGATTCTTCTTCAATTAATCATCAGCCATGTTATCCTTAACTGTTCCTAGCTTTCTAATTTTGCTATAATGCAAGAAGTTAACTAAAACAATTAGTTAAATGCATTTAATAGTTAACTAACAACATTTGGACCCTTCAGTAAACCATAAGTAAAACAAAAGTGTAAAAAAAAACAACCTGTAAAACTACAGTAAAACATGGTAAAATGTTTTACTTAAGGTTTCCTGTCAAGTCAAACTAAGTATGGTTTACTAAATGAGTAAACTATGCAGTAAATCTTTAGTTCAATAGTTTCCTCAATTTAGTAAAACAAGCACCTTCAAGCAGTGAAAAGAATTCAAAACGGTAAACAATTCATTACTAGAGTGATACGGTACTGATCGCTAAACCAGAGGATTCTGTTTAGTGCAATTTGGGACGGGGTCGACCACATAACTAACACAAAAACGTGAGGGTCAAAGTACAAAATTACAGATGTACGTCCAAGCATATTATCAAACATACCCGATTTTCAATTGTGTTACCCCTGTAAGTGTCTCGCACGCTACGCTCGCTTGCCGATTGTCCAAAGTTCAGTAACTCGAAATGCAGCCAGGATACGTCACGTTTCCAATTTGAGTGACCTCTCTAGTCACGCGGCGTTGCCGACCCTGTACCTCTGTTATTTAAAGAGGTAAAGGGTTCCCAACACGAGACTATTGTTTACTAGTGGTGCGCTCGAATAGCGCAAATTCATGGCGAGCGAGTAGACTCTTTGTACAGAAAAATATAAGTATAGGTAAATATGATTTGTGAAGGAAATCGCTAAATAATAGCAATGATTAGGCATGAAGAGTTATAAACATTTATAGAATTACCTGAATAAACTTCAAAAGCAGTGGCAAAGAAGCGCAGCTTGACAAAGACTTCACAATTGTTTCAAGAAGAGAGTAGCTATAAACTTTTTGGTTGAAACAAAGTTGTGTAAGGCAGTGCAGCAGGATTCTCTGCGCTCGTTAATTGAACAATACTGGAACTGTGAACGCTTTACCTAACTTACGTAATTAGCAGCGCAGGCGAATTTTTTGACGTATGCACGTATGCATACATACCTATACTAGTGGTGTGCTTGAGCACAAGTGGCGAGCGAGCATTAAACTACACTATTGTTAAATGATTGATTTTAACAACTAACACTCAAGCTACTAAAATATAGTCGAATTTTTTAATTACGTATGCGGTAAAGGGGCTTCAATGCCATAGTAACCGCTCCCCGCAACTGTTTGAATTGAAAAGGAAGCAACAAAATCATGTCACGTTATTTAAAGTTTTCTTTGTGACATTCTTAATAGTAATTGCACCGCACAATACATTCACACAACTGAACACCTACGCAAGACTTACCTTCGTGGTTCGTCTAGTGGACAATGAATTTACAAGTTAATGCTGTTGAGTAGGGCTTATAACAGTGACAAATAGCGACTAAATCGAATAGAAATGGAGCTCCCATAACTTTTTGCGTTTTAAGTGCTCCCGCAAAAGAATTCAAAGCGGTAAACAATTCAATTTCTAAGGTGATACGGGTAATGGTCGCTAAACTGGAGGATTCTGTTTAGTGAAGTTTGGGACGGGGTCGAACGCGGAGCGAACACAAAAATACGGAGGGTCAAAGTACAAAATGACATACATACGTCCATACATACAAATAAACTAGTGGTGTGCTTGAGCACAAATAGCGAGCGAGCCTGATAGTTAGGTAACATAAAATGTTACTATGTTTTAGCTTACTTCATGCAAACACTATAATAGCAGTTATGACATTTGATTTCAGCAAACAAATACAAAATCACTCTCTTACCTTATTAATGGTAACTTTTGTAGTATCAAACATCAACCATTCTGATAATCTCAATCACCAGTATCTCTTGAACAAGCTCTCAGCTACGATAAAAAATAAACCAGTGTTATTATTTGTAATTTTAGCCAACAAATATGGAATTACTACTTACATCATTCCTGAGTATTGATAACTTCTGTAGTATCAAATTGAAGTTACTTTGACCATCTGAATTACCTTGAATTACTGACAACAAGCTCTCACCTACAAAAACAAAAGACAATCAATTTTAGCACACAAATACAAAATTACGTTCTTACCTCATTATCTTGAGCAGTGGTAACTTTTGTAGTACCAAATTTGAGCCAATCTGACTATTTGAATTTACCAGTCACTGTTGACTAGCTCTTAGCTACAAAAAAGAAAGGCCAGAGATAATTTTGCATATTTAGCTCACAAATATGGAATTGCGTACTTATCTCAGCTTCCCTCGAGAAGTAGTAGCTTCCATAGCATTAATACTACGGCATTCTGACTACCAACGGCTCTTGACAACCAACAACCAGCACTCCCTATCCCCCCATAAAACGGCGAAGTTTTGAAATTAAGTCTGGAAAAGGGTCTTCAATGCCATAGTAACCTGTCGAATCAACTTTTTGTGTCTTGAAAACAAGCGTTATAGCAGGAATTTTCTCATACTTTGGAGCTTAAGTATAAAATAAGGTTTGCTTAATGCTGTAGTTTCAGAATAAACTGGAGTCAAGACTAAATAGCCGTGTTTTTAGGAGAAAAAAGTTCCCCGCGCGAGCGTTTAAAGAGCATACGTATCATCCATACATACATACATACTAGTGATGTGCTTGAGCACAAATGGCGAGCGAGCCTATCGACTATACTATTTTTTACGAATGATTTTGACTACTACTGAAAATAAGGTCCAGTTTTTAATTTTCGCATACACGGTAAAGGGATTTCAGTGCCATAGTAACAACTCTCTGCAACTGCTTGAATTGAAGGGAAAAAACAACAACAAAACAATACACGTTATTTAAAAGTTTTCTTTGTGATATTCTTTAGCTAAGTAGTGGTTGTAACACAGAATGCTTTGACACAACTGGACATGCACCTACACAGACTTACCTTCGCAGTAGTCTAGTGGACAATGTATTTTCAGGTAAATACTGTTGCGCACGGCTTATAACCATGACAAAGAGCGCATTGACTTACCACCGCCACTAACTCGAATAGAAATGGAAGTCCCTTAAGTTTTCAAGTTTTAACTGCACCGGCAAAAGAATTCAAAACGATAAACAATTCAATTTCTAGGGTGATACGGGTACTGATCGATAAACAGAGGATTCTGTTCTGTGAAGTTTGGGACGGGGTCGACAACCGAACTAACACAACAACGCGAGGGTTAAAGTACAAAAATGCCTTACGTACGTCTATACATATACTAGTGATGTGCTTGAGCACAAAATGGCGAGCGAGCCTAAAGACTATTCTATTTTTATATGAATAATTTTGACTTCTAACACTGAAGCTACTGAAAATAAGGTCCAGTTTTTTTTATTTCGCATACACGGTAAAGGGATTTCAGTGCCATAGTAACAACCTGCAACTGCTTGAATTGAAGGAAAAAAAAAACAACAAAACAATACACGTTATTTAAAAGTTGTCTTTGTGATATTCTTTAGCTAAGTAGTGGTTGTAACACAATGATTTGACACAACTAGACATGCACCTACACAAACTTACCTTCGCGGTAGTCTAGTGGACAATGTATTTTCAAGTAAATACTGTTGCGCACGGCTAATAACCATGACAAAGAGCGCATTGACTTACCACCGCCACTAACTCGAAAAGAAATGGAAGTCCCTTAAGTTTTCAAGTTTTAACTGCACCCGCAAAAGAATTCATTAAGGTAAATAATTCAATTTCTAGGGTGACGGGTACTAATCGCTAAACAGAGGATTAAGTTTAGTGAAGTTTGGGACGGGGTCGACAACCGAACTAACACAAAAACGCGAGGACAAAGTACAAAAATGCCTTACGTACGTCCATACATATATACAAATAAACTAGTGATGTGCTTGAGCACAAATGGCGAGCAAACCTAAAGACTATACTATTTTTATACGAATGATTTTGACTTCTACGGAAAATAAGGTCCAGTTTTTTATTTTCGCATACACGGTAAAGGGATTTCAGTGCCATAGTAACAACTCTCTGCAACTGCTTGAATTAAAGGAAAAAAACAACAACAAAACAATACACGTTATTTAAAAGGTTTCTTTGTGATATTCTTTAGCTAAGTAGTGGTTGTAACACACAATGCTTTGACACAACTGGACATGCACCTACACAGACTTACCTTCGCAGTAGTCTAGTGGACAATGTATTTTCAGGTAAATACTGTTGGCACGGCTTATAACCATGACAAAGAGCGCATTGACTTACCACCGCCACTAACTCGAATAGAAATGGAAGTCCCTTAAGTTTTCAATTTTTAACTGCACCCGCAAAAGAATTCGAAACGGTAAACAATTCAATTTCTAGGGTGATACGGGTACTGATCGATAAACCAGAGGATTCTGTTTAGTGCAATTTGGGACGGGGTCGAACGCGGAGCGAACACAAAAATACGCGAGGGTCAAAGTACAAAACGACATAGGTACGTCCATACATACTGATAAACAAACATCCCCGATTTTCAATTGTGTTACTCCTGTAAGTGTCTCGCTGGCTACGCTCGCTCGCCAATTATATATATAACATATACCCGATTTGGCATTATCCACCCCTAATACTGTCTAGCTCGTTACGCTCGCTCGCCAATTATGTATATCTGAAATCTCAATTGAACACGACTGAGAGTCAGCTTCGCTGGCTTCGCTCGCTCGCTCAATTACCTATTTGCCTTCATAGGTGGCCGTGGTACGATCGTAGTTTTGTTGAACAACAACCATGGCTAGGAGGCAAGGCTGGTCTGGAACCTTTAGAAGAGATTCGAAGTTACAACAGTATTTCTTAGACCGAGTGGTACCTACTGGGAAGACTCTTGGAACGGGTTTTTATGGCTCAGTGTTAGAAGTAAGCGGAGTGTTTAACTTTCCATCTATAGTCCAGTGTGAAATTGTACTTTTGATGCAATATTGTGACAGAGTGGACCAAAGCATGAAACTTAGCACAGTGTTTGTTGAAGGTATGTACAGCCATATTAGAAGGGGTGCCATCCAGATATACATTCCTTTACAAAAATATTTCTTACAAGAAACTTTGGTCAATACAATCGGCGATACCCGCAAATTTTTTTTTGGCGCCCAATACAATTATTATAGCGAAAGTAAATAAACGGCGATATTACAGGCAGCTAGACTATTTAATAGAACTAGCTACCTTGATAGCTAGCCAGGTGTAGCAAATTTCAGAGAATTTATTTCAGTAGAATAAAACCATAATAGTTGGCTTGTGGAGCCTTCTAGTGGTTACTGAACTGAATGAGGGTGACTGAACAAGGAACTTTGAATCAACAGATGATACAGAACATGAGATCATTGTGTGGTGGGGCAGAGCCCCTGGGAATGTTAGTTGGTGTTGGACAATTTCTGTGACATGTGAGTTGTACTTGGGTGGTGTGAAGGTGTAGTCATAATTGAATTAGTGGCCCCTCCAAAATGACAGCCACAACTTCAATTATGACTACACCTTCACACCTCCCAAGTACAACTCACATGTCACAGAAATTGTCCAACACCAACTAACATTCCCAGGGGCTGTGCCCCACCACACAATGATCTCATGTTCTGTATCATCAGTTGAAACAAAGTTCCTTGTTCAGTCATCCTCATTCAGTTCAGTAACCACTAGAAAGCTCCACAAGCCGAAATATTATGATTTTATTCTACTGAAATAAATTCTCTGAAACTTGCTACACCTGGCAAGCTATCAGGGTAGCCAGTTTTAATAAATAGTCTAGCTGCCTGTAATATCAGGTGACTCCTAATCGTTAACATTAAAGTATGAAACCACAATATATAATAATAAACAATTTATATTGAGCTATTGAAAATTTCACACTTTAAAAAATTTGTTTTAATTAAACAATTTTTTTTGGCACCCCTTCTGATACTATTATATATGCCAAACCGAACCTGCATACCAAGTTTCATGCTTTGGTCCACTCTATCACAATAATTTTTCTGATGGACAACTACAACAATGCTTGGAATTGTTAGATCTCACCTTGACAAGTTACCAAGCTTATGCATCAATGGTACAAATTTCTCAATGAAGTTTAAATTATTGTTGTTTATATACACTATCAAATACACTCAATCCCCTCATGCCATCAAATAATCCTTTTTTTTAATACTGAACCTGACCCTTGTTTAATTATTTATTAACTGATAACCGATGGTATTTCAGGTGAAATATAGCAAGGCTATCTGTGCTGCCAAGCGTATGCATGAGCTATTACTGGATCCTGGTAATGAAAGAGTTGGAGAGACTGTAGACAGATATCAACGAGAATGTCAACTCATGGCAGGTCTCCGACATCCTAACATAACACAGTTCCTTGGTCTGTGTTTCCTTGAGGGATCGGAGCTACCTCTACTGGTGATGGAGAGACTAGAAATGTGTGTGGACGACCTCCTGGAGTGTTCCCCGAATATTTCACTTGCAGTCAAGATCTCCATTCTTACAGACACAGGCAGCGGTTTAGTTTACTTGCATAGTCGAGGGCCTCCAATAGTTCACAGAGACCTGACTGCAAGGAACATCCTCCTCACATCGTCTCTGACAGCTAAGATCACTGACATGGGAAACTCTCGCATGGTAACTTTAAAACCAACTCAACTAGCCCAAACACTCTCAAAGAATCCAGGGACCACTGTGTACATGCCACCAGAGGCTCTCAGCGAGAGCCACAAATATGGACCATCTCTAGATGTGTTCTCATTCGGACATCTTGCCCTTTATGTACTGACACAGGTAAACACAACTGGAATATTCAATATACTCTATTAGTGCAAAACTTTTTTAATATTCAATTAACGATTTCCTTGAACTGTGTGTAAGTGATTGGCTTAAATTATGCTATATTAAGTCAGGAGTTCACGAATCAATCAACTAGTTATAATACTAACATGTGAACATTAGTCAGATAGGTATTGTACCATTTTATAGTTGGTTAATTTAGCGTAAGAATAAACTTGATAAAGAATATGTATTTTGATGATGTTTATTGTTTTTCGCACAAATATCAATCAACCTTAATCATTTGTTAGACTTTTCCAGGAGAACTGCTATTGGCTACACCTTCAGATCCACACAATCCTGGCCGACTTATTGGTCGCTCTGAAGTAGAACGTCGTGAGGTGTACATGGAAATGTTGAAGGATCAGTTATTGAAGTCTCATCCTGTTCTGGTAGAGATGGTGACTAATTGCCTGCACAATACTCCTCAAACGAGACCTACTGCTGAGCAACTACTGGAGACACTAACACCAGTACAGGAGGCAATGGAGAACATACATGGAGGGAATCTGGGGAGGACTCTCAACATAGCCAATGTGTTGCACATGAAGGAAACTAAAGAAAAGAATGGAAGAATAAAAGAACTTGAGGTAAACTTTGGTATGTGAACTACAGTAAATTGTTAAATCTAGCTACCTTGGTATTTATTAACACTTTCACTACTAACATTGTCAGGGAAATTACAAATTTAAAATAAATTGATATAAAATGTGTATAAAAAGCAATAACTGCTAATAAACAAATTTTCCAAATCTGATACTTTTCCAAATTTGATAATTAAATGTCATGATGAAAATTCTCAATTTCTTAGTTTTCTGGAGCTGTAGTAAAATGTCTGGTTTACTTCACACTGCAACATTCTATTTGTTTTTTAATAATGTGGCGCGTAAGTTGCCTTTTCAAAAATGTATGGGAAAAATTGCTGTTCAATTGAAATCGCACGGGGAAAGTGAAACAGCGCGTAACTAATTGAAATACCTCGGTAACTAAGTGGAAACTAAGTGAAATACCTCGGTAGCTAAGAACAATAGTACGGGTAAGTGCGCACGCGTGCAGGGTTAACCTTGGAAACGTACAGTTCGAGTAGTTTTTAGTTGGAGACAATGTCTTTCCTTACCACAGAACCTCTACCCATATTAGACGGAATGTGTTACAACAGATTAGGAGTAGCCGCACATTGAAAAGAAAGTTCCAGCGGAAGCTAATCCTGGAATAAGGAGGTAGTGTGTAAGCGATATAATATAACTACAATTGCAAAATGACTTTTTAAAAGCTGGCCTACTATTAGCGAGTTCTACTACCTGAAAATTTGACCACCAAGTCGCTATTTTGAAGTAAGCCTAAACTCCAACACCGAACACAAACCTAAGTGCACCATTGTAGCCATGTGATACCAACGTAATTAATATTGATCTAACTTAGCAAGGCTATAGCATTCAACAAGATGAACAGTAATTTTCCTGAGGCGATATTTCACACCACAATACAGTGCAGGCGTTGTATTAAAATACATTAATTAATTCTCTCCAAGTTAACTTTGTCACACATATCGAGCAAGCTAAATTCTTTAAGGTAAAATTGTTAACCTAAGCATTTATTATATTTTATTGTAGTCAAATAATTGAATGGTTTTGCTTGACTTATAACTTCAGTGGTTATATTTTACGTATTGTGATTGTAGAATCAAGCATATTTATAGCTATTGGTTGGCTACTTAAATTTGATGAAAAAACAGGAGAAATTGAGCATTCTTGCGATCATAGATTTTCTCACTGAACTCGATATTAGTGCCATCAATATCTTAAAAAATTTCTTCGGCGATCATATGGAAATAAAACAACCCACCTACAGATTTATTTTTTAACTTTGATGTTATAAGCTGTTTATACTTCCTACAATCTCAATATTAGACAGTAACATCGGCGCTATACAAATACTCAATAGACAAATTTTATGGCGTCCTCTGCAATTAACTGTTATTCAATTTATTGATAGTTATCGTTTTATGTGTTGTATTATTAGATTTCTGAAAATAGATTGGAAACGAAAAATAAAGAGTTGACTGAAGAAATTACAAAACTAGAAAGTGACAAAAAAATGCTCCAGTCTGCAAGTGCGCAACTCATTGAAGAGAAACATCAATTTCAAGCAAGTGTAATGGAATTGAAGACTGAGTTCGATCTCCTGAAGACTGAGAACAATCAACAGAGGAACCAGATAGCAGCTGAAAGAATTCAGTTAGAATCTCATCACAAAGAAGAAAAGCTTCATCTAGAATCTCGCCATCAAAGAGAGAAACAACTTCTCCAGTCTGAAGTGGAGCGTCTAACAAAGGAACTGGAGCTTATCACCAGAATGTCTATCAGCACGAAATCATTAGTAAGTACTATGCATTCTTATTAACAGTGTTTTCTTATATTTTATTAAAACTACTTGTCCCAAATCAATTAATTTAATGGTAAAATGTATATCAGGGGGGGAGGAAGGTACCTGAAGTTGGGGGGGGCAAAAAAGTTCTATTTAGCCACACCCTCCATTTGACTGCACTCACTATATATATTATTAATGACTGAAAATTCAAAACAATAATGGTGAACAATAATTACTAAGTTACTGAGTATGAAAGTTTCCAAAATATTTTAGTCTCTCTTCCTTGGCATGAATAAACTCTTTTGCTATTTCATGTAAATTGATCACATGCTGAGATTGCATTATGAGGTATTATCAAGGAAATCACACATTTTACATATCTAAGAATAGTTTTAATAAATAATCCAATGATGTGTGAGTATGTAATGGTGAACATGATATGATAATGAAAGTTGGGGGGAATGCCCCCCCCCTTTTTGGAAGTTCAGGGGGGCGATTGCCCCTTTGCCCCCCCTGTGGAGCCCCCCAGTGTATACAGGTTATATCAATAGAATCTAGGTATATAACTTAACTATAAAAATGACACAATAGGATTGTCAGTATTAATTCTAAATTCTATTTTTTATGGAGAAGTATGCTTCATACCTCTTTTCTAATGCTAGGCTTCTTGTTTGTTCCAACTATCATTTCAGTCTTCATTGTATTTTATATAGTGAGAATAAACAAAATGTGTGTATTTAGCAGGTAAATAGCAGTTAAAGAAATAAGCTTACAGCAAAAATGGCAAGCGAGCTATTTTAGACAATAGTCATTCTAAAAATTAAAAACAAAATTCTATCCAATTAACCAGCCTCCTGGCCAATAGCACTGAATTGCTAAAACAAGGCTGAATTTTTTAAATTTCGTATGGGAAACAGTTTTAATGTCATATTAGTTACTCATGGCAACTTCTTAGGACTTAAAAAACAACAACAAGCATTTCTAAGGAATTACCACACTGTTTAGAGCCTAACCCTAAATAAGATTTGCTTACTAACAAAGGAAATTGGAGGAAGTCTAAGCATCTTAATGAAAGAAAAGGCAGCCAATAACTATTATTTATTGTTAGCTTCAAAATTTTCTTAGCTAAGCAACAGATGTAACACACAACACTCACACACACACACACACACACACACACTCTTGTTCACTAGATATACCAACACAAGGCTTCATTATCTCTTGGTGACTTGACAGATTGGGCAATTGATTTTCACGTAAGAACAGCTATGACAAACAGCTCATTAACCAAAATAACATACCACCTCTATACTAACTATATAGAAAATTAACTCCAGTATAACTTCTTACGACCTAACTACACCATGCAGCAACATTCAGATCATATTAGAGACAGCCTAATTCTAAGGAGTAAATAAATAAATTTCTTTGATTTATAAGGGTAAAAAAATCACTAACAGAAAAGATTCTGTTTTGTAAAGTTTGTTACGGGATCAATTACTAAGCAAACGCTAAAATGTGAGGGTTTTAATAAAAGATAAACTAGTGGTGTGCTTGTGCATAAACAGCGAGTGAGCATGCATTCTTAAATTACCGTAAATTACAATGGTGTTATATTGTTTACTTTATCCAAAGAAACTTCTATTCCATACTTAATGATAACAAAAGTGGATTATATCAGTTGACCATTAAGTATAGCAAATTATTTACAAAATTACTATTTTACCATGAAGTTTCTTGAGTAGTATTAACTTCTGTAGTATCAAATTTAAGCCATTTAGACTATATGAATCACCAGTAACTTTTGACAACAAGCTTTCAGCTACATAAGAAAAGGCCAGAGTTTTGTTTTGTAATTTGCACTTATCTCAGCTTCCCCCAAGTAGTGGTGGCTACCTTTTACTAAGCCATTCAGACTACCAATGGCTCTTGATAACCAACAAGAGTCACTTAGCAACCTAAAAATTGGCAGCATGTTTGAATTACATCTGACTATTTGTGACTGTAAAAGAAGTATTTCACAGGAATTCGAGTGTAAGTTTAAAATGCTGTAGTATCAGCAAACTTGTGTCAAGACCATCTAATTTTACTTGTTCATAAAAGGAGGAGGAAAACAAGAAATGAAGATCTGCAAAACAAACTGATCTTTTCCACTTTTTTCACTTGCCTATGTAAATATTTGGAGAGGTGCATTAGGGAGGCTATTAAGTAATTAGTATTGAAATTGTAAATAACATGTAAACAGTAACCATAGCAATACTATGACTTTTATTATTTTAATGAAGTGTGCCAGTAAAATAAACAATATTCTTTATTTAAATTGTTAGCAATAATAAGTAGGATTTATGTTATACTAATTTACTACAGATCATGTATTTGTTTATTATTTAGACATTCCCACTAGAACTAGACTGGAGGCGTGGTCCTGACATGCCAGTGGCTATGAGTGCATACATCCAATCAGTAGAGATAAATGATACAGTGTATGTTGGAGGAGGATTCACTGACAGAGATGAGGATAATTACATAGTGATGGCCTACAACACAAAGTCCTGCCAGTGGCACAATCTACCTCCATACAGTACCAGGTTCTTTGCTATGACTACCATCAACAACAAACTAGTTGTGGTGGGAGGAAGAAATAGAGATGGCTCAGACAGAAGTGAGCTAGGAGAGTGGCAGCCTGACTGCAACCTGTGGACACACCGTTTCACTCCTATGTTTAAACCTCGCTGTTGGCCTTCAGCTACTTCATATAAACATTGGCTGGTGGTGGCTGGTGGTTACCATGGAGCTTGTTTACAAACTGGTGTTGAGATACTTGATGTATCCAACATGCAGTGGTCCACTGGACCATCAACACCAACACCGTGGAGGATGATGAAGTCTATAACAATAGCAGATACATGTTACCTCATGGGGGGAGAGTGTGATAAACTGTGGCAGAGTAGTCCTGATGTCTATTCTGTATCTCTGGAGGCTCCTGTTTCACACTCCTCATCAGACAGTTCCAACATATGGAACAAACTACCTTCACTCAACTGTACACAATCCTGTCCACTCAACATTGGAGGATCTCTACTGGCAGTCGGTGAGAAGAGTGGGAAGCCAATGTCCACCATCCAGCGCTATATCCCTGAGACTAATACCTGGGTCCAGGCTGGACAACTACCACATGCAGTACGTAACTGTACCTGTGTCATGACATCAGACAAAGTCCTAGTTATAGGAGGATCTGATGGGAATAGCAGACTAAAGAAACTGTTTACTTCTACTATTCACTAATTAATATCTTTGTTTTTATGAAATTGTTTTGTATAAGTTAGCTATTATAATTAAAAGTAGTTTACATGGTTACTGTTTTTTTTTTCATTAATATAAAAAATCTAAATAATTATGATAGAATTATTGTTGAAATTTGACCAAGTAGCTATAACAAGAGAGGATTGAGCTAGTAGCTAACAAGATGACCTATTCACCCAACAATGTACAGCTTTATTTGGAGTTACTTTGAATGGACTTGTTCAATTTACTTAGTCTTGCTATACTATTATTATGCACCTGTCCAGCAACAGAGCTTACAAATTAAAACAAATAAATGATTTGTTCAGATGGTCACTACATTTATTGTTTACCTAATTACAGCTGGGACTCCATGCTCTCTCTCTCTAATATACCTCCTTACAAGCTTTCTGTTTGTAGCAGTTGCGACCCTATACATAAATGCTAAATTGTTTGATGGATCTTCAGTATAATGCATTGGAACAAGGAGATTTATTACTGAGCTAGACTTAGTATATACATGCAGTCAAATATACAACATATATATATATATATATATATATATATATATTCCACCCTAGATATCTTCACAATGATATTTTTAGGTATGTGACAAGTGAAATATCTCAAGATATTTCACTCCATTATTTCCCTTTGTTTTTTCACTCTGTTAATTCACTCTGTTCTGTGCAAGCTCATTACCCTTGTAGTTATAGCAACTGGCCAAACTTCTCAATTTTCTAAGTTTTTACAGCTACCTTCCTCTGGTGTACACTGCTAAACTGGGTTATCAGCTGCTAAAATATCAGCTGGGGATGTGGGTAGACCCTACAATCAACTTTAGTCTGTGAGTCATCCTAACTACTGTAGTGAAGATTTCTATCTTGGAATAAACCACTTATTACACTTGTCAGAGTGTTATGCAGACCTCTCAACCATCACATATTTTGCCATTTTGCCATTATGAGTGAGTTTCACCACCCATTGAGCCTTGGTATCAAGCTCACAAGCAAACACACTAACTCTCACGCAAATTGACAGTGGCAGTAAATGCCGCAGTGGTAGCATTCTGATAATCAGTACTATCACAGCCAATAAAATAGTGATTTAAGTGCTGGGGGCAGGGCATTCAATTATTGATGTTCAGGTAAAATAAGTGCTACCTGGTAAAGGGTTTTTTGCCCTGATTGTCAGTAGTAGTATGGCTTCTTCAAAAGCAGAGCTTAAGTTTGGTGGGGCGTACAAGTACTGTACTAAGTAAGTTAACATTTATTACGTCCACAAGTATTATTAGCTAGCCATTAACTAAAAAGTAGTGTTGTTTTGGTTAACTAAAGCTAAAACTAAAATTAATTTTAGTTACACCTAAAACATTTTAGTTAAGTAACCAGAACTAAATTTCACATAGGATTATGGTAACTAAAACTAAGTCATAGAGCTGATGAGTAATAACTAAAACTTCTTAATCAAGAGTATAAATATAGCTAACCATTTTCAGTGACATCACTGAAAGAAGACAAATGACCAGTGGTAGTCACAGGAAGCAAAACCATTTACCCAATCATTTCTCCATAGCACCTGAGTAAATTGTTTGGCTAAGGCAATCTGTTGGACAGCAGTCTGCAGTTGCTCATCTACTATCTAGCCCCTCCCTTAACAAAACACCAAAACTAAAACTGAAATGGAAGTTAGTAAATATGAAAAACTAAAACTAAAAACTAGAATTGAAATTAGTACATTGTACAAACCAAAACTAAAACTATAATTGTAGTTTTTGTTAGTGAAAAACTAAAACTAAAATTAATCTTGAAATATTTTTTTGTCAAAAAAATAACTGAAACCAAAATGTAAATATTCAACCAAAACAACATTACTAAAAAGACTGCTTTTATTGGTATTCAGTGATTTTATAATTTAGCTACATTAGCTATAGCTATTGTTATGACAACATTTTTTATTATAAAAAAAGTTTCAATCTTCTTGGACAAAACGGTGGCCATATATTAAGCTGGTCAAGAATGATCTCTTTAGTTGTCAGTGCACAGCGTGCCTAAAGGTTATTTCTTGTAAACATATGGGGGAGAGGGCTGTTTCTCGGCATATTTCTTCAGTTTTAAACCAGAAGAATGCTAAAGGTCTAATAAATATTGGATCTTTTTCACTGCCCAGAGAAGAAGTTTCTGCTAGGCACAAGGTGTGGTGCTGGTCATTCAATCTGTATTGAAGCAATAAGTGTGTATGTGTGTTGATGATGTTTGAATGCAGGTCACTATATAAGGCTGAAGTTAAGATTGCCAATGGTCTTGTACAACATAATATACCAATAGCATTTAGCAACCATTTAAGTCCTCTTCTTAGAAGTGTCTTTCCTGACAGTAAAATTGCCAAATCATGTGCTTCTGCCAGTACAAAGACAACTTGTATTATTAATGGAGCATTGGCACCTCATTTTAAGTCTGCTCTAATTGAAGCTATGAAAAGCCGTCCTTATTCCCTGGCAGTTGATGGCTCCAATGACTCAGGAAATGAAAAAATTAATCTAATTACTGTTCGAATTTATGAACGTGATGTTGGAAAGATTGTTACTAGATTTCTGGACATGTGCCCCACTACAAGTAAAAGCAAACAAACAAACCATTATATAGCAACGTAAAATTTGTTGCTGTTACTCAAATCTTTTGGCATTTCTAAGTTGTTATTTTTTTTAGGAAAAGAGTCAGCCACTGCCTCTGTTATTTTAAACAAAATGGACAGCGTATTACAAGAAACCAGTATTCCATGGGTTAACTGTGCAGGTATGTCAGTTGACAACACATCTGTGAATATGAGCAAGAATAATTCCATATTATACTCGAGGTATCGAGAAGAATTCTGCCACTTTTTTTATGGGTTGTCCCTACCACATATTGCATAACACAAGTAAAGTTAATGTTTTAAGTAACATATGGTTAGTATCTACTAACTCCTAATTACAGACATTTGATGTGGAAGATATGATGATTGATACATATTATTTTGACAAAAGCACAAATTGGAAAAAATGGCTTATCTGACTACTACATACAGCTTTTGTAATGTGGAGTTCAGACAGATTTTGAAACACATTAATACAAGGTGGCTGTGTTAGGAGTGCAGTTTCAAGAGTTTTGTCGCAATACACCCTGGATTAGTATCATATTTTATCTGAGAGTGTAGGTTTCAGATGAAACTGCTTGGACTAGCTAATATTAACTTAGATGAATATTTTTTTGTAGTACCAGAACTATCAACGGGGAGGGAAGGTCATCTTGCGCGTGTGTATTCTAGTTAACTCACTGAAGGTTACCTGCTATTTCTTCAGTCCGCTCTACAAGTGTTCGTTTCATTTAACAAGTTTCTTCAAAGAGAAGATTCTGTACTTCCAGTGCTCTTACAACAAATTGAATCATTCTTACGCAAATTATTTGGAAGATTTGTGATTCCTTCTATAATAAAAAATGCCTTATTGGTTGCTTCAGTAGACTACTCACTGGGTAATCAATTATGAGGTAGCTATATGCATTTTCTTATCGTCACATCTGTTTTTTTTGACATAGTGTATAATTTTACAGATGACAAATTGTCAGTGGGTCTCTTAACCAGACAAAAACTAGTCAAGCTTCATAATGAAGGAGACCTCAGCAATCAAAGAAGTAAAAATATTTTATGAAGCCATAAGAGGTTTTTACTCCACAGCTTCAAGCTCTGCATTAAAAAACCTCCCCATTTCTGATGAAGTTCTTCGTAATGCTCAGTTTTTTGGTTTCAACAACAGACTAAACTCAACATTCACACAAGTTCTCTATTTTGTTTCAAGGTGCATATAACAAACAAAAATACAAATGTTTGTTTTAGGTGTTAGTTGTCTACTTTATTATATCTTTATGATTATAGGTACTCTTCCATGCTCTAGTTCACCTCAGTCTCTGATATAAGACAAAGTAATTTATGTACTGGAGGTTAGCAACGAGTCCAACTGGTCACATTTAATAGAAGGGGTACTGTTATGCTACAGTCTCATTCTTAACAGACAAATGAAAATTTCTTTCTTTCAAATATTTTTTTTACTCTGGTAATTTAATTTCTTTCTCAGCCTTCTTTTACTTATCAAATGAGTAAAAGAAGGCTGAGAAAAAAATTGTAAGTGATAAATTATATAACTTACCTGATCATTAGCTGATTTGCAAATTTGTATAATTGTGTGAAAGATAATAAACAATTTCATCAGTTTATTCTTTTCTTAATTAATGCAAAACAAAATTAAACAAAAACAGAACCATCAATGAATATCCTTAAAAAAAGCTGGAAAGGATCCGGAAAAGCAATTCACACTCTTGACTCATGTTGTATGTCAAATATTCACATTACAAGGAAACTCACTTGCCATTACTATGCTATCAAGTGAACCCCCTAGAGCTCTCAACAATATTTGATCTCTGCATTTGTATGAACTGATTAACTTCCCTTTTTTATTTTAAAGATATGTATAGATTAAAATGGCTGTTATTGGTGCTAAATTTATAGTGTTAATCTCACCTTCTCCAGTTCTTGCTCCACTTCCTGGAAGCACAGCAGTTTATTCAAAGGGGTGTAGTACTCACTAAATTAACAAAAAAAAAAAAACTTAGTAAATTTATACAGACATACCAGATATTTTCAAAGTATTAATGTTCAATTTAAAAAAAATTCCTATAATTTTTTATCTCACCTAAAGGATTTGAGAATTTCTGTGGCTCCATAGGGTTGGGCGATATTGGGTTATTCTCATCACGGTACGATATTATAAAATTAATTGCGGTATGAGTAACTAACAACTATTTTTTTAAATTTAAATTAAAGTGTATACCGTCAGCTCCAGCCATCGTCTCCCGCCTCTTTCATACGGCTGGACTGCGTACAATAGCACAGAAGAAAGTGTTGGCTGGTTGATGTCAGTCGTTCCAGACCGTTTCTCACCTTCTCTCTTCATCAGGAGCCTGACTTTACTGTGAACCTTGGGGTGTTTGTTCTTTAGATGCGATAGCAAGTTCGAAGTGTTCCCAGTAGCCGCCCTAACTTGCACGCCGCAAATTCGACAAACAGGATTGTCCTGTTGGCTGCCTCGCCACTATCATCCGCGATTAAACCGAAATACTTCCAAACAGCCGATTTTGTACCGCATTTCTCGGTAAGTTGCTGTCCAGACGCCATCACTAAAAAACGGTAAAATACAGCTGGAACTCTATGCGTTGCGCATGCGCAATTTATCGCGGTATTTCCCGCGTTACTCGGTATAATTTCTTTTATCGTACCGTGACTAAATACCGTCAAGATAATTAGAAAATGTGAAATCAGGCAACCCTATATTCTTCCATTCTTCATAAAAACTAGCAAAAAATAAAAGCAAAATGCATACAACTCTTCAAAATAATACATATTATAATATATTTCCCAACCTTCTAATTTGCAGCAGCCCACTCTTCATTGCTATAGTCATCCAGCATGCTCATAATGTGGTCTATCTTTAAGTCATGCTGGGAGTAGTGTTCTATGTACAGGGCAAACAGGGTGGGGAAGATGGCTGGTAAGAGAATGGGATAGATCCAGGAAAAATCCACATTCTCAGGTGGTCTGTAAGAGACCTTTCGCCACTGGTGTATGCTTCTCTTCAACAGCATGCTGAGGTGAGATCTAGGCTTCCCCAGAAGCTCATTATCATCTCTTGTTATCAAACTAGGAGAGTATTTTCTGTGAATATAATAAATAAATAATATGCCATATCAGCACAACAAATATAGTATCAATAAAAATTAAATATAATATTATTAAAGTATCACTGAATACGTTATTAGTTAGTGTTACAATCAACCAAATTATATTAAAATTTCTGTTAATATTTCATGGCTAAAATGATTCAAGACATGCAATTATTAATGACTTCAAGTCTTTCCTTAACTGTTGCATTAGGTCAGAGAAATATCAGTGATCTCAACTTGTATACTTAGCATAACCTAAAATAACATAACCTATGTGGTTTTATGATGGTAGTGGTAGTAGTAGTAGCAGTAGAAATAATAATAATAATAATGATAATAATAGTAAACATAAAATGAGTGCCTTAATAAGAAATAAATAAGAGCATTTGAGTGGAATCAGGATAATATATCTTGATATTTTCGTCTATTTTTGTATTATTTCTTGTTTTTTTGTTTTTACTGAAATGAGGCTAAATGACATTATAAATTTAATGGAGTTGCCACTGACAAAACATCAACATTGCATAAAAAAATTTAAGTCCTCACTTGACGAGGTCGTGCACCCTTGAGGTTGTGGAGCAGATCTCACTGACTGCATGAGGCAATAGAGAAGCATGCACCGCCACTCCGGAATAGCTGTCCACAAAACACTTGGAGAGATGACTGACCAGGAGACCAAAGGGATGATTGATGGACTTAAAACCTTGGGAAAATATAAGAACAAAACAATAAAAATTAAAAAAACTACAACAACAACTAAAACAGCTATACATAAGGACTGGTGCTATAACTCAGCACTAAATGTTATCTAGATTATATATCCTGAATTCAAAGATAGTGCACACAATCATAAGTAGTCTAGCACTCTTGGCATTATTAGCTTTGTGCTCAAATACATTGTAAGGGTGTGTTCGATAGAGTTAGAGGATTTTAGCTATTGAATATTACATGGCAGACAACTATTAAATATTATTCAAAGCACACTCGTCATTCCATAGAGTATAAAACTATATTTTTGGATAGCTTTCCTCAATCTTGCACACAGCACAGCTGCCCTCTAGTTCTCCATCTCTCATGGTGAGAGCCAGACACAATGGGTATGGCGTCTCTCTGCTGTGTGATTCACACCTCTCATCCCCGGGCAGATCGGCAGAGAAGACACACCCATCATCGTCGCTGATGGGGTCCATAGCCACGGCACTATCCTCGTCCGAGAAGAACACTGTGGTGGACTCTTAACTACTGCACCATGCTGGTGAGAGGTAGTAGCCTGGTTTATATAATTATGATGGTATGATTATAATTAATTAATTTCAGCTGCACTGCTATTATATAGTACAATACAACTAGACAGTATGATTATGATTATTTAATTTCAACTTTACTTGATTTTTTTTCTTTAGTCATTGATTTTAATATAACTGATCTAAGCATTAGTGGCATATGCATTATTACTAATAATAACTGTTGCTCATTGGCTAGTTTCTGGCAACCCACTCTCCATAACTAATACAATGTTTTTTCACTAAAACACTCTACCATGCTTCATGGGATATAATATACAATATAGGTGAAGTGGCACTCTCAACTTATATAAGGTGGAGCGAAGAATTGACTTTATAAAAATTAAACACCTAATGGTAGTCGTAATTGTCGGCTAGAATACCTACCATCTTTTCCAGGAGGGACGCCATGGCATTGAAGAGCAACTCCCACTTCAACTCCTGGACTACTTGTCTAGACTTCTTCCTCATACTGCCACTCACATTATACTACACATCAGGCATTCATGTACATACATACATACATGTCACAAGAAGTGAATTATAGCCAGCTATTGATAAGAAAGTTAGGAACAAAAAAGGGAAAATTTTAATTGAAAAGGAATACAGTTAAATGCACACACAAATTCGCACTCACATTACAGTGTGTGTGTACGTGTCTGTGCATGCATTTAAATTTTAATGTACACAAACACACATACACATTTATACATACACACTAAAATGCACACACACATTAACACACAATCTTACACATATACAAATTATACCAGTAGCTGTTGAATTATTTCATAAAACACACATACACACACAATATACATATCAGCCTCTGAGCTCACAGTTCTCTCTCCGTTCACGAAGTCTCCAGAGAAGTTGTACTTGTTACTGGCGATGAGAACCATGATATCTGTCCTCCTTCCACATGCCTAGATATCTCTCCTCACTAAACAGACAAACAAACAAAATATTAATTTGTTTATTTTATTCGCCAAGATTTTAAAAAAACAACTTAATAATAATATGCACGATATATGAACGGAGACGAGATACAGACTATTTTGTGCTTGTTGTTCAGGAATAGAAGCTAGATTTTATAGATTAAAACTAAATCATTGTACCAATTGCATACACAGATTGCTGTATAGTGACCACAAGGGGCAAAAAGTGCTTATAACATGCCACAATATGAAATTGAACATGAGGATATAAATCTGTCAGAAGATATTTCATCTCCGAACTGTGGCTAATATGTTTTATGATTTAAATCAAATGGAATATTAGTTATAAAGTTTGGGATTGCAATTACATTTTTGAAGAAAATTTTGCAATAATCTGCACAAGCAAGTAATTATAATCATAGTCATTTTAGGAAAGGGGGAAGGGAAAGCACATTAACACATGCTTTTCCCCACTTGGTGTCAAAAATCTCTGTCGTGCATACTTGCTCTGACATAATACAATATTACTACCATTTTCACCCTAAATCTTTGATAATCACACATCATGATAAGAATCACATGAAAGAATTTATCTGAGTTTCAGGTAATTTCAATTCAACTTGCCACACAAACTATTTAACAACACTAGATTTTAACACTTACCCCTAGTGATTCCTCAAATAGAAAAAAGAGCAGAATGTGAATGGCCAATTATTCCCTTAGTATGCTAAAAGTTTGGATTGCTTCAGTTTACAGAATGCAAGCATGCCAATAATTTAATCCGACTATTACATAATAATCTGTGAATTTAAAATAATCAAGTACTGTGAGTTCTTATGTAATATTTTTGATATATAATAGACTTATGCATTGATACATATATATGTATTATCTATAGCAATGCTCAAGTCAAAAATGAAATAGTCATTCTTCATCTAAATTTTTTGATCATGACAAAATTTAATATTATGCAGGTAAACACAATAAATACAACGATGTACTAATGCAAGCCAATTAACAATTTTCATGAAATAGTTAGAACTTTCAATTTCTTTCCCAGTATTGTTTTTACTCATTTGATGTATTCTCCCTTTTCACAGTCTTATTTTTAAACAGTAAAGAATTTCAAAACTTTGGCTGTCTCAGGGAGTTAAACCCAGGACTGCTTGCTTAACATTAGTTGTTGTTGTAGCTCACAGAGCACTTGCACGTTAAGCAAGCGTTTCTGGGTTTGATTTCTTGTGTCAAACATTTAAAAACTCTGTATTGTTTAAAAAATACCGTGTGCATGAGGGAGTAAATTCATCTGTTGAGATTTTGTCTCTTCCCATGAAATTATATCACAAAGGTTAATCTGTGATCTTTGCACAGTATAGTGACTGCCTCCTCTTGTTAGATCTGCACAAAGTAGGACACGAATGCTGCACCGGCGATTTTAATGTGATTGCGGGCACTGTCACGCGAAATTTGGTCCCCCGCCAAATACGGTCCGGCCGGACTGAAATCGGCAGCCAAAATAGGTCCGCCCTGCTAATTTCGGTCCGCCCGGGGGTAGTCTCGCGGGCCAGACCCTTTACCCAATAAGAAGAGAAAGAAAGGGTCTGGTCAAGTTCACGTATGCGTTTGGTCTCGCTGGTCCTGGAATTTCTCGGACCGGTAATTGGTTTTAAGTGACAGTGACCTCACTATATAAACAGAGACGTTCTTTCGCAAATTTAGCTTGGTTTCTGTGGAACTGTAGGAATGAATTGCTCCTTATGCCAGAAACGTCTTGCAACGGACGTTCCATAGCCTGTTGGTATTGTATCCCGATTGCTTCCAACTGTTTCTCCTTCAGTGTAAGTCCGAATACTCGAGCACTCTCCGCCTGCAGGGAAGTAAGAGTACTACCCACCTAGCTATAGCTCCCTCCCATAGGATGTAGGGAAGTAAGAGTATTACCCACCTAGCTATAACTCCCTCCCATAGGACGCAGGGAAGTAAGAGTATTACCCACCTAGCTATAACTCCCTCCCACCGCTGCAGTTACATCCATGTCGACAGTAATTTCAGCGCGCTAAAATCACCGGAACCATGATTACCGCGTAATCAAAGCTATATTACCGCAGTGGTTACACCTGTGCTGACAGTGCAAGACCAAACGCATACGTGAACTTGACCAGACCCTTTCTTTCTCTTCATATAGGGTAAAGGGTCTGGCCCGCGAGACTAGCCCGGGGGCGCTCGAATTAAATAAAAATTTGAATTATAGAGGCTTGGTGGATTCCAATCCTGTGGTTGATATTGACACCGATAAGAACGTACTTTTGTTGTTGTTTTTTTACTGGGTCTTATTGTTAAAACTTTGAGATAACACAAATTAACCATAACTACAGTAAATTGATAGTATAACTAAAACTACTCATAATATTGAAGAAAAATTAGCTAAATTTTCAAGAGAAAAAACTAAAACTAAGCATTTAAGATACTTTTTAGTAGGAATCTCTCAACCAAACCACACTAATAGCATTATTGGATGACGACTAGATTATACCGGAATTAAAAGGGAGTTGCTTCAGTTTGGATATACGCATGAAGGCATTTACAAGTTTCAAAGAATATTTACAATTGTATAAATTCGCAATAGATAGTGATGTACTAGCTTTTTAGATAACTGGGTTCCAGAGTTTCTAACAGGAATGTTTGTTGGAAATATAGCTAGCTATATGTTTTTCCACACCAAAATACATCATCTAAAGTTTATAATTATTGGGACCTGATTAACCAAGGGTTGTTCAGAACCTAAAAAGAAAAGCTTTAGTTAAAAATGTTACTGTTCCAGTTAAAATGTTACTATTAAAAATTGTGATTAAGAAAGGAGAAAATTTCATAGTGACTTTCATAACTTAGGTTCGTTACAGTACTGATTTGGATGAGAGATCTGAATTCTAGCATCATGCCACAGTGATCCCACCTCTGGACATTTAGGCACGAAAAAGACTTTATCAAGAGTTAGTGAGCGGTTTATGTGGCAGGGAATGGTCAATGATGTTAATAAATTGGTAAGCAAATAAATAAACTCGTACATCAGAAGTGAGTGTGGTCAACGACTCAGCTGATGACAAAGAGTGTTGTTATTTTTTAATTGTGATATATCCAGGTTAGTAATTGTGATCTGTGCCATGGCAAATTAAGCCAATCTGACTCCAGAGCTCTATCCAGTACCAGTTGTGTCACCATGGTACCCACATTGGTATTGACTTCATTGGCCCCATCTCTCCTGCATCACATCAAGGAAACAGATACATCTTGACTAGCTATAACTGATTATTTCACAAATTTTGTTGAGGAAATTCCTATGAAACGTAAATATTTTGAAAATGTAGCTGCTGCATTGTCAAACATATGCACTATGATGAAGTCTTGAAGCTTATAATTTATGAATATACTATTATAGGCATTTATGAGAATGGGAATTTGAAAGGTAAACTCATCAACAAGAAGTACTAAAGAGCAGTGCTAACATATAACTATACTGATATAACTCACCACCTCCAGTTAATCACACAATTGATTTTTTTCCTCCGGGGCTAGTGGGACTAAATTTGGCAAAGCGGACCACATCTGGCAGCCATATTTAGTCCGCCCGGACTGAATTCGGCAGCCAATTGTTGTCCCGGACAGTTTTTAGCAGCCAATTTCAGTCGGGGGGGGGATGGGGGGACCGATTTTGGGTAGGAACCGATTTGGCGTTACAGCACCTTTACCCCGAAAAAGTCTGGCTTGATGACCTTTACCTGTTATTATCTAAAGGTCAGCAACTCGGATACGTCAGGTTTCCAATTTGAGTGACCTCTCTAGTCACGCGTTGCGGTCCCTGTACCTCTGTTATGTTTATTACCTCTTTGCCTTCATAGGGGGCGTGGTACGATCGTAGTTTTGGCTGAACAACAACCATGGCTAGGAGACAGGGCTGGTCTAGAACCTTTAGAAGAGATTCGAAGTTACAACAGTATT
>WLWD01003981.1_pt1 | contig 46492 bp, 18 predicted proteins | sample 6712731 | NCBI WGS metagenome assembly WLWD01 (sample SAMN12718690, study PRJNA576275) | sponge metagenome | isolation source: marine sponge | host: Mycale hentscheli | place: New Zealand: South Island, Marlborough, Capsize Point | collected 2014-11-01 | reverse complement strand
TTTTCCATAAACTAATATATTAAGGACCTTTTTCCATATTAAACTAATATATTGTGGACACTTTACCGTACTGAACTAATGTATTGTGGATACTTTTCCATATTGAAGTAATATATTGTGGACCCTTTTCCATATTGAACAGATATATTGAGGACCGCAATCAATATTGAACTAATATATTGTGGAGCCTTTTCCTTATTGAACTAATGTGTTGTGGACCCTTTTCCATATTTAACATATGTATTGAACTAATTGTATTGTGGATACTTTTCCGTATTGAACATACATTGTGGACACTTCTCTGTATTGAACTAATATATTGTGGACCCTTTTCTGTATTGAAGTAATATATTGAGAACCCTTTTCCATAGTGAACGGATATATTGTGGACCTCTATCCAAATTAAAGTAATATATTATTTACCCTTTTTCTTATTGAACTAATATATTGTGGACCTTTATTCAGAGCGGTAAACAATTCAATATTAGGATGCTACGGTAATGATCGCTTAGCCAGAGGATTCTGTTTAGTGAAGTTTGGGTTGGGGTCGAACAAAGAGCTAACGCAAAAAATAGGAGAAAGTCAAAGTATACAAAATGACATACGTACGTCCAAACATATATAGAAATAAACAAACATCCCCAATTTTCAATTGTGTTCCCTCTGTAAGTGTCTCGCTCGCTCGCCGACTAAATATTTGTGTAGTATAATTATTTGTCTTAATTTTAAGTTAGGTTTTATCTGTGTAGTCTAATGCAATTTCATTTTGTGTGTGTTTATGTGTTCAGAATTTTGAAGGGGACGTTGTGGATGTTGTGAATACTATCTGAAAGATTTATATCGGGAATAGGATGCAAGCGTCAAGTATGAAGTTCTGTTTTCACCGGAGAACTCTCCATGCAGTGATAACAATGATCAAGCAATATTCACACAGAATCTTTATTTTATTGGACGAAGTGATTTCTTTTTTCATTATGTTTCAAAATTTTTATAGTGCAAGATCACTTTTTTTTTTGTGGTCATTATACTTTGTTTTACGTATGATAAATATTTGAAATACATAGTCAATATGAAAGATATACGCAGGCTGTCTACTATTGTTATAACCAGTGCAGTATACTTTTGATATACTTAAGTTATACATATGCGTAGTATACTTTTGATATACTTAAGTTATACATATGCGTAGTATACTTTTGATATACTTAAGTTATACATATGGTATACTTATGGTTTACATATGGTTTACACCAGTAGTATACTTTTGTTATATCAATGTTATACACACCTGTGTAAACCGGTACCTATACACAGGAGAAACACTGGTGTATACTAGATGAGTGACCCTGGTGTTTCTCATATGTATAACAAAGTTATCCTTATGTTATACACCGGTGTATACTGAAGTATTTGCATGGTGTGAGCTGTTGCCAAACACAGACCTTGACACCACTTTGACACGGTAAATACTTTTAAATACTATCATGATTATGATGCTATTATGCAATTATGCAATGATGTATTATATTTAGGCCAAATTGGATAAATATTTACGGGGAACGATTTTATCGACACGAATTAGTTGTTAAAGGATTTCATGAGGATGACCTGCCAATTTTTGGAAAAATAGTGGACATCATAGTAATTGCAAGAACCATTTCTTTATTACAATTAGATATTTATGACACTGTTGGTATAAATAGTCATTTGTCAGCATATCAAATATGTCGTACCATGCATAATGAAGTTGTTCTTCTATCACAATTACATTCCAAATCTGTATATTATCCTCATTCAAATCCAGGAGACTCTAACACCTATATCGTCATGAAATCACATGTACATAATAATTGTTCTTAATCGAAACAAAAACATTCATTATACTTTCTATATTCACATGTGAAATTGATTGAATTGCACTAAATACTTGAGCACTGAAATGTTTTCTTGGTAAATAGAATATGAATTGCTACTTTAACATATGTATAGTTACATTGAAAGAGAAGTGTTATTTTGAGTAACTAAATGTAGTAATAATGATATGATGTATTATTTAGTAATCAAAGTGTAATATTTACAGAACAATGTCATTTTCACATGGTTATGTCATATTTACAGTATGTTAATTTAACATATTGTGTTAAAATAGCATACGATTTTTTACTGTGCACTCAAACCAATAGCGCGGGCATTGGTATTACTCATTAAGGTCGCTGTGCAGAATTGCATAATTATACGCACCAAAAAGGTCAGCAATTTTTTTTTTACAAACAAGCTACAGATATTGCCAGGAACCTGCAGTAATCTTCCACCTTGACTTAAATAATTTTTAAATTAAATCTAAGGTCTTGATATATTGAACACCATAAGAGAGTTAATTAATTCAGGGTGCTAAAACACTCATAAGTGTTAATTTGAGCAACACTTTATTATGGCTATATGGACAGGCCAGGGGATTAATAACTTAATTTGTTTGGAGTATGGAAAGTGTTTAAATTTATTTTATCCTTGGGTCACATTTCTGCACTGTAAAAGAGTGAAAACCCACCAAATTCACACCAAACTGGTGTTGTAAATACACACCATCAATATATAGAATGTCCTTCACTTTCCACTAGTGACAATGCAACACTTGCATGAATTCACACTTAAGAGAATGAGCAATAACCAACATGGACACTTTAACCGAACTGTAATTATATTCATGTGCAGGCGCAAACCAATGCTATAGCATTGTTATCTAATACCTTATAAAGGTGTGTGCATTAGAAATGTGAGTATTAAATAAAGCTTGAATAGGTACCGGCGTGGTAGCTAATTGTCACCCTTACAGAATGCAAAACAATGTTCAGATAATAAACTCAGCAATACAAGTAGCAGATGCAAAGCAATGTTTTTAGTTCGCTAATAGTTCAGTTACAAGTACTTTCAAGAGGCAAGATTATTTATCTTCTCTTTAAATTCTTATCATATTTGGCTATGTCATCATTTGCCTTCTTTTCATCTTCAAAATATTGCTTGTAAAACTCCATTTCCCAAGCAGACATGTTTTCCCAATAGGTGGGAGCATCGTACCTGATTGGGTGCTGTAGCAAGTGGCTAGCTGGTTCAGTGCTAATATCCTTATATTCATCAACACTAAGAGTCAGTTTAGCTGTGGCTCCTTCTATTTCTTGCATACTAGTTGATTCTTGGGTAGTTTCTGGCTTTCTCCTGCTAACAATGGCTTCTTCATCCACTGCCATGTGTTTTTTAGACAAGTCTTGTTCTGCGACAGTAGTTTGAGGTGATTCCCTAGCTTGCACTTGTCCTCCTACAGTAGCTGACATCAGTTCTGAGGCCTGTGGGGGACTATCAAGCTTATCCAGCCCATAAAACCGAATTGCAAAGTGAGCAAATATCTTAGCAGTCTCATCATCCATTTCTATTTGATGAGGTGGTAAAGGCCATTCTGCGACATTAGTTTGGGGTAATTCTCCAGCTTGCACTTGTCCTACAGTAGCTGACAGTTCTGTGGCCTGTGGATCCGGACCATGAAACCGAATTGCCCTGTGAGCATATTTCTTATCAGTCTCTTCATCCATTTTTATTTGACTAGGTGGTAAGGGACATTCTGCAGCAACTACAGTTTTCTTTTTTGGTTTTCGGATTCTTTTCTTTCTCTTACGAACGACTGAAGATTCTTTGCTAGCTTCTCTGTTGACCACAGTCTCTTCATCTATATCTGCACGAAGTGGAGAGATCCGTCCACCAAGTGGAGGGATCCGTTCATCATGTGAAGGGATCCATTCACTAACTGGAGGACCAACTGGAGGGATCCGTTCCACAGTATGAGCTTCCATATCCTTTTCTGGTTTCTTGCTCTTTTTCTCAGAGAGAACTGAAGATTCTTTGCAAGCTTCCATTTCCTTTTTTGGTTTCTTGCTCTTTTTCTCAGTGTCATCTGTATCTACTTGAGCAGCAGCCACAGTGTTCTTTTCTGGTTTTGGATTCTTTCTGTCATAAGAAAGAATAATGGCCATAGCTTGAGAAAGGATGGCGTCTTCCGAGATCGATTCTTCAGCACTTGCAGTATCTTCATCTGTATCTAATTGATCAGATTTTGCAATTTTTTGTTCTGGGCTCCTGGCGTGAGAAAGAATTGATATAGCTTGAGAAAGAACTGCAGCTTCCTTGGCAGTTTCTTTGGCACGTTTTATTACCTCAACTTGGTCGTGTAGCAGCATTAATCTGTCACATAAATTGATTCGCTCATCTTCTTTAATCCTCTCCACAATGTACTTCCTTTCAGTTGCTCTCTTATTTTCTAATGCTTGCTGCTCCTCGTACAATTCTAACTCATAGTTGGCCATTTTCTCATGTATTATGAGAAAGTATTTAGCCATGGAGTAGATGTATTCGTAGCGATTAGACTTAATGCTAATTGCCCTGAGGATATTGTTGTATTTTTCTTCAGGTACGGATTCAACCAGCACCTCAAATATAGTGCATTGCTTGGCTCTGTTGAGGTCCACACTTCTCACTTTGTCCCACTTGAAGGTGAAGTTGACAGTTTTTCCTTCTTCCAACACAAAATATGTGATTATCAGACAGTGAAAATTGATGGAAACCGACACTACAGAGCCTTCTCTAGCCCTGGGTTCGGCAGCAGTCACAATAGAAGAGAGTGTGCACTTTTCTACTCGGTGATAATGCTGCCAGTAATAGCACTCGAGTTCTCTGTAAACAAAGTTAAAGATTTCCACTATGAATTTTTCATCTTCTTCAGCTCTTTTCATCAGACCCGTCAGCAACACAGACTGTTCTTCACTCAGTGGAGGGTATATCAAATTTTTGCTATAGGCATCTTTGAATTCATTATACATAAGGTGAATTAACGGTATAAATGTGTTACACAGAATTCTTTCTTCTATGTCCATATTATAGACAATGCGCTGAAAGAAATATCTCCTCCTCCCACTCTGAAGCATGCTAACTGTGAATTTGTCATCTTCTTGGAGAATTTTCATGGAAGAGGAAAGCCTGTCTCCCAAGAAAAGTCCAAAGAGGTTGTGACTTCCTTCATCTAACTCGAGCTGACGAGTGACGGCTACTTTGATGAATCTGACAGTAGTTACTTGGGGTATTATAATAATTGTGACCACTGGCCTCTCATTACTGAAAGTACCCACCAATATGCTACAGTCTGGATTACCCTTGTCAGCTTTCTTCTTCGATTTACTAGCCATTTTATCTAATTCAGACAAATGACCTGTCATTCCACACCTCTCGTTTTTATACCGACATTTCAAGCTCCGCGCCGGGGGTTCTGAGCACCTGAACTGCGCACCACTCCCTTTAGGCCAAAACCCAGCAAGGTGGCGAATATAGCTAAGGCATGTCGCGAGGCTACAATTGGGTTGTTTTTTTTTTGCTTGTAGTTGCACAATTCTCGCGATCGTTGCCTGATTGCTCATAATGGGTTTGTTTGTTAGGTTTCAAGTGGCTAGCCTGTGTCAGTAAAATTTACATAGCTAGCTACTAGCTAACACAAAGCGAATAAACACAAATATATAGTTGCAGCACGATAAGTGAACATAGACATAAGCATTAGCTAATACTTCGGCAGTTAGCTGAATTTCCAGTTCAAAGAGATCTTCTCATTAGCTACGATTGGCGCTATTTTACACTATTTGACAAGCAAGTAAGAGGTGTGAAGAAGTAATGCAATGGCAAACACTACCAGAAGACTTGAGGTTAACATTCTTTCCCAAGCCAAGGCAATAGTTGTAACCGTACCGACACCTGACTTACACGTCACAGTTGCTCAAGTAAAGCAATCTATCGGGAACCACCTTGGACTAAAGCAACGAAGTGTACAGATATTTGGAATTTTTGTAGGACCGCTTGGCCTTCCCAAGGCATTACTTGATGATAGAGACGTACTTTATAAGAGTGTATCAAGTGTATGTTTTCAGCGCCTTTCCTTTGACCGCGACTTAGAACTGAGCGTTGTCAGCGAGGACGACAATGCGGTCAAGATTTTGTTCGGCGAAATAAAGCACGAATACAACCGTTTCAAAGTTTTACCCGCGCCCGGGTTCTCGGAAATGAAACTGCTTGACGAGATATTGTCAAAAGAAAGTTTGTGCCAGGAAGAAGACCGTTTTGACAAGCAAATGGAGTTTTTCAAACTCATTTGCAACCTGCCAACTTATTACTGGGGATATTACTACAGAGCGGAAAACTGCACCATGTTGAACTCCACGCTTCCAGCCAATTCAGCGGTAGAGCGGGGAATGAAAGTCCACTTGATTGTGTCTTCGAGTGATCTAATTCTATTAGAGCCAGCCGCTGCTAACGGACAAGAGATTCTTAAGTTGTCTTGGTCTAAAGTCCAAAGTATTATAATGCAAAAGTACCCTAAGATGCTCATCAAGTTTGAGACTGTCATTTCTTATGAGGTTGACGATAACACTGAAAAGGAATTGGTCTTAATTTCGCTAGGAACTGATCGTTGCGAGTATGTCTACACGCTGACTCAGCACATTTTCGGTCTGCTGCGGTCTCAAGCGTCAGGAGGATTATTGAGTCCACCCGTGGTACCAGTCCTTGCTAGATCAGAATTACTACCAGTGCCTGAACATTGCTGTGTAAACGCAGCATTTTCAAAAGAACAATAATTCTCTCTTTTTCACATTTTATTATCACCATTTTAATGATTTCACCAACAGTTGCCAACTTGGATGATGTACACAATATTAAATGTTATGCATATGTAATTTATTTCTTTTAATTATTTATGATCACCATATCATTATTATTATCATTAATTATTGTTATTATATATTTTTATTGTTGTCGTTGTTATTGTTGTTTTAGTTATTATTATGGACTGTTCCGTTATGCAAAATCTATCAAAAATACATTTAATTTATTTAACTATTCTAAAATAGTATAATTTACAAGATATTGATGTAGAAATGGAACGTTAAGCATAATTCACCATTAGTATCATTATTATACGTGACTTTTATTTGCAATAAATTTTGTGAACTGTCTCATTGTATAATGTATTTGTCATCTGCTCTAGTCCTAGATATTTGACTATCCTATAGCTACATTGTACTATGCACACATGAGCATGTATTGCATCAATTGATACCACACATGCACATGCATTGATGAGGGAGAAAACAACCTTGTTTTATCTGCCAACATTTAGTGAATAATTGTTTGTATATTGGTTTATCCGTCAAAGTCACTTGAGGCTAACTGTTTACCTGAAAACCATGGATACACTATTAGGGAACCATTGCTTAATATCAAATATGTTAGATATGTCGTGGTGAGGAGGCCAATATCTCTACAAATCATCTGATCTGTGTTCATGATATAAATCACTTCAAAAGAAAATCATAAAGTGTAGCTACATGGAACTTACAGAGTGGGTTGTCGCTCTTCCAAAGGCACTACCCATTACCCATGATGATACGATGGTGGCATTGTGTTACCTGGCAAATACAACTGTCATTCCTAATTTAGTGGCCTTTAGAAGTAATCTTCCAATGTTATTCAATGAATCTCAATGTAGCAGTTCCTGCATTTAATTATTCCTTCCAAAAAAACATTTACTTTGGTGTTTTCATATTATTATTTTTTTTTTTTTTTTGACATTTTGTTTCATACTAGCTATCTGCAGCTACTAAATCAACTATGGACTGGAACACACAGGATAAGTCTGCGGTATATTATACAAGGATGCAGTGGTGTGAAACCTGGCAGTTATGGCCTGTTTAATGTTAGACACTGCTTCATATCTTAACTTGTAGCTAACTGGTGTGCCTAGACAGCTACTGTAATAGAGAAAATATTGATTCCAAAACAGTTGTGCCGGAAGCTGGCTTGTACTGGTCAGGAAATAGTTAAAGTACAACATAAAAGCACAATTAGATGTTGAGAATATTAAAGATTAATTAAATATGTATAATGCTATAAAGTCATAAGATATTTAATTCGTCCAAAGATTCTAAACCTGTGTTCAATACCGTAATAACACTAGAAATGATTTCTTCAAAATATTGGTCAGGTGGCCACTCCCACCAACCCACCTGCTCCTCCCTCCTGTTGAAAGATGCTAGTGAGCATGAATATGCTTGGAGCCTACTTGAAGAACCTCCATTTGACAATGCTATTGGTTGTATGTAATAGTCATTTCAGTAACTAAAGAGATTGAGATAATGGCCTATAAAGGATGGTACACAACCATTAGCAATGTGTTCTATGAGAGAAGGAATGCTATGACATCACTATTGAGTGGCTGCAAGAATAGTTAAGGGTATGCAGTTGTATGTTAAATGCCTATTGACTCAACAATAAACATGATCATTCATTCCTCACGAGTCAAGACTGGCCTGGACCTTATAGCTATGTCTTGAGTTGCATAGTCAACTTCTGAATACATTAACTTCAGTGAAACTGATGACCAAATTTTATGTCATGCTCTAATCCTGACTGTTTTTGGAACTGTCATCATTATGTGCTTAATTAAGAGCTTCATAAATGTCTTCATTTTCTCCACTGATTACTTTTATTTTATGTAGTGAGGGAAACTTTATGAGTGTCTTTTTTTTTGTCTACCAACTGACAAGTAGCTACTGGGTAAACACCATATTTGGCTGATATCACATGTGTTCCTTATATACCGGTATCACTGAATTTATTAACTAGCGTAAGTTATGAAAACGAAGAAAAATGAATAAAATGTGTAAATAAATAAAATAAATAAAGTAAGAAAAAGGGATAAATACATGGTAAAAATAATATGTAAGTTACTGAATGTGCTATTCCCTGCTTCAGTATCGTACTTGGTTACTTAGCAGGTCTTTTCCATTAATAAAGGATTCATAGGTGTGCATAGAAATTTGCAGGCAAGTGCAAGTTTCGTGAGGAAAAATTTGTATCTGTTGGGACTATTAATTATATGGTAGAGGGTCATTATTGCAGTCTTACAAGGTCTAAAAACTGAAGGTAATAAACCTTTGCAAAAATTCCCAAATGCTGCATGCTGCAAAAAGCACTTCTGAGTTGCATTCATTCCTCTTTGGTGGAGGTATTCCAAGCAGCCCACAAGCTGTTGCCTTATTCTTCAACAGTTTATGAAGTAAAAATCTTTGCCAGCTTCTCTGTCAGAGTCACATGGTGAAATATTTTTTGAGGTTTTTTTTTATGCATCTAATCACATAATTGTGATTGCCAATGAGGTGTTAATCATAATGCAGGTGACATTAGAATACACGTCAGCAAAAAAAAAAATTGTTTCCTTTATTTAATTTGTCAGGACTAGAGCTACAATATTCTAATTGGTCATTAGCTAAATTATGTGTAGCTGTATGCATAATATAATTGTATAATTGTGGGTGTGTAAATCAGCCAGCAGAGTGGTTCAATGAGAAGTGGGTAAAATGTGAAGAAGAAGCTGAATATACACTTCTACCTGCGAGCTATAGGATGAAAAGTGCAGTGCTGTAACAAGGAAAAAATAAAATAAAAAACAACCCAATAATTTGTAATACACAAAGACTTGCATTGAGCTGCAGCTTCTGTCAGATAAATAGCCTGAAATAATGAGTGTGTGGTGTGAGCACCAGAGAGGGCTCCAGGAATGCTGCCACCACAGTTGTAATTCTAGCTAGCCTAAGGTTTTCAAGGCTTCCAACCAACCTAAGTCACAGAGTTTTAAGTCCGATCTTAAAAGTTAGATGGACAAAGGGACTGACATGGCAAGACTACAACTCAAAAGGGGTACATGCTCAGGCTGGGCATTATAATACAGAACCAGTCTGGGCATGTGCAATGAATGGTCATATGATACAGGAAAGGGAATGATGTAACGAAGGTGTGGGTTAGATAGAATGTGTGCAATTAACTAGACAGAAATAATATAATAAAGGCATGCTAATAATACAATTGACAATGTTCATAGCTTGATGTTGTAGGTGTGTCCATGGGTGTGGCTTGTGTTAATGTGGGAGGTTCTACTACAGAGTGCCTCTAATCTCCTAAAACCTGACATGGTTCCAAATTCTGAAATACCTTAGTCAGAGTCATAAGAAATGCCTAGTTAGTAGCTAGTTAGCAGCTAGTTATCCATTAGTCCTTGTCAGCAATTCAGCTTGCAATCAGGACATTTTTGTGCTCTGTCAAAAAATAATTATTTATGGATTCAAAGAATTAAATAAGACAAACAATGACACATAATGCTGCTGCAACATGCTTATTACATACAATATGATCCTTAATTTTTTTTCATCATCTTGTACTGTAATTATACATAGGAGTGTGTGAGGAAGATAATTAATTTTATAAAATTGAAAGTAAGGATATATAGACCCTGTACCAACTGCTAGCCCAGTATTTCAGTGAAAGGTTGCACTACACCCACACTAGGTGTATTTATTTTATTGTATCGTGATGATCAAATAGCTCGGCAGGGTTGATAGTCAAGCTAAGCTATTGAAATGTCTTACATGCCCACACTTGACCATATTATGTAGCTAGCTACATACTTGAAATAAACACACTCCTAAAATGACTCAATTAGCTAAAGAGAGGAAAGATAAACGTTTTATTGAAATACATAAAATCTCTAACAACAACATCAGAAGTAAACGAATTGGCAAATTTTATTGTTTAAAAAACAACAACAATTTACCAATATACATTAACGATACCAGAAATTTTCACAACTACTTAGCTAGTTTAGTTCATCTGCAGACACAAGTAATAGAGTTTCAATCGGCAATTACTAACCTCATATATACAATTATACATCGAGGATGAGTACAAACAGTTCTGGAAAATGTTACTACACTATCTGCATAAGGGCCTGTACAACAGCACCATATATTATAGTCTGGCATCCTTTCGATTAGTTCGAGACGTTTCATATTTTTTACCTGGGTACACATTAAACAGCAACATGGCTCTATGATTATATGAACTTTTTGCATAGTCATTAACCTTTGAAGATTTGGGTATAGAAGCCTGGACCAAATCGTTGAGTTTCTTCAGAGTTCTCTAGTGCTTTTAATATTACAGCATAGCTTGGTGCCATGATAGTATTCCTCCCTTTCACTACGAAACCAGCAAACAAATTGATGCCATCTGTTATGAACAACAAAGACTGCTGTTACCTCTCTAACCTCTCCTTTAGTCCATGCTCTTTCAAACTTGGCTGTAATTATATCTGTTTGGTCTGGTGTAGCCATTTTAATGTATGCATAATGCAAGCAAAACCAATTACAACCTGGTGCAGTTTTCCTATTATTTTTAAAGCATATTGCAATGTTAATACAACTGCAAGTGATTGGGACTAATAAAAAAAAAAGGAATGCTGGTGGAAATATAAAAATCTAGAGACGAGGACTGCATTGTATTTCTATGGGAATAGATTCTAATGAATTTTTATCAAATGAGTTGGATTCATAGAAAGAAGGACATAGTGAGTATGGAGCAAAGGCACTCCTACAGAACACAATTGGTCTCTTTACTAAACGTTGATGCAGAACAGTATCTAGTGACTTTTTCAAAAAGAACCTTAGGTTCTAAGGCTAATGCAGGTGTCACGACTTTTGTCAGGAATTACAGAGAAGTTTAATACCATAAATTCTCGGCCATAGGAGTCTAGTGGTGAACTAACGAAAAAGAATATGAGTGACCAGATTAAGTGCTACAGAGAGAGGAGAGAGAGAGAGACATGTGATAAAAGAGGTGACAAATAAGACAACAATGTTTTCTTAAGAGATGGCAATGAGACATTTGTGGTTTCTCCCATAAGGGACCTCGCAGGCCGGAGAGGCCACATGGGGAAAAGCTAGTTAAAGGGACACTGTATAGTCATTGTAACCATTGTACCCAACTTTCAGATTCAAATGTTTGCAATTGGCATTAGAAAATGGTACCAGGTAGGTATTACTATGAGAAAAAAAACTGTATTCATCACTTAAGAGATATTAATTCACACCATATGGAAGCAAATTTCAAGTAAAATACCAATTAATAGCAACATGGGAGCCTCCTCCTTAGGAATATCCATTTGCTCTATCTTTCCTTGTCAGACTATTCCACTACTTTTGCTCTTTTGCTGAGTAGCAGACTACTGCACACCACTTCACAGCTTTACAATATATCTTCAGTGAGATTATTGGCTTCGAAGTATTGGTCTAGCCTTTCCATGTAGTGGCTAATCATCAGAATTTGGATTGAATTGGCAGTCTTCCTAGAAGTGCATTCATTGGGAACAATTGTGTCATCTATCACCACCAATAATGTAGTATCTTTTTTCTCAGTAGCTATTTCACATTCATCTCAAATTTTATTCAAGATCACAAGAATCATAATCATTCAGTCATTCTCGGCTGAAATAATTATAATAATAGGAAATTTTTCTCTTCTTAACAGTCAAAACACCTACACAAAGTACTTCAAAGTAATGGTTATGTCAACGCAACCATTAGGGCAACCATTAGAGCAGGCTCTAAAGAGTTACTTTCTAAAGATTACACAAATACTGAGCAAGAGAAAGGTTTGATTCTTACTATTCCGTACATAGCAGGATTGAGTGAGAGCATTCAGAGAGTGTGTAGAGACTTTGACATCAAAACAGCATTTTAAGTCGGGTAAGACAATAAGATCACATCTTATTAAAGTCAAAGATACTATATCTAGTACCACAGAGTCACCCATAGTGTACAGTACACCTTGCAGTTGTGGTAAAGTATACATAGGTGAAACAACTAGAAGGCTTGAGCAGAGAATAAAAGAACATCATGATGCTTGTAAGAGAGGTGATGAGAAGGTTTGGCAGCAGCATCACCCCATTAAATGGGAAGAGGTAAGAGTTGTAGACAGAGCCAGTAAGAATCGTGAGTTGAAGATTAAGGAAGCTCTACACATACAGATGACACCTGACAACAACAAGTTTAATAGAGACATAGGTTTAGAGCTTCCAGGATGCTGGCTGTCCATGCTGCATGCAAATCACCCTCCAGAATATAATAAACAGTAAGCGTGCCCTCCAGAAATCTTACTGTTTACTTTGTGTTATTATATCACCACGGAGAGTTTGACCTCAGTTGAACCCTGAAGAGGACTTCGGCAAGAAGTCAAAACGTCGGGTTAAGTTATAATAAAAAATATTGGCTGTTAAAAAGAGAAAAATTCCTATTAATCATAATCATGTACAATAGTACACAGTTGATAAGAAAGGATGTGGTTATACCCAATACATAGGCTTTTTTTATTACTATGTAACTTCCTAGCTACATTCTAAAAATACATTATTGGAATGTAGCTATAGTTATAATAAAATATATTTAAAACACTGCCCATTATAATTAGCAAATTATTTTGGGTATTATAAAAAATTTTACAATTATGTATATTTACAAATTCACACATTTTATTTAATCCATTTGGCACAACAATAAATGTAGAATGAAGAAAAAAATTAATAACGAGTTGTTTTCAGCTAATAGCTATAAAGTTATTTATATACAATTATATATCGAGGATGAATATCATTAGACCTGGACGGCTGCACTACAATTTCTTCATAATTAAGAACTCCTCCAACAGTACCATATATGGTTTGAAATCTTCGTGGGGGGCCATTAATATTTGTATTATTTTGAGACAATTTATATTTTCTACCCGGGTACACATCACACAGCAACATGGCAGAGCCTTTAGCATAGTCATTAGCCTTTGAAGAGTTGGGTGCAAGATAGAAGCCTGGACCGAATCGCTGAAATGAGTCACTTCGGATTTTATTCTTATCAAAGCCACGCCTGGCAATACCACAAATGCCACAGCTTTCATTCCTGCACAGTTTTCTAGTGCTTTTAATATTACAGCATAGCTTGGTGCCATGATAGTATTCTTCCCTTCCACTACGAAACCAGCAAACAAATTGATGCCATATGTTGTGAACAACAAAGACTGCTGTTACCTCTCCAACCCTTCCTTTGGTCCATGCTTTTTTAAACTTGGCTGTAATTGCATCTGTTTGGTCTGGTGTAGCCATTTTAATGTATGAATAATACAAGGAAAGACAATTATAGCATGGTACAATTTTCTTGATACATGAACAACGGCAGCAAGTGATAGGGACTACAAGTAAAGAAAGGAATATTGATGGACAAAGAATAATCCAGAGACGAGTAACACATTGTATCTCTATTGGAATAGATTCTAATGAAATCTCATCAAGTGAGTTAGACTCAATAGAAAGAAGAACATGGTCAGTATGAAGCAAAGACACACCTTCAAAACAATTGGCCTCATTACCAATTGTTGATGCAGAGCAGTTGCTAGTGATGGTATTATTTTTCAGGCTATACTGTGTAAGATATAAGGTCATTATAACTCTCAAGTAAAGCTGTGGATTGTATCCACGTGTGTTGGTGAAAAATATGATGTAGTAGAAGTTATCTTCAGTGACTGAGAACTGATGATAGGACGAATTGCTAGAAGTACAGTTATAATAAATCTCAAATTCAGGTAAAACTTTAATGTCACTTTGTCTGTGTCCACCATTATATCCATTGATACCCTTGGCTATGTATACATAAGTGTTAGGCGTAATGGCATAGTCATCAACAAAACAAGCCTTGATGAAGATTTTGGAGTTATTGTTCAAATAAAATAAATAGTAATGTCTGACTTCTGTCACTATTTCTTCTGAAATGTGAAGTGGCTGCTGAAAATAAGTATTTGGCTTGGCAGAGAGCTGGTAAAGGGACACTGTACAGTAATCGTAACACCCACACGTTAGAATCAAGTTTTTGCAATAGGCATTAGAAAATGGTACCAGCTGGGTATTATTAGGAAGAAAATTGTATTTATAGCTTAAGTGATTATAGTGACTCAAACCAGGATAGCAAACTCCTATTATAATACTACTTAATGTCAATATGCACAAGCTTGGCATCATCGACACACAACATCTGAATGTTTTTAAAGGAAAGACGGTAATAATACAGCATAAATGGAAGTAGCAACTTGCCACTAGTGTCAGCAGCACAGATGATAACAGATAAACCCAGACGCGAGGCTCACAAATGGTTTCCAATGGCACTTCATCAAATTTTCCTATATTTGTAGAAGGCCAATATGGTTTTATACTCAAGAGAGCATACCTAGTTGTGGAGAAGGGGAGATCGATGGAACATGTAGAGCCGTAATCAAAAGAATATACGCTACAAGAACTGATTGAAGTGCTGTCATAAAGACTATAACTGGAAAGAAAGAGTGTTATGTTCACAAACATATCACAGGGAATGGTATCAACAGTATCCGTACTGAAAAAGTAGTAACCTTCATCATCAAAAAAATATGAGTGTGGTGGCAAATCATCTCCACAGCTGTACAGAGAAAAACTTTTCACTACAGATGTGCTACCATTATTGAACTTTTTATTTATATAAATAGAGCAGTAGGAATTTTCACGGTTACAAGCATCAATAGTGACATTTGATCCAAAATGAATATAATATACTCTTTTTTTGCTAAGATGTTTCATAGATCTAATATACATAATGTTGTGATCAAATAGGTAAGGATCACTATCGAGTAAGTTTAAAGATATGGAGTAATCAAGTATGCCACTATATTTAGTCTTTACCTTCAAACTCTGACAAAAATACTTGGAGTAAGGAATTAATCGTTTTTCATTTGGAATGTAATAATGTCCAGAGTTTGTGAAAGATTTTCCTTTGGTTTGGTTTAGGACAACCATAACAACAATGATCATCAAAACTGATATCACAAAATGAAGAATTATCACACACCATCTGCATTTGTTATCACAAAGACCACTTGTTTGAGGTCTGCAAAATTAATCAAATCAAATGTTAGATGGATTTTGAGCACAAAGCTAATGTCCAGAGTGCTATACAACTGATCATTAGTGTACTATTCTTGGACTGCTACTACAACTAATTATACTATTTTAATCTTCTATGAATTCCTCTTTCCCCAACTGATGATATGAAAATGTATTACTGAAACTCAAACCTTTACTATGTACAAAGTAGTAAAATGGTCTGGCCAATTGATGTGAGAGTAGCTCTATCAGTCCCTTGATCCATGATGCATACTTCAGCCAACCCAAGAGCATGGGCATATTTAAGCTTATTCTTGTGTTGAAATATGACTGTTACTTATGTAAGACAATACAATCTATTGGTCAGGAAATAACATTTACTGCATTAACAGTTTAAAAAAATCATAGGTTCCTACAATTGAGTTCTTGTGTGCACAAGGAATTGCAAATTAAGATGAAAGCTGTTTGAAGTAGATATAGTGAGGCTACTATAGTGACAAACTACCCTTGCAAGTTAGTGGTTTTCTCTAAAGCTTTTTTATCTGATCATTAGTCACCCAGCAATATTACTGGATCTAATTATCCTTATCTCGACTCAAAAAATCAAAACAATTCCTTAGTCAACCAATCCATTGTCCAGCTTTTAGTCTGCTTAAATCACTGTCTATGCGATAGTCAAGCACTCAGTGTTGTCTGCTACACTTCAAATATTGTTTTTTTTTATTATTCAAAGGTAGGGAATGCTAGAAGAGGACTGTGTAGCCAAATATACTATAGCTTTTGTAACTTGATCAGAATAATACATAGCTAATCTTATTCGACCATAAAATTACTTTTTTTTAATACTGAAGTGCGCCCTTAACTCTGAATCAAATAGAGATACTAGATTATTGAATTTCACTTACTTAAATTTTATTGTATCCATATAGCTATCATGGCTAAATTCTAATTGCAATGAATCAATAAGGGTGCAAACCCTCAGTGTTAGTATAATCTAGCTAGCTATTACAAAGACCCCAAATAGTATTCTTTAGTAGTAGTATCAATAGGAATATGCCAATGTGTACCTCATGCAAGTTGATATGTAAAACTTCATTCAGTAAGTAGATGTAGATATGCAGTAAGTAGATGTAGATATGCAGTAAGTAGATGTAGATATGCAAGTCGTGCAATGAAACATAAAATGTTTATGTTGTATTCATGTGAGAAGCTTAACACATAGCTACAAGCGACACTCACCTCACCAGTAATTTCCCAAGCACTCTGGTAAACCGCTGAGAAATAGTGTAATGTAAAACTGCCACGGGAAGAAAAGAATTGATTTGCTCACGTGAGTACGGCGAGACTATAAAGGGCGTTGCCAACAATTGCTTACGATTGTACGGCCTAAAATAAACTAGCTTTTTCTGACAAAATAGTCGAAACTAAAACTTCTGTGACATTAAAGTGACCCACAATGTCCACTGTAACATTGTGATGCTTGTTTCAATCTTTGGGAGGCTGCTATCTTCAAGATCCACTTGTATTGTGTGACAGAATGATTGACTGACTTACTGACTGACTGACTGACAGACAAACTAAGTGCTATAACCCTCACGTGCATGCATGCTGAGGGCTAACAAATGAAATCATTGCAGTAGCTATTTCACCTTAGTGTGTTAGCTAGATAAAGTGCAAATTCCCTACTGTGGTTTAGTGGCAGTGAATATAAAAATCAGAAACAGCTAATCATACAGGCAACTACATACATAGTTTTGGTTTCCAGGGTCACACCAAGAGAGGTCACCTTGATATATTATATGTACATGCTTTTTCTATACTTACTACATTTGTGGTTGGAGTAAGGAGGTTGCTATGGAAACCACACATCACCCGCCACAGAGTTAACCCAGCAGTCATATTACCTCAAACTATCTGTAACCAGATTCACCTCTCATTGAATGCAGTGTAGTGTGATGTCTTTGATTGTACAGCCCTTAGCAAGTACTGGGAGACTATAATCAATACAGACCACAATGCCAATATTAATTATCCTTTTTATTCAGTGATCCATAATTCAATCGAATATTTCACAACACTGCAATCACGAGTTTGCTTTGAACAATATTTAATAGTTGTCTGCCAATTGAACACACCCTTATGATGCATTTGAGCTCACAATTTAATTATACAATTTTATTCATGCTTCTATGAATTCCTCTTTCCCCACTAATGATATGAGAGTTGCCAACTTTTCAAATCGTAGTTCAGGGACACTAAACCATATCCCAGACTACACATTAATTACAAAGAATCAATAATAACGTGATATTTTAAAAGCATACCACAGGGGTTGGGGGGGGGGGGGGTTTGGTCGAACCCCCCTTTTGAGTGACCGGAAGTAAATTATTTAGCCACACCTTACATTTAACTTATGGTATGTCGACTTGTGGTCGATCGTGTCTAAATCGCAATGGAATATTCTGCTGTTTATCTATAAAAAATATCATAAGTTTCTGTCTAACTACCCTAGCATGCAGTTAATTTTCTCTAAATGTTTTTTTTTAATCTCATCATTAGTTACCCCGGTAATGATATTGTCTTTTTTTGTTTTCCATATCTCAACTCAAAAAATAAAAACATTCCCTTAGTCAACCACTCCTTGTCCACCTTTTAGTCCCCTTTAGGTACTGGCAATGCCAATTATTGTATTAAAAGTGAGGAGGTGGAGTATGGAAAGCTGAGCAAGTACTGCGTAGCCAAGTATATTAATAATACAACATCACTGATAGGCCAAATAACAATTTTTAAAGTTTCCAACTAATGAGTTCTTGCAGCCAAAACAAATAGATATTATTGTACCACAAGGAGTGTGCCTTTAACTTCAAATTAGATAGAGATATCTGGAGGATGAATTTCACTTAGTTAATGTATATCCATATTACTCTTGGCTAGCATGGCTAAATTATTTGATATAAATGAAATCTTTGCAGGAGCTAATTCACCTATAGTGTGTTAGCTAGGTAAAGTACAACTGGTTGGTGACTGTTGGTGACAGTGTGGTGCTAGCTAATAAATCAGAAACAGCTAATGTCAAATATCTGCTTACCGGGGCATTTTATCTTGCGGGAGTCCACGACTCTACCCAACGCGTCTATTCGATTGATGGGAAGCAGCGGGTGGCGATGAATTAGTGATGATCACGAGCCATCCCGCAGTTCTTATCGAAGAATTCTTCTGATTGGTCCCCTAGCCCTAGCGCGGCGCTATAATTGGTCACATGATTTGATTAACCAATCAGAAGAATTCTTTGATAATGAACTGCGGGACTGTAGATAGTCACAGAGCTAGGAGGATCTCAACTTTCCCCGGCGGGATGTTGAGGGAAACCCTTTTTTTAACGCTAGGCTGCAGATGAGTTCGCGTATAGAACAGCGGCGTTTAGCTACGCGTGGAAAATGGCGCCTACCATTTTTTGTCACCAACTTTTCCGAAGTCAAAAACGCTTACAGCAACTTAGCGAACAAAACAAAAAAGAAACACAAAAAGAAAAAAAAAACGGCAACTACAAAAAACAAAACAAAAAAACAAACAAAAAACAAAAACAAAACATTAGGAATATGGTGGGCTATAAAAAGAAAAAGAAGGAATACTGTACTGTTTGTCATTGATGCAAGTACATACAACAGCTCAGGATATGCATCGGACAGTTGGAGTACTGCTGGATCCTGAGAGTTTGTCTTCAATCGTCAACAAGTAAGTTGGCAAACACACCACACTGATAGGAGCTAGATTTGATCATTCTACTTCATCACTCACAAAAATGATAATAATACTGATTGTATGTTGAATCACTTTTTTAAACTGATATATGGATCGAATTATGACTTATTACGTGAGTCAGAGTGTGATATGGAGAAATATGTCACGAGTAGGCTAATTTATTTTCACGAGCCAAACGCAAAAAATAAAGCCTGAGGGTAAATATCTTTCCTGCTAGATATGTTCACTGCAGTTTTGTACTAGGGTTGGTGACTCATGGTGTAGAACTGTAAAACTCGCTAGGGACTCGCCACACCCCCAGCTAATATTTTCGCAGCTACCAGAAACTGGTAAGCTTAGGCCAGTTGCTATAACTACCAGCATATCTGAGCTCGCACAATACAGCATGAGATAACATTGTGTGATATCATGAGTTATCTCACTGGTCGTGTACCTAAAAATAGCATTGTGAAAATATCTAGTGTGAAATAAATTATATTATAGCCCGTTACCCGAGCGACCGCACTTGTCATTAAGAACTATAAATCGGATACAGTCTGGTATGCTCGTAAGAAAATGTATTAGCGGGGAAAAGTCTGATATAGTTCTTAGCAACCATAATTATGGTGGAAGGCAGATCAAAGCAAAATGGAATGATGAAGAGTTTGGGTACTTTAATACAATTACTAAGATAGCTAACGCTATACTTTGCTCGTTGTTTATGTTTGGGCTATAAAATAGTTATAAACCAAAATCATTAGGTTTGTATTTCGATTTATAAATCACATACAAACCTCAATTTTTTTTATAACTATAACTTATATATGGAATATATCAATTTAATTTAAATAGCTGATAGAAAATACCTGCCACACAGTGGTGCTTGATTTTATATACATACAAAATATTCACTTGTTCAGACTGTCATCCATCAGCTTAGCTGTAATTCTAGCTCCTAAGGGGGCATAACTCCACCCAAGTGCATTGCACAGTGTAGTCAAAGGACCATCTACTAGCTAACCAGCATTAAAGTTGTGCACCCGTACCAGTCCGGAGCCAGGGAGACGGCTACCTGCCGTCATTTTAAGACAAGCAGAAATAGCCTAGGAACTAGTATTATATCTAGGCTGGCTGCCATTAACTACTAGGGTATCTGGAAACTTAAAATTTATACAACTAAGGACTTATTAGATCAAGTCTGAATCTATATATGAAATAACTGGCTACTGATCTCAAGCTGCACATCTATATTACTCGCTTGGATAGTTTTTGTGTCTTCGAACGAGAACTAATGAACTAACTAGTTAACTTTAACAATACTTTACTATACTATAATTATTCATAATGATTATAACAATATTATTGGTCCAACCACTCTAGCCTGAATCATCTCGTTAGCATACATTGTGCTGTAAATGCATAGACATTCACTTTAGTGAACTAATTTGGAGTTAAGACTGTGTATACTGCCTGTTACAGCTAACTACTTTTTTTTACAAAAACTATCTTACCAGGTAAAAGTTAGATAGCTATTCATCTTGAGATTAGCATTTGTAAAAAACCCACGGCAATAGTAGCCAGCTATTCCATATGTGCAGATTACAACTTGGATGAAGCATTAACTGAACTGCCAGCTATAGGACAGAATATGCAGGGCTAGTTTAAAAACAACAGCAAACAAAAGGCAATACACAAAAACTTGCATTGAGTTGCCACTATTTGTCAGACAAATAGCCTGAAATAATGAGTGCTTCTAATCTCCTTGGAATTGCCTGACATGATTCTGGTCAGAGTCATAAATGCCTAGTTAGTAGCTAGTAATCCATTAGTCCTGGTCAGCAATTCAGCTCGCAATTATGCCATTTTTGTGCTCCGTCAAAAATAGTTATTGATAGATTCAAAGAATTAAATAAGACAAACAAAAAAATCACCATTATATTAATGCTGCTGCATTATGGTCATTGAAAAAATACGACCAATAATTGTGCTTTTGTCGTCAGTATGTTTGTACTGTAGCTATAAATAAGAGTTAGTTTAGGGAGAGAATAATGTTCATAAACGTAAAAATATATAGACCCTGTATACCATATGCTGGCTTAGCAGTTGAGTGAAGGTTGGGCTATGCCCACACTAGGTACATACGTTTTATTGTATTGTGATACTAAAAAAAAAACTAGGTGAGGTAGATAATCAAGCAATGAAAAAGTCATGCATGCATGACCAAGATCAACTATGTAGCTACTTACATACTTAAAATAAACATGCTCCTAAATTGGCTTCATGATAGCTAGGGACACTATAAAACTTTAAACAAAATATAAAATCAAGAGCAACAATATTACCTGTTATACAATAACTTTATCATTCATTCATGCATGACATAACAAGAAAATTTCACAAACTTGGTATAGTTCATTGGGCATAATAATGAATGTACAAATAAAGAGAAAATCAAGAGTTAATCCTATCAGCTAATTACTAACCTCTTTATATACAATTATATATCGAGGATGGATACAAACAGATCTGGATGATGGTACTACAATTTCTGCATAATTTAGGTCCTGTCCAACAGAACCATATATGGCTTGAAATCCTCTTGGAGGGCCGTTAAGACTTTGATTATTTCGAGATAGTTCATATTTTTTACCCGGGTACACGTCACACAGCAACATGGCTCTATGGTTGTAGGAACCTTTTGTATAGTCATTAGCCTTTGAAGAGTTGGGTGCAAGATAGAAGCCTGGACCGAATCGCTGAAATGTGTTACTTCGAAATTTATTCTTATCAAATCCATGTCTGGCAATACCACATATGCCACAGCTTTCATTCCTGCACAGTTTTCTAGTGCTTTTAATATTACAGCATAGCTTGGTGCCATGATAGTATTCCTCCCTTCCACTACGAAACCAGCGAACAAATTGATGCCACCTGTTGTGAACAACAAAGACTGCTGTTACCTCTCCAACCCTTCCTTTAGTCCATGCTCTTTCAAACTTGGCTGTAATTGCATCTGTTTGGTCTGGTGTAGCCATTTTAATGTATGCATAATGCAAGCAAAACCAATTACAACCTGGTGCAGTATTCCTATTATTTTTAAAGCATATTTTGCAGTTAACACAACAGCAAGTGATAGGGATTACAAATAAAAGAAGCAATGTTGGTGGAAATATGAAAATCCAGAGACGAGGACTGCATTGTATCTCTATTGGAATAGATTCTAATGAGTTCTCATCAAATGAGTTGGAATCAGTAGAAAGAAGGACATAGTCAGTATGAAGCAATGATATCCCTATGGAACATTTTGACTCCTTACTAAATGTCGATACAGAACAGTTGCTAGTGATGATACTATTTTCCAGGCTATACTGTATTAGATGAAAGGTCATTGTAACTCTCATGTGAAGCTGTGGAATGTATCCACGTGTGCTGGTGAAAAATATGATGTAGTAAAAGTTATCTTCATTGACTAAGAATTTATAAGGTGTATCAAAAGAATTACAGTCATTGTCAATCAACTTACTGTGTAAAGCTTTAATATCACTTTGTTTATGTCCACCATTATATCCATCAATGCCCTTGGCAATGTACATGTTTGTTTTAGAAGTAATGGCACTGCCATTTACAAAGCAGGCATTGATAAAGATTGTGGAACCATTGTTCAAGTACAATAAATAGTAGTGTCTGACTTCTGCCGAGATTTCTTCAGAGATGGTGAGAGGCTTCTGGTCATAAGTTATTGGCTTGGCAGAAAGCTTGTAAAGTGACACCATATGGTCATTGGAATGATTGTATGCTGCATTCAGACTCAAACTTCGGCAATAGACATTAGAAAATGGTACCAGGTGGGTATTATTAGGAATAAAATTGTATTCATAGCTTAAGTTATAGGAATTCACAGCATGAAAGCAAATACCAAGCGAAGAGCTTATTAATGCCTATGCATAAATATGGGAGACTGTATTGTAGCATGAGCACACAATATTTACATGTTTTTAGAGCATAGTAAGTTAAAGCAAGCAGAAACTGAAAAGACATATTGCCAATGAGATTAACAGTATGAATGCGACCAGATAAACCCAGACACGAGGCTCACAAATAGTTTCCAATGGTATGTCATCATATTTGCTGTTCACTGCAGAAGAATTTGGTTCTATAGTCAATAGAGCATAGGTAGTTTTAGAGAAAGGCACATTGACTGAACAAGAGGAATTATATTTAGAAGTAGATACGAAACAAGAACTGATTGAAGTGTTACTATATAGGCTATAACTGGTAGCATTGAGTGACATTCTTACATACATGTCACAGAAATCAAAATGACTGACATTGAAGAAGTAGTAGCCTTCATCATCAAATGAAAAAGTATGTGTAGATACACCCTCTTCGCAGCTTATTATTGTAAAACCATCCACATAAGATGTGGAGCCATCACTGAAAATTTTACTTATATTCATAGAGCAGTAGTTACTAATTAATGATTCTTGATTACAAGCTTCAATATTCACCAATGATCCAAAGTGAAAGTAATATAATTTGTTTTTGGTAAGATGCTCTGTGGATTCAATGTACAAAATGCTATGATCAAATAGGAAAGGATAATTCTCGATTATGTGTAAAGATGCGTTATATTCACTGTTTCCAGTGTAATTTGTCACTAACTTCAAACTCTGACAAAAATACTTGGAGAAAGGAATTAATCGTGTCTCATTTGGAATGTAATCTTGTCCAGAATTTGAGAAAGATTTTCCTTTTAATTTGTGCAAGTCAAGCATAATAGCAATGATTGTCCAAGCCAATATCACTAAATACATGATTACTGCATATTGCCTGCATTGTTTAACACTACACCGACTTGTGTGAGATCTGCAAAAGTAAGAAACAACAAACAACAGGTACACTTGAAGCAATAGCTAGAAGTCAAAGGACTATACCCATATTTTCAATTGCCAGTTTTGTTATGATGTTACCACATTACCTCAGTGGCTTCACAATACCATTTTGTTATTTACATGATCTACATTCAGTATCACTTATTGAATACCTTATATTATAGTCATGAGAGATAGTGTATAAAGATAGTGTATTTAATAGCAAGCAGGTGTTTGCTAATCAGGAAAAATAATTGCATGTTGGCTGTTGCAGTTCAGTGGTAGAGATTTTAATTATTAAGCAAGAGTTCCTGTTTCCATCTTTTGTTCTATTATTTGTTTTCCTTCTCAGTATGTACAGTATACTTGGTAATCGTGAAATGCAATGTATCTATTCGTATTTTTATGCTTTATGGCTTTTTAAGTATATTTAGATATGTATTAAAATGTACAATGATGCCACAAACAATTCAATACATGATTGTAATGTTTCCTCCTGAAACAAATAACCCCCATTGTGGTGTATATATTATTGGTGGGCAGAGATAAAAAGGAAAGAAAACCAGGTAACAATTAGTTAAGCATTGAGATTAAAAGAACACTTTTCTATAACTCACTTATCATTCTTACTCAGAAGATTGCAGAAATCTAAGTAGACTGAGTGTGAGGGTATCTAATTATACAGTAAGGTTAGGAAATTTTACAAAGAGAAGAAGATAACACCGTATGATGTTAGAACATTATTATTTTCAATATTATGGTTTGTAATGAGAATTTCAAGCAGTTCACTAAATCAATGAATTGGGTTGCCATCGATTCCATGGTTGCCACTGTGCCAAACATGCAGGTTTCAACAGGATTACACTGCATTCAGCTAGTCAAGCACAGTTATTAAGTTATGGGTAGCTATTCCACTTTCAAACATTGTAATAATATTAAATTGAATAGAAAAATGTCAAACATGGGCTTCTTGTATGGATAAATAACCACATACAGCGCTTCAGGTACCTGGGTCAGGTTATTAGTATAGGTCACCTTGACATATATGTATATGCATACTACATGTGTGGTCTAGGTTAGGAGGTTGTCATGGAAACCACACATCAATTTGTTCTTATTGTTCAAAATGTTTTCTTTGTTTATTGAACACAATACAGTAGACCCGAACACCTCAGGACCGAGGGTTGTTCGGATATTTGAAATGTTCGGATATTCGAAATAAGTCATTTTGAATGGGGTCTTAATCTCTGATCTATTTAATGCACAGCAAAATTCCAATGAATATCATTATAATTCCCAAAAGTTGGTGTTCGGATTAGCGAGAGTTCGGATAAACGGGGTTCGAATAACTGAGGGTCTACTGTATATAGCACTATAAATAGACATGGTTTTAAAAATAATATTCAAGTTGTCTGTCATCTAACATTTTACTACGTATTATTATAACTTCAATTCTAACCTGTTAAGATCACACCCTCAAGATGAAATCTATGTCATAATTCCAAGTGCTAGACAAATGATAGTACTGCCAGTGCACTAGCTACTTTTCAATTAATTGCTCCCGTAGGCAATTTAGACTTTTTGTCTAATCAGCACAATTACCTGTTTAAATTCAATTCAAACAAACATCCCAGGAACTCAAGAGTCCACTTTGCATTGGTAAAGGATCTGATTAGTACATGAGATTATTTCTTTATTGTCAGTTACACTTTCACCATTTTCTTGTTTATTATTTTAAACTGAGCAGATGAAGTGGAAGAAGACTGTGTTCTCAAAAGTTGGTGCTTTTGTAACTTGATTACAATGATGCAGCATGAAGAATCAGCCAAATAATTTAAAGTTTTCTAATAGTTGTCACAGTTGAAGCATGTATTGTACCATAGAACAACAACAACAAGCAATTAGCTATATACCACTAACTGGATTCATAAATTCATCACATTTGTACTGCTAGTTGATGATTCGAAGCTAGCATCTATAGCTGAAGTACTTACTTCAATTCAAGGAATAAATGAAATCATAATTGAATACACGTAGCAAAATTTTCTTTGAATTTTTATTTGTGCCAATGAGAAATTAATGGCCCAGCACACCACTGGTGTTAGATAATTTACAAACTTCTTACTGGTGGGTGACAGTTGGGCACATTTGAACCAGGTAGCTATGCTCACCTTGACATCTCATTGAAGGAGGGTCCCTGCACTATTCTTGCAAAATGTATCTATTCACTTGATGGTAATAGGAAGCTGCAGAGCGTCAATAAATGATCAATGAATGAGTTCCTAACTCTTACAGTCTACTAGTCAGCAGTCCAATTATTGCTGATACAGGAAGTGCTACATGTAGTGCATTCTATTGTTCAATGGTTAACCATGAATTACCTTTTTTGTTTTTTGTTCAGAGTGTAGGCTAGATTCTAAACACAGTGTTGCTGTACAATGCATTTCCATTGTTTGGATAGTAGAATAGCTCTTCAGTTGTTGTTTGTTTGTTTGTGCAATATAATATAAATATCTGGGAAACCTTTCTGAAATTTTTATAATGAAGGTGTTTTATTAGGACGTCTAAAGATATTCTGGAATAATTGTAGTACTATGATTTGGGCATAACTTTTTTAGCCCTCCCATATATTTTTTGTTTTGCAATACATAATAGCTAAGTATTGTTAAACTGTGTCCATGTAAGATGTGGAATCATCACTGAAATTATATACATTTATTCCACCCTAGATATCTTCATAATGATATCTTTAGGTACATGACCCAAGTGAAATAACTCATGGTATTTCCTGCTGTTGTTTCACCCTGTACTGCTCATGCTCATTACCCTAGTAGTTATAGCAATTAATCTGGCCAAACTATAGTCAATTTTCTTGGTTTTTACAGCTACCTTCTTCTGGTGTAGCCTACACTCAACCAGGTTAGAGCAGCTGCTAAAATATCAGCTGAGGGTGTGGGTAGCCCCTACTACCAACTTTACGCTGTGTGTTACCCTACCCTCTAGTACTAACTTTAACAGTGAAGATATCTAGTGTGGAATAAACCACTTATTACACTTGTCAAAGTGATATGGCTAGATATTTCACTCTCAGGCTTTATTTTCACTCTGTCTCTGGCTCATGAAAATAAATTAGCCTGCTTATGAATATTTCACCATATCACACTCTGACTCATGTAATAAGCTAACTTTAACAGTGAAGATATCTAGTGTGGAATAAACCACTTATTACACTTGTCAAAGTGATATGGCTAGATATTTCACTCTCAGGCTTTATTTTCACTCTGCCTCTGGCTCATGAAAATAAATTAGCCTGCTTATGAATATTTCACCATATCACACTCTGACTCATGTAATAAGTACTATATATAATACTATATATAATGTATATTATATATAATGTATATATAATATATATTATATGTATATATTCATAAAGTAGTCACTATCATGGTTATAAATCAATGGAGTTTATCATCAATTCCCAGATTGCCACTGTGGCAAACATGAAGATTTCAACAGCATACAAGTTGTTGTTTTTCCACAGCATTCATCTAGTGAAGTAGCTATAGTTGTTAAATTGAGAACATTAATTTATTATGTTTCTTTTGAAGAGTAGCTATGTCAAGATTCTGAGAAAGATTTATACTGCTTCTGAATATTCAAACACTACACCTTCTTTAAGATCAGCAATAGCAAACTCATACGTATGTGTAGAGTGATTCATGTATGTATGTCGATTTGTACTTAGACCCTCATGTTTCTGTTTAACACTTGTATGTTGATCCTCACCTTGTACTCACTAAACGAAATCCATTGTTTTATTGATCTTTACCAGTATCATCCTAGGAAATTGGGTGTTTAATCAAGCTGTACATTTTTGTGGATGGAATTAGTCTTACAATACCAAAGTTTAATTCCCATTCGGTAGTAAGTTACCTTGGTTAATTACATACAGTGTTTCTGTTTCCTGCTGGGTCAACAAGAATGAAATTGGACATTTCCTCCCCCCTTTAAGAGATAATTAGCCAAAAGTGAGTATCTTGACATACTCTCTATTTTCTGTAGCATAATACGATACCTCTTTGTATCTGCAGCTTATGTGAAATCACTTCAAGTACTAGACTACTAGACAAAGGGTTAACATACAGCTAGCCCTCCTTTGCACAAAGTACATAATAGGAATGTGCTAGGCACACCTCTTCACTTTTATTTGTTGTTTGAAGTATGCCTACTTTCACATCATTAATTCAGACTCAAAACTTGATTCTGTGGATGGTTGTGTGTCATGTGCTTACATGGCAAAGTCACCCACAAAATGCAGCTATCGACTTACCAGGCTTCCTAGCTCCTGAGTTAACTCGAAATCTCTGATGACTTCTGAGTGCATTGGGTTATAGTGCTTCATTGGAGCAGCTATTGTTTCATCATGCTTTTTAAAGAGACTAAGCAGGTGATAGTAGACTCCTATTCAACTTGTAAGTTGAAGGGCTCATTAAAGAAATGAGTGAACACACCACTTCACATCTTTACTATATATCTCCAGTGAGATTATTGGCTTCAAAGTATTGGTCTAGCCTTTCCATTGTAGAGGCCAATCATCAGAATTTGGATCAAATGGTTCTCTTCCTAGAAGTGCATTAATTGGAACAATCATGCTACTCATCATCTCACATAGTTGATAAGAAAGGATGCGGTTACACCCAATACATAGGTATTTATTACTATGTAACTCCCTAGCTACATTCTAAAAATACATTTGGAATGTAGCTATAACTATGATAAACGATATGTAAAAACACTGCCCATTATAATTAGCTAATTATTTTGGGTATTATAATTTTACAATTAGTTATAACTGTAATTATAAAATTTCGCACATTTTATTTAATTCATTTGGCACAAAAATAAATGTACAAACGAAGAAAAAATCAATAATGAGTTGTTATCAGCTAATATCTAATTAACTTATTTATATACGATTATATATCGAGGATGAATATCATCAGACTTGGATGATTGCACTACAATCTCTCCATAATTAAGAACACCTCCAACTGTTCCGTATATGGTTCGAAATCTTCGTGGGGGGCCATTAATATTTGTATTATTTTGAGACAATTTATATTTTTTACCTGGGTACACGTCACATAGCAACATGGCTTTGTGGCTGTAGGAACCTTTTGCATAGTCATTCGCCTTTGAAGAGTTGGGTGCAAGATAGAAGCCTGGACCAAATCTCTGAAATGAGTTTCTTCGAATTTTATTCTTATCAAAGCCACGCCTGGCAATAGCACATATGCCACAGCTTTCATTCCTGCACAGTTCTCTAGTGCTTTTAATATTACAGCATAGCTTGGTGCCATGATAGTATTCTTCCCTTCCACTACGAAACCAGCGAACAAATTGATGCCATCTGTTATGAACAACAAAGACTGCTGTTACCTCTCCCACCCTTCCTTTAGTCCATGCTCTTTTAAACTTAGCTGTAATTACATCTGTTTGGTCTGGTGTAGCCATTTTAATGTATGCATAATACAAGGAAAACCAGTTACAGCATAATGCAATTTTCCTATTGCTAATACAACAGCAAGTGATTAGGCCGACGAGTAAAAGAAGGAATGCTGATGGAAATATGAAAATCCAGAGACGAGGACTGCATTGTATCTCTATTGGAATAGATTCTATTGAATGTTTATCGAATGAGTTGGAGTAAGTAGAAAGAAGAACATAGTCAGTATGAAGCAAAGACACCCCTACAGAACATGTAGGATCATCACTATATGTCAATAGAGAGCAGTTACTAGTGATGGTACTTTTTTCCAGCCTATACTGTGTTAGATAAAGATCCATTTCAACTCTCAAGTAAAGCTTTGGAATGTATCCGATTGTGCTGGTGAAAAATATGATGTAGTAGAAGTTATCTTCAGTGACTGAGAACTGATGATAGGACGAATAGCTAGAAGTACAGTTATAATAAATCTCAAATTCAGGTAAAACTTTAATGTCACTTTGTCTGAGTCCACCATTATATCCATCGATGCCTTTGGCTATGTACACGTTAGTGTTTGGAGTAATAACACTGTCGTTGGCAAAGCAAGCCTTGATTGAGATCGTAGAACCATTGTTCAAATATAATAAATAGTAGCGTCTGATTTCTGTCTGTATTTCCTCAGAAATGCTGAGTGGCTGCTGATCATAAGTATGGGGCTTAGCAGAAAGCTGGTAAAGAGACACTAAATAGTTCTTGGTACCATTGTACCTTAACTTTATATTCAAACTTTTGCAATAGACATTAGAAAATGGTACCACGTGGGTATTACCAGGAATAAAATTGTATTCATAGCTTAAGCGATAGTGATTCAAACCATGAAAGCAAATTCCAACTAAAATACTGATTAATGCCATTGTGCATAGGTATGGCAGTATGTACACACAAAACCTTAATGTGTATAAAGGTAAAAATGTAATAGCACAGCATAAATGAAAGTAGAAACCTGCCAATGGAATTATTAATAGATAAACCCAGACACGAGGCTCACAAATAGTTTCCAATGGTACTTCATCGAATTTAGTTATTTTCGTAGTAGGCTGTGGCTTTATACTCAAGAGAGCATAGCTAGTTGTAGAAAGGGGCAGATCGATTGAACATGATGTGAAGAAATATTCTGAATTATATACACGTATGCCACAAGAACTGATTGAAGTGCTGCCATAAAGACTATAACTGGTAAGATAAAGTGTTATGTTTATAAACATATCACAAGAAATGATATCCAAAGTATCCGTATTGAAAAAATAGTAACCTTCATCTTCAAAAGAATATGAGTACGGTGACAAATCTTCTCCACAGCTGTACAGAGAAAAATTTCCCACTACAGATGTGCTACCATTATTGAACATTTTATTTATATTAATAACAGAGCAGTCGGAATCTTCATGGTTACAGGCATCAATAATGATATTCGATCCAAAATGAATATAGTAAACTCTATTTTTGTTAAGATGCTCCATAGATTTAATATATATAATGTTGTGATCAAATAGGTAAGGATCACTATCGAGTAAGTTTAAAGATATTACGTAATCACGTACATGTATGCTACTATATTTAGTCGTCTTTACCTTCAAACTCTGACAAAAGTAATTGGAGTAAGGAATTAATCGTTTTTCATTTGGAATGTAATAATGTCCAGAATTTGTGAAAGACTTTCCTTTAGTTTGGTTTAAGACAACCATAACAACAATGATCATCAAAACCAGTATCACAAAATGAAGGATTACCACACAACATCTGCATTTCTTATCACAAAGACCACTTGTTTTAGATCTGAAAAATTAATAAGAACAAGAACAAACATTCGTTGTTGTTGTTTTTAATTCAAATACATAGTAAAGTAGAACTAGCTAAGCGCATGGGAGCAACCATGCTGTCAATTACCAGTCTCCTTATGAAGCATTGCCTTAGAAGAGTTGTTAAGTTTTCAAACTGTAGTTCACGGGCACTAATCCCCATACCCAAGACCACGCCCATAAAAATACACAAGTTCAGCTTAGGCAGGACCGACTATCATGTTATCATTGCTTACTTATCATTTGTGGTTTTGGGTGTGGTCTGCAGGTGTGGCTTGGTGCTTCTGAATTACGACTTGGAAGTACCAAAGTGGTGTTGAGGGATCTCACCTTCTGTGTTTCATTTAGTGCATCTGTGTAGTTTCCAAGGTCAAACCAAGAGAGGTTGCACACTACATTTGTGGTTGGAGTGAGGAGGTTGCTATGGAAACTACATATCACTCTGGCCACAGAGTTAACCCAGCAGCCATACTTCAACCTATCTGTAACCAGATTCGCCTCTAATTGAGTGTAGTTGATGTTGTTTTTTGTTGTTGTTTTTATTGTGCACTGGGAACCATAGCAATACAGAACATTTTACCAATATAAATTGTACTATTACTGTTCAGTGATCAAGAAATTCAAATTGATTTTTTTTTCCGTAGCACTGCACCATTTAATATTCAACAGCATAAATTCTCCAACTCTATGGAGCACACCCTTGGAATTTGAACTCAAAACTAATAACCCAGAGTGCTAGACAACTGGCGTTATTAGTACACTATCTATGAACTTGCTCCTATTATAATTTAAACATGCTTCTAGAATTCATCTCTCCCCCACCAATTCTATGGAAACATATTATCAATACCCAATTCTTTATTGGGTACAGTGCACGAAAATGGTCTAGCCAATAGATGTGAGATTAGCCCTACCAGTCCCTGGACCCATGATACCTCAACCAACTCAAAAGCATGGGCACATAAGCTTATTTTTGTAGACTTACTTGTGTAAGAAAATACAATCCATTAGTCAGGCAATAACATTAGTTTTTTTCATCAATTGAAGTTGTTAAAGTCATTAGAAACTCCTAGAATTGAGTTCTGATGTGCAGAAGAAACTAATAAAGATGAAAGCTTATGTAAGTAGATATAACGAGGATCCTAAAGGTAGTGATCACAAAAGTATCTTTACAATAATACCTCTCATGAAATACTGACAAACTACCCTAGAATGCAGGTACTTTTCTCTAAAGCTTTTTCATCTCATCATCAACTACCGACTAATATTAGCTACCGGGTTTAATTACCTTTCTTATACTCAAAAAAAAAATCAAAATGTATTTTAGTCAACTTCCCCCTTTTCCAACTTTAGTCCCCTCAAAGGTATCGGCTATGTGAGGCTCCAATATTCAGCGATGTCCAACTCTTATTCTATTATTGTTTGTTAATTGGTTAATTGTTTTAATTAAGTGAGGAGGTGAACTAGGAATGCTGGAAAAGGACACAACTGTATTAAAAAAAATACAACATCAGTGAATGGCCAGACAATTGTTGTTGAAGTTATTAATGAGTTGTCACAACCGAAGCTAGTACATATTAATGGACCACAAATATACTTAAACAATAAACTGAGGTGTGCCTTTCACAGGAATCCAATAGAGATACATAGACAACTGGATGATCAAATTCACTTAGCTAATTTTTTTAACCAGGAGATTATCCATAGCTAAGCATTGCAAAAATTACTTGATTCTAATTGCAATAACTGAAATCATCACCTCCAGTGTGTTAGTAACAAGTTTCCTAGGTTGGTGACAGTGTGTGCGCTATGAATAAACTAGAAACAGCTAATCATAAACATCTGCTCACCTGGGCATCTTATGGAAGCAGTCCACCACTCTACACGAACTGTCCGCCTTATTATTTGATTGATAGGAAGCAGGGGGGCGGCAATGAAACGGAGTGACGGTGGAAAAGCTTTCCCCTTTACCGACTGGTAGAAGTCTCAGCCAGCTGTCGTGTCTGGGCTGATCTGAACTTCGTGGCGGTTGGCTGCGGAGGCTGGTTGAAGCCAAAAGAATCCACATAACTACCCAGACCCCATTTCCCAGCGAAGCGGTATGGTAAAGAGTTGGCTTGCGAGACTACTCTGAAGGTTACTCGTCTCGCTCGCCAGACCTTTTTCCTAACCCGCAAAACCAGAAGGCAACGTGACAAAGCATCAACTTTTATTTTCAAACATTGTTCCTGCTCACTTTTCAGAATATAGCTAAGAGAATCTGCAGCTCTAGAAATAGCAGATTCAAGGTCTAAATGTTTCTAAGCAAGTCTTACAGCCAAGATTCTTCCAGGTGGAGTAGCTACAAAATACGGGATTGAACTCAGCGGTAAGTCTAACGCTCAAAATTCACACGAGAAAGTTGTGAAACCACACCTCCTCCATTAGCTATACATACAAAATAGTATGCTCCTCCAGATTCTAGAGGAGGATACGAGATGTGTGCACAATGGACACCAGACCCTTCCCTGCGTAGCGGTTAGGAAAAGGTTCTGGCTAGCGAGACTAGGAGGTTACTACAATTTTAGCGTAATTTTGGAGCGCTCGGAACACCGTGTTAAGGGTGCTGGCGCATAGCAACGCTCGCGCGCGGCTTAATTGAGCAATAAACCACAAAACCACCGAGTTGTAGAGGTAGAGGGCGGACCTTAAATACCCGCGCATAGATAAGAGCTTCCTGGCAGACGTGGTAAGTATAGTTAACTCGGCTAACGGAAGGCGGGGCTAGAAAATTGCACAGTAGCAAAAAAGTGCGAGACAATTGGAATCTATTTTGCTGTCCAAGTCCAGAAGGACGAAGAGTTAGTCTTTCATTTTTAGTACTGCGGCATAACTTAACAAGGTAATTAAAGTTGTCGATTTAGTTTTTTAATATAGTGTGCAGTCGTGACCCGACTGGAAAAAAATCACGTGAAAATGTGAATAAATATAAAACAAAACAGAAATGAGAAAAACAAAATCGACAACTTTGTAACAATTAGCTATAGCAAGCGGTGGACGAAGTTCCAGCTTCCGTAGTCTTCCTCTGTTTCCAAATAGTGGCGTTTACTTTTGAGACTTTGAGGCTTCATAACTCTTGCAGTTCCGTTTGTGTGTTAGTCATTCTTGATCAGTTGGCTGTCAGTTGACGGGTCTCAGAGATTCCCCGGGCAGCGTGGACCTGCAAGGTATAGAATCGGAGTTACCTTCCATAGCAACAGTTAATTGATTTGTGTGGGCGTACCGCGTAACCGGATGTGTGAGCACCCTTAAGCTTCTTAAGAAATCGCCGACACTGTCTTCCCTTGAAAAAAAAAAAACTTCTTCCACTTTATAGGAAATTATTTTACCAGAACCTGTTGTCATTGTCCAGGTTCAGTTAGCTACTTTAAAAACAAGCCATGTGGACAGGATTTATTAGTGAGGGTTCTTTTTAAGCAATACAAAGCTGTGACAGAACAGTTAATTTAGGCACATTTTTAAGAATAGTACTTGAAATATTTGAAACTGTATACATATTTTGTTCACACATGTCAGCACCATTATTTTTTTTCCATGCACAGGGATTTTAAGGCTATTTAGTCCCATTAAAAATTCTTCCTTCCTAAGTAGTAGTGGTAGTAACAGTAGTAGTAGTAGTAGTAGTAGTCATAGTAGTAGTAGTAGTAGTAGTAGTAGTAGTAGTAGTAACAGTAGTAGTAGTAGTAGTAGTAGTCATAGTAGAAGTAGTAGTAGTAGTAGTAACAAATCTCTTTTTTTTTGCACTACTTGATTTAGCGTAGCATTTCTGTAGTGAGTGTGTGTATGTCTGTGTGCATGTAATGCATTGCGGATGCTAATAAACTGCTGTTGTTGTTTTTTGTTTTGTTGTTTGCTTCTTTATAGGCCTATTCAGAGCATGTTGAGATTGCATGCACTCTGTATTTCATACAAAATAGCTCAAAAATTATTCGTTATAGTTGAAAATGCTATGATTTTCTCATAATTTACTCTTGGCAAAGTTAGCAAAGATAACTCTCTGACACCTTATCGTAGTTTGGTCAAAGTCCCGCTTTTTAAAACTAATTTTCTCTTTTTATTTACTGTCCTTTAGCAATATTCCAATTTATATAACATTATGGGACACATGACACAAATGACATTTACAACATTAAAGTGTACTAACATATTCAACACTTGTATAGCTATGACATGAAACACACACATACAACATACAGCAGGCAGCACATAAATGAAGAATGCTCCTACTTCTATCTGGTGTTCCACAGTGTGTTTATTGCTCATTTGTCTTAATCAGTAATTATAATTTGAAATACAATGTACAAAAAAAAAGTATTCCGAAATATCATTTTTTCAGTTTTTGAGTCTTTTCTTGTTTTTTCTGGTTGAACAATCACTCAAGCCCAAACTTTCTGTGATAAGAGACTGCTGGTAGTGTACATAACGAGGCTTGATCCACTGTTCCTCAACCAGCCGAAGTAGCCGCTCTAAACTCCTTTGATCTGGAGGCATGAATTGAAGAATAGATGTTATAAATCTTCGAGTAGGCTTCAACAAAGCCGTGAGCTCTGATGGACCACCATATTTTCTGTTTATCCAGGAATATATAGCTCTTACCACTCTCTCTTCTCCCCATGTTTGAAGCTGGCTCTTGTACAAGAAGTACTGCCTAGTTTCAGGCAACAAAGCATCTCTTTCATTTTTCGGCCTGGAGGAGGAATATGCATGGCGTCTTGAAAGAGACGATGACTGATCAGTAAAGTAAGAATTTTCAGGCAGTGTTGAAGTCTCAGTAGTAGAGGCAGATTGCACTGGGTTAGCTTTCATTTCCTTCATGACGCGATGCATTAGCCAAGTATCGATCATGCTAGTATTGTTAAAATAGCTCCTCATTTCTCCTGACAGAGGGTCGGTTTTCCCTTTCTTCTTTTCAGAATAAGCATATCTTTTAGCCAGTGACGAGTCAGGATTCACCAATCGTGGAAGCTCATAGTTCTTTGCATTTTCTGGAAGTTTGTCTGTATTTAAAGTAGGAGCAACAATCTTAACCTTGTAAGCCGGCGGCAGTTTGACCGTAGCTGGAGGTGCCCTCACTGATTCTCTGGAATAGGCTATTCTTTTAGACAACACCGAGCCAGGTGCGAGACTCACAAGCATGCTGCTTCGATTCAGTTTAGGAGGCTGATCCTTTTCCTCCTCCATATTATAATTCTGCACCAGATGACTTTAAATGTGGCTATAATCCAAAGTCATCCATATACACTTCAAATTCCTCAGATAATTCAGATAAATCTCGACTTTTAATTCTGACTATATTATAAGAATTTTTCAGAAACTATCAGCCATCTTGATACTGCAAGGCTAGTTGGCTGTTGAGTGTGACATTCCATGTTAGCAAGTTGAAAGTGCAAAAATGGAAGTGTAATAAAAATGTGTTTTACTTTGTAAGGAACTACTTATCACCTAATAATCAGCACATTATCATGTTACAGAGTGCAAAAAAAGGTAGCCCCAGTAAATATTGCATGTTATGTTAAAAAAACCTTTTACCATATTGCTGTAGGTGCATTTAGATAATGCAAAATTAGTATTACTGGCAGGAAATTGCATGTACAGCAGTATTGTTGTAATCTTAATTGCAATGATTACATAATCCAAAGTAATTGTAATTGTTTTTACTGTAATTATATTGCAGTTACAAATTACTCTTCAAGATATTATGATCCATCAAATTCTGCAACTTTTAAAACCAGTGCCCCAACTTACAAGCAGCTAATTATAGTTATTTTTGTGAGCGATATAATAAATTAGAACCCGTTGCTATATTGTTACTAGGTGTACTAACTTGGTAAGTGTGCACTATTTTTTGCCTTTAGGTAAATAACTGTGCATAATAACCACCCTTGGGGTATTGCTATTTTTGAGTTTTAGTTTAATAGAATAGGCTGATAAAGCTGTGTGAGGCCTGGATATGATATGTGAGGGTCTACTACCCTCTCATATCCGACCATACAGGGACCAGCCCTAGTTCAGACAACTCTCCTGCTGACGCTCATACCCTGGAATTTACCATAGCTAGCTGCTTAACTGTTTACCACTGAGCAGAGCAGCCCAGGGTAGAGTTAGATCTGGAGATAAACAGCTGGCAGCTACAATGCTAAAGTAAACCTGCCAGGTGTGCTTCAATTTGAATTTGAATTTTGGGCCAGAAATTCGCTTGACACCACCATATTTGTGTGAAAATGCTGATAAACCAAGTTGCTAGTGGAAACTGGGCCGGCTTTGGGTGACGGGTTCTAAAATAGTTAGAGCATGCGCTCAGGTACTGGTGGATTTAGTGCACAAAGCCCTCGGGCCCTTGGGCTTCAGTGCACTAAATCCACCAGTACCTAAGCGTGTATGCTCTAACTATTACATAATCAAATCTAGCAACTATCAATGCCATGTTTGTGTGCCAAAGTATTTCTTAATTGAGCAGCAGTGCTCTAACATCACGCTATATATCCTGTGCAGTTGAATTTAGCTGTGTTCAATGGCAATCAGTACTCTCCTTCTTTCTCTTTTTATAGCCAGCCATTTTTTTACTTGCTTGTTTTTGCTTTCCCTTCTCTCATGACTTGTTTATTACGTTGTTCCCAGTTTGTGTGCTAAGTTGCTATAGTGCATACTAAAATGGTTTCAGGAAGTTGGTGACAATTACTGGCAGCCGCCATTTCTGCTTGATGCAAAATATGTCCACGGCTATGGCCTTATATACAAGTCCTCCTCGTTTAAATACAAATTTCTTGTACCACATGTAATTTGAAAAGTGATTGTTGTAATTGGATTCTTTATATACATTGCTAATGTAATTATAACAACACTGATGTAGAGTAGTTATTCTATACTTATGGCAATGTATTGGTTAGTCCAACATACCAATAATTACGTTACAAAAGAGCAATGGGATTACAAGCAATCTACAGAGGTTAAAATTCATTAGAAATTAACTTTATTTACTTGCAACGCAAAATTTTAACAATAACCAAAGATAAATCAGGGATAATAATAATAATAATAATAATAATAATAATAATAATAATAATAATAATAATAATAATAATAATAATAATAATAATAATTTGCCATCAATATCTAGATTAAGAAGTAATTTTGCCAGCAGCAAATGAATAAACTTGGCGCTGAGATGTGTGTATCGTACGTCAATTGCAGAGGTCAGTTACTTGTAGCGAAATTGGTAATCTAGAACTACCAACAACAAAATCACTTAAACAGGGATGTGGTATTTATTGGACTATGCCAATGTTAAGTGAGTTAAAATTTATGGTACTATATTCACAATAAAAAGTGCTTAAACAATCATTATAATTATAATAAGATAGACATTACAGGTTAATGTAGAAGAATCACATTATTTAGAAAAAACTTTTTTCACACCCAGCTAGCTAAAGTCTATGCATGTAGCTAGTAGGTCATGCAAATGTGTCATTTCATTATAGTGAGATGTAGTAGTGATGTTAAAATAAATAATTCAGTTTCTAGGCATAACCTTCAAGAATGTAATAATTTTGTAGGCTAGTCCACACCTCAACTTGCTCCTCCCACACTTTTGTCACACATGAACAACAACCTTTGTCACCTTTTTACATTATGATCTCTACTTTGTGGTTTTGTTTTATCACCCACTTGTAGTATTCTCTTTGTAGTTAGGTTTTGTAGTTAGGTTTTGTAGTTATCATTTGGTTTTTATGTCAAGTCTTGGTTTTGGCCAGCCAGAGCTGGGCCCCATTTTGTTGTACCTGCATTGTTACACTGGAGCTTACATAAGCTCTGAACATTTTATTCACCTTCAGTCATTCACACGCAGCACTTGACACTTCATTGATTGAAGTTGATAACAAATTGAGAAGGAAACTTGCTGGACTGACTCTGGTGGCAGTACACTCTACCGACAGGAAGACCCAGGACAGGAAGACCCAGGACCACCCCAGCCTCTGTAGCTTCCCCACATCCCCTTTGAAATGTCTGGTTACATGTCTATAAGCTCTCTACACTTCCTTGGCCTTCTCTGAGCAGCTGTCTTCCATTTCCAAGAGCCACAGCATTCACAAAAGATTCCCTGACACAGCTGATTATTCTAGAGGATAATGAATGTAACAACAAAATGATTGCTGTGTGCTGGTGTGAGCAGGGAAGCTAAGCAAGTGTCTTGGACAGACCAAGATGATATAATTTTCCTCAGTAGCCTTATTGATACTGTGTGGGTGGCTAATTGGCCCCATCTGACTGTAGCAGCTATTTACTATAGAAAACAATACATACTAACTCAAAACATGCTGGCATGATTAATTGTATTTTAGCAAGATTATCATATCTTGGCAGGAGATTAGTGCTATCTGTTGAGTACATATTGAAGTGAGTTCTTCAGTAGCTGAAAGTGAACTGGACAACAGTTACTTAATTTTTTTTTTAATAAAAGGTGGCGTGAATAGTCACTTCTAATGTCTCCCACAACAAAGTTGTGCTTGTCGGCAAGGATTGTTTGGCTCGTCCCACAGGAGTCACCCAGATTATTGATAGTTATGTCTGCAAAATTGGGACTACATGGAAGGGAATATGCACTTTTTAAGCATTATTCAATTCTAAGATTTTTTCAATCTTACCTTCCAGCTATCGTTTCATTTGATTACATTTCTCAAATAGTACAATTTGAGTGCAACTTGAAATTTTATCATCAGTGAATCAATTCCTCCTAGCAATAGTAATTCTAAGTTGTAGCTGGTGGTAGGTCTATTAACTAAACTTGGAATAAGTTTGAATTGTTTATAATGTGAAATTTGTGAATCAAATAATTAGCCAAAGCTGCTAAATGATTTAATGTTTGCATTTAGCTACTGCTTTAGACTTGACTGGATCCCTCCCATGACGCTTACTCCATCAAATTATAATTAATAAATTCAAGTTGTTACTCCATCAAATTATAATTAACAGATTCAGGTTGTTACTCCATCAAATTATAATTTGGCGAGCGAGAGAAGCGAGCGAGCAACTCTAAGATGTAGTCTATGGAAATCCTGAATACGTCGTCCTTTAAACGCGAGCGTCGTCGTTTAAACGCGAGCGCATTCCATTTGCGCATATGGCTCATGCGTGCGCATGCCCACCAAGCAACTAAGCAACAACAAGTTTGGTTCTCTCAGCTCAGCTCACCATGGCACTTACGGAAGAACAGAGACTGAGAAACAATGCACGAAGAAGAGAAAAACATGCTCAAGAAAGTAAAGAAGAGAGGGAGGAAAGGTTGAGTAAGAGAAATGCGAGAGATAGAGCGAGAGTACTAAGGAGAGAAAAACATGCTCAAGAAAGTAAAGAAGAGAACCTCGCTCGCCCAACCAATGCTACACGAGCATTTTCTAGTTAATAGATTCAGGTTGTTAAGCGCCCCTTCCTCGTTAAGCGCTCCTTCCTCGTTAAGCGCTGTTTTTTTTTGTTTTTGTTTTTGTTTTTGTTTTTTGTTGTTGTTTTTTTTTTGTTAAACGCCCCTTTTCTTCCCACCGGTTGGTTACTTAGCACTTTTTATTACCCGCTCCTTGCGTTGCGCTTGCTTCTACTGCTAATTGGCACTCAGCCTCAGTTTTTTTAGGGTACTACTTGCTGTTCAGCGCCCAATTTTTTTATTATTAAGCCCCCATTTCTTTACCGTTTGAAGTTATTAGCGGTGCGCTTAACAACCCCGAGTCCTCTGGAATAATATAACCAGTAGATGTGCTTCTTAAAAATGACAAGCTGAGCTTCAATTTGATTGCGATTTCAATGGGAATCATGTCTTTTTTTCTTTTTTTTTGTACTGCTGTTCTTCTACTCCAAGCATAAGGGGGAAAACCACAAAAACGAAGATCAAACGTTAAAACAAGACAACCACAACAACAGCAGTGAATCTAACATTCCAGATACATGTGTTGGTCAGAAGTAAGTTTCATAGGTAACATGATGGTGGCTAACTTGAAAGTCTTAAGCTATTCATAACTGATTGTGAATGTATTTATGCAGTGAATGTATTTATGCAGTGAATGTATTTATGCACGCCTACAACAGTTCGTTTAGGGGCGGCGCGCGCATTCCTAAACGCAAATCAATAGACTCTGTTTTGTCTCGGTATTAATTAAGGGGCGGTGTTATTCTAAAAGTCTCCGTGAAGTAATTCTGTGTGCGGTTGGGCTTAACAAAAGTCTCTCTACCTGCGTGATTTCTGTAGGTACTTGGTGAAGCCGTCCAGTTTGCTGAAAGAACAATGGGACGGTAAGTCGCTTTCTACTGAATTAGGCTCTGTCATGCAACATTTGGTCCCCTCCAAAAGTTGTCCGGCTGGACCGTCTGTGTGTACACTGACGGTCAGAACCGTACATGTATGGACACTACTAGCGGTCCTAGTGGGACTGTCCGTGCATGCACAGACGATCCCCCTCCATCACAGATGGTCCCCCCTGTCTTGACTGCACTAAAGTTAATGAGGACACGGATAGAATTTTAAGAGATAACAATAATGTCAGCGTTCACCAAACTCAAATATTTATGAAGTAGCTTAGCTATTCTCTTAGCTAGGCTATGTATTAAGCTTCCTGATCCTAAAGTGATTTTATTTGAATTATGCAAACAGATGTTATTGAAACAATGGTTAGCTATCAGGTTAAAACAACACTACAAAAAAAAAAAAACATAAAAAATTAGTGGCAGTTACCCTTTAAGCAGCCCAGTTAGCATTCAGTTGAAATAATATCCCTCCAAAAAATCAATATCATAACCAAACCCCCTCTCCCAATACCGGCATAACGGTATTAATTATTTTTCCAAAATGTGTTTGGAAATGCTGCCTTCAAGTGCTTGACTTCACAAGTGCTGCTGTGACATTGATGATGCTTTTCCAAATTATAGTGAAATTTGCAACTGCAACTTAACTGGAGCTTATTGTCAAGATTTGCTCATACATCATGCAGTATCTACCATTACTGTTTGGTGTGGTTAAGAAAGTTATTTAATACCAGTCAGTTAACTGTACTTATTTCAAAGGCTATTACATTTGTACGTCAAAAAATTATCAGATCAGAAAAATAATTGTTTTTATGCTGAAGTTGTTCTTTTTTCTTGAAGAATAGAATTAGTTTTGGGTTGTAAAAATCTAATTTGTTTCTTTAACAACTCTGGCTGGCTGGATATGTGTATATTATAAGTCATAGCAGACAGTAACTGTTTGATATAACGAAGTCTACAATATTAGGTATAGTATATTTTGTGTAATAGTATTATTATTATTAATGTTGTTTTTCAGATATAATGTAAATGAAGACAAGAAGAATTATGTTTGCCCATGTAGAAATAAGGCATGCATATGCTGTTCAATAGTGTTTCTCATGGTGCCAGTTATTGCCATCATTGTTAGTACTATGATTGGTTTGAGATATGCCAGAGGAAGATCGTTCACCAATTCTGGATTGGATTACGGCCCTACTGAAACACGTCTGATTCCCTACTCGTACATGTTTTGCCAAGGCTTGAAGCTGGAGAATAAGTATTCCGGCTCACAGGGGTATAATTTGTCGTTACATCTACTTGCCGATGACCCTTTCCTTTCTGAGCAAAACGTCATTACTATTTCATCCATCAAAGAGTATAACAGTAAAGAGTGGTATTATATCCACTCTGGGTCTCGTGTCACTGTTAATGCTTGCTATAATAATAGCCGCATCTATGAAGTAACATATCTAACCTTAAACATAGCAAGAGGCGTTTCTAAATCAGTGGAAAAAAGATTTTCTTTCTCAAGCTGTGAAGCCGGTGGGAATGTGTCACTTTCTTATTTGTTTGAAGAAGAAGGCTTCTATTACATCTTGTTTTACTCAGATTGCCACCCATACTGTAGTCTCTCCTTAAATCTGAATTTTTCCATCTTCATTACCAACTATAATTCTCATAACAATACAGTTGTGAGCTCTTGCTCCATATCTACATCCAAATTTGGCTCCTCTTGCTCCGTCAATGTTCCTTATAATAAAAATTATGCTCTGTTGACGATACAGCCTGATAATTCTTCAGATGTAGAAATTTACGACAAAATTTCTTTGGAGACCGAGTGTGAACCTCGAGTTTGGTTGTATGTTGTTCCTTCAATACTATCAGCATTTCTTATGCTTTGCTGCTTAACCTGCTGTAATGCAACCTTATGTTATATGACAGTTAATACCTGTAGGAAGTGTGCTATATACAGTACAGTATTGCTGCTCTTATTCCTAATCATAGGCATTACACTGGCTGTTCGTTTTCACTCCGTAAGCCGCTACTATATAAACCATGGAAATGACTCTTCTCCGACAGATACACGCCTAATTCCCATTTCAAATACCTTTTGTGAGAGCCTGATTGTCAAGACAGCTTACAATGGCTCAAATGAATACAAAGCGTCCCTTTACCTCCTCAATTATAAACAACTTAAATTGCAAAGTCGAGAGCAATTCATAATTTCGGACAACATTGCAGCAGATTTCAATCACCACTATTTGTTTTACCTTAACAGAGATTCCAATATTACCATAGATGCTTGTTTTGTTCAAGCTGGAGTAGTTATTCCAGGGACTTCCTTGTTTATAGCTCGAGGTATTGATGGATACGATGGTGGACACAGATTGAGTGGTATAAAACACTTTATTGAAACACCAATTCTATATGATTGCTTCAGCAATGTCAGCACAGTGCAATTTTCAGCCAGATATAATGACTTCTACTACTTTATATTTTTCACCACTACCCGAGGCTATGTTCCCAAGCTTAATTTAAACGTGACCATGTACTTTAACCTGACTCAATACAACCGAGACAATTCAGCTAACTCCTGCTCAATATCAACCTCAGAATATGGATCAGAGTGTTCCTTACAGCTGCCCTTATACGAGACTAATTATGAATTATGCTCTTCTGACGGTTGACCCTGCTTCTTCCGATGTGGATCTATTAGATAAGGTTCCCTTAGAAGCCCATTGCATTATTCGTCTCTGGATCTTCATTGTCCCACCTATCCTTTTTGTATCCTTATTACCTGGCCTCACTTGCTTCTATATAATTATGCTCGAGCGACCAGGAAATATCATTAGACAGTTGCTACTTTCTCGTACCCATTCTCCATCTTATACACAAATAAGATTAGCATCCATTTCTGAGACCAAAAGGGTTAAAAGAAAGTTTACACGAGCTTGGTGTTTGAAAAAAGCACCTTTACCTAATGTGATAGCAGTTTTTTCTATTCAGAATAAATGGCGTGAATTCATTCACATGTTCTTCAGGGGTTCCGAGGAATACTACCACGGCACCAAGCTGGACTGCGATATCGTAAACACTGAAACGCTCTGCAACTCGAACAGTTGTGGAATATGTAATATTGCCCAGTCTGGATTTGATAAGGATAAAATTGGTACCAACATCACCAGATTCCAACGTTTTGGTCCCGGATTCTACTTGGCTCCCAACTCCTCCAAGAGCAATGATTATAATAGTGGAGATGTGAAGGCCATGTTACTATGTAATGTTTACCCTGGAAGAAAGTATGTACGATCGAAGACGAATGAAAGTCTCGACGGACCTCCCAGTGGATACGACTCAATCTACGGGATAGTTGGAAACAGCCTGAATTACAGAGAAATTTTGATTCCATCTTCAGATACTCATTCTATTCATCCACTATATATAATAGTGTACAGAGAAGCGTGAGGGCTGCGGAAGCAAGATGGGATATTGATATTTTTATGTTATAACATTATAACTTTATTTTTTGGTGAGCATACATTTGTATTCATCCACAAATAACATTGTACAAATAAGCGTGATATTCTCCAGATATTTTATGCGAGCAATAAATAACGCTATAAATTATTTTGTGTGAACATGTGCAAGTACTATGTGGTTTTGTGAATACTTTTTGTCATTTCATGTGTGTTAAGTTGAGTTTTTGTATCATTTCACTGGTTCTGGTATAAGTTCTGTAAACCAAAACGTTATATATGATCTAAGTTAGATGTATTCTCTCTCTTTCACAGGCTTGTTTGAAACAATTCAGATAGAGCGCTTGTGGGTTAGCAAGCAATCCTGGGTTCCATTCCCGGTGGCGACCAAATATTATTAATTCTGGGTAGTTTAATAAAAGCCCGTGAAAGAGAGAGAATACATCTAAAGACTAAAGCTGCTTGTGCATCAAGCGGTCCTGGGTTCGATTCCCGGTGGCAAACAAATATTGTTAATTCTGTATTGTTTAAAAACTGCCTGTGAAAGAAAGAGAATACATCTAACGGGTGAAAGAAGGCTGAAAAAATTGTGACGAACCTAAATTATAATTTTTTTTTATACAACTCATGGCACTGGTGCAGCCTGTGTTAATCCTAGTGTGCTACTAAGCAAGGAGTATTGTGGCTGGAGAAGGTTTCTGGGATTGTTGAGTGTATATACAGATATCTACCGATATTCAGTATTCTCTGGTGAACACCTGGCAATTGCTGAGTTCATTAGTGAGAGGTCAGACAAGTGATTTTCCTTCTACCTGACTGGAACACAAATACTTATACATCTCATTGCTGTAAATTAACCCCCACCCTTCCACCAACCCCCC